>Ga0209648_10001533_pt1 | contig 18801 bp, 17 predicted proteins | sample GraSoi2013_115cm_FD_185830 | JGI IMG/M metagenome (GOLD analysis project Ga0209648, IMG submission 185830) | Grasslands soil microbial communities from the Angelo Coastal Reserve, California, USA - Sample 9_17_2013_115cm (SPAdes) (version 2) | ecosystem: Environmental > Terrestrial > Soil >...
GATGCCACGCGCCAGAGTCAAGCCCACCCGGTCGCACCCCATCGGGATCTCCACCTCCAGGTCGCGTAGCTGCGGGCGGCGGTCCCTGGCCATTGGTACAGGTGCAATTCGCCAACCAATCAGCCTCATGGTAAGGCTATTATTTTCAATAACGTACAGCCTGGCCGATCGGCCATAGAAGCTGTGGAGGATAGATTACTTCCCGTCTGAACGCCCCTGAGGGAACTCTTTTGCATCCTCGGAAAAGGCGCTTTTCCTGCCTAATCCGATCCGCAGCCCTACTCAAAAGGCACTTCCGCCACTGCCTGGCCGTCCTTCCGTGGATCCGAAGCCCCGTAATTCACTCCCGTCGCAAAATCCCGCATCACCGCCTGCCCTCCGCCCATCCCGCTGGAGTATGTCCCCTTCAAATCGACCTTGTGGCCCTTGCTCGTCAACTCATTCCGCACATTCTGCCCGAAGCGATTTTCCATCATCACGTCGCAACCGCTGAAGGTATGCTTGCTGAACCGTGGCGCCTCCAGCGCCGCCTGAATATTCATTTTGAAGTCCACTATGTTCGCCACGAACTGCGCGTGAGCCTGCGACTGATTCCACCCGCCCATGATCCCGAACGCCACGCGTACATCCCCTTTTTGCGCAAACGCCGGAATAATCGTATGCAACGGCCTTTTTCTTCCCGCCAGCGCATTTGGTGAAGTTGGATCCATGCTGAAGAGCCCTCCGCGATCATGCATTGCAAACCCCGTGCCGGCAGCAACGATGCCCGATCCAAAGGCTTCATAGTTGCTCTGGATGAGCGACACCATGTTTCCCTCGCGGTCCACAACGCTCAAATACGTCGTGTCGTTCCCAGCAGGCAGTTCCCCCGCCGCCGCTTCGCAGTTCGCCTTGTCTGCGTCAATCAACTTGGCCCTTTGCGCCGCCCATTCTTTCGAAAGCAGCGTCGCAACCGGTAATTTCTGTTTCCGCGGGTCGCCGATGTATTTCGCAAGATCCGCGTATGCCAGTTTCTTCGCCTCGATCATGGCGTGCAGCGCTTTCGTCGAGCCGAACCCCCAATCCTTCTGCCCCAATGGAAACGCCTCGATAATGTTCAGCATTTCCAGTGCCGCCATACCCTGCACATTGGGCGGCAGCTCGTAGATCGTCCAATCGCGATAGATAGTAGAAATCGGCTCCACAAATTCGCTGGAGTACTCCGCCAGGTCCTGCGCCGTCATCGGTCCGTTGTGCCGCTTCATCGATTCCAGAATCTTCGCGGCAATCTCGCCTTTGTAAAATGCCTCCCTGCCATGCTGCGCGATCTGCTCGAGCGACCATGCCAGCTCAGGATTGCGAAACACCTCGCCCACTTTCGGCGCGCGATCTCCAGGAAGATAAGTCTTCGCCGCTGTCTCATCCGTCCGCAGGTAGTCCACTTCCCCTGCCCAGTACGCGGCCGTCCATTCCGGAACGGGAAAACCGTCCTGTGCCATTCGAATCGCCGCCGCCAAATCCTCCACCAGCTTCTTTCGTCCAAACTTATCCGCCAACTTCTGCCATCCATCGACCGCGCCCGGCACGGTAATCGCATTCACTCCCTGCTGCGGCATACTCCGAATTCCCTGCTTCTGCAAATATTCGATCGTCAATCCTTTTGGCGCCCATCCGCTCGCATTCAATCCGTACAACTTGTTGGCCTTCGCGTCATACACGATTGCAAACAAATCCCCGCCGATCCCATTCATCATCGGCTCAACAACGCCCATCATCGCATTCGTCGCGATCGCCGCGTCCACCGCATTTCCGCCGCCTTCCAGTATTCTCACCCCCGCTTGGGCGGCCAGCGGCGATTCGGCCGCAACAACCCCATTGCGCGAGATCACCATCGACCGCCCCTGCGAGCGATCCTGCGCTTCAACGCTTTGACTTGCTATCGTCATCGCGATGGCAAAGTACACGGAACTTCGCGCCGTGGATAAACTCCTCATGGTTTGTAATCCTGCTTGCTGGATTTTCTGGTCGTTCCGGACCTTTTGTTCAATCACCGTCAAAAGGCGAATTACGCGTTTCCGCCCGTTGACCGAAAGACTGTCGTAGAGGGTAGCAATCTTCTGTATCACACCTTTCTCGGTGAAGAGCGAAGTCGTAGGCGCAGCAGTGGACGCGCCAATCTTCGTGTGCGCCAGTCGCTTATGCGAGGCGAGGTGTCTCTGACTGAATGTCCCGCCGCACATGTCGCATCTGACAGTCGCCATTCGAAAAGTCCCCCAGGTCGTTGTCCATAATAAATGCCAAACGGTCAACCAGGAAGCGAATCCTTCTCTCGATATAGTTCAACCATCCTTGCCGTGTGCTTGGCATTTTCCAGCCAACGCCCTACAATTCAGGAGACACACGTCAGGATTCAGACCAAGCTCACCTGACCGCGCCATATTCGCCGCGTGTGGGAGACGACCGACTTGTCTGAGCAGCGCCCAGCCATGAAGCACACTGTACCGATTGCACCCCGCGATCCGCGCTTCAACGCACAGATTGACGCCGTCCTTGCCGCCCGCCACGCCGATCCCTTTGCTCTCCTCGGCCCGCACCCCCTTAACGGTAACTGGTCTGTGCGTTTTTTCCTGCCCTGGGCTGCGGAGGCCTGCATCTCATTGAAGCCTCCCGCCGTCGAAGGCGCCACGCTCGCCCCCGCGAAGGTCACCGACGCTGTGAAACTTCGCCCCGAAGGCTTTTTCGAAGCCACCTGGCCTTCGAATCAATCCGCTGCGCCCGCCCCAGGCAGTTACAAGATTCTGGGACGCACTCACTTCGGCGATTCCTTTGAAATCTTCGATCCCTATTCCTTTCCCGTTGTGCTCAGTGAATTCGACCTCTACCTCATGGGCGAGGGCCGCCATTACGACACCTACGAAAAACTCGGCGCCCATGTGATTATCCTCGAAGGCGTCCGCGGCGTTCACTTCGCCGCTTGGGCCCCCAGCGCAAAGCGCGTCAGCGTCGTGGGCGATTTCAATCGCTGGGACGGCCGCGTCCATCCCATGCGCGCCCGCGGCTCCTCCGGTCTCTGGGAAATCTTCCTCCCTGAGCTTCCCGAAGGCGCCATCTACAAATATGAAATCGTCGGCGCGAGCGGCAACATTCTCCCCCTCAAAGCCGATCCCTACGCCTTCTGCTCTGAACTCCGTCCCAACACCGGCTCAGTCGTATCCCGCCTCGATCACCACAAATGGAACGACGCCGGCTGGATCGCCCACCGCGCGCAGAAAAACTGGTTCGAATCGCCAATTTCCATCTACGAAGTCCATCTCGGTTCCTGGCGCCGCATCCCGGAAGATCACAATCGCTGGCTCAGCTATCGCGAACTCGGCGACCAGCTCATCCCCTACGTGAAAGATCTCGGCTACACCCACATCGAACTTCTCCCCATCATGGAACATCCCTTCGATGGCTCCTGGGGCTATCAGACTCTAGGCTACTTCGCTGCCACCAGCCGCTACGGCGCTCCCGCCGAATTCATGGAATTTGTCGACCGCTGCCACCAATCTGGTATCGGCGTCCTTCTCGATTGGACCCCCGCGCACTTCCCACGAGACACTCACGGCCTCGCCCAGTTTGATGGCACCCATCTCTACGAACACTCTGACCCGCGCCAGGGCGCGCATCCCGACTGGGGCACTCTCGTCTACAATTACGGCCGCAACGAAGTCCAAAATTATCTAATCTCCAACGCTCTCTTCTGGCTCGACAAGTATCACATCGACGGCCTCCGCGTCGACGCCGTCGCCTCCATGCTCTATCTCGACTACTCCCGCAAGCCCGGCGAGTGGGTCCCCAATCAATTTGGCGGCCGCGAAAATCTTCACGCCATCGATTTCATCAAGCGCATGAACGAAGTCACCCACGGCAAATTCCCCGGCGTCCTTACCATCGCCGAAGAATCCACCTCCTGGCCCGCCGTCTCCCGCCCCACGTATCTCGGCGGTCTCGGCTTCAGCTTCAAATGGAACATGGGCTGGATGAACGACACGCTAAACTATTTTTCCCACGATCCCGTCCACCGCAAATACGAGCACAACAAGCTCACTTTCTCCCTTCTCTATGCCTTCACCGAAAATTTCTTTCTTCCCTTTTCCCACGACGAAGTCGTCCACGGCAAAAACTCGCTCCTCCACAAAATGCCCGGCGACATGTGGCAGCAATTCGCTAATCTCCGTCTTCTCTACGCGTATCAATACGCCCACCCGGGCAAGAAACTTCTCTTCATGGGGCAGGAAATTGCTCAACGCAATGAATGGTATGAAGCCGCTAGCCTCGACTGGCACTTGCTCCAACACGATTCCCATCGCGGCATCCAGAAACTCGTCAACGATCTAAATCATCTTTACGCCGCCGAACCCGCCCTCCATCAGGTCGAGCATGACTGGCACGGTTTCGAATGGATCGACGCCAACGACGCCGACAACAGCGTTCTCACGTTCATCCGCCGCGGCAAAAATCCCGAAGACCTCATTGTCACCGTCATCAACGCCACTCCCGTGGTCCGCGAAGGCTATCGCCTGGGTGTCCCCAATCCGGGCTTCTACCGCGAAATCATGAACACCGACGCCGCCCACTACGGCGGCACAAACGTTGGCAACAAGGGCGGCCAGCAAGCCGCCGATCACCCCGCCCAGGGACGCCCGCATTCTCTCGTCCTAACCCTACCGCCCCTCGCCGCCGTGTTCCTCAAGTGGCTTCCTGCCCAGCAATAATTTTCATGTCACCACAGTTCATGTGGTTGCATCCAAAATCCAATTAGCGCAAATTAGAGCCGTTTGCAGGCCTTGGTCCCACATTCGGCTCCATCCGTATGTGGTGAATGGATCTGCCCTTTCTGGGAGGCGCATCGTGACTTCTTTTTTTCTCAATGGAAAATCCGTAACCGTCGATGACGATCCATCGACGCCTTTGCTCTGGGTCATCCGTGACTCATTAGGATTGACCGGCACAAAATTCGGCTGCGGCATGGCGCTGTGCGGAGCGTGCACCGTGCATCTGGATGGCAGCGCCATCCGTTCCTGCGTGGCGCCGCTCTCCCGCGTCGCCGGCAGGCATGTCACCACGATCGAGGGTCTTTCCCCTGACTCGTCCCATCCACTTCAGCGTGCCTGGATCGAAATCGATGTCCCCCAGTGCGGCTATTGCCAATCGGGACAAATCATGAGCGCCGCCGTGCTATTGAAAGAAAATCCCAAGCCCACCGACAAGGACATTGACGAAGCCATGTCCGGCAATATCTGCCGCTGCGGTACTTATTCCCGCATCCGGCGCGCCATCCACCGCGCGGCCGAGCTCGCCGTCGAAAAGAGGCCGTCATGAACCCTCTCGATAATCTGTCCCGGCCCGCCGTGCAACTTTTATCTCAAGAGCCTTCGCTTCTTCCGTCAACCAAAACGTCGCGCGTTGCCCGCCGCGATTTTCTGAAGTCGTCCGCCGCGATCGGCGGCGGCTTGTGCATCGCTGCGTACATACCGGAGCTCGCCGCACGCCAGTTGGAGAACTCGCCCGCGGACGGCAGTGTGTTCGCCCCAAATGCCTTCGTCCGCATCGCTCCCGATGATTCCGTCACCGTCATCGCCAATCACTCCGAAATGGGTCAGGGCATCTACACCAGCCTGCCCATGTTGCTCAACGAAGAACTGGAAGCGGACTGGTCAAAAATCAAAGTCGAGGCTGCGCCGGTGGATGCTGCCTACAACCATACTGTCTTTGGCCTTCAAATGACTGGCGGCAGCACCACCACGCCCTCCGAATGGGAGCGCTTCCGCAAAATGGGCGCAATGGCCCGGCTGATGCTCGTCGATGCTGCCGCGCAGAAGTGGGGCGTCCCCGCCTCGCAATGTCGCGTCGAAAAAGGCGTTGTCATTCACACCCCTTCGGGGCGCAAGGCCACCTATGGTTCTCTCGTCACCGCCGCTTCACAATTGAAGTCACCCGCTGACATTCCACTCAAGGACCCCAAGCAATTCACTTTAATCGGAAGGCCAACTCGACGCCTCGACACGCCTTCAAAAATCAATGGCACAGCCCAGTTCGGTCTGGACGTCATCCTCCCCGGCATGCTCTTTGCTCTTGTCGCCCGGCCGCCGGTCTTTGGCGGCAAGCTGGTAAGTTTCGACGCCGCCGAAGCCCTCAAGATCAAAGGTGTCCGTGCCGTCCAGCAAGTCCCCTCGGGCGTCGTTGTGATTGCAGATCGTTTCTGGCCCGCCAAAATCGGCCGCGATAAACTCAAAATTTCCTGGGATGAAGGCGTTAACGCGAAACTCTCCACCTCTCAAATGCTCGCTGATTTCTCCAAACAATCCGCCTCTGCCGGAATCGTTGCGAAGAAGGCCGGCGATCCTGCAGCCGCTCTGGCCGCCGCTGCGAAAACCATTACCGCCGAATACGATGTTCCTTACCTCGCTCACGCTATGATGGAGCCGCTCAATTGTGTGGTCGACCTCCGTCCCGATAGTTGCGAAATCTGGACCGGTACGCAATTCGAAACCGTTGATCGCGCCAATGCCGCGCAGGTTGCCGGGCTTCCCGCAGAAAAAGTTCAAATCCACACCACTCTCCTTGGCGGCGGCTTCGGCAGGCGCGCCAATCCCGTCTCCGACTTTGTTGTCGAAGCCGTGCACGTCGCGAAAATTGCCAAGGCGCCCGTAAAAGTTGTCTGGACGCGCGAAGACGACCTTGCCGGCGGCTGGTATCGCCCCATGTGGCACGATCGTTTCGTCGCTGGGCTCGACGCCGCCGGCAATCCAATCGCTTGGACACACACCATCGTCGGCCAGTCCATCACCGAGGGTACGCCCTTCGCCCCGTACACCATTAACAAAGAGGGCGTCGACAGCACTTCCGTCGAAGGCGCCGCCGATCTTCTTTATGGCATCCCCAATCTCCAGGTCGACTTGCACTCTCCGAAAATCGGCGTCCCTGTGCAATGGTGGCGCTCCGTCGGCCATTCCCACACCGGCTTTTCCGTCGAAAGCTTTTTCGATGAACTGGCCCACGCCGGCGGAAGAGATCCCTTCGAACTGCGCCGCAAACTTCTCGCCAATCAACCGCGCATGAGTGCCGTCCTGAACTTGGTGGCAGAAAAAGCTGGATGGGGAAAGCCCCTCCCACCCGGACGTGGCCGCGGCATCGCCACCCACTTTTCATTCGACAGTTACGTCGCCCAAGTCATCGAAGCTTCTGTGGAGAAAGACGGCACGGTGCGCGTCCATCGCGTCGTCTGCGCTGTCGATTGCGGTCGCACTGTCAATCCCGACATCGTCAAAGCACAAATGGAAGGCGGCATCATCTTCGGTTTGACGGCCGCTCTCAAAACGGAAATCACGCTCGAAAACGGCCGCGTCCAACAAACGAATTTCCACGACTACCAAATGCTCCGCATGTTCGAATCCCCGGAAATCGAGGTCCACATCGTTCCGAGCGAACTGAGCCCCACAGGCGTCGGCGAGCCCAGCGTGCCCCCTGTTGCTTCCGCGCTGACCAACGCCATTTTCGCTGCCACCGGCAAGCGTGTCAGACGCCTGCCAATTCGTGCCGCTGATCTGGTCGCAGGAAGTGAGGTCAAGTCATGACCACGGTAAATGCGAACCGCGATCGTCGTTTTTCTCTCCTGCTTTCTTCGGTCTGCGTCCTTTTTCTGCTCGGCGTCTCCCAAATCGCCACGATTCACGCCGCGCCACGACGCCCCAAACCTGACGCAAACGCTTCACGCGAAGCCTTTTTACAGGTCTATAAAGTCTTCACCTCCCCTCGTTGCCAGAACTGTCATCCACCTGGGGATGCACCTCTCCAGGGCGACGACAGCCATGTTCATCTGCAAAATGTGAAGCGTGGCAAGGATGGCCTTGGTGTCTACGGAATGCGCTGCAACACTTGCCACCAGTCCGCCAATCTTCTGGGCGAACACATGCCCCCGGGAAATCCCAAATGGTCCCTTCCATCCCCGGACCACATAATGGTTTTCGTCGGACGTTCTCCCGCGCAACTCTGCCGCCAGCTCAACGATGTCAAACAAACCGGCGGCCGTTCTCTTCAGCAACTTCTGGAGCATGTGTCTTCCGATGCTCTGGTCGGCTGGGCCTGGAACCCTGGAACCGGGCGCACCCCGCCTCCGCTTTCGCACTCCGAAACTGTCGCGCAAATGAAAATTTGGATTGACGGTGGCGCCGCCTGCCCTCAATAGTCATTCAGGTTCTGCACTTCGAAATCGGGCGAGCATCCGGCGAGTTGACGTATGACCGAACAAACACAGAATCCCGTTGAGCTTTCTCCTGCCGGCGTCGATGTCTCTCGTCCGAAGCTGTCGCTCGTGGACGCCAGACTCATCAACTGGTCTGCTTTTCTCTTTGCCGTGCTTCAAAGCGTCTGCAGCGCTTTTATCGCTCTCAACGGCGTCCGCCTCTTGATAGGAATTGGGGCTTTCGCCGCTGCTTCCGGCGCATTGAAGCTGGCCGACCGCATGCACATTGATGCGATTCGCATCCCCATGATGCTTCTCGCGTTGGCGGGCTCTCTTCTGAATCTCGTTGTTCTTTGGCAGGTCTGGAGACTGCGGAGTCGCCCCGCGTCAGCGTGGCGTCAACAGCCCATCTCGAAGCAAAAGAAAACGTCCGAATGGCTTCAATTTACTCTGTCCGTCCTCACCCTTTTCTTGCTTGCGGCCGAGTTTATCGCCCATCGTATCCTGTTCGCTAACCGCTGAGCTTTTGCTATTCCGGCTCGCCCACCCGCGGCTCCTGCTTCGATTTCTCGATCTCTTCCTTCAGACGTTCATGCAATCTCTTGCTGTACCCCACCGGCAATTCAAACGTCCGGTCGTCCGCCGTCAAGATCAGGATATTCCGCGTGGAATCCAATATCGCCGAGCAGATTTCGCAGTGTTCGAGATGCAGCTCGATGTCCTCGCGCAGTTTGGCATCGACAGTCCCGTCAAGATATTCCGAGATGTGCTCCCACACGTGTTTGCAATCTAGATTCATAGTGCTCTCCCGAAGAACACCCTGCGTGGCGGTGCCGTCGTTTTCAGGAAAGGAACCAGGCGCTTTTGCAGCATCATCCGCGCGCGGTGCAGCCGCACCTTCACCGCCCCGGGATTGATTCCCAGCGCCTGCGCCGTTTCCTCTATGTTTAGCGCATCCAAGTCTCTCAAGATAAACACTTGCCGGTAAATGTCAGGCAATTCCGCCACGGCCGATCGCAGCGCCTCTCGCAGTTCCTTCCGTTCTAGTGCCTCCAGCGGAATCTCCCGCCAGTCCGTCAGCGGCGCGGGAGTGAAGTCTCCTTCGTGACCCTCTTCTTGTTCCTCGATCGATTCCTCCGCCGCCCCCTTCGCCTTTCTCAGCCGTTTTCGCCCTTCATTGATCGCGATGCTCGTCAGCCACGTGCTGAACTTGGCGTCCCCTCGAAACGCTGCCAGATGCCGGTAAGCGCTGATCACCGTCTCCTGCGCCGCATCCTCCGCCTCTGTCTCATTCTTCAAAACTGAAATCAATGTCAGGTACACCATTCGCTCAAATGGCCGGATCAACTCATGAAACAATTCTTTTTCGCCCGCCAGTATCCGCGCGATCAGCCCCGCCTCATTTGTTTCCATCGTTCGCATAACAAACTGTAGCCGCCCTCGTCAGAGGGCTGCGTTCGTATCGTTACCTCACACTTTTTATTTTAAAACTTCTCCAGCCTCGCAACTCCAAAGATCGCGTGGAATCTTTCGCAATAAATCGCCACTGCTTGATACTTATTCAAATCCACGCTCGCCGGCAAATCATAATTCTGATCGCCCTGATTTCCCTTCATCGTTCCAAGTTCCACGCTATCAAGCTCGCCTTTCACGATCTCCCCGTCCAGCGCCTTGTCCTCCGCCCGCGCCAGCAGCACATGCACGTCCGGCCCGTTCGAGGTCGTAAAATCCGAAAGCCGCAAATACTCCTTGCCATCAGAAGTTTTATAGATCGTCGCCCGCCCGCTCGTCTGGTGAACCTTCCCTTCCAGTCGCCCCGTGTACAACGCCTCCGGCTCTGAGCTCAACGCCGCTGGCGCAGCCTCATTCACCCTCTGATCGATGAACAGCTTCTCCGGCCGGAACGCCCACCACGCGCCTGCAATTACTGGAACCCCGAACAGGATTAGAATCCACTTGTTGCGCGACAACCACGATTTAGTATTCGTATTCATCGTTTTTCTCTCAAGAAAAAAATCGGGCAGTGTGACCTGTCCGATGTTTCTCTCTCCCTTTCGAATCCTTAGAATTTCTCCAGCGGTGCCGCCCCGAAGTTCGCATTGAACCGCTCGCAGTAAATCGAAACCGTCCGGAACTTTGTCAGGTCCGTCCCGGCAGGAATTTCGTAATTCTGGTCGCCTTCATTCCCCTTCAGCTTTCCCAGCTCCACTTTTTCGGTGTTGTCTTTCAGGAAGTTTGCGTCGTCCAACGCATCTTTCGTCGCCACCAGGATCACATGCACATCCGGCCCGTTCGAAGTCTTGAAATTGGTCAGCCGCAGCACCAGCTTCCCATCCGCCTCTTGATACACCGTCGCGCGTCCCGAAGTGGCGTGCACCTTGCCGTGGAATTTCCCCGTCTCCAACGTCTTGGCCTTCCCGTCGTGCATCATTTTGTCGTCTTGCATCTTGTCGTGCTTCATGTCGTCTTGTTTCATGCTGTCTTGCTTCATGTTGTCTTGTGCATGTAGCGACGGCTGCAGCAGAAACGCCCCCGCCAGCGCCGTAAATGCCAAACCTGCCTTGATCGTGCGAACCATTCGAATCTCTCCTGTAAGTTGAATTTCGGAGGGCAGTTCCCTTGCCCCCCTTTTCCGTTCGGCTCATACGAGTCCGCAATCCGGCAAAGGTTACGGCCCTAATACACAAAACGGTCACCCTCCTAGGCCGCCCCGCCGTTTACTTTTCGAGGAAACCCACCCGCGGGCTCGCGGCAAACAGGTATCATCAGAATTCGTGGGAAACTCTCATGCCTAGGAACTTCGCCATCCGCCTCAGGTGTCCACACGGCGACGCCGACTCCTGGGTCACCCTTTCCAACCGCGAGGAATCCCTCGAGCAGATCCTCCAGCAGACTTGGGAATTTAAGTGTCGCGAGCACGGCCTCCAGCAAGGCATTCCTCAAGAAGCAATGGAGGTCGCCCCTATCGACGATCCTCAATCCTCACAAAATGCGCCGCCATCTTTAGCCATCCCCTTCCCCACCACCCCCGAAAAGAAAATACCCCGCTCCGGCGAGCGCATCCCCATGCGCGTACCCGTCGTGATTTACGGTTTTGCCGGGAAAGGCGGCGCCTTCCACGAAGACACTGAGACGGTCCTCGTCAATCCCAGCGGCGCCCTCGTCACCCTGAAAGCCAAACTCGCACTGGGCGACACCGTTTTTCTCATTCACAAGAGCAGCGGCCAGGAGCAGGAAGTCCGCGTCGCCTACCTCGACCCTTACTCCGACCGCGAAACTCGCGTCGGCTTGGCCTTCAAACAGCCCATCTTCGACTTGTGGAAAAAAAGTCGCAAGAAGCCTCGCATTCCCAAAACTCTCCGCGTCATCGTCAAGGGCACCGACCCCAAGGGCCATCCTTTTGTCCAGAGTGCCTACACCGTCGATCTCAGCGAGGATGGCGCGCGCCTCGACGGCATCGGCTTCTTGACCTCCCCCGGCCAGACCATCGAAGTCCGCCGCCGCTGGCGCAAAGCCCGCTTCCGCGTCGTCTGGATCGGCCATGTCGGCACCTCCGAATCCAACCAAGTCGGCGTCTACCGTCTCCAATCCGAAAAAGACATCTGGCGCGTAGAACTCCCGGAAACCGCGGCCGTTCCGTCTCCGCAAAGCCCCAAGCCCGAGAAAAAATAATTTCTTCTCCATCATCGGGCTTTCTCCGTTAAACTCTGCGTTTCTACCATGTCCAAACTATCGCGCCGCAACGTGCTCAAGAGTGTTCTCTCAGGAGCCACCTTGGCTTCTCTCCCCCCCGTCTCCTGGTCCCAGGAAAACGCTCCCATAAAACGCAAGGGCAATATCCGTCAATCCGTTTCCCGCTGGTGTTACCAGAGAATTCCCCTGGACAAGCTGTGCGCCTTCGCCGCCGAGATCGGCCTGAAGGCCGTCGACCTCCTCAATTCCGACGAGTTCGAAGTCCCTGCGCGCTACGGCCTGGTCTGCAGCATGGGTTACGGTGGCGGTGGCGAAATTGCCAGCGCCATGAACCGCCCCGAAAATCACACCAAAATCGAAGAAGGTTTTCGCAAATACATCCCGCTAGCCGCCAAAGCCGGCGTCCCTAACGTCATCACTTTTTCCGGCAACCGCAATGGCATGTCCGACGAAGAGGGCGCACGGAACACCATCGCCGGTCTCAACCGCGTCAAGAAAATCGCCGAGGACCACGGCGTCACCATCTGCATCGAGCTTCTCAACAGCAAAGTCGACCACCACGACTACATGTGCGACCACTCCGCCTGGGGCGTCCAAGTCGTCCAAGCCGTCAACTCCCCCCGCGTCAAGCTCCTCTTCGACATCTATCACATGCAAATTATGGAAGGCGATCTCGTCCGCACCATCCAGAAAAACATCGATTGGATCGCCCACTTCCACACCGGCGGCGTCCCCGGCCGCCACGAACTCGACGCCACCCAGGAAGTCCAATGGGACGGCGTCATGCGCGGCATCGCCGCCACCAACTTCCGCGGCTACGTCGCCCACGAATTCGTCCCCACCCGCGACCCCCTCGCCTCCCTCCGCCAAGCCGCCGACCTCTGCGACGTCTAACCCCGCACTTCCTAGGTCGTCTCGTGGTTCGGGCCCTTGTTTTGACAGGTGTTCAATTCTGTACAGACAAGCTCCGGGCCGGAGTTATAGTTTCTAGCTCGGATGTGAATAGGGGAAATAGGCCCGCGATGGGAGTCGTTGGAATGCCTCCGGGGACGCCATCGCGGGCCTCCGTTTCAGCGTAGCCCGCAGTCAGTTTCAAGTCGGCACTACCCTCGGTTGGCGTTCACCACGCCTGCCCCAACCTACTCGGGGATCCCCCCGTTATGGTTTCGGCAACGGACTGTCGATAGCGATAATCGTAAGCCGTGTCTTGTTGTCGTGAAAGATCGTTCTTACTCTGGGAGCTTTCAGCCCAGGGTCATTTGCAGGTGTATATAGGAAATAATCGTAGTCTAACGGCATGAGCGTGTTCGCAGCCTGATAGAGGTACGTCGGATCCTTAACGTCGTGGGGGGAAAGCCACTCCGCGCGGTAGCGTCGCCGGTAAAATCCCATTTCCGGTTCAAACCACCATGTCCCACCCATTCTTGCCGACGTTAAGCCTCGGATTTTGGCGTCTCGAGCGATTGAAAGAAATGCTTCCCGGGACTTTGCATTGTAAGCGTTGTCACGTAAAGACTGCATTTGAAGCGCCAGACCATAATCGACAATCAGTATTCCAGCAAGGACAAGGCCGGCGAGTCGGAGTTCGGGCCGAATCATACTGTGATTCAATATGAGTTGGGTAGGCCTGATCGCCCCGGCCAAACGTGAAACGTTTGTAATGCACACCTCAGAACACGCCTAATCGATAGTGTTCATGTCGCTGGGCTCTTGTCGCCTTGCACGGAAGAAAACCGAAGCGACAATCTCCAATATGTTACTCTCGCAGATCGTCCGCAGAAGAGTAGGGTTGTCGTGGTTGGTCGATTCTTGCAGGAATCCTCGAAGTTTGGAGAAAGCAGACGAATGCAGGATCACCAGGTCTCGGCCAACGATAGAGAATCCCATTTCTCTCCTCGGCAATTGAACTTGGATTTGGACAGACTGGCGGTTCCCGCGTTAGCCGCGCTGACCGCTTATGGGTTGGTCAGGGGCGTTTTCACTGCTGCCAGCACACCCTTTTGGTATGACGAGATATGTACGCGGATTGTGGTAAAGCAACCGACCGTCTCCGCGATGTACGATGCTCTCAGGCATGCGGCCGATTCGAATCCACCGGTATTTTATTTGCTGGAACGGTTCAGCGCCGCACTCGTCAAAAACGAACACATTGCTTTTCGGCTTCCCAGTATCGTTGGGTTCGCTATCGTCGTCTTGTGTGTGTTTCTCGTTGTCAAGACAAGAAGCAATCCCGCCGTTGCTTTCGTTTGCACCGCGGCACTATTCATGACCTCACTTTATGAACCTTACGCAACCGAAGCGAGGCCCTATAGTCTGGTCGCCGCGTGCATCTCATTTGGTTTGCTTTGCTACCAACGCGCACCCGCCACCGGATGGATGTGTTTCTTGGGTATCAGTTTGGCTCTGGGGGAAGCTCTGCACTATTACGCGATTTTCTCAATTGTGCCCTTTTGCGCTGCCGAGGGGGCATTCCTTCTCAGAACAAGGCAGTTTCGCTTGAAGGTGTGGCTCGCGTTGATATGCGGTTTTCTGCCCTTGGTGGTTTTTTGGCCCTTGCTGACTCAATTCAAAGCATATTATGGCGCGCATCCGTGGGCGCCTCCCGCCATCGCTAACATCACGCCAATTTACGGCTGGTTTTTTCACACCTCCACGCCCATCGGTATCGGCATCGCGGCTGTTTTATCGGTGTTTATCTTAATGGCTCTCATTTGGCCCAGCATGGCTTCAAATTATGCGGCGGACACTTCTTCTCACGAGCCGGTGCTCGCCTTGGTATTTCTAGCGCTGCCGTTCATTGGTTTTGCCGCAACGAAAATCGGCCACGGGATGATGATCAACCGTTACGCGCTTCCAAGCGTGCTGGGCATAGTGATGGCTTGCGGATACCTTCTGCACTGGTCTGGCCGCAAAGGCGTGACGGTCTTCGCCGTCTTTGTTTTTTCTGTCGTGGCTTTTCAGGAGCGGTCATTTTGGGTCACGCACCGCGGTCACTTGGCTGCCGTCCACTCTCCAGCGGAGGACCTCGAGCGTATCTTGAACAGCTTAACTCGCTATCGGGACTTACCCGTGGTCGTATCCGACGGATTGGATTATCTACCGATGGCGTACTACGCCTTGCCAGACCAGGCGCGGCACTTTGTGAGCGTCGTTGACCCCGTGGGGTCGGTTACCTATCAGGGGAACGACAGTGTCGAAAAAAGTTTGCTGGCCCTCAGATCGTACTCGCCCCTTCAAGTGTATGCCTTCTCAGATTTCGTATCCGGGCATCGTATGTTTCTTTTGTATTCGAGAGGCGGACCCTTCGACTGGTGGCCCACTCGGCTCGTCCGGGAAGGTTATTCGCTACGCACCGTGGTGGCCGACCAGAACGTGAAAGTCTATCTCGTCGATATGGAGGACATCTCTCGTTCGGAACGATGAGCTTACATACTTCGTTTTTCCACCACTTGAAAAACCCCCATCAGCGACGTACCCAGAAACATTTGCGGGATCACTTCACACTTGGAAACAACGCCCATGACTTCGTTGATAGTCGCAGACCGCATTCCGAACCCGGCAGAATAAATCTTGCGCTGGTCATGGGTGCCCCTGAGCCAGAACTTCCGGAGCAGCAAGGTCGGCACTAAAGGCAACCCCCAGTAACTCCATAGATTGAATTCAAGTTGGTTGCGACGGACGGTCTCTCGCAGCATACCGATCGAGTAACGGCGAACGTGGCCGGCTGCTTCGTCATACGACGAAAAGGCCCACTGGCCCGCGGGCACATTCAGGACCACCGTCCCGCTGGGAGCTAAGTGAAACACCAGTGCTTTCAAGAATCGATCTTCATCAGCGATGTGCTCCAGGACGTCCCATAGAAAGATTAGGTCATAGCGCTCACGCAGCGTTGGCTCCATTTGAAAAACATCGTAACAACATACCTTACTGGACCGGCTGAGGTTGTGTTTCAGTCCATTTTCATTTAGGTCGAATCCCGTAACTTCCCGGCCATACGCTTCCTCGATTTGCCGCTGCAGAATTCCGTGGCCACAGCCGAATTCGGCGATCTCTCGAGCTCCTGAAATTAGATTGCCAGCCAATTGCTGGAATACCTCAAAGCGTCTGCGCACCCAGAAATGATCGAGCGAAGCGAGCTCAAAATAGCCATCGGTCATGCTGACAGGAGCCGGTGGAGACAAATATTCTATTTTTCTCAAGAATCAAGCCTCGGAACTCGAATTCGCTGAAAAATCGCCGCGGCTCTTTCGAGCCGCGAGGAAACTACCGGTCCCGCGTTCGTTCCCCTGCGGATATTTCACTGGCTCTATCACCGGTTCCGGCCCCCGTTCGCTCGGCCACTCTCCCGATGATGTACTGCGGGCGGCCCTTGGTCTCCTCGTAAATCCGGCCGACATACTCACCGATCACTCCCAGAAAAAACAGCACGATGCCGGACAGAAAAATCACCGCAACAAGTAGCCCAGTGAAGCCCTGAGGAGAGATGTGCTGAACGAGTTTGGCGTACAGCGCATACAGCACATATACGAAGGAGAGCAGCATCACGAAGGCCCCCGCCAGCGCCGCCGCCCGTATAGGCACGATCGAGAACGCGAAAATCCCGTCCGTCGCGAGCTTCAATAGCCCCAGCAAACTGTACTTGCTCTTCCCGGAATGTCGCTCTGCCCGCTCGACCGGAATTCCTATCTGCCGGAACCCCACCCAGCTGCGCATGCCGCGCAAGTAGCGGTGATGCTCCGGCATCAGGCGCACTTGCTCGATGACGCGCCGCGACATCAACCCGAAATCTCCTGAGTCTAGCGGCAAACGGATATCGGAGAGGCTGGCCATCAGCCGATAGAACACAAAGTAGCAAAGGCGCAGTAGCCACGGTTCCTTGCGACGAATGCGCTGAGCATAGACGACGTCATATCCTTGCTCGTAGCGCGCGACGAATTGGGGTATGACTTCGGGTACGTCCTGCAAATCACCGTCCATCACCACGGTGGCGTCTCCAGTCACGTGATCAAGGGCGGCGGTGAGCGCCGCCTGATGGCCAAAATTGCGCGAAAGCGAAATGGCCAGGATGCGTGAGTCCTGCTTTGTCGCTTCTTCGAGGATCGGGAATGTGCGGTCGGTGCTGCCGTCGTCCACGAATATAATCTCGTGGGGGCCGCCGGGCACCTGGTCCAGGGCGGCCGGCATTCGGCGCAGGAGTTCAGGAAGAACAGATTCCTCATTGTGGACTGGGATTGCAATGGAGAGACGGAATGCCTGATTCATGGTGTCGGGAGACCCATCAATGGCGTCCCTCCTGTGGAATTCTATCCGTTGGCGAGCATGAGTACAACCGGAGCGAACTACAATCAATAAAGAATGAGCGGGCGCGTGGCCGGCACAACAAATCCTGATACGAACTTGAGTGCCCAATGCGTCGGGTTTACGTTTGGAGTTTCTGACTTTGTTTTTTCCTTGCCTTAGTCCCTTCTGAGTTATTTCTTGACAAAGTTAAGTTTTCGTGCTACCATTCCGAGTGAATAAGCAATGCCACACCCGCCAGCTCGCTAAGTCCCGCGCCTTCTGTGTTTTCCGCTCCGCCTCCTTTACTTCGTCTACCTCCTTTACTTCCCCTATCTCCGGTTTTCCGTACCCTCTTCCAAGTTCCGTACCCTGCAACTCCTTTGTTTGCCACTCTTACGAAAACTGCCGGGTGTGTACCCAAAATTCCCATTCTGGAACTCATCCCTCGCTGCGCATCCACCTTTGTTTTCACGCACTTACGTGGGACTCATTTTGCAAACCCTTTGTTTTCAAATTCATGCATGTAACGGGAGGGTGTACGAGTCTGTGTAGCAACTACAAGTCGTGGCCACAAATTGCGCGCGGCCAACCACTCTCTCACAATATGTTGTGGTCGCGACGAACAAAAACCGAGTACCCACACAGACTCGTGTACCCCCTCATCTGACTCTCCCCTTGCCACGGCGATCCTTTGTCACTATCCACTTCCCGCTGCCCACTATCCCCGTTTCTTTCCGGGAAACTTTCCTTCTTCCCCTCTCGTACCTATCTCCAAGAACCGGCCCCTCGGCCGGCCAGGAGGCTTCCAGTCATGTCCGACCGTAACAGGGGTTTCTTCGCCAAAACCGCTCTCGTCGCCACCGCCGTTCTCGTCTTTTCGCCGCCCGGCGCACTCGCGCAATCTACCGCCGCTCCGGCAAGCCCCTCTCAATCAACGGCATCCGTCTCCAAGGACCGTTGGCTGCACGTCCGCGTTATCAGCTCCGACGCCAAAGGCGAAACCGTCCGCGTCAACGTCCCGCTCGAACTGGCTGAAAAAGTTCTCCCCGCCATCAACAAACATCGCCTCCACGACGGCAAGGTCAGGATCGACGACGCCCACGTCAGTGACGTCGATCTCCGCGCCCTCGTCGAAGCCATCCGCACCACGAAGGACGGCGAGTTCGTCACCGTGCAGAGCAACGATTGCGACGTTCGCGTCGCCAAGCTGAACAACCACCTGATCGTTCATGTCCTCGACAAGGAGAATTCCAAGAAGTCCGAGATCGAGATCAAGGTCCCCATGAAAGTCATCGATGCACTCTTTTCCGCCGGCAAAGATGAATTGGACCTCGTAGCCGCGCTTCACGCCTTATCCGCGCAGGGCGATACTGAACTCGTCTCCGTGAAGGATCATGAAAACACCGTCCGCGTCTGGCTCGATTCCAAAAATGTCACGGACTGAAGGGTTTTGTAGAGGCGGCTTCACGCCGCCATCTTCGCGCAGCTGGAGGCACGCATGATGCTACTCGCGAAAGCAGCTCTCGGACTTGGCGGTACACTCGTCCTCGCGGGCGCCTATACCATGCGCGAAGGCCTCATCCGCATCGATGTCGACGAATTCCGCTCCGGCGGCTCCCACG
>Ga0209648_10001534_pt1 | contig 18800 bp, 15 predicted proteins | sample GraSoi2013_115cm_FD_185830 | JGI IMG/M metagenome (GOLD analysis project Ga0209648, IMG submission 185830) | Grasslands soil microbial communities from the Angelo Coastal Reserve, California, USA - Sample 9_17_2013_115cm (SPAdes) (version 2) | ecosystem: Environmental > Terrestrial > Soil >...
ACGTCCGCATGGTGAATCCATCCGGCGGAGACCGCGTCATTTTCTCCGACCCGAAATATGCGGTGGACCAGGTCGCCTCGTGCGGACAGGGGCGCTATGTCGTCTTTCGAAGCATCGGCCGGTCGGGTGGCGCCGAAACCAATCTTTGGCGTGTCGATTCAAATGGCACAAACCTGTTACGCCTTACTTTTGGCATCAACGATAGAGTGCCGGTCTGTTCGAACGACGGCAAATGGGTGTACTACGTCGACGCCGCCGAAAACCATTTCCTCAAGCGCGTTCCTATTGACGGTGGCACGCCCGAAACAATTGTCAAGGCTCCCTCCGAGCCCTACGACGTTGCTCCCGACGGCAAAACAGTATCCGCATACGAAGCCCGCGAATCGGATCACACCCCCATTCTCGTCACTTATTCTGTCGAGGATGGAAAGAAATCGTCGTTTGAATTCGATCCGCGCGGGCTCCCCAGCCTGGCGTTTATGCCTTCCGGAAAGGCGATCCTTTATGCTGTGCGGGAAAAAGGCGTAGACAATCTCTGGGTGCAGCCACTCGACGGGTCGGCGCGCCACCAGCTCACGCATTTTACTTCGGAGCAAATTGGCGGGTATAGATACTCGAAGGACGGGACACGGTTCGCGGTTGGACGCGGCCACTTTGATTCAGACGCGGTCCTTCTGCGCAATGTTCCCCGTTAAAATAATGAACTGGCCGCCCATTCGCGCCGTCAAGTAGCGGGCCTGCAAAAGCGAATTATTGAATAGTTCCGCCGGGAGGGTTCGGCGTTACGGGAACGTTAGCGTTGGCGCGCGCGAAATAGCCGCGGCGTGCGCGCACCTGGTAGCCCTTATGTTCGGGCACTTCGATGCGGATCTTATGATAGCGCCCATCGAGCACGTAGTTCGTCGGAAGATAGGCGATGGAGTATTGATTGCGAAGTTCGTCGCCAATATCCTGGAACGATTGATCCAGGTCGTCCACGTGATACGGAAAAAAGGCGCGTCCGCCGGTTTCTTCCGCAAGCTCCTGGAGAATCTTGTCGCCGTCCGTCAGATGGTATTTGCGGTCGGCCGTCTTGTTCGGATCGGTCTGTGACAACGAAACCCACTGTGTGCTCGTGCTGATGGTGTAGATGACCACGCTGGTGCGCTGGGCCATTTCGATGGCATCCGCGCGCGTATGCGTCGATAAATTGTCATCGCCATCGCTGATCAGGATCATGACCCGGCGCACCACGTCCGGCTGATCGCCCGGGGGGCGCGGCGGATGGCTCAATTGTTTGACGCAAGCTTCGTAGACCGCGTCGTAGATGGCGGTGCCGCCTCCGGCTTTCGTCCTGGTGATCTGGTCGCGCAGGGCTCCCGCGTCCCCCGTGAAACCCTGGACGATTTGCGGCTCGTCGTCGAAGGTCATCACAAAAGCTTCATCCTTATTGCGGCGCAGCACGCTAAACAGAAAATTGATCGAAGCATCCTGCTCGAACTTGATGCGGTCGCGGATGCTGTTGGAAGTGTCCAACAACATGCCAATGCGCAGAGGCAGATCGGTCTGCTTACTGAAGTAACGGATTTCCTGGAGAAACTTATCGTCCCAAATCTTGAAGTCAGCCTTATCGAGCTCGGGGACCAGCTTGTTGCGGCGGTTTAGCACAGTGAAAAGCACATCGACTAGGTTGACGACCGAAATAATCGTTTGATCGCTCTTCTGGGCTGGCTCCTGCTTCGGCGCCGCGGCCGGCGCAGGTGCCTGAGGCTTCGCGTCCTGTGAGGGCGCCTGAGACTTGGTGATGGGCGAAGACTGCTGTGCTCGGTCGGTCAGTGGAAGGAACAACAGTGCCAGCGTCAAAAAAATCGAACTGATTGTTCGTCGCATTTGCATCGATTATAGGTATCCCGCCAGTGCAGCGTCAATTCGGCTGTGCGGTTCTCCGGCGGCGCCACAGAGTTTCTTCAAATACTCACGCAATTCACTTGGCAACGCCGCGCGAACTTCGATCCATGCTCCCGTCCGCGGTTGCGCAAAGCCAAGCTTTGCGGCGTGCAGGAAATTACGCTCGAGCGCCGGCAGAGTGGCTTTACCCACGCGCAGCTCCTCTGCCGCTCCGTACAACGTATCACCCACCACCGGATGCTTCACCGCGGAGAAGTGCACTCGAATCTGATGCGTTCGCCCGGTGTGGAGTTGGACCTCCACCAGCGTCGTGCTGTCAATCTTCCAGAGCGCTTTCCAATCTGTGCGCGCTTCGCGCGGATTCGCGATGGACTCGCCGTGCCAGGACTTGCGCTCCGTCGTCATGCGCGTGCGATGAATCGGGTCCCGCCCAATGGCCAGCTCGATGCGGCCACTCTTTTCTCCGAGGATGCCCTGCACCAGCGCGATATACGTTTTCTTGATGGCTCGCTGGCGAAAGGCTTCGCCGAGTTTCGCGTGCGCCGTGTCGTTCTTGGCCACGAGGATCACGCCTGAAGTTTCCTTGTCCAAGCGATGCACGATTCCCGGCCGCAGCGGATCGCCCCCCCGCGAAAGCGCCTGCCCACGCCCCAGCAGAGCATTGACGAGCGTGCCTGTTATGGTTCCTGCTCCGGCATGAACGGTCATGCCCGCGGCTTTGTTGATGGCGATGACGTCGTCATCTTCGTAAAGAACGTCAAGTCGAATTGATTCCGCCGCCGCGTGAGGCGCTGGCCGCGGATGGGCCCTCACGGTGATGAGTTCCCCGCCACGAAGTTTCTGCGAAGATTTTGCGGATTGGCCATTGACGAGGATCAAGCCGGCGTCGACGAGTTCTTGCACTCGCGAGCGCGAGAGTTCCGGGCAGTGGGCAGCCACGAACCGGTCGAGCCGCGTTCCAGCGTCAGTATCAATCGCCAGAAGTTCATGCATCTCGGGTTGGGCTCCAGCCGGCACGGTCAGATTGTAGCAGGGGCCATCCGGAGCCGGGGTGGACAGGCACCTATAGGCTCTACTTACAAGCCGCCCGGTCCGGCGAGGCTTGGCGGCTAGCCTCTGTTAGCGCGCCGTCTACGTTTCCACATATTCCCACTACAAGAGCACCCCAAGAGTTGCCGTCCGCGTCGTACCGTTGTAGGTAGCCGAGATTGTCGCGGAAGTTGAGATGAGAACGAAGGACGTGTTGACCGTGAAGGTTGCGCTGGTGGCTCCGGCAGGAACGATCACGCTGGAAGGCACTCTAGCCGCTCCGTTGTTGCTGGAAAGCAAAACTTGAGCGCCACCCGCTGGGGCTGGTCCGGACAGGGTTACAGTGCCCGTGGAAGATTGGCCCCCAAAAACGTTCGCGGGGTCCAGCGTCAGCGAAGCGAGGGTGGGGGGTGGAGGAGGCGCAGGTACCACCGTGAGCGAGGCCGCTCTCGTCACGCCACCGTAAGTTCCGGAGATGCTTACGGTGGTCGAGGCAGCGACAGCGCTAGTGCTCACCGTAAAAGTCGCGCTCGTAGCTCCGGCCGCAACCATCACGCTGGATGGCGTCCTAGCCGCTGACGTGTTGCTGCTCGACAGCGTTACGACAGCGCCGCCCGAGGGAGCTGCACCGCTCAGGGTCACCGTGCCGGTGGCGGATTGCACTCCCCCAACAACGTTTGTCGGATTCAGCGTCAGTGAGGAGAGTGTTGAAGCCGGCGGAGGAGCTGGTGTCACGGTGAACGAAGCCGATCTAGTTACGCCGCCGTAGGCTCCAGAGATGCTAACTGTGGTCGATGCAGCGACGGCGCTGGTGCTGACTGTAAACGTCCCGCTCGTAGCTCCGGCCGCAACCGTAACACTGGACGGCACCCTGGCCGCCGTTGTGTTGCTGCTCGAGAGCGCAACCACCGCACCACCGGATGGGGCCGCTCCGCTCAGCGTCACTGTGCCGGTGGAGGAATTCCCACCCGTAACACTCGCCGGATTCACCGAGAGCGAGGAAAGAGTAACGGACGCAGGAGCAGCAGAAGATAGGTCGAATTCCAGGATTGCGGGATTGAGATCAGTCTGAGACACCGCTACAAACTTCGAGGCAGAGATCATATAGATGATGGCGTTGCCTCCGGTCCCGGAAGTGACCGCCATGGTTCCCCGGCCATTGGTTGGCGATGGAGTCACAGAATAAGTGGCCTTGAACGCTGCGCCCGAGACCGGTCCGTTTGGTGTGCCCATATCTTCCGCACCGGTCATATTGCCCGTCGGGCTGGCCCCGTCCGCGGCGAACTCGCCGGAGAAGACCGCGACTTTGAAACTCACCGGATTAGTTGCGTACCCCGCGTACGTTCCTTTCAGAGTGCCATTGGTGAACGACGTCGCAGCCTGAGGTTCGCCGGTCCCGAACAAGACGTTGACATCGGAGACGAAGAGGAAAATCTGATTGGTGTTCACCAGGTAGGCCACCAGGTTGTATCCACCGATGGTGATGGCTGCCCGCCCGTTGCTGGCCACACTGTAGGTTCCCGCCGCGCCGGTGACCGAATTGGGCGCACTGCAGAAATTCTCGTCGTAGGTCAGCGAAAGGGCGCCGCTGCCGTTGGTGGTGAGCAAACCGGCGACCGCTTTGGGTATGCCCGATACCGTGCCGCAAGCGGAGTGCCCGGTGAGGTAAATCACGATATTCCCGTTCAGCGAGGCGTTGGAGAATCCTCCTGTGGGAGTGTGCTGCTGCACGACGGCGCCGTTGAGCAGCGGAGTCGCCGCTGTGACCGGGTCGCTCTCCATCACAAACAGCTTTTCTGAATTCACCACGTAAAAGACGAAATTCATGCTGTCGGGTGTTCCGCCAAACGTGAAGGCGAGATGCATGGTGCCGCGCCCCGTGGCGGTGCTGGATACCGCGTAGGTCGCTGCGCTAAAGATCATCGGATAATCCGTGCCATAGCCGTTGACGTCTCCCGCGGCGTTGCTGAGCGTGCCTGTCCCGTTCGACGTAAATCGGCCCTCGATCGCCGCGCGATTACTTCCGTTATCAAAACCGGCCGCGCCAAACGCGTAGTCGCCCGTGATTCTGGCGGTGCTAAACGCGGTAGTATCCGCTTTTTCCATGGTCCCCGAACCGATCGTGCCTGCTCCGCCGGCAGCATCGAACTCAATGAACTGGGCATCGCCGTTGGCCATCATCGCAAACGCCAGCTTCGCCGAACTGCCCGAAAAATTCAGGGTCATCACGCCGCGATTGTCGGCGCCGATCGCATACGTCCCCGTGAAGGCTTGCGGGCTTGTAGCCCCAGTTCCGGCAGCGTTGGTGACCAGTTCGCCGTTGGTGAGATTGCCGGCGCCGTCCGCCGTGAATCTTCCCACGGCCCCAAAAACGGACGAAGTGGCCCCATTACCGCTCACGCCGGTAAAGTTAAACGCATAGTTGCCACTCAACGCAGCGTTGTTGGACTGGCCTTGAGCTATCGAAGCAAAAAGCAAGGCGAAACAAAGGATCAACAGAACATTCAGCTTACGCATCTTTCCTCCATTTGCCAGCCGGGGTGATTGACTCTGAAACTCTTATTGCTAACGCATGACTTGCGATTGAGGCGCCTGGGAGGGGAGGTGCCAAGTTCTAGACCAGGGTTATCCTCACTTCAAGAATGAGAAACGCACAAAAATCATTCATGGATAGTCTGCGCATTTCCAAAGGATTCGAGTTTTAGCGCAAGTTTTTCAAATTTTTCTTCACACACCCTGACTTATCTCGTCCACTTTTTACTGGCCCCGGTTTACTTCGCGGCAATTCGCCGCAGCAGCAGATATGCTTGATGCGCCGCGCAATGGCAATCGGGTGGAAGCTGCAAAACGAGGGTCAGGAGATACCCGAAAGCGCGGGTGGCGGCTACAAACCGGGCGAACCGCGTCTGCAGCGCCGGCGGACACATCATGCTGCCCGCTCATTTCCGCGGAGTTCTTCCCACTGTTGCAGTCCGGTGAGAAGGGCGAGGGTTCTGCCGTAGGCTGCTATCGCTCCGGTCAGCTTGTGAAACTCCGGGGAACCCATAATCGTCCCCTGTCTACGTATGTGCGCATCCGCCGAGAGTTCGAGGATTCGTTCAATGCCTTTGTTCGCAAAATCTGAGTTCGTTTTCATCATCGCTTGGCCCTCCTTCTGCTGAGTAAGGGGCCCAGCTTTCAGGAATGTGCATAAGGGAAATCCTCCAATTTGCTGCCGGATTATCATGGAGGAGGCATTCCGCCTTTTCTGCGATCTGTGCCTTCAACGCAAGAGAAACGCGCTAACTCGGGGAACGCAACCTCGTCTAGAATGTGCGGCGAGGTGAATCGACCATGCGCAAAGTTTTGCTTTTGCTGCTGTTTGTTCCGGGAGTTTTGCCGGCACGGAACGCGCGGGACACAGCACGGCCCGCTAACACTGGCGTTTCCGGGCGCTGGGTGGTGAACACGGATTTTTATGGCTCAACGATTTATTTTCGAATGGAGTTGAAACAGGAAGGAGAAAAACTGAGCGGAGATTTTGATGGGGATAAGTTGGAGGGAACGCTCAAGGGGAACGCCGTTTACTTCCTGGCGAAGGACGAGCAGGGCGGCACCGACGAAGGCAAAGCCGCGCTCCAGGGCGGAACCATCACTGGAACCGTGGTGTTTACCCACTCAGACGATCCGGCCCGCCTGGAGGCTCACAAGTTTGCGGCGGAACTCGTTCCGGCGCGGCGCGCGGGATCGCCAATGCGGCACGAATTTGTGCCTACAACTTTTTACCGGCAATTCTCTGCCGCAAACAAGCCGGTGCTGACGATTGCTCCCGGTGACACTGTGCATACAACAACGGTGGACGCCGGCGGGACGGATGAAAAAGGCGTGACGCGCGTCCTTGGCGGAAATCCGGAGACCGGGCCGTTTTACGTCGAGACAGCAACTCCGGGAGACACGCTGGCGGTGCACTTGACGCGAGTACGGCTGAATCGCGATTGGGCCGAAAGCGATGACTTTCTCGTTGGACGCGCAGTCGACAGCGATCTGGCGGTGAAGATGAAAGACGGCGGGAAAACAGTGCGCTGGCATCTGGACGCGGAACACGGAGTGGCCACTCCGGAAAAACCGGCGGAACATCTGACGCGCTATGTGGTGCCCCTGCGGCCGATGCTGGGTTGTGTGGCGGTGGCGCCGAACGTGGCGCAGGCCGCTCCGGGGACGGGAGATTCCGGGCATTACGGTGGGAACATGGACTTCAACGAAATCGTGGAGGGTGCGACGGTGTATTTGCCGGTAAGCGTGCCGGGCGCGCTGCTCTATGTGGGCGATGGGCACGCGGCCCAGGGCGACGGGGAGCTTAACGGCAACGCGCTGGAAACATCGATGGACGTGGAGTTCACCGTGGATGTGATTGCAGGAAAACGGATTCGAGGGCCGAGAGCAGAGTCAGCAACGCACTTCATGGCGATGGGGCTGGAGGGGTCACTCGATGATGCGTTCCGCGGCGCAACGGCGAACATGGCGCAATGGCTGACGGAAGAATATAAACTGACGCCTTCTGAGGTGGCCCAGGTGCTGGGCACGTCGGCGGAATACAAGGTAAGCGAAGTGGCGGACCGCAACGCGGGAATAGTGCTGAAGATTAATAAGGAAAAGCTGAAGCCGCTTTCTGGCGCGAGGAAATGAGAGAAAAGACAAATTGATCGCAATCACTTCTTTGGGTGCGAAGTGCTGAACGCGGAAGCGGAGATGAGGAACTGTCCTTCGGCGGTCTCCACTGGTTCCAACTTCACATTCTGATCGTGCTCACTTCGCTCATAGGTCTGGGTCCGCAAGTAATAGACTTTTCCACCTTCTGCCTTGAGAGTCATGGCCGAACCGATGCGCTTGGACGTTTCCTTGAAGGTTCCCGATTGCCAGTTGGTGCAAACTTGATGATCGCCGGGATCCACGGAAAAGAAAAAATAGGATTTGCGCTTGTTGGCGCCGACCCACGCGCCATCGACCCCTACTCTCATCGTCGGGCCGTTCTCGATGTCCTCAAAGACATAGACAATTGCTTTGCCGGCATCCGGAGTTGCGACAGGGTGCTGCTTGCGGTCCGTCTGTACGTCGAAATACGCCTCGCTGGGGCCGCAGCCACCGCGGGCTGAAGCCGCTGGCGGCGGTTCTTGGGTAAGGAGGGGCGATGCGAAAACCGCCAAGAAAATTCCTATGGTCATGGTTTTCATCATGACCATTGGACGTGTTCTTGAATGGGATGGTTTCCCGAGTGGCTGCATAGGTTGCCTGAGCGAGGCTGCCGGTAGAGGCGAGCCGCACTATGTGGATTGAGGCGATTGTTGCTTGTGACCAAACAAAACGTCAAGAAGGATCAGAACGGCGCCGATGAAAATGGCGGAATCGGCGACGTTGAAGGCGGGGTAGCGGTAGGTGCCAAACCAAACTTCGAAAAAATCCGTCACTGCACCGTGAAGGATTCGATCAGTGACGTTGCCAGTGGCGCCACCGAGCAGCAGGGCAATGCCTGCGACAGCTTTGCCGCCGCCGCTCTGGCTGGCGACTAACAACCAGGCAAGCACGCCGATAACGACGACTGAACCCAAGATCAAAATGGCGCGTGTGCCGGCCGAGGCGGAATCGGAGAAAATGCCAAAAGCGAGGCCGGGATTGCGGCTGTGGACGAGGTAGATGAAATTGCGAATTAATTCTTGACGCCAGCCTTCAACCGTTTGCGATTCGAACCAGGCTTTGGTGGCGCGGTCGAGAAGAGCGACGGCAAGCGTGAGCCACAGCCAGCGGAGGCGAGAAGGAAGAGTCATGAGGTAAAGGAGGTCAAGGAAATAAAGGAGGCAAAGGAAGCAAAGGAGGCGCAGGAGGTCGACATTTAGGTCACCGCCACACTTGCAGATCCGTTGGACTCGATTTCGGCGAGGGCTTCGGTGCAACGCTCGCAGACGGTCGGGTAACGATTGTTTTCGCCGACGTGAGTTGAATAATTCCAGCAGCGCTCGCACTTTGCACCGTCAGCGCGTTCGATCTTGATGGTCAGGCCCGGCAATGTTTCCGCTGGAACGGATGCGGCGATGGCAGATGGCGCGACCCGGACCTGGGAAACGATAAAGAGCGCGGGCAGAATCGGCAGCTTTTCTTCGAGCAGCTTCTGCAAGCCTGGCGCTTCCGGACCAGCGTGGAGATGGACTTTTGCTTCGAGGCCGCCACCGATGATTTTTGCGGCGCGAGCTTGTTCGAGAGCTACGAGCACGGCGGAGCGGACCTGCGCGAGCCGTTCCCACTTTTCGGCGGCATCTTTGGCGATTCCGCAAGCGAGCGACTCCGCTTCCGGGAACAGCGTCATGTGAACGCTTTCTGGTTCGCCTTTTAATTTCGGCAAATACTTCCAGATTTCTTCGGAGGTGAAAACGAGAATCGGCGCGGCCAGGCGAACAAGCGCACCAGAGATTTTCCAGACAGCGGTTTGCGCGGAACGGCGCGATTTATTTCTGGGGGCTTTCGTGTAGAGACGATCCTTCAGTACGTCAAAATAGAAAGAGCTGAGGTCCACGACGCAATAATCGTGGATGGCGTGATAGACGCGGTGGAATTCGTAATTTGCATACCATTCGCGACATTTCTTCACCAGTTCGGCGGTGCGGTCGAGCATCCAGCGGTCGATTTCTTCGAGCTGATCGTTCGAAAGCGCATCGCGCGTAGGATCGAAATCGCCAAGGTTGCCCAGAGCGAAGCGGAAGGTGTTGCGAATCTTGCGATAGGCTTCGCTGAGCTGGGTCATCACGCGCTCGCTCATTTTTACGTCGGCCTGGTATTCGACGGAGCCGACCCACAGGCGAAGCAAATCCGCACCCCACTTTTCGCAAATCTCGATGGGATAGAGCGCGTTGCCGAGCGATTTGGACATCGGGCGGCCCTGCTCGTCGAGCGTCCAGCCGTGCGTAACCACGCCGCGATAGGGCGAAGCGTCGCGCACGCCAGTGGCAACCAGCAGAGAACTTTGGAACCATCCACGATACTGATCGGGGCCTTCGAGATAAACGTCTGCAGGCCACTCGGCGCCCTTCAGCACGGAAAGATTCGAAGTGCCCGAATCGAACCAGACATCCAAAATGTCGTTCTCCTTGCGCCACTTCGACGCTCCGCATGCGCAGGTTGTGCCGTTAGGAAGCAATTTCTCCGAACTGTACTTGTACCAGGCGTCGGCCCCTTCTTCTTCAAACCACTTCACGACATTGCGCAGCGCTTTGAAATCCTCCAGGCGCTTTCCGCAACCCTCGCAATAGAAAACGATGATGGGCACGCCCCAGAAGCGCTGGCGAGAGACGCACCAGTCCGGCCGCTTCTCAATCATTTCGTACATGCGGTCTTCGCCCCAGGCGGGGATCCATTTCACCTGATGAATTCCCTCGAGCGCTTCCTGGCGGAGCGATTTTTCTTTTCCGTGGGCGGCCTGGTCCATCTTGATGAACCACTGCTCGGTGGCGCGGAAGATTACGGGATTGTGGCAGCGCCAGCAGTGCGGGTAGCTGTGCTTGTATTCGTGGTGGCCCAGCAGCGCGCCGCGATCGCTCAGCAGCTTCACGATGATGGGATTCGCAGTGAAAACGTCCTTGCCTTTGTATTCGGGCAGGCCTTCGAGGTAGATGCCTTTGTCGTCAAGCGGGGCGTAAATCTCCAATCCATATTTCTGACCGGAATTAAAGTCGTCAGCGCCATGGCCAGGAGCCGTGTGGACGATGCCGCTGCCCTGATCGAGAGTGACGTAATCGGCGAGAATGCCCGGCACTTGAATCGGAAGAAATGGATGCTGAAATTTCATGCCATCGAAATCGCGGCCCTTGAACGTGGCGCGAACCTTGGCTTCCTTGATGCCGCACTCCGCCTGCAAGGCTGCGACGCGATCGGAAGCCAAGAGCAGAGCGCCCTTTTCAGTTTCGACGACGGCATACTCGAAATCGGGATGAAAAGCGAGCGCGCGATTATGCGGAATCGTCCAGGGAGTGGTGGTCCAGATAACGGCGCTGACGTCGCTTCCAATTCCTGCAACATCTCCTCTGTGGCCAGTGACAACCGCGAACTTCACCCAGATTGAGGGGCTGGTGTGATCTTCGTACTCGACTTCCGCTTCGGCGAGCGCAGTGCTGTCGAATAGGCACCAGTAGACAGGCTTACGCCCGCGGTACACGTAACCCTTTTCCATGAAATCCAGAAACGCGCCGGCGATGGTGGCTTCGTATTCATGGCTCATGGTCAGATAAGGATCGTTCCAGCGGCCGAAAATGCCGAGGCGCTTGAAATCTTTCTTGTGCTGCTCGACGTAGCGGATCGCGAATTGGCGGCACAGCTTCCGAAACTCCGCAGGCGGGACCTTCCCTTTTCCGCCCAGCTCTTTTTCCACCTGGGTTTCAATCGGCAGACCGTGGCAATCCCAGCCCGGAACGTAAGGAGCGTAGTGACCCGCCATGCTCTTGGTCTTGACGACCAGATCCTTGAGGATTTTGTTCAGGCCCGTACCGAGATGAATTTCGCCAGTCGGGTACGGCGGCCCATCGTGCAGAACAAACAGGGGCTTGCCTTTGCGCGCCTCCAGGATGCGCTCATAGATGTTTCCTGCGTGCCAGGCTTCGAGCTGCTTGGGCTCGTTTTGCGGGAGGCCGGCTTTCATGGAAAATTCGGTTTTTGGCAGGTTTAGTGTTTTCTTCAGTTCGAGTGGTTCAGCCATATTTGGAGCGCTTGTAAATCCCTTCTATGCCGTCCGTTTGTACAGGTGCACCGCGGGAAACATCGGGAAGCAGTGTAAGGACGTATGTTACAATGAATAGCAACCGGTGTCAGCCGCTAGGGGCGCGCAACCTTTCCCGGCCAGCGCGAATCTTATCGGTTAGGTACGCCGAACGCAGGGTAGCTGCGTCTAAATCAGAGAGGTAAACGGTGCCGGGCAATTTTATCGATCTTCTGCCACGTGAACTCAAGAGGGCCAGGGTGTCTGGCTCAGGCCCAGCGCCTGCGGTTTCTGTGCCTGCCTCAGCTGTACCGAAATTCGCCAAGCCCGCTATTCTCATCCCCGATAATTTTTGGTCGAACCTGAGGCAATTTCTTGTCGAGCGACCTGTTAAAGTGCGCGAGCGCAGGGACGCGCCTTTCACTCAGACGTCCTTTGGAACGGGCCTCGGCGGCAACCTCGCGGAGTTTTTCAAATCCGGCCCGGCTTCGAAAAGACCTGTGAATAGCAGGCTGGCGGTATCCTGGGGGTCGAATTTCGGGGGATTCGGCGGCCGACTCAGGGATTTCTTCTCGCCTCCAAAGCAAGCGCCCTTGCCACCGGGAATAAGACCGATAAAAGTGAAAGACATCTGGTCGAAGGATGAAAACTTCGGAAGGAGCCAGATGCTCGCTGTTGGCCTGCACATTGCGGCAATGGCACTGCTAATCATTCCGTTTATCACCAATGTACTGCCCGCTTCGACGGAAGCAAAAAACAAGCAGGTCAACGTCACGCCGCTGGACATTTCGCCTTATGTGGCGAAGCTGCCCTCTGGTCCTGACAAGGCAGGAGGTGGCGGCGGGGGAAACAACCATACACTCACTCCGACATCAAAGGGGAAGCTTCCCAAGTTCCAGTACACACAGTTCACACCGCCCCAGGCGAAAATTGTGAATCTGAATCCCAAGCTGGCGATGGATCCGTCGCTACTCGGTCCACCGGACTTGAAAATCCCGAGTCCCAATATGGCGAACTTCGGCGATCCGCTGGCGAAAAGCGTCACGGATTCTCTTGGGAACGGCAATGGCACCGGTATCGGCAGCGGTTCTGGCGGCGGCCTTGGGCCCGGCGAAGGTGGCGGAACGGGTGGCGGCATGTTCAGAGCCGGCGTCAACGGTGTGGGTTCTCCGATGTGCATCTACTGCCCGCAGCCGGAGTACTCGGACGAAGCTCGTAAGGCAAAATATCAGGGGACGGTGTTGCTCGACGTGACCGTGACGGCCGACGGGCGCGTGGTCTCTCCCGTCGTTATTAAGGGTCCCGGCCTCGGCTTGGAAGAAAAGGCGCTCGCGCAAGTAAAGAATTGGAAGATGCGCCCGGCGGTTGGCCCGAGCGGCAAGCCAGTAAATTGCCGCGTGCAGATTGAAGTAACATTCCACCTCTACTAGCGGGGATCTCCAGCAAAGTGAGTTGTTTTCGTTAGGGAAGACGCCCGTGAGGGGCGCCTTCTTCGCTCATCCGAGAATGAGTGAGCGCCAAGTACGGGCAACCAATCTGCGGCGCCATGCTTCTCATCACCCGTTCGCCGTCCGTCTCGTCGAGGAGTCTGCCAAATCTGAGGCGGGCGCGGAGGCCCGCCCATGCGCGATCCGCTTTCGCGTGATTTTTCTTCCTTTCAGGCATCACGGGATTCCTGGCTACCGCGTGTTCGAGATAATTTTCGCCAGCTTCTGACACCCGCACGAATATTCCCTTCTTCGGCGAATGGCGCGCCGATTCATTTGCTGGTGCAAGGAAAGTCGGCGCGTTCCGGTCAGGCGCATACCGCATCCGTATTGACGCATGCTGCGATCATCGCCTCATTGGCTCTGGTGGCGATGCATCCGCCGGGAAAAAAGCCTAATCCGCTGCCGCCCAACGACAAGATCCACAGCGTGTTGCCGATGCCTCGAGACCTGCTGCAAACTCTCCGCGGGCACAATCCTAGTGGCGGAACGAGCAGCGGCATGGGACATGATCTTCTGCCACCCACACAGGGGAATCCTCCTCCCCGTTCGTCCATCCAAATCGTGAAGCCCATGATTCCGCAAAACCAGCATCCGGAAACGCCGATTCCCCCGACCATTTTTGATGCATCCGCTCCGCGAATTCTGACTCCGGTGGACAACATTGGTCTGCCGTCGATGGCCGATCGAAACAACTCCTCTGGCCGCGGAAAAGGCAATACTATCGGTGAAGGACCTAACGAGGAGTCGATGGGGAATATTCCGGGCAGCGGTGTGGGAGTTGGAGGGCCTCCAGGTGCTTATCGGCCGGGCGTCACGAGTCCGACGTGCGCGCACTGCCCCGATCCGCAATACACCGACGAAGCGCGCGAAGCCAAGCTGCAAGGCAAGGTCACGCTGCAGGTTCTAGTCGGCGCCGATGGGCGCGCCTTGCAAATTCGTGTCGTGCAGGGGATTGGGTTGGGGCTGGATGAGCGTGCGGCACAGGCGATTCGCGGCTGGAAATTCGTGTCGGCTCGAGATGCAGCGCGCCATGCCGTTCCGGAATGGATTACTGTTGAGGCGGTCTTCCGGCTGTTCTAGACAGTTTTTCAGCCACGGAGTAGCATTTTGACGTGTCTTATCACTTTGAAGAAAACGAATATGAGCTGGATCCGCCTTTCCCTCCTAAAAGCCAATCGGCCCGCTCCCTTCCATTCCGGTTCCTCGCTGGTTGCGCGGCTTTGCTGGCCTTCTTCTCTTCGCGATCTTTCGCTACACTCCTCTTCCTTTTCGCACGCTACAGCTGAAGCGCAAGCTGCCAGCAGCTTGCGCATCTCCATGCGGGGAGGCATACTCCCGCGCTCTACTCTCCGATGAGGAGGCCACTATGCGCGAAACAAGGCGCGGATTTGTCATGGCGATGGCCGCTGCGGCCTGCTTGATACCGGCGGAGGAAGGATGGCCGTTCGCCCAATATCCGCCAACTCCGCCGCCTCCCCCGAAGCCCGCGGAGACTCCGAACCCAGCAGAGATCCACTCGAACCCGCAAGCCGCCGCCGCCGCAAAACGAGCATTGTTGCAACAAAATGAGAAGGAATTCCGCGAAGGAGTTGAGCGGCTTTACCAACTTACTAGCGAGTTGCACGAAGAAGTCCAGAAGACTGCGACCACCGACGTGCTCTCCGTCCGCATGGTCAAGAAAACCGAACAAATTGAAAAGCTCGCCAAGATGCTCAAGAACAGAGCCAAGGGTGGATAGGCAAAGTCTGAGTCTGAGAACGAACCGTCTGTCTTCTCAGACTAGGATACGAGACGGGGGAACTTCTGCCTCTTGGTTTTGCATTTCTGATACGATTTCGAAATGAGAAAAGCAGCCGTTTTCATAGTGGGCGTCGCCATGGGCGCCCTTTCCTTTGTGAGCAAAGCGCGGGCGCAGGGCGACTTCGGCGCACTCGAAATCGCCGCGCGTATCACGCCGACGGGGGCGCGCCCGGAGCCGGTGCGCCAATTCACATTTTACGTACTCACCAAAAGTTACTCGGACATTGTGAAGGAAATAGAAGAGAAAGACCCTGTCCCCGCACGCGATCAGTTTATTGATGGGCTGAAGGTTTCTCACGAACTGCGCACGTGGCTCAAGGGCCATGACACGCTCGACCTCACGGAACCGGAACTCGACAAGCTGCTGACCCCGGATGACATCCTGAACGTTCCGGAATTCCTGCTGGCCTACCAGCGGTCGAACAGCGGCGGAGTGACAGAAGGCCTGCCAAAGCAAAAATATACGGAGACCGACAAAACGGAACATCCGGAGAAATACGAGAAACTGAAACAAGAATATCTGGTCAACCTCAAGAAATTCGTCCGCTCGCACCCCCAGACCATTTCTGGCGTCGAGCTCGAGCTGGAAGGCGTCAATCCGCAGCGCAAGTGGGCCGCACTGCAGAACGATCGCCGGAAGCGTGTGCAACGCGTAGCTCCGGAGGTGGCGCAGCTCAAGTTTCTCGCTGGCAAAGCGGACACCGATCTCGAAGGGCGCGCCTTCCTATCGGGCCTGGCACCGGGCGAGTATTGGATCAGCACGCTCAATCTGGACGCTGATGCCGGAGATATGCGCGTGCGCTGGGATGTTCCCGTAAAAATTGAACGCGGCAAAACCCTGCGAGTCGAGTTGTCAAATTTGAACTCCATCGATACGCGGAGTTCTACTCCTTAGCGCCTTCGAGCGCCGCCATGGGGACGCCCCTTCACTGGATTGCGTTCAATCTTTTCATCGTTATTGCGATCGCACTGGATCTGCGCGTTTTTCACCGGCGCCCACACAAAATCGAAATTCGCGAGGCGGCTATCGCGAGCTGCAGCTGGATCGGCATCTCCGTGCTCTTTGGAGTTGGAGTGCTGTATTTTTATGGCGAACAGCCGGCACTGGAGTTTTTCACTGGCTACCTGATCGAAAAAGCTCTCAGCGTCGACAACCTGTTTCTTTTCCTGGTGATCTTTCGCGCTTTTGCCGTGGATGAGCGCCTGCAGCATCGCCTCCTGGAATGGGGTGTAGTCGGAGCGCTGATTATGCGCGGAGTGATGATCGCGCTGGGCGCGGAATTGATCGAGCATTTTTCCTGGGTGATGTACGTTCTGGGCGCTTTCATTGTTTACGCCGGCGTGCGCATGCTCTTCTACCACAAAGGCGACGTTCACCCGGAGCAAAGCAGGATCTTTCGCTTCGCCAGTCGGCACCTTAGAGTAAGCCACGATTATCACGGGGAACATTTTTTCGTGCGCAACGCGGGCCGATTGTTTGCCACGCCTTTGTTTCTCGTTCTACTGGTGGTGGAAATCACCGACGTTACATTAGCAGTGGACTCGATCCCTGCAGTGTTCGGAATTACGCGCGACCCTTTTATTGTCTACACGTCAAATGTGCTCGCGATTCTCGGGCTCCGGGCGCTCTACTTCCTGCTGGCGGGAGTCATCGACCGTTTGCGTTTTCTGGACGAGGGGCTGGCGATCGTTCTGGTTTTTATCGGCGGAAAAATGATCGGCGAGCGGTGGGTGCACATACCCGTCACTGTGTCTCTTGGCGTCGTGGGGGGAGTGCTACTGATTGCTTTGTTGGCGTCGCTACTCATTCCGCCAAGGAAGCAAACGTGAGACTCACTCCTCTTCAAACATCAGTTCATCCACGTAACACCACATCCAGTTTTCGCCCGGCTCCAGCGACCGGACAACCGGGTGTTTCGTAGCCTTAAAATGTTTTGTGGCGTGTTTGTTCTTGGAGGAGTCGCAGCAGCCGACGTGGCCGCAGCTCAAGCACAGCCGCAAATGCACCCAACTGTCGCCCATCTTCAGGCACTCTTCGCAGCCCTTGGTCTTTGGTTTAACGCGTTTGATCTGATCGAGGTGCGTACAGTTATCGGCCATAATTCTTCTCCCGCGGATTATACGGCGGCTTGAATCGGAATGCGCACCTGGAATCGCGTGTCGCCGGGAACCGACGTTACGCTGATTTGGCCGCGGACATTTTTGATGATGCGGTTAACCACGTCAAGGCCAAGCCCCGTGCCTTCGCCGACGCCCTTTGTAGTGAAAAAGGGATCGAAGATGCGCGATTTGACTTCGGTCGGAATGCCCGGCCCATTGTCGGCAATTTCCACGAGAATGAAATCGTTTTCGCGGACGACGCGAATCCCGAGTTTGCCGTTGCCGTTCATGGCGTCGGCGGCATTGTCAATCAAGTTGGTCCAGACCTGATTCAGTTCGCTGCCGCTGGCCATAACCTTGGGCAAGCCGGGAGCGTAATCGCGAGTAACGGTGATCCCGCGCTTCAGTTTGTGATGCATGATCGTAAGCGTGTTTTCGATACTGTGCTGGATGTCCACCTCCTGCACGGAGCCTTGATCCATATAGGAATATTCTTTGATGGCACGGATAAGATCGGAGATGCGCGCCGAGCTGTTCTCTAGTTCCTCGGCGATGCGATCCATTTCCAGGAGCGTTGCAAAGCGAGTGAGTTCGGAGCCGACGGATGCGCCGGCAGCCTCGGCGAAACGCGCGAGATGGGCGTCGGCGAGATTGGCATCGGCGAGGTGCGGAGCAAGCTTCCAGGCTTCAGGGACGTTGTGCTCTTCGAGCCAGGATTGGATGGCCTCTTCGCGTTCGACGCGTGCAAATTCGTCCTTGAATTGGGCGGGCGTTAGTGAGGAACGAATTTCTTCCTCTGTTTGCGCGAGCTTCGCGCAATCGTTGGGCCCGATCGTGGTGCTGCGGGCGGCAGCACGGAGGCGGGCAAGACAGTCACGCAGGGCGGCAGCGGAACGGCGAGCGGCTGCGGACGGATTGTTCAGCTCGTGCGCAAGTCCCGCGGAGAGTTTGCCGAGAGAGGCGAGTTTTTCGCGTTGCTGCTCCGTTCGGGTGACCTCGCGAATGCGGTCGGCTAATAGACCGACCAATCGGCGCGTAAGCTCCGGCATTCGGTGGAAGAGCTCCGGGAAATTGGAAGCGGGAAACATCAGGTAGTGCGTGGGCAGAACCGCGCGGGCGGTAATGGTCATGATTTTCAAGCGCGAGAAAGGAAGCATACCTGTGACTTCTCCGCCGCGGACGGTAAATACAGGACCGTCGGGATCGCCGTGTTCACTGCGAGCGCGCATTTCGCCTTCGAGCATAATGAGCATGGTGTCGGCCGGCGCGCCTTCGCGAACGATGATGTCGCCTGTAGCAGCATGGTGTTCTTTGCATTGCGCGACAAACCAGAGTAGATCGTCCTGCGGCAGGTCTGCGAAGACTTGTATCGCGCGCAGCTTTGTGACGAGTCCTTCGGCCGGGGAATGCGCGGAGATTTCGGTCATACGCGTTTCCTCTGTGTGTAGTACGTCATTGGACCTTCGCCAGATATTGGTGCATGAACTGCACGACCACAGCGCCTTCGCCGACACCGGAAGCGACACGCTTGACAGACCCGTGACGGACATCGCCGACAACAAAAATTCCCGGCACATTCGTCTCGAGCAGCCCAGGATCGCGATCCAGTGTCCAGGACGCCGGCCTCTTCCCGGCGTGCAGCAGGTCCGGGCCGGAAAGAATGAAGCCTCGCTCGTCGCGCTCGATAGTTTCTCCCAGCCATTCCGTCCGCGGTTGCGCTCCAATGAATATGAAAAGGCTGCTGGCAGGGAGCTTCTTTTTTTCACCGGAGGGAGAGC
>Ga0209648_10001536_pt1 | contig 18788 bp, 18 predicted proteins | sample GraSoi2013_115cm_FD_185830 | JGI IMG/M metagenome (GOLD analysis project Ga0209648, IMG submission 185830) | Grasslands soil microbial communities from the Angelo Coastal Reserve, California, USA - Sample 9_17_2013_115cm (SPAdes) (version 2) | ecosystem: Environmental > Terrestrial > Soil >...
CCGGCGCAAGTGTCGGCGGATATCCCGACCCGCATCAACAAGGCGGCATAGTGACCAAGACAATGGCCAGTCCCGAACTCCACGACCTTGTCGCCAAGTTGCGTTCGAGGCCCCGACCTGATGATCCCACCATCGAGCAGCTGAGATTGGGCTTCGAGGCGCTCAGCCGTCAGTTTCCACCGCCGCCGGAAGCGCGCTTCAAGCAGGTTTCCGCGGCCGGAGTGCCGGCGGAATGGGTGACGCTGCCGGACAGCCCCGCAGCGCCCGTCATCCTCTATTTTCATGGCGGCGGCTATTGCATCGGAACGGCGGCGACGCACCGCGACCTCGTGGCCAGGCTCTGCCGCGCCTCCGGGGCCCGCGCCCTTTCCGTCGACTACCGGCTGGCGCCCGAGCACGTCTTTCCCGCCGCCGTGGAGGATGGCGTCGCGAGCTACCGCTGGCTGCGCAAGCAGGGCATCGCCGCCCTGTCCATCGTCGTTGCCGGCGATTCGGCCGGCGGCGGCCTGACGTTGGCGACGCTGCTCGCCCTGCGCGATGCCGGCGACGCGCTGCCGGCGGCGGCGGGCTGCATGTCGCCGGTGACCGACCTCGCCAAGGAAGGCGAGTCCATGCGCACCAAGGCGGCGCTCGATCCGATGGTCCAGCCCGCGAGCAGTGCGGCCTACGCCCGCCGCTACATCGGCGGCGGCGACCATAAGGCGCCTCTCGCCTCGCCGCTCTATGCCGACCTAAAAGGCCTGCCGCCGTTGTTGCTCCTGGTCGGGACCTCCGAAGTGCTGCTCGACGATTCGACGCGATTTGCCGAGAAGGCCCGCGCCGCCGGCGTCGCCGTGGAGCTCGAGATCTGGGACGAGATGATTCACATCTGGCCTTACTTCGCGGCAATTCTTCCCGAGGCCCGACAGGCGATCGACCGGATGGGCGCCTTCATCCGGCAAAAAACCGCATAAGCCGTCAATCGGGAGGACGCGATGAGCCTGCAGGGAAAAGTAGCCGTCGTCACCGGGGCAGCCCGTGGTCTGGGCCGCGCCTATGCTCTGCGCCTGGCCGGCCTCGGCGCCGACGTGGCGATCATCGACGTCGATCTCGACGGCGCGGCGAAGTACGGCGAGTCGCTCAGCGCGCCATCGGTCAGCGCGGAAATCAGCGCCCTCGGCAGGAAGAGCGCCGGCATCAAGGCCGACTTGACGAAGCGCAGCGCTGCGACGGCGGCGATCCAAAGCGTGCTGGCCGAGTTCGGCAGGATCGATATTCTCGTCAACAATGCCGGCGGCGCCATCACGCCGCCCGAAAGCAGCCAGCCGTCAGTCGTTTCGGATGAGGACATCCGGCTCACCTTCGACGTCAACCTGATGAGCACGATCTACTGCTGCCAGGCCGTCGTGCCGGCCATGAAGCGGCAGCAATCGGGCGTCATCGTCAACACCTCGTCCACGGCCGGGCGCATGGTGGCAGCCGGCGGATCGCTTTCCCACTACGGCGTCTCCAAGGCTGCGGTGACGCACTACACGCGCAACCTCGCGGCCGAACTGGGCCCGTTCGGAATCCGCGCGAATTGCATTGCGCCCGGCGTCATGCTCACGGCGCGTATCAAGGCCTTGGCCAAGGATCGCGGCATCGGCAATCCGTCCGAAGCCGCACGCATACCGTTGCGCCGGCTCGGCGAGCCGGAAGACTGCGCCCGCGTCGTCGAATTCCTGGTGACCGATCTTTCGCGCTACGTCACGGGCCAATGCATCTCCGTCTGCGGCGGCGCCGCCCTGACGGCGGCCTGACTTGGAGGGGCGCGTGAAGGACGACGTCGTCGTGGCCAGCCTGCGGGCGCGCGCCAAGCCGTGGACGAGGGGCAATCGTTTCGAGGATTTCGCGGTCGGCCGGGCCTTCCGGCATCATTGGGGGCGCACGCTGACCGCCGCCGACAATGTGCTCTTCACCACGCTCACGCTTCACTACAACCCGCTCTACACGAACCTCGACTATGCGCGGGCGAACGGCTTTGCCGATCTGGTGGTCTGCCCACTCCTTCTGTTCAACACCGTGTTCGGCATGAGCGTCGAGGATTTGAGCGAGGGCGGCGGCCCGTTTCTCGGCGTCGACGATCTCGCCTACCATCGGCCCGTCCTGGTCGGCGAGACCGTCTATGCCGAGAGCGAAGTGGTCGCCCGGCGCGAGACCGGGAGTCGTCCGGGATTCGGCATCGTCACCTGGCACACACGAGGGACCGACGCCGACGGCGCTCCGGTGCTGGACTACAAGCGGACCAACCTGGTGAGAAAGCGGACATGAGACAAGCCCCCATGAGACAGGCCACTGCTCGGACGTCGATCGACAACTATTTCGAAGACTTCGAGCCGGGCGAGGTCATCGCGCACGCGCGCGGCAAGACGGTGACGGAGATGGACAACGTCCTGCTGACGAACATGGTCATGAACACCGCCGACGGCCATTTCAACGAGCACCGCATGCAGCAGCAATCGCGCGGCATAGCGGGCTTCGACACGCGTATCGTCTATGGCGGCATCAGCTTTTCAATGGTGATCGGACTTGCCGCCCAGGACACCGGTGAGCAGGTGTTGGAAGAGCGCGGGATGGACAAGATCCGGCTGCGAGCGCCGGTCCATCACGGCGACACCCTCTATGCCTTCACCGAAGTCCTGGAAAAGACCGACAGCAACCGCAGCGACGCCGGCATCGTGCGCTTCAGGCACTACGGCATAAACCAGCACGACAAGCTGGTCTATGAAGGCGAGCGCACGGTCCTGATGAGGCGGCGAACGATACAGACAACCTCATCCTGAGGAGCCGCGCGTAGCGCGGCGTCTCGATCGCGCGGGGTAATCCCCGCGCTGTGATGGGCAACAGCGATAACGTTTCCCACCCTTCGAGACGGCCCTGCGGGCCTCCTCAGGGTGAGGTTGGGGCCGTATCATGAACGAGGAGGAATGCAATGGCTGAGAGGCAGCGCATCGCCTTTGTCACCGGCGCCGCCAGCGGCCTCGGTTTGAGCGCTTGCGAGCGGCTGGCGGCGGACGGCCATGCCATCGTCCTGGTCGATCGTTCGGACAAGGTGCTCGGAATCGCCGAGCGCTTGCGCGAAGAGGGCCATCTTGCCGAAGGTCATGTGGCGAACGTGACCGATGAGGCCGCGCTGACGGCACTCGTCGACGACATCACGGCCAGGCGTGGCGGGATCGATATCCTGGTGAACAATGCCGGCGGCATGGCGCTGCCCAAGGGAGGATCGGTCGCCATCGAGGACCTGCCGACCGATCTCTGGCTGCGCACCGTCGCGGTCAACCTGACCGCGCCCTTCGTGCTTTGCCGTCTCGCCTTGCCCGCCATGAAGCAGAAAGGCTGGGGCCGCATCGTCAACATCGCGTCGAGGGCCGGACGCATGGCGGTGCCTGACACGAGCGTCAGCTATGCGGCCACCAAGGCGGGCCTCATCGGCATGACTCGCATCGTCGCGGACCAGGGCGCCAAATTCGGCATCACCGCGAATTGCATCGCCCCTGGCCGGATTGCGACGCCGGGCGGGACCCATGCGACGGACGATGTCATGCAGCGATCGCTGCGTCTCATTCCGATGTCACGCCTGGGATTGCCGACCGAGATCGCTGCGACGGTCGCCTTTCTCGTCTCGGATGGTGCCGCCTATATCACCGGTGCCGTCATCGACGTCAACGGCGGTGCCTTCATGACATGAGGCGAACCGAACAGCTTGGTGCGGCTACAAATTGAGATGCCGACGCAAGGCGCGCAGGATGTCGTCTCGTCGCTGATTGATCCGATCGATGGGGCCACCCACGCCGATCGCCAAAGGCGTAGCGTCCTCGGGCACGGGAACCAGCATGGCGATGGTGTTGGCCTCCGCGATCATCCGGCCCTGGCTCTCGGCGAAGCCTCTGCATCGGATGGTTTGGATCTCGGCTATGAATTCCCGCTCCTTGACCCGGTGCGCCGCGTCCGCCGCGTCGGCATTGTTGCTGCGAATGATGGCACGAACTTCGTGATCGGCCTTTCGCGTCAGCAGCATCTGGCCGAGCGCCGAGCATGTCATCGGACGCAGTATGCCGACCTGGATTGTCAGTCGAACCGCGTAGTTCGCTTCGACAATATGAACGTATTGCATCTTCGCGCCATTCTGCAGGCCAAGCATGACCGATTCGCCGGTCTCCTGCCGCAGCGCTTCCATCGTATCTGTCAGCGGGCCGCCCTCGAACAGGCTCTTCTGGATCCAGCTGCCCAGAACGGCAACGCGGTAGGTCGGCTTGAATTTACGCGTCTCCGGTCCGTAGTCGAGGTAGCCGAGGCTGGTGAGGCATTTCAGCAGCATTGACGTACTGGATTGAGGCAAACCGAGGGAATTCGAGATCTCACCGACGGTTGCCGCTCGTCGCTCTTCCCGGAAGTACTCAAGAATGCCCAGCGCCCGTTCCGCAGACTTGATGGCGGAGCTGGAGGGTGATTTGACGACCCTTGGCTTTGGCAGGTTCCTTCCAGCATGACTTTGTTGCACGCGTCGTTTCAACATCATGCCGAGCCGCTGATCAGCCGAAGCCTGATCTGTTCGAATCGTCATTGTCGCCTCCCGACTCCGTAGCTTCAGGCGAGTTCCCTGGCGGAATATCCCAGGAGCCAACGTGCCACGATCAGGCGGTTGATTTCGCCGGCTCCTTCGAAGATGTCGAAGATTCGCGCGTCGCGGAACCATTTCTCGGCAAGAAAGTCTTCCGACAAGGCGAGCGGCCCGAGCAAATCCAGGCATTCCTGACTGATCCGCCGCGCGGCCTTGCCGCCGATCGCCTTCGCCATGGAAGCCTCGACTTTGGTGGCTCCGCTATGGCGGCCGTCGCGATCTTCAAGCCACTTGCAGCGCAGGATGGTGAGGAGCGCCGCATCGTAGAGGGCCTCGAGACGCAGCAGCCGGTCCTGGGTAGCGGAACGCAGCGCGCTTCCCGATTCGTAGCGGAGGGCGATGCCTCGCTCGCCGAGCTTCTCTCGCGCGAAGTCGAGCAGCGCCCGGGCCACGCCAAGCCCAAAAGCCGCCACCATCGGACGCGTGCCGTTGAAGACGATCATCGTCTTCTTGAAATCGGCATCGATGCGGTTGAACTCGGGCACGCGGCAGTCCTGGAGCACGAAATCCTCGGTGTCCCACGAGCGGATACCCATCTTCTTCACCTGGCCCAGCATCTTCAGGCCCGGCGCGCCTTTCTCGACGACGAACGCCATGAACGGACGAACACCGTTCTCGGCCGGCCCACGGACCAGGACCAGGACGCCGTCGGCGCCGCCGAACCCCGAGCAATAGATCTTCTCGCCGTTGAGGATCCATTCGCCGGTCTGCGCATCGCGGGTCGCCGTGCCGCGGATCGCCGCGGGATCGGAACCGGCGCCGGGCTCGGTCAGCGCGATCGACAGCTCCTTGCGGCCGAACAGGGCGATCTGTTCCGGGGTTCCGGCGTAGTTGACGATCATTTGGCCGAGGCCGGTGCGGGTCCGCCGCAGACGCGTATCGGCATACGACTCTTCGAGGTGCAACAGCACGTCGATGATCGCCGGCCCGCTGGTCTGGTCTTTCAGTTCCAGCGCAAGGTCGTGGGGTGATTGCTTGTCCGCCACTTCGGGAAAGACCGACGGCGGGAGCTCGTCTTCGTGCTTGTCGTAGTAGCGGGCATGGCGGTGCCCGATCACCGCCTCCTCACGCGCGGCCTGCAGTATCCGCTCATCGGCGCCGGTCAGGCTGAAATCAACCATGTTGCGTGCTCCTGTCTAGATGCCGCCAACACCCTCGAGGACCGAAAGAGATCGGGCGTTGCGGTACCACATCTCGATCGGATGGGCGCGGACGAAGCCATGGCCGCCAAAGGCCTGGACGCCTTCGTCGGCGATCGACATCGCCTGCGTCGCGGCATAGGTGTAGGCGAGCTGCGCCGACCGTGTTGCTGGCCGCTTGCTCTCCAGTTCCGAGGCCGCCCGCCAGCTCATCCAGCGCATCGCCTCGACCTCGATATGCATGTCGGCGAGCCGAAAGGCGATAACCTGCTTGCGCGCCAGTGGAACGCCGTGCACCACGCGCTCCTTGAGGTAGGGGACGCAGTACTCGAGCACGCCCCGGCTCATGCCCGTAAGGATGGCGGCGATGCCGGTTCGCGCGGCATCGACGATCCGCTGAACGTCGCAACCATTGTGCTCGCCCAGCCGCATGGTGGCGGGAACCAAGACGCCGTCGAATTCGACGTCGGCCATCGCCAGCCCGCGCAGGCCGAGAGTGCCCTTGGCCGCGTCGACCCGGACACCTGCCGTGTCGCGCGGAATTATGAATGCGTCCGCAGCGCCATCCGATTGGGCGACGACCAGGAAATGACTGCAGTCGCCGGCCAGCGGCACGAGACTCTTGCGGCCACGCAACAGGTAACCGTCACCGCTTCGTTCGGCCGAGGTCGCGAGCGCGGTGACGTCGAACTGGAATTGCGGTTCCATCAGCGCAATGGCTGCTGCCGTGAAGCGGTCTCCGGCGAAGAGCGGCAGCAGCAGCTCACGCTGCCGGCGTGAGCCCTGATCGGCGATGGCTTGAACGAAAGCCATCGGCACTGCCGCAGCGAGCGCCAAGGTGGCATCCGCCGCAGCCAGTTCCTCGAGCAGCAAGGCGTTCATGACCGGCGAACGACCTGTCGTGGCGTCGCCTTCGATGGCCTGGGCCTGAATGATCTCGGTCGACCAAATCGCCTGCAGAGTGGCGGGATCTACCCGTGACGATTGATCTGCTTCGCGGGCCGCTGGCCGCAACACCGATCGGGCAAACGCGCCGATGGTCGCTTGTGCCACGCGCTGCTCCTCAGACAATTCAAAGGATATCACCCGTCTCCTCCTCACATTCCCGTCGGATGACGGCGCCGTTATAGCCGGCAATTTAACTAACAAATGTTAGATAAATTAAGGCAGTCGAAATGCCGATGCAAGACGAACAATCATGTCCTACGCGATGGCTTTTAGGTCGCTAAGACGCTTGATCTCGGCGTCATCGAACCCCGCTTCACGCAGCACGTCCATGCTGTGCTGGCCCAGCGAAGGGGCGGTTCCCGGCGGAGTCTTGTCGACGCCGTCCAGGTCAAAGGGGCTGTTGACGGTCAGCAAGGCGGGATTGCCTGCAAAGGGGACGACAGCGCCGATAGCCCTCATCTGCGGATCATCCGCAATATCGTCCAGGCTTCCGACGACGTCGAAGGTGATCCCGACCTCGTCGAGCTTTACCCGCCACTCCGAGAAGTCGCGCCCGGCAAATTTCTCGTCGAAAATGGCGACGAGCTGGAGTGCGTTCGACCGCCTGGCTTCCGGGCTGGCAAAACGCGGGTCGTTCGCCAGATCCTCACATCCCAGCACACTGAGCAGAGCGCGAAACTGCCGCGCTTCATTCAGGATCATCACGTTGAACCAGCGACCGTCTCGACAGCGATAGGTGTTGACGCAGGCGTTCGACGCATTTTCGCGCGGTTGACGCGGCGGCAGCGCTGTCCCGCACAGCTTCGCCTGCACCATGAGTGAATTGGCCCATAGGCCGCCGGCCAGCAGCGACGCGCTGACCTTGCCGCCTCGACCTGTCCGTTCCCGCCGGTAGAGCGCGCTGACGATGGCGGCGTAAAGCGTCACGCCGCTGGGCTGGTCACCCAGGCCACCAACCGGTCGAAGCGGTTCCGCCTGCTGGTTTGCGCGCATCAGATCCATCAGACCGGAACGCGCCCAATAAGCTGTCGAGTCGAACCCAGGCTTGTCCGCCTCGGGTCCGGTTTCGCCATAGGCCGTGAAAGACGCATAGATCAGCCGCGGACGATCGGGACCGACATCCTCGTAACCGACCTTCAGTCGTCTGCGAGCGGCGAGCGGAAGGTTGGTGATAAAGACATCGGCGGTGTCGAGCAGGCGATAGAGAACATCGAGCCCCGTCGCGGTCTTCAGATCGAGCACGAGGCTGCGCTTGTTGCGCGAACTGAGCATCCAGTTGTGATTGTGCTTGGGAACGGGCTGCCCTGGAACGGCATAGCTGCGTCGGTATGGGTCACCCTCCGGCGGCTCCACTTTGATGACGTCGGCGCCGAAATCCGACAGCAGCGTCGCAGCCGCGGGAGCGGCGACGAAACTCGCGCAATCGATCACCTTGAGACCGTCGAACAGGCCTTCGCTCAAAGGGCTTCCTCCTCCTCGAACGTCAATGGTCTTGCGGCATTTTCTAACATCTGTTCTATTCTAGCGATAGCCAGAATAACAAAATGGACGTCGGGTTTGCCGCCCGAGGAACAGCGATGCAATTGGAGACCCTCGCCGACTACGCGAATTACGTCGGGCACAAGCTCGCCCCCAGCCCTTGGGTTACGGTCGATCAGAAGATGATCGACGACTTTGGAGAGGTGACCGGGGACCGCAATTGGTATCACGTGGATGTCGAGCGCGCGGCCCGGGAGATTCCAGGCGGCCGGACCATCGCCCACGGGCTTCTCACCCTGTCCCTGGTTCCCCACCTCGCCGCGCAGATCGTCTCCGTCCGTCGCCGCGGACGCGCCTTCAACTACGGCTTCGATCGGGTCCGCTTTCCAGCTCCCGTCCCGGCCGGCTCACGTATTCGTCTACATATGCAGATCATCAGCGTTGAGCGCAAAAAGGACGGGATGTTCATTCGCAACGGCTACACCATGGAGCTGGAAGGCGAATCGAAGCCGGCCCTTTCGGCCGAGATGATGGTGCTCGCCTACGATTGATCGCCAGTCATCTCAATGTCTTTGCTGCAATGGACGCGAAGGTACCGGCGGCGAGGGCCAATCCAGCAATGTTCGGATCGAATGCCCCAATAACCATTCCTTGTCACTGCTGGACAGCCCGGGGTTCTCACGCAGATAGAACAGCGCATCCGCCCATCTATAGTCCATCCGAACTGCGGTGAAGTCACTGGCCCAAATGATGCGTTCGCGGCCAAATGCGTCGAGGGTGCGGGCGAGGTAGGGCATGACTTCGAGAAACGGATACTTGGGCGCTCCAAAGACGCGCGGAGCGTGGCACCACTTGACGAAAGCGTTGGGATACTTCGCGAGCGCAAGCACCTGCTCGTAGTCGCCAACCACACGGGGGAGCCCGCAATGGTCGATCACCACGCGCAAGTCAGGGCAGGCCTGGAGATAAGGCTCCAGCAACCTCGAATTACCCGGGCTAAGGACAAATACCGGGAGATCATGCTTTTGCGCTGCGCGGAAGAAATCCATGCAGCCGCCGGATGCGAGGTTACGTACCTCTTCCTCGCTACGCGCCTCGAGGCGTAGTGCTCGGCCCTGCGGCGACGCCTTGACCTCTCCCATCAAGTTGTCGAAGTCCTCGTCGTGGGGATCGATGCGTAGCAACCACGAGAAGCGCTCCGGGTACTTCATGGAGGCCATCGCCGCACCAGGCGCGATCGGACGGAACGAGCCGTTGGGCGTCTTGTAGCCCGGAAGCGGATCGTCACCGTCGTAGCCCCAGAATTCGTCGATCAGCGCCGCCTGAATGCCGAGCGAATCCATGACGGCGATGGCAGCAGTGACATCCATATTGAGGAAGAGGTGAATTTGTGCATCGACAATGTCCATGACTTTCCTCGGATACTGCCACAAGCCTGATCCGGCAATTCGCTCAAGCGACGGTCTGGCTAGCTGAGAAAAGACCGCACTGTCTGCAGCACTGCCCGTTCATCGGAGAATTGAGGCGAATGACCCGCGCCGGGGATCAATTCGGCATGCGCCGACTTGATGTGCGTCGCAAAGTCCTGCGCGTAGATATTGGAAATGAGCTTGTCCGCGGCGCCCCACAGGACGAGCGTCTTCGCTCTTATGCGATGTAGCCGCTTGGCTAGGCCGCGTTCCGGTATCGGCCATATGAAGTGTGTCACGCTTGCCATCGAGGTGATCCGCCGTAGGGTCTCTTTGATCTTCAGTTCCGGATCTTCGGGCAACGCCAACCGATGGCGCACGGCCTCGCTGGCGGGGTCACCCAACAACAGCCACGCCTGCTTGTCGGGCGACGCGAGAAGATAATCGGCGACGGGTGCATCGTCGCGCCACAGTCCAAGCGCGTCCATCAAGACAAGCCGACGGACTCGCCCAGGATGCGCGGCGGCGATCTCAGCGGCCACCATGCCGCCGAACGAATGTCCGATCAGGTCGACCTGGCCCAGGCCCAATGCCTCGAAGAGATCGTCGTAGTAAAGCACGAGGTCATACATGCCATTGAGGTGACGAAGCTCATCTGGTTCGTCGGATCCGGCGTGAGCCGGCGCGTACACCCGGCGGCCAGCCGAGAGGCCCTCCAGAAATCCGCTCCATTCCTGTCCAAGCAATCCGTGAAGATAGACGACCGGCGGGCCGTCGCCCTTGACGAGGACCGGATTGGGCTGGAAATCGCCGAAGATCGTCACGCTCTGGACCGACGCGTTCACAGTGCCGCCTCGGCCGCGGCTACTGCCTTCCGGCGCGAATTGCGCGTCGCGCCTTGTGGCCACCAGCGGTCTTCGTATCCTTCCTTTGCCCAAATCCCTCGAACCTTCGGCAGCACCTTGTCGGCGAACAGCCGCAAACTGTACTCGGTAAGCTCGCGGTCCATCGATTGGATTTGAAAGAGAGCCATCAAGTGACCGATGCGCAAATTCCGGATGGCTTCCTCCAGTTGCTGTGCGACGGTGTCCGGGCTGCCGCCGATCACCATGCGGCTTTCCGTGAAATCTTTCCATGACGCCGTTCGCGGATCACCCAGGATCGTCTTGTGGGCACCGCGAACGGCACCTTGCCTCAAGGCGAACTCGGCGCTCCTCTTGGTCATGAAACCCGGAACAGCATTCATGTAGACGGGAATGTGAAGGGCCTTTGAATAGAAGTTTCGCAGGTGCTTCAGATAGAGTTTCTCCGCTTCGGCGTCGGTCGCGCCCACCACCACAAGCTGCGCAAACCCGGCGCGGTAGGGATTGTCATCCAGGCCAGCCTTTTCGATCTCGGCCCAGTAGCCATCCATCATGCTCTTCCCGGCCTTGTGGCCGCTGAAGCTCAAATAGCTGTACGTGTAATCGTTGTCGGCGGCGAACTTCCAGGTTTCCACAGATCCGCCGCCGGCCAGCCACACCGGAGGATGCGGCTTTTGAAGCGGCTTCGGCCAGGGATTGACGTAGCGCAACTTGGTGAATTCGCCGTTGAACGGAAACGGGCCCGGCTTGGTCCACGCCTGCATGATCAGGTCATGTGCCTCGTAGTAGCGCGGCCGCACTTGAGTAGGCGGTGTCCCGTAATTGCCGACGGTGTCCGGTGGGGAACCGACGGGAAATCCAGCCACCAGCCGGCCGCCGCTGAGGCAATCGATCATGGCAAACTCTTCTGCGACGCGGATCGGCGGATTGTGCAAGGGAAGCGTGTCGCCAAGGACCACGATCGCCGCATCGGAGTTGCGGCGCGCGAGGATGGAGGCGATCAGATTGGGAGAGTTGCAGAAACCGTAGCCGTTCTGGTGATGCTCGTTGACGCCGAGGCCGTCGAAGCCAAGATCGTCGGCCAGCTCGAGTTCCTCGACATTCCAGCGGAGGTACTTTGCCACCTTCTCCGGGTCGCACAGCTCGTCGTTTGGCGGCGTCACCCAGATGCTTTCGTATCGCTTGGCAAAGTCGTCCGGCAGATCTCGATAGCCTTGCATGTGAAAGAAGATCGTTTTCATGTGTTTCCTCTTTCAGTTCGTGGCCGCCAGCAGCAACACGAATGACAGTGCGGGCCGCCCTGTCAAAGTCTAGCCGGCGCCCCCGCCCGGGCTTTGACATTTCCCGCCAAAGAATTGACAGAACGCGCCACCGCGATACGATCCAGCCATGGAGCTCATCGCCGAAGCCAGCCCGGTACGACAGTTCCTCGCCTACCTGGATCACATCGGCTTCGATGAAGGCGTCCTGAACATCCGCGGCCTCCATCCGGCGCTCCGCGCATCATCGGCGCCGATGGCTGTTTCGGCCCGGCTCATCGTCGACCTGATGGAAGAAACGGCGAAGGCACTGAAGCAAGCCGATCTCGGCGTCCGCTTTGCACTGTGGCTCAACCCGCGCTCGATCAGCCCGTTAAGTCTGCTGGGTGAACACTGCGCCACTTATGGCGACCGTTTCCGGCTGTCGCGCCGATATGTCCACATCTACAACAGCGCGCTGTCTTTTGATCAGGTCCGCGAGGGCAATGAGGTGGTGATCCTTTGCGGCGTCAACCCATCGCTTCGCCCGCGCGCCAGGCAGTACATCGAAATGATCGTCGCTCAAAGCGTCAGGAATGCCCGTTCGATGCTTGGTCTTGCCTGGAATCCCAAGCGGGTCGAATTTGCCCACGCGGCGCCATCGTCGATAGCCGTTCACAGGCATCATTTCCGCTGTCCCGTCGAGCACCAAGCCGACCGGGATTCCTTTGTCGTGGCCTGTGAGGATTTCAATCGGCGTTTACCGAGCGAAGACCGAGAGACCGTGGTCTTTCTTGAAAATCATCTGGCTCGACAGGAGGCCTATTGGCCGGACGACCTGCGTGGTCAGGTGGAAAACCTGATCGCCGCCCAGCTCGCAGGCGGCGATGTATCGCTCCACCGGGTCGCTGTATTGCTGGCCACCTCGCCGCGGACCTTGCAGCGCAGGCTGGCGGAAGAGGGAACGGATTTCGGGGAGATACTCGCGTTCGTGCGGACCCAGGTCGCGAAGGACCACCTATCTCAGCGGCCTCCTCCGACATTGTCCAGGCTCAGCCACCTGCTCGGCTATTCGGAACCGAGTGCCGCCAGCCGCTTTATCAAATCGGCGTTCGGCGTCCCGGCGCGCACCGTGGCGAAACGTTCGCCGCTCGGCGTTGCCCGGAACCGGACGGTCCGAAAGCGGCACGCTGCGTAGTCACGGCCATCGGGCAGCATTACTTCGAGCTGCTGATAAGCGAACCGAACAACTCCCAATTCCTGCCGTTGAACTTGGCCAGTTGCATTTGCTCGATCGGCGAAAAGTCCGTGGGACTTGTGTTGAGGCGAATACCGGGGAGCAGCAGCGGGACCTTCAGGTCTTTCAGGTTGCTTGCTTGTCGCATGATGTTCTCGCGAGTGAGATTGTCACCGGCTTGCTGCAGAACATGGATAAGGGAGGCGGAGACTGCCGCCGCGTAGGCGTTGAAGTAGTCCGATTTGCTCCCGCTCGGATAGTACTTGTCCATGAATTCACGCCACTCGACCACCTCGGGATCCTTGTCCCAGGTCGGATCAGTCGGATCCTTGATGTACTGGGCCGTAATCAGCCCCTTCGAAATCTCGAGGCCGGCCGGCTGAAGCGCCGACTTGACGGAGCTTGATGTGCTCGGCACGATTTCGACCGGCTTCCAGTCGAGCTCGCTCGCCTTCCGAATCGCCTGCGCGACGAATTTCGGCGTGCCGCCATTGAAAAACACGTTTGCGCCGCTCGCTTTCAGCGTAATGACTTGCGAGTCCACGGTGGTATCAGTCGACTCGTAGGTGGCTTCGGCAACGACGACCGATTTGGCGCTTTCGCCAAGGCCGGCCTTCAGACCTGCGATATATTCCCGTCCCGCATCGTCATTCTGGGACAAGATGGCGACCTTTGGATCGGGCACGTTGTCCTTGATGTATCGGCCAAAGATTGCCCCCTCGGTGTAGTAGGAGGGCCACCAGCCTATCGTCCACGGAAAGTGTTCCGGATCGGCCCATTTGTGAAAGCCGCTGCCGACGAAGATGTGGGGCACCTTCTTTGTGTTGGTGTACTTGTTGATGGCGAGGTTGGTTGCCGTGCCGAGATTGTTGAACAGAAAAAGGACTTGGTCCTGCTCGACCAGACGGCGGACCTGTTCGACGGTCTTCGGTGGACTGTAAGCGTCATCGAGGCTGATAAATTTGATCTTGCGGCCGTTCACGCCGCCCTTGTCGTTGATCATTTTGAAATACGCGCCGAGAGTCGTTCCGATCGTGCCCCAAGAGGAAGCCGGACCCGAATAGGGGTTGGTGTTCCCGATCTTGATTTCGCTGTCAGTCGCTCCCGGGTCGTACTTCTTCTGGGCAGCTGCCGATGCAACAAGAGCGAACACGAACCCGGCTGCCGCCAAGGCTGAACGAAACGTCATTATCTGGCCCTCCCGCTGAGCCGTGGCCTTTGGCCTTGTTTTTCGACGATTGCCGACGAACGACAGCGCTTGTGAGAGCCGCTCGCCCACGATCGTCCTGTGCCGCCTTGGCAGAACGGCACGTCGGGGAGTCTATTCGCAGCCGGCTGTCACTCTTTGACAAAATGCGCCAAGTATTTGACCGAACGCGCCATCACCTGGTGTGGCCTACCCAACTGACTGCGAGCCGGCCTTGGCCAGACGGCGCTTCGCGTCGGATATCAACACGTCGGGCAACGGGCCTTTTTGCGCCGCCGCAAGGTTCTCCCGGAGATGGTGCAAATTTCTTGTGCCAATGATGGTGGTATCGAGTTCGGGCAGGGAAATGGTGAAGCGGACCATGAATTCGATCCGGCTCATGCCGTCCAGGATTTCATCCAGGCCTGCTTCGTCCCAGCGATTGCGCATTTGTTCACCGGTCAGCATGTAATACCGCTTGTCCCAGTTCGTTGGCGCACCTCGCGCGACTCCGCCGCGAATGATGATACCTCCGCCGGCGGTGGAGGCCTTTGCGATGACAGCTTCATGCTCGCGTTGCACGGCGGAGTACGGAACCTGGAAGACATCGAACAGGCCCGAGTCGATCTGCTCCTGCAGGTTCGGAAGGATGCCGGAAACGCCGATGAACCGCAGCTTGCCTTGCTGTTTCATCTTCACCAGTTCCGCCATGGCGCCCTCGGCTTCCCAGGCATTCCGGGTCAGGCTGTGGTGAAATTGGGCGATGTCGATATGGTCGGTCCGCATTGCCCGCAGGCTGTGCTCGACACCCGCGCGGATATTGGCGGCCGTGTGCACGTGCGGCGTTCCCATCGGCTTGCCTGGAAGACACCCGCACTTCGTCGCGAGAACAAATTCGTTGCGACGATGCGAAATCGAACGGCCGATACGCGCCTCGCTGCTCCCGTAGCAGACGGCCGTATCGATAAAGTTGATACCGGCATCCAGCACCGCGTTGAGCACGTTTCCTGCCTCGTCGTCGGAGATTTCGTTGGCGGCCGGGGGCTCGCCGAGATCCATTGCCCCAAAGCCGAGCGTCGTGACCGAGAGACCGGTCCGCCCAAGTATGCGCCGTTCAAGATTGCCCATGTCTTCCGCTCCTCTTCGATGATGGTCGGACAACTCCGGCGGCTGCTCTTCTGACAGTGCCTGCCGAATTCTTGTCCCGTCGCTGATCGACGCGCAGCACGTCGTGCGCCGTAACCGGCTGGCGACAGTGATCACAGATGGCGGCAGTCGAAAGCGATCAACGGTCTTGCCAGAACGTCTTGGATATCTTGCGCCGGGCGGCGCGGGTTTCGGGACGGGCAAAGTCCTCCATGCCGTCGGTCGCAAAGCGACCGGGCTTGTTGGCAAAGGGCCGAATTGGAATCTCGAACGCCATGGCGCCAGACAGCGGCAGATCGGCAGCCTTGTTCAGGGCGAACTTGGAGCGCCGTACGGTAACCGGATTCTTTGCCGCCATTACCTGCACCAGCTTATTCACCTCGACATCGAGATCGGCCGGTTTGCAGATACGGTTGACGAGATCGTGGCGCTCCGCGGTCGCGGCGTCGAACAACTGGCCGATCAGGTTCCATTCCTTCGCCTTTCGCCGTCCGGCAAATCGCGCCAGCCGGGTGACTCCGCCCCACCCTGGCGTGATATCCCAGTCAATCTCGGGCATGCCCCATCGGCTACGATCGGTGGCGACGACGAAATCGCAAACAAGGTCAGCTCAAGGCCGCCCCCGGCGCAGACCCCGTCGACGGCGGCAATGGTGATCGGTGTCCAGGTCCTCGATCATCTGCGCGGTTTCCTGATATTGGCGCGCCTGCCAATAGGGGTCGTCCTCGGTCCAGGTCAGGAAGTCCTTAATGTCATCTCCGGCGCAGAAGGTATCACCGGCCCCGCGAAAAATGAGGAACCGGCAGTCGCGATCGCGCTTTACCGCCCGTACCGCCTCGGCCAGCTCGTCCGACATCTCTCGGTCCAGGGCGTTGTGCGCCTCCGGACGATTGAAGGTGACCGTCGTGATCGCATGGTCGCGCCTGAACAGAATCTTCTTGTAGTCGCCCATCTCATCCTCCGCCGGAAGGCGATGCCGTCCTGAGGTACATTTCAACTAACAAATGTTAGATTATTAGACCAGGAACTGCCGCACAAGGTCGCCAACGGTTACAAAATTTCGTGCTCTCGTGGGCGGATCGGGCGGCGGCTCGTCGCCGCGCCAGGCGATATGTCATAGATGGGTTGGCTGCACTGCGAAGACGGGCCTTATTGCTCATCACAACCTTGATATCCTGCGCATTCTGCACCGATTACGTTGCGTCGGCAGGGCAGACCGTTTCTCTTAGATTACTGTCAGGATCGCGGACTGCTTGTGAGGCAATGGATCGGCAGGGTCGTCCGATCCTGCCGTGAGGCGAGCAGCGACTACCTCGAAGACGACCAAACAGACCCGGTGGTATAGGGCGTGGAACCTATGAATGCACTAGCGCACCAGACGATAGACAACCTCATGGGGCCGCTGGAATTCGATCCGCGGCAACTCAAAAAGAAGTACGAGCTCGAGCGCGACAAGCGAATTCTGCTTGAAGGAAACAAACAATACGTCCCGACCGTAGACGGAAAGTTTGCCGACTTTGCCAAGGATCCGTGGGCTGACCCCGACTTCTCACGGGCCCCTATCGTTGACCATACAGAAGTCATCGTCGCCGGCGGCGGCTTCGGCGGCCTGCTCGTCGGCGCGCACCTGAGGGAAGCAGGCTTCTCGGACATCCGGATCATAGAGGAGGCCGGCGACTTCGGCGGCACCTGGTACTGGAACCGCTATCCTGGTGCCATGTGCGATATCGAAGCGCACATCTACCTGCCTCTGCTCGAGGAGCTCAACTATGCGCCCAGGCATCGCTATACCTATGCGCCGGAAATTCTGGAGCACAGCAGACGCATCGGACGGCACTACGGTCTCTATGAGAAGGCATGCTTCCAGACCGTCATAACGTCAGCCCGCTGGCTCGAGGACCAAGGAAAGTGGCTGGTCGAGACCAGCCGCGGCGATCGCATGACCGCCAAGTATTTCGTGCTGGCCTGCGGCCGGCAAAGCCTTCCCAAGCTGCCCGGCATATCGGGAATCGACGCGTTCGAGGGGCACGCTTTCCATTCCAGCCGCTGGGACTACCGCTACACCGGCGGCGACTCCACGGGTCAGCTGGTCGGCCTTGGCGACAAGCACGTGGCAGTCGTCGGCACTGGCGCCACGGCCGTGCAGATCGTGCCTGAAGTGGCAAAATGGGCCAAACAGCTTGTGGTCTTTCAAAGGACGCCGTCCTCGATCGGCGTCCGCGGGCAACAGGAGACGGGTCCCGACTGGGCGGACATGTCGAAGCCGGGCTGGCAAAAGGCGCGACGGGAGAACTTCCAGCGTCTCATTTCGACCATCCGTCAGGAGATGAACTACGTCGACGATGGCTGGACCGAGATTTCGGCCATGCTGAGGCCGATGTCGACCAAGGAAATGGCCGCCAAATTGGCTCGCCGGCCGACGCCGGAGGAGATTGGCTATATGGCCGAGATCGCCGACTACAGGGCGATGAACGTCCTTCGCTCGAGAGTCGACGACGTCGTAAAGGATCCGGCGACGGCGGAAGCGCTGAAGCCCTGGTATCGCTGGTTCTGCAAACGTCCGTGCTTCCATGACGACTATCTGGAGGCCTTCAATCGGCCCAACGTCAAACTGGTCGACACACAAGGGCGCGGCGTAGAGCGCCTGACGAAGCATGGCATTGCGGTCGGAGAACGGGAATACAGGGCCGACTGCATCATATTCGCGACCGGGTTCGAGGCGGGGATCACCTATACGCGTCTCATCGGCTTCGACATCATCGGGCGGGACGGCATTCGGCTGGCCGATCATTGGCGCAATGGCGTGCGCACGCTTCACGGCATGACCACGGACAAATTCCCCAACTGCCTGCTCGTCGGCGGCAACCAGCAGACGGTCGCTGCGGTCAATGCGGTCCACCTGCTCGACGAGCAGGCGAGGCATCTCGCCTACACGCTGGGCGAGGCCGAGCGGCGGGGGGCGTCGCGGCTCGAGCCGTCGACGGACGCGGTCGACGCCTATGTCGATGTGATCAGGTCATCGCCCAGGAACAAGGCGCAGGTCGAGTTCTACGCATCGTGCACGCCCGGCTACTACAACGGCGAGGGCAAGGCGACCCGCAGCGAGGAGCTGTTTGTCGGCGGCCGTTACGCCGATGGACCGATGCCGTTCTATGAGCTGCTCGCGGCCTGGCGAGCCAACGGAAATCTCGAGGGTCTGCGCCTGAGCTGAAGCGAAACGCTGGGACCGTCCGACCTCACCCTGAGGAGCGCTCGCAGGGCGCGTCTCGAAGGGTGGGCCGCATACGTGGTGCCCGTTCCCATCACAGCGCGGAGGTTACTCCGCGCGATCGAGACGCCGCGCATGCGCGGCTCCTCAGGATGAGGCGATTCCGTAGCGCGCTCGCAACGAGGCTGTGGCCGCCAACCATCATATCCTTGATCAATCGGATTCCTTCCTTCGTTCGCGTTGCTTCGACCATTCGCGGACTTCATCGTGAGCAGCAAAGGGAAGGGAGGAGT
>Ga0209648_10001537_pt1 | contig 18788 bp, 14 predicted proteins | sample GraSoi2013_115cm_FD_185830 | JGI IMG/M metagenome (GOLD analysis project Ga0209648, IMG submission 185830) | Grasslands soil microbial communities from the Angelo Coastal Reserve, California, USA - Sample 9_17_2013_115cm (SPAdes) (version 2) | ecosystem: Environmental > Terrestrial > Soil >...
ATCATGCAGAATGCGCCGTATGCTGCCCACCAGCATTAACGGCTTCATCCACAACGACGAACGTGTGAAGTGGGCCCAAGCGTGGCGCTACAACCCAAAAGGGGAATTGAGGAGCAAATCATGAGCGATGAAATCCGGCCGTTCACGATTCATGTCAGCGACGCGGATCTCGAGGATCTGAAAAAGCGGCTGCGCGCCACGCGCTGGCCCGACCTGCAGACCGTTCCTGATTCGTCGCAAGGGATTCCCCTCGAGTATGTGCAAAACATCTGCGAATATTGGGCACGCGATTACGACTGGCGCAGAATCGAAGCCCGGCTCAACGCTCTCCCTCAATTCCACACCGACCTGGATGGCGTCGGCATTTACTTCCTGCATATCCGTTCACCGCAGTCTGACGCGGTGCCATTGATCCTCACGCATGGCTGGCCCGGATCGGTCATTGAATTCTTGAAAGTCATTCCAGCATTGACCGATCCCTCCAACCACGGTGGCGAATCTCAAGACGCCTTCCATGTGATTTGCCCCGCGCTGCCCGGCTATAGTTTGTCGGATAAACCGAACCAAACCGGCTGGTCGGTCGAAAAGATCGCGGGTGCCTGGAGTGAGTTGATGCTCCGCCTGGGCTACCAGCGATACTACGCGCAGGGCGGGGATTGGGGTGCCGCAGTGACAACCGCCATCGCACTTCAGGACACCGAACACTGCCACGGCGTCCATTTGAATGCGCTCCTCGTTCAGCCCGATCCCGCCACGATGAACAGCCTCACGGACGAAGAAAAGGACGATCTGGCAGCAATGCGGCACTATCAAGATGGGGACTCTGGTTACTCGAAACAGCAGAGCACCCGTCCGCAAACGCTTGGATATGGGCTGGCCGATTCACCGGCCGGGCAAGCCGCCTGGATTCTCGAAAAATTCTGGGCGTGGACCGATTGCCATGGAAATCCCGAGAATGCGCTCACTCGAGATGAGATGTTGGATGACATCATGCTGTACTGGCTTCCGAACGCAGCAACCTCCTCGGCGCGTCTATATTGGGAAAGCTTCAACAAACGCAACAATGAACCGGTTCGAATTCCGGTGGGCTGCAGCATCTTCCCGAAAGAGTTTTTCCGCGTGTCTCGTCGCTGGGCCGACAAGCGCTATCCGAATTTGGTTTATTGGAACCGGTTGGATCGCGGCGGCCACTTCGCCGCGTTCGAACAGCCCGACTTGTTTGTGAAAGAGCTTCGAGCCTGCTTTCGCAAAATGCGAGCGATGTAGATATGAACGAATTCCCACGCTTTGATTTTGAAAGGAGCATCGTAATGTCGAATCAGAATGAAAATCTGGGTGGCCGTCTGCCACTCTTGGACCCTAAAGAGCTGGCGCCGGCCCAGGCAAAGCTTTACAAAGTCATGGACGATACGATGATCGCCTGGGCGAACCAGTCCGGCTTCGTAGTCAAGACCAAGGACGGGAAGTTCATCGGCCCGTTCAACCCTTCCCTCTACAGCCCCGGTATCACTGATGGCTTTTCCACATTCATGGATGCGGAACCGAAGAACACGAAACTGGACAAGCGCACGCGTCAGATTGTCATCCTCACCGTAGGAGCTGTTTGGAATAGCCCGTACGAGATCTATGCTCACTCCGCGGAAGCGCGAAAGGTAGGTCTGCCGGAAGCGGCGATTCGGGCTCTCGCGTCAGGTGAAGCGCCAGAGGGTCTCACCTCGAATGAACTTGTCGCCCACAACTTCGCTCGACAGCTTACTGCTGAGCGCAGGGTAGACGACGATCTATATCGCAAGGCAAAGCAGGCCTTCGGTGAGGAAGGGCTGGTGGACATGATCTATCTGATCGGCATTTATCATGTCACCTGCGCTCTCCTAAATGGCTTTGAAATTCCAGCGCCTATCAGTGCCACAAGCGAAGCAGGCACTCAGACATCGAGTACTAAACAGTATTGATCTGACGTCAAGCCAGTCCAGCCATGAACGGCACGATGCGGTCGGCTGTGTGGCCATGACACGAGGTGCCACAGCCGCTTACAACTGGACACAATTCCCCGTAATCGCCGACATTGGCGGCGCCATCGCACCCAACTGGCGCTGGAACATGAATTCGATCGTGTCGGTGGCACTGGATCTATCCGACCGAACGTTCGAGTAATTGCTGCTACTACTCGTGACTTGCAGGCGGCTATCGCCGCGGGGACGTTCCGAAGCGACTTGTTTTACTGGCTCGACCTTTCCAAAACTATAAATCCCTCAGCAGATCGCATTAAAAAACTTCCCCAGCGAATCCCAGAAATCCCAGAGCACAGTTCCGAGATTTCGCAAACCTCGCGAAAACTCGCGACCTGGATGCCCGTCCAACTACCCAGTTTCAACAACTTAACATTGGCACTGTGATTGCCATTACAGAGGTGTGCGACGGACCTCAGAGAAGTAAGCATCACGAGGTAAGTCGTCACCGAGGCAACAAAGAGAGCCTCGTACAGTCATGAAGGAGGTGTCAAAGATGAGTGCTGACGCAAAGAAAGCGGTCTCGCAGGCGCAGCCGACCGTTGGACGCTTCGCTGAGATTCCCTCCGACCAGTACACACCGGAGCAACAAGAAGCCTATCGCACATTGATCGAGGCTGAAGGGCTCAAGCCGGGCGCCGCGCTCCCAAGCGCCCCGCTGAAGATCTGGATGAGCAATCCGAAGGTTTCAAAAGCACTGGCTCCGCTCATCTGGTATTTACACCCTGGGCACTTTTCTCTGAGTCCGCGTGAACGCGAACTTGCAGTGTGCATCCTCGCCAGCAAATGGCACACGCCTTACACGATCTATGCGCACGAGACGTTTGCCAAGAATTCCGGAATGCCGCCCGAGATGATTGATGCGGTGATTAGCGGGCTGCCGGCCTCGTTCGTAAATGAACGCGAGCAGGTGATCTACGAGATGGCTTCCGCGCTCGCTGATTCGCGTTGGATTTCCAAGGGTCTCTACGATCGCGCGGTGAAGGTACTCGGTCATACCGGGATCACCGATGTCACGGTGCTGATGGGCTTCTACACAGCCGTATCGCTGACGGTCGCTTTTTATGATGTGCCAGCTCCGCTCCAAGGATGAAGTTTTGAGGCAGCAGAGAACGCAATAAAGAAGACTAAAAAGGAGAAACAACATGGCTCTAAAAGTAAGACGCATCGTGACTGGTCACAATGCCAGTGGGTTAAGCGCCGTTAAGACCGATGAGTTGCTCCCTGGAGTTTCTCGAGGGATCGCCGGCATCACGGGTTGGGAGTTGTGGTCGACTGATCAAATGCCGGTCGACAACTCGCCGGTTGCTGACGCCGCTCAACGGGCGGGTTTCGTCAAGCACCTCATCCCTAATTATGTGGGCACCGGTGGGGGCACGACGTTCCGGATCGACGAGATCGCTCCCGGCGCTGCGAGATTCACGCACCGCACCGAAACCGTGGACTACTGCATTCAGTTGTCAGGTGAGCTTGACTGCGAACTCGAAAGCGGTGAGGTCGTGCATCTGAAGCCCGGCGACGTCTTTATCAACCGCGGTGGGTTGCACACCTGGGTCAATAACGGCTCGGTTCCGTCACTCGGTGCAGCCATCATGGTCGACGCCAAACCCATCGAGGTGGGCGGCAAGGAGCTGCGCACCGTTTATCCCAACCAGCAAAAAGCAGCCAAACAATGAAAATCGCACTCGTGGGCGGGCTTTCCACTAATAGCCCGCCTCGGGCGACCATTCGCGCTCGCACATCTCGGCAAATAGAAACGAGTTTCTGATGACGCTGAATCGAAGATTAACAATGTCTCCAATGTTCGGGTTGGAGCTGGGCCTGCTCCTGCTGGCTGGTACTGGTTTATGCCTCGCTCAAGCACTGCCACCCGTGCGCGGCGCGTACACGCCGGGCTTCAACGCTACCAACTCCGGTGTCATGCCGGAGCCGGGATTAACCTACGCCAACATCTTTATGGACTATTCGTTTGATCAATTTAGACCTGCGAGCGGCAGCATTGTCGCGCAACGCAACGCGGCTGTATTCATCGACATCAACGCTTTCGAGTGGGTGACCAAGAAGAAGATTCTTGGCGCCAACTATGCGTTGGCAGCGCTCCTGCCGTTCAGTAACAGCTCTATTTCTTCCCCTACGCTGGGCGCCATCGGTGGCGGTGGCGGCTTTTCCGACTCTTTCTATCAGCCGCTTACCTTAGGGTGGCATTTCAAACGCGCCGACATTCAAGTAGCTTACGGCTTCTTCGCGCCAACCGGGCGGTTCACTGCTGGCGCGACCAACAACATCGGCACAGGCCACTGGACCAATTCTCCGACAGCAGGCGAAACCTTTTACCTGACCGAGAACAAACGGACCTTGTTTTCAGCGTATCAGCTCTACGAGTTTCATGCGACCCAGCAACGAACCAATATCCACCCCGGCCAGACCTTCAACCTCGACTATTCGCTGATGCAAATTCTTCCGGCGCGGGAGGACGTGCTTCTGCAATTCGGGCTGATTGGCTACGGTCAGTGGCAAACGTCCAACAACAGCGGCCCGGGAGTCGACCCAGCGAGCCCCGCCAGCTATAGGGTCAATGCCATTGGTGGCGCGGCAAATGTCGTCTTGCCAGCTAGGAAGGCCAGCGTGGGCTTCAAGCTATCCAAGGAATTCTCGAACTCGTCCACAGTCCAGGGATATTCCCTTCAGATTGTGGGGAGTATCTCGTTCTGAAAGACAGGGAGGAAAACATGCTCAGGTCAGTCCGACAGAGGCGGTTTTTGATCCAACTCGTGGCCGTTCTTGCGTTGTCCCCGGCCGTCTGGGCGCAGGAAAAACCTGGGGTCGAAGTCCAGACGGAAGACCTACAGAAGGCGACGCAGAATCCCGTGGCCAGCTTAATCAGCGTCCCGCTGCAGAACAACACCAATTTCGGCGTCGGGCCCTTGGACCGTACGCAGAACGTTCTGAACATTCAGCCGGTCATCCCCGTCCGTGTGAGCGAAAAGTGGAACCTGATTAGCCGCGTCATCGTGCCCCTGATAAACCAGCCGGACGTCACCCGGCCGAATCTCGGTGTGACGGGCCTGGGCGACATCAACCCCACTTTCTTTCTCTCCCCGGCCAAGCCGGGCAGGCTGATCTGGGGCATTGGCCCGGCCTTCCTTCTGCCCACGGCCACGAATAGCATCCTGGGCCAGGGCAAGTGGAGCGCCGGCCCGTCGGTGGTCGCCGTGGTGCAGCCACGACACTGGACGATCGGGGCCGTGGCGAACAACGTCTGGAACTTTGCCGGGCATTCCGACAAGCCTGCGGTGAACCAGATGCTGCTCCAGTACTTCGTCAACTACAACCTGCAAAAAGGCTGGTACATCTCGCTGGCGCCCATCATCACCGCCAACTGGCAAGCCAGTCGCGGCAACGTGTGGACGGTGCCGTTTGGCGGCGGCATCGGACGGATCATGAAGTTGGGGCTGCAGCCGGTGAGCCTCAGTGCTCAGTTCTACGGCAATGCCACACATCCGGCGGGCACGTCACCCTGGAGCATGCGGATGCAGATCGCGTTCCTGTTCCCCAAGCTGTCGAAAGAGCAGAAAACGAAGATGCTGGAGAAAGAGCTGAAGCAACTGAATCAAGAGCCTCGGTAGGCGCGTGGACTATGGGAACACAAAATCTTCTGGCAGAGCTTAACGGCGATCTAGCTCAAGAAAAGCTATATCCCGAAGGCGAAATCCGCGAGGACATGAATTTTGACGAGATCGTTGGAAAGAGCGCCGCTTTGCGCTGGCTTTTGAACCAAGTGGAGACAGTCGCGCCTACAGAATCGACCGTCCTTATTTACGGCGAGACGGGCACCGGAAAGGAGCTAGTGGCGCGCGCGCTCCATAATCTAAGCCCTCGTTGCTCCAATGCTTTCGTTAAGGTGAATTGTGCTGCTATTCCGGCTGGGCTGCTCGAAAGCGAACTCTTTGGCCACGAAAAAGGGGCATTCACCGGCGCGATCGCCCAACGAATCGGCCGTTTCGAACTGGCAAACCGTGGCAGTGTTTTTCTGGATGAGATCGGTGACGTCTCGCTCGAACTCCAGCCGAAGTTGCTGCGGGTGCTACAGGAGCGCGAATTTGAGCGCCTCGGAAACACGCGCACTCTGCGCACGGACGCCCGGCTGATCGCCGCGACAAACCGTGACCTGGCAGCCATGGTCATGGAGAAGAACTTCCGGTCAGATCTCTTCTACCGATTAAATGTGTTCCCAATTCACGTTCCGCCGCTGCGCGAGCGTCGCGAAGACATCCCGACTCTGGTCAGCCACTTTGTATTGCGGTTCGCGCGCCACATGAACAAGAGAATAGAGAGCATCACTTCAGAGACGATGAGCGCCTTGTGCAATTACCGCTGGCCCGGCAACATCCGAGAGCTGCAGAACGTACTTGAGCGCGCAGTGATCTTGTCTTCGGGGCCCGTGTTGAAAGTTGCGCTTTCAGATTTAAGCACCAACGGTGGACTTATCTCTAAGCAAAGCCACTCCGCCAAGCCGGACAACCAGGGGAACCTGCGGCGCTTGCTCGAAGAAACCGAACGACAGCGGATCCTCGAGGCCTTGGATGAAACCCGTTGGGTCATTGCAGGTCCAAGGGGCGCCGCTGCTCGCTTGGGAGTCAAACGGTCCACGCTTCAGGCCCGAATCCTGAAGCTCGGAATCGCTCGCAATAGGTGAACAACCCTGCACTGTGAGCGTCGAAGGCTACCTCCGGCGCAGTGAGAACGGTGCGGTGCGCTCAAGGCCTTCCGTCATGAGAGCAATTTAAGACGATAGTGTCGCCGCTTGTGGGAGGGTCGAGTGAGTAGTGCGTGTAACTCGATTGCGGCAATAAGTAAAGAGGAAGTCCAGGCCTTCTATGAAGAGTTTCTGCGAGCATTAAAAAGTCCGGAGATATAACGTCACTTGAGAGAATCTACGCAGATGACTATCTGCTAGTGCGCCCGAACGGCGACAGTTTTGGGAAAAAAGAGATCCTCGCTGATTTGCGCTTTCACTCCATGAGGTTCACTTCATTCGAAGTGAATGACGTTCTTATTCGAACCAAGGAATCTGTTGGCATTCTCACGGCTGCTGTCCGGAGCACCGCGGTTAGAGATGGCGTGGAAATCAAAACGTACGCCAGGCAGCTGGCAATCCTGTCCAAGGAAAATGAGCGGATTACAATTTCCCATTTTCAATCAACGAACATAGTCGATCCCAAGTGACTGAGATCTCTCGCGGAGGTGCGTTTCCCACTTCCTCTACTCCATGTGAATCCGTATCTTCCATAGTTTCGACCTCTACCGCCCTAAGTGCCCAAATACTTGTGAGGCTGTTGAAAAAGTCGGTTTCTTCTAAGAAAACGTAAAATTCAGAGGTAGAAAATGTCTAGTAGAGCCAAGAAAATCGTTTGTAGAGCTTCCTGGCGCGATCCAATTTATGCAAGATTCTTGCAGGTGAGTTTTTCAACAGTCTCTTGTGGTTCTGGGCAGAGAGATCTCCGGAATTATGACCCCGCTAATTCAGTGACTTGCGAACTGCGTCGCAATCGGGTTTTTGGGCGATCTGCAAAGGGTCTGTCCACCCGCAATGGCGCCCTAGGGAGTGCCATCCTGCCGGTCAGGCTCAATAGGAGCCAGTCCTCGGCCAACTCCCGATAAGTGGCATTTGTTGATGATCATGTGCGGCCTTTTCGGCGTGGCTACTGGAAGACATTCGGCACACGTGGTTGATGCAAGCGCTTACGCAAATGAAGGTAGACTTAAAAGCACTAACGCCACGTAGTTGGTCACTAGCCGGGCGAGTCAACGAATGGTAACCTTATGCCACTCAAGGTTAGAGCTGTGCTCGCATCGGAGAAAGAGGCTAATAATTAAAGAGTGGTGCTTCTGGCGCCACAGAGGCGGTGTTTATGCTTCGACTCTGGGCCGCGGGATTAATCGTTGTAGCAGCGGCAATGGCTGCTGAGGCTGCTCCTCCGTCTTCTATCACATTCAGTAAGGACGTGCTGCCGATTCTCCAGGACAAATGCCAAACTTGTCATCGGCCCGGCCAGATGGCGCCGATGTCGCTGCTGACGTATACCGACGCGCGCCCGTGGGCTAAGGCCATCAAGGTCGCCGTCGAGACCCGCAAGATGCCACCTTGGAGCGCGGATCCTACCTACGGCCGCTTTTTGAATGATCGTTCCTTGAACCAGAGTCAGATTGACACGCTGGTCGCTTGGGCCGACAGCGGTGCACCTGAGGGTGACGCGAAAGACGCTCCTCCTCCCAAACAGTGGCCGACGGGAGGCTGGGAGGTCCAACCGGACATCATCGTCGACGGGCCGGAGTTCGATGTTCCCGCCTCAGGCGTGATCGACTGGTTTTGGGTCGCGATTCCGGGGGCAATGTTCACGAAAGATACTTGGATCACTTCCATTCAATTTCAGCCCTTAGATCCTGCCGTCGTACACCACACGGGCATCGCCTTCGTGCCTCATACAGCGGACGTCAAGTATAACGAGCCCATATGGGAGCGGGTGCAACGGGATGCAGATCTGATCACCATTCCGGGACAACAACAGTCGACCAACACAATAGTGCGAACCGCCATCGGCGGAGGCTTTCAGGATACGTACGTGCCAGGTCACACCATCTCAGACTATAGACGTTACAACGCAGCTAGGTTTATTCCGGCAAACACAGACGTCTACCTCAACCTGCATTACACTCCCAACGGCAAGCCGCTCCGTACCCATGTGAGAGTTGGTTTTACAGTCGCGAAAGAGCCCCCGCAGCGACAAGTCGTAATGGTCACGGTCGGAGGTCCCACGGATCGGGATCATTTCCGTATTCCCGCCAATGATGCGGATTATGCCGCTCCGCCGGGAGAAGCCACATTCTCTCGAGATGTGGAAATCTTCTCGATGATGCCCCACATGCATGTTCGTGGAAAATCGATGACCTTTACGCTGACTTATCCCGACGGCAGAACGGAAACAGTCCTGAATGTGCCGCGTTACGACTTCAGCTGGCAATTGCAGTATGACACGTCGCTCAGAGTTCCCAAGGGCACGAAACTGCGGGTCGAAGCGCACTACGACAACTCCGCCGGCAACAGATACAATCCCAACCCGAATCGAGATGTCTTTTACGGTGAACAGACCTGGGAAGAAATGGAGAGCGGCTACGCATTCGTGCTTGTGGACGACCCTAATTTTGATCCGCGGCATCCAGATCTGGTTGAGAAGGAGCCCATGACAAAAATCCGGGCCGAACGTTAAATCGCCAGCGGCCTGGAAGCCGGCGAATGTGAAGTGGTGCTGGGCGATAGTGGCGGAATCCGTATGGTGGCGCAGGGGTTGGGGCTCTACGGCCGTCACCGATAGCGAGCCGTAGATACTGCTTGACAAGAATTGAGTAGGAACGGTACATGACTAGCTGCGGACCACGTTCCTAAATGTGACGGAGAACAATTATGAGGCACACTTTTTACGGGGTCCTGCTGGGCGGTTTTGCTTTGCTGTTGACAGCGATTCCCGTTCTGGCTCACCACTCGATTGCGGCCGAGTTTGATACTCGCGACACCGTGACCCTAACAGGCGTATTCACAAAGATCGATTGGATTAACCCTCACATTTATTTTTATTTTGATGCGAGAGACGATAGCGGCAATGTGACAAAGTGGGCTATGGAATCCTATCCCACCGGCTTTTTTCACCGCGCCGGGATCACCAGAGATCTTTTCAAAATAGGGGATACCGTCACCGTCGTCCTTTACCGCCCTAAGGATGGAACACGGAACATGGGTTATCTGAAAGAAATGACTTTACCCAGCGGCCGCAAAATTGAGTTCGATAATGGAAGACCTCCATCCAGGTAAGGGCGCGCCCAAGCTAACAGTGTGTTATGAAATTTCGGTTTTATAGCTACGCCATAACTGCAGTGGCCGTTGCTGTCTCGTGCCTGGCTCCAATGCGCGTTGGTGCGCAGAATCGCTCGAATGCTTCCGCAGCAGCGGCCGCGATAAAAGCCGCGGCGGCAAAACCCACGCCGCGCGCAGCCGATGGACATCCCGACCTGAATGGATACTGGATCTACCCTGAGTTCGATAAGAGCGCCCATCTGGATTCCGCCGGCAACTTCTATATTGACGTTCCTCCCGATAAGGGCGGCACTGTACCCAAACTTGACGCTTCTCTCAGTGAACAGTTGCAGCATCAGGTGGATCCGAATCCGCCTCCCTACAAGCCTGAGGCCTTGGCAAAGGTAAAGCAGCTGGCTTCAGACGGAGTGCATACCGATCCCGCATTCCGCTGCAGACCTCTCGGCGTTCCACGCGCAGGCGCTCCACGGCAAATCGTCCAGACACCTAAGCTCTCCTTGATTCTTTATCAGATAGATGCCGGCGATGGAGATCAGCCGGGGAGTTATCGGCTGGTGCCCACCGATGGTCGGCCGCATCGCACGGATGTCGATCCATCGTACTTCGGTGACTCAATCGGCCACTGGGAGGGAGATACACTGGTTGTCGATGTGACCCACTTTAATGACGACACTTGGCTGGCCGCCATCCCCGGCCAAGGAGGGAGCGGGTATTTTCACACCGATGCACTACACGTGGTGGAGCGCCTCACGCGCATAGGAGACACTCTTCGTTGGGAAGCCACGGTGGAAGATCCGAACGTTCTGAGTAAGCCGTGGAAGATGACTCCCCAAACAGAAGTCCTTACCCACGACATGATTTACGAGCAGCCTATCTGCGAGGAAAGAGAAACCCCTCATATTGTGAATCAATATTAACGCTGTCTGTCCCGCGATCCTGGATATGTCCGTGCTCGGCGTCACTTCTTCGACGTCATTTCGTTGTAAATAACCTCGGTCGTGACCATCGGGGGCGGCAGGGTACCCGGCGCGTTTCGTTTGGGCGGTTCAGTGGATTCGCCTAGAGCCGTCTTGATTTCATCGAGGGACTTGCCTTGTGCGACCATCGGTTTCATTTTGTCCCACTTATCTTCAATGAAGGCCAGTTTCGTCCTGACATCGTTCTTGGTAAACAGATCGCCATGGCCGGAAACGTAGGTTTCGGCATCAAGGGCAAGCATCTTCTTGATGCTTTCGATCCATCCTGCCACTGAGCCATGCAGTTCGGGGTGAATTTGCGTGCCGGCTAGCGGGAAATCGGTGACGATCAGGTCTCCGGCGAACACAACCTTTTGATCCGGAAAGTAGGCGGTCAGGTCGCCGCTGGTGTGTGCTGGCGCCCAGTGAAGCAGCCGGACGCGGACACCGTCAATGGTCATGGTTTCGTCTTTGCCGATTGTCTTCGTGGGAAAATAGTCTCGCGGGACGGCATCACGGGCGGTCGAAACCTCCATCTCCTTCTTGGTGTTTTCCTGCGCGATGATGGTCAACCCAGCTGGAAGAGCGGTGATTCCGAATTCGTGATCGCTGTGCAGGATAATGGCCGCGCTCACAGGTTCGGGAGTGATCTTAGCGATTTCGGCGAGCACGTCCTTTTCCGATTCCGGCGAATTCTTGCTGTCCACGAAAATGACGCCGCTCTTGCCCACCACGAAGCCTACATTAGCGTCATTTCCGCCCCGGCCTCCTTTTGCCAGGTAAATGTTTTCGTTGATCTTCGTCACCTTGAGAGGCTCTAGTCGCTTGTAATCATCAATGAGGGCTTGCAGTTTTTCGATGTCCTTGGGACTCACTCCCTTAGGCCCTTGTCGCTGCTGCGCAACCGCCAGCCTGCCAACCGAGACTAGCACTGCAATCACTGCCAGCCCGAGGCCCAGTCTCCTAAGGTCGTTCATGCTTGTCTCCTCTTGGGGACGTGCCGAAGACGGCATCGAGAGAACTGGAAGCCGGAGCATCGCCTTCCCAGTTCGTGAAATTGCGCCCTGCTCTCCGCATTACCGGTTGCAAATGGAAGAGAATGCCGGGACGGCGGATCACAGCCGCCCCGGCGACGCCCGCTTTATCCTACTGCCCCTGCTCCGAAGCCGCTCCTGGCCGCGAAGACTGCGGGGTCGCTCCTGGCCGCGATGACGGCGGCGGCTGAAGATCCTTCAGATCTAATTTGTTCACGTCGTTGAAGATCTTGGCGAAGGCCTGGACCGCATTTCGCAGCGTACTCTCCGGAACCTTATCGGGCGTATCTTCATCGCAATGGTAGTAGACACCTTTGTTGTGGAGATAAAAGGACGGCGCGTCGAACTGAACCCTCGCCAATTGTCCCGCCGAACCTGCCCCGTCGATCTGTGTGGGCACGCCGAAAGTCGCATAGTCATCCACAACGATATGGGCCAGACGATCGCTGCCATATACGCCCCACCAGGATGGGCCGGCGCTGTTGGTTTGGACCAGAGTAGGCTCGACGTTGCTGCCCCAGGGACGATCCCAAACTGGATTCGTGACGGCCACATGCTCGGAATTGGCGAGCACCGCGGTCTTGGCAAAGACTGCCTTGAAGTTCTCGTGCATCCACGTCCCGCCGCGATCGCCGCCGTGATGATCGGGCAGCGAGACGAAATACATCGTCCTTCGGCGCTTCTCCTTTGGGAGTTTTGCAAAATACTCTGCGGTACCGAGCAAAGCTGCGGTTCCAGCTCCATCGTCGATGGCTCCGTCGAAGTAGCCGTCGACGTGGGCAAGCATGACGATACTCTCATCCGTCATTCCCGGCAGCTTGCCGATAACGATGTCTTCCTTTAGGTCCGGATAGTGCTGCACGTCCCAACGCAAGTGCGTCTTGACGCCGGCACCGTTGGCCGTCGCAATGAGTTCTTCGGCAGCATGACCATCATCGTCTCCGATAGTGAACATGGGGATCTTGATGTCCCTCGCTCTGCCACCCTCCATGTGGCTGACATAGTGCATGTTGCCTGGAATCGCAATGTCGATGATGACCGCCTTCGCCCCGGCCCGTTGCGCTCGCCCTACGGAGCCCATCCACATTGCCGATTGGATAAGGTCGCTGGGAGTTGGGATGCTGTAAATGAATACGGCCTTACCGCGAACATCTTTTCCGATGTAGTCTGCGGGCTGGCCGAGTCCGACCCACACGGTGTCCAGCTCTTCATTACCCTGGGGGGAGGTGACGAAGTTTGGGAAATCAATAATCGGATCCGAGCTCTCCAGCTTGAGCGTCTTGCCGTTGGCTGAAACGCTGACCTCCCATGACTTTGGAAGATCCCGCGGGTCTGGGATGGTTACAATCTCGGTCGGCACCCCGATTTCCCTGAACTTTTCCTTGACCCAATTCTGCGACTCGGTTCCGGAGGGCATTCCAGGAATGCGGCCCCACCATTGATTTCCCGCATCACGGTATTTCTCGGAGATAGCTGCCAGTTCCTCAACATAACCATGCAGGCGGTGCCCATCGATCGCGTCATAAGACTTGTCGACGTTCGGCGGCAGCGGCCAACCGAGCAGTTGCGCCGGAACCCTTGAAATCTTTCCTTTGGCGGCCGGCCGCGCTTCCGCATCTTGCGCATGAGAGGTACCCGCGGTGAAGAGCTGCATGCCGCAGGCCAAGGCGATGACGCAAGCACAATTCAAAACAGTGAATTTTCCCGGATTCCGGTGTGACATTCGATTCCTCCGTTAGCCCTCGAGGGACTGATCCGGCGTCGGCTTGTAGCTTCTGCTTTTTCTCCCCGGCGGTGCCCGGCCCTCCGCGAATATTATCACCAAGCCCAGGCGGGCACTAACACCTCAGTCGCTTGACAAGAATTGAGTAAGAACGCAACATTGCGTTTCAAGCCGACGAGGAAAGTCGTGAAGGCCACTTCCCACCGCGAAGCTGAAATGAAAGTTCGCTTTCTTAGCTACGGTATAACTGCAGCGGCAATCGCTCTCTCATGCGCGGCCCCCATGCGCGTTGCTGGTCAAGGAGCAAATTTTGCGGGCCAATCAAATAGCCCATCGCGTGCTGCAGAAGAGGCCATGATCAAGGCGGCGGCAGCAAAACCCACGCCGCGCGGAGCCGATGGCCATCCTGATCTAAATGGTTCCTGGGAATCTCCGCAGCTCCCCATAAGCGCTCACCAGGACTCCGCCGGTAACTTTTATATCGACGCTCCGGCGGAGAAGGGTGGCACTGCACCCAAACTCGACGCTACTCCGGCTGAGCAATTGCAACACGTGGTGGATCCGAATCCGCCTCCGTACAAGCCGGAGCTATTGGCAAAGGTAAAGGAACTCGCTTCAGACAAAGTTAAGAACGATCCAGAGTTCCACTGCAAACCCCTCGGGGTCCCGCGCGCCGGCGCTCCACGGCAAATCGTGCAGACGCCTAAGCTGATCGTGTTTCTTTATGACGCACAAGAGGGTCCACCAGGGAGTTTTCGCCTCGTGCCTACTGATGGACGGCCGCATCGAACCGACGTGGATCCTTCGTACTTCGGTGACTCAATCGGCCACTGGGAGGGAGATACACTGGTTGTCGATGTGACCCACTTTAATGACGAAACGTGGCTGGCTGGCATCCCGGGCAGCCAAGGGGCAAGCGGGTATGTTCACACCGACGCCCTGCATGTGGTGGAGCGTTACACCCGCACGGGAGACACTCTTCGTTGGGAAGCCACGGTGGAAGATCCAAACGTTCTGACCAAACCATGGAAGATGACTCCGCGAACGGAGATCCTCACGAACAGCATGCTCTATGAGGAACCCATTTGTGAGGAAAGAGAAAGCCAACACATTACGGACAAATACTAACGCGCACCGTCACCTCAAAATGGCGCGTCGATTCCTGTAGATTGCATTACGTCTGCGAGCAGCTTTGTCACTTCGAGAGTCAAGCCTCGTCCCGCGAGTTGGTGCTGCGGCGACCTGCCCAAAAACTCCTTTCCATGTGGTGCGCAAGTCACTGAATTGGTGGGCCAGAATTTCGGAGAAACTCTTTGCCCAGAAACAGATGAGGCTGTTGAAAAAGTCGGTTTCTTCGAAGAAAACGTAAAACTGAGAGGTAGAAAATGTCTAGTGGAGCCAAGAAAATCGTTTGTAGAGCTTCCTGGCGCGATCCAATATATGCAAGATTCTTGCAAGTGAGTTTTTCAACAGTCTCAGATGTTTGTGGGCCCGGCCAGATTCCTTCCGGTGTAGACCCTACGACTATCTCCTTTCCGACGACATCCTGCGTGCTTCCGCAGCTATGGGGCACTTCTGCCAAGTAGCGGTGTCCAACCTTACGCAAGCAGATTGCATCGGAGGAAATAACAACCCCATCCGTTAACGAAAAAGGTGCAAGAAACGGTAACTGGATCGTTCTCCTCATAACTGCGCAAAAGGCGCGCAGGCGCCGACGAACGAAGTTCAAGGAGACGGATCATGAAAACTCAAAAGGGATACGTGCGCCCATTTGGTCTCTGGTTTCTCTTCGTCGTTCCATTCCTGGTAGCTGCTGCCGTTTTGTTTGTTGGGCCCTTCCAAGCCGCAAATGACCAAACGCCTCTCGCCACATATTCAGGTGGCGTGCTTCGCGTGGCTGTTCCGTACCATGCCGCTCATATGGGCTCCGGAAGTCTGACCCTGGAGGTCCTCGATCCGGAAGATCTTGTTGTGGAGCGCGCCGAAAGGCACGTTGAAGTGGCCGAGGGGACGGGCCAATGGCAAGAAGATATTCGACTTGGGAAACCACTGGCCTTGGATGAGTTGGTGTGGCATCGCCTGCGCTATCGCTTTGAATACGGCGATAAAAGGGATGCGGTTCTGGAGGGAACAGAATCCATCTCCCAGATCCTTCGCAGACCGGTCGTACACATTCTTGGCCAGCAATCTTACCTGACCGGCGGCCCAGCGGCAGTTCGAGTGATCGTTACGGATTCCCAGAATGAGGTCATTGCCGGTCCCGGTTCGGTGCGGATCGAACTCCTCGCTCAGGACCAGAAGCCGCGCATCCTTTTCACCGGGCGGCTGAACCGGAGAGGGACCACGGAAGCCCAGTTCGTGTTTCCTGCCGGGCTGGCAGGCAGTTATCAGCTGCGCTACGCCGTGGACACGCCCATCGGTTCAGCGGAATTCTCCCAGGCGGTTCGCTTGGAGGACAAGGTTTCTCTTCTGCTCACCACCGAGAAGCCCGTTTATCAGCCGGGGCAGACCATTCATGTGCGTGCGCTGGCGCTGGATCGCTCGAATCACGAAGCGGTTGCCAACCGCAAGCTGACCTTTGAGGTGGAAGATTCTCGCGGTAACAAAGTGTTCAAGAAATCGACGGAAAGCGACAAGTTCGGAATTGCTTCCGCTGAATTCGGGCTGGCCGATGAAGTCAACCTGGGCACGTACCACCTCCGGGCCGTGATGGGCGATGCTGAAACGGGATCCACAAACTCGGCCGAAATCGCGCTGAACGTGGAACGATACGTTCTGCCGAAATTCAAGGTCGCGGTTGATTTCGGCGGAAAGGACAACAAGACGAAACGTGGTTATCGGCCAGGCGACCACGTGACGGGAACTGTTCGCGCTAACTACTTCTTTGGAAAACCTGTGGAGGGCGGCGAGGTTGCCATCAAGGCTTCCAGTATGGATGCATCCGTGTTTGAGGTGGGCGCGGTGCAAGGCAAAACGGATCGCGACGGGGCGTATCACTTCGACATCAAGTTGCCCGGTTACTTTGCCGGACGCCCTCTCAGCCACGGGGCGGCGCGCGTGTTGATAGAGGCCACAGTCAAGGACTCCGCCGGCCATGCGGAGACTCGTGGTGAGCCGATCACTGTGAGCGATTCACCTCTGCTGATTACAGCGGTTCCCGAGGGAGGCACGCTAATCCCCAGTCTGGAGAACCAGGTCTTCATCCTGACTTCTTATCCTGACGGGTCGCCGGCCAACACAGAGTTGACGGTCCGTGCCGCAGGAAACCCGGACCAGCATGTGGTTACCGACGACAGTGGAGTTGCCGTGATTCGCATCCATACCGGCACCGGGACCCAAACACTGACGATCGAAGCAAAAGACGGGGAAGGCAGCCGCGCGACGAGTACCGTTCCATTGCAACCACGCGAAGGCCAAGACCAGATTCTTTTGAGGACCGAACGAGCCATGTACCGTGCCGGAGATCGCATTCAACTGAAAGTGTTTTCCACACGAGATCGTGGCAGCGCATACATAGACATGGTGAAAGAAGGACAGACCGTAATAACGCGTGACCTGGAGATCGAAAATGGCCACGCTGAGCTTTCGATGGTCGCGACGCCAGAGATGGCGGGGACCATGGACATCAACGCTTATCTCTTCGGCAGTGATGCACGCCCAGTCGCCGACCATCGGTTGGTCTTCGTGCAGCCGGCGGATGAACTCAAGATCGAAACGATGGCCGATGCTCCTGTTTACAAGCCAGGAGCAGACGCGCGCATTCTCTTCCGCGTGACGAACGGGCGCGGCCAGGGAGTCAGTGCCGCGTTAGGGCTGCAGGTTGTGGATGAGGCCGTCTTCGCGTTGGCGGAAAAGCAACCCGGCTTTGCCAAAGTCTTCTTCTACCTCGAGCAGGAGGTCATGAAGCCGCGTTATGAAATCCATTCCATCGGCATGCCGGAGATCGTCGAGCCCATGGAAGAATCTCGCGCCGGAGAACGCGACCGTGCGGCTCGAGCATTGTTTTCCGCTACGGAAATGGAGATTCCTAATCAGTTCGAGACAGAATTCGGCCGGGCCGTCCCGCAAACGAAATATGTGGAATACGCGATGCGCTATCGCGCACGTTTCCTCTTGCAGGTCCGCCAACTCTCCCAAAACCTTACCCGTGCATACGCACGCGCTCCCCAGGACGATGATTTAACCAAAGTCGTCGCGACGATGGCTCGCGACGGTGTGCCCGAGCTGCGCGATGCCTGGAATACCGGCCTGCGCGTCGAACACATTCAGTGGGACCCCACGAAGACGCGCTATCTGGTGCGGAGCGCCGGTCCGGATAAGCGTTTCGGTACGGCCGACGACTTGTCGACGACTCTGGAAGTTCGCCGCAGGAAGATCGTGGGACATCCTAACTCGGGCCGCAGCTTTATGAACGTCAACGTCGAGCACGATCGTGGCCCCTTCAACGGGCGCGCGGAAATCGTGGGGACTGCCGTCGACCAGCGGGGCGGGGCGCTAGCAGGAGCAACCTTCCAGGCTCACGAGCTTTCCAGTGGAAAGACGCTCACGGCGACCGTCGACGCCGAGGGGCAATTCGTGCTGACCGCTCTGCCTCCTGGCAGGTACCAGCTCCAGATTTTCACTGGCTCAGACACGGTCTTGAGATATGTAACGCTCGAACCGCGTGACCGTGCAATCCTCTCCGTTTCCCTCAGTTACGAGCCCGCCGGAACGGTTGTAGCAACGAATGACACTATGGAAGTCATGACCGCGGACGGGCTTGACGCAGGCATCCTGGGAGGCCTCGGCGGCGGAGTACCAATCAACGGCCGCAACTTCGAAGCGCGTTTGCAGGCTGCCGCGCCCGCGGCCATGCCAATGTCCCAAAATCAAACCGTCACGGTCACAGCGGAGATGCCTCTCGTTCAGACCATGAACGCGATCCTTGGCACAGCTGCTTACAAGAAAGAGTCTGTTACCGCTCCGCGCGTGCGGTCATATTTCCCGGAGGCGCTTTACATCAACCCGGAAATCATCACCGACAAGGAGGGCCTCGCCAGCATTAGCATTCCGCTGGCAGACTCCATCACCACGTGGCGGATGGCGATGCTCGCTTCCACGCCGCACGGGGCGTTGGGCAGTTCCACATCAAGCCTGAAGGTCTTCCAGGACTTTTTCGTAGACCTCGATCTGCCAGTCACGCTCACTCAGGGCGAT
>Ga0209648_10001539_pt1 | contig 18779 bp, 14 predicted proteins | sample GraSoi2013_115cm_FD_185830 | JGI IMG/M metagenome (GOLD analysis project Ga0209648, IMG submission 185830) | Grasslands soil microbial communities from the Angelo Coastal Reserve, California, USA - Sample 9_17_2013_115cm (SPAdes) (version 2) | ecosystem: Environmental > Terrestrial > Soil >...
CCAAGAAAGGGCAGCAGCCGCAGAGCGTCGATGCCCAGACCGCCGTCGCGAAGTGCAAGACGGGCGATACCTCCGGCATTCCGGCGATCGAGAAGGCACTCAAGGACGCCAAGTTCGACCTGCCGCCACGTGGCTAAGCGTGCCCGACGCACCGGCGGCGCCCCCAAAGCGGCGCCGGCGCGTTGCACAGGTTGAGCCTTTGTAGCCACACGGTCGCCCGGAACCTCGCGCTCCGCTGTCCGCGACATTGTGGAGAATGTTAGCGCGCCGGCCTGGTCATCTTCCTGATGTAGCCGAGCGCCTGTTCCAGCGCTTCGCGGACATTCGGTTCGACCGTGCGGGACGCAACGCGTATTCGTTCCTTGAGCTGGCTTACATAGACGCCGTCTTCGACGCGCCACTCCTTCTGCAAGGCGATCGCCATGGCAAGAAAGCGATCGAGGCGCTCCCGAATTGCGGTGTCAATCTTCGCTTTCCCGGCCGCGACGCCGGCGAGCTCCAGGAGGTCGCGCACGCATTCGGCGGCTCTCACGAATCGGACGCCGTCACCGTCGTTGTGTCGCATGAAGACGATGCCAGCTCGCTCAAGCGTGACGCGAATGGCGGCGAACGAGGAAGGACGAGCGGTCAAGACGGCTTCGATTCGACGGATCGTTGCCGGCGCGACATTCGCCGCACGCGACAAGTCCTGCACAGTCGAGTTCATTGCCGCGCGTGCCATACGCAATTGCGCACCCGACACCACAGTCCGCGTCTTTGTTCGACGATTGGCGCGTCTTAGGGCGACAGACCGTCTCGTTGCGGCACGCAAGGCGTCGCTAGCGGTCGTTCAATGGAAGATCGGCGACGCGGCCATGTTCCCGGTCGCGCCTCGCCATCCGCTTTTTTCAGTGGCAGGAGCAGACCACATGGCCCTTGCACTGATGCTTGGTGCCGGGCGGGCAGCCCGGGGCTGCCGCCGCCGCGCCCGCCAGCACCAGCACCACAAGCACAAGGACGAATTTCATGGACACTCCTCTCTCTTGCACTTGCTCGCGCGCGGCTCAGCGGTCATTTCACACGTCCATTGCACCTAAGGAGCACGCGCGACGGAATATCGATCCACTCGTGATCTTGTCTTGGTAGGTCAAAATGCATTGCCCGTCCTGTCGCCAAACTGACAGCGTGCTTCACGTGCCAGACGCCGCAATCGGACTCCCTGGTTACACGGAGCTGACGCTCGCAAACGGTGGTGTCGCTGTTTCGCAGCCCTTTGATTGCTCGGCCGAGGTGGTCGTGAAGAATTCGCGTCGACCCCAATGGTGGAACTCATGTGGCGTTCGGCGGTGGTGGGCATCTATCTCGCGGTAAGCGCTGGTACGCTGGTTTCCGGTTGCGCGGCGACGTGCGGGGCCAATCCGCAGAAGCTCGCCTCGCTACAGCGCGGCATGAGCTACGCAGTCATGTGACCTCACGAAGCGCATCGATCGCCGTTGCTCTCCGACATCAGGAAGCCCACGCCGCGGATGGTGTGGATCTTGACCGTCGCCTTGGCGTCGGCGAGCACCTTACGCAACCGATGCACATAGACATCCAGCGCGTTGTTCTCCTGCTCCACCTGCAGGCCGAAGAGCCACTCCTCAAAGCGCTGGCGGGTCACCACACGCCCCTTGTTGCGGATCAGGAGTTCGAGCACCTCCAGTTCGCGCGCCCGCATCAGCTGGAGGCTATCGCCGACCTTGAGCTGGTGGTTGTCGGTATCGAGCGACAGGTTGCCCGCGGTCAGCAGTTGTCCGAGCAGCTGCCCAGGCCGGCGCAGCAGCGCGTGCAGCCGCGCCACCAGCTCCTCCATGGAAAACGGTTTCGCCAGGTAGTCGTCGGCGCCCTCGCGCAAGCCCTGGAGCCGATGCTCGAGGCCATGGCGTGCCGTAACGATCATGACAGGCATCGTGTGCCCGGCCGAGCGGATATCACGCAGCAGGACAATGCCGTCATCATCCGGCAGGCCGAGGTCCAATAAAATCGCCGCATATCTCACCGTGAGGAGCGCACGCCTTGCCGCGCGGGCGCTCGTCACCTCGTCCGAGTCGAGTCCAGCCTGCGCGAGACGCTGCGCCACCAAATGTCCATAGGTGCTGTTGTCTTCGACAATCAAGATTCGCATCGACCCGCTCTAGTCGCGTACAAACCAGTAAAGCCGGCACGCACACCCGACAACGATCAAGGTCGTCAGACTCGCGTAATTCTTTTCCGGTTGTCAGGTTCGTGTTAGCCGCGCGCATCGGCTCATTCAGGCGCCCGGAACGCAAAGGCCGCCCGCGAGTTGATTCGGCATCACCCGTGGAGGTTCTTATGAAACGGACGATGCTTGCAGTGTCCCTGGCCGCGTTGCCCATCCTGTTGAGCGTTTCGGTCGTCCAGGCCCAACCGGGCGACGCGGCAAGCACCATCGACGCGTCGAAGATGCCCGAATCGGGGCCGCTGGTCGTCGGCGGCACAGGCCAGACGGCCGGGCCCAATTCCAAGAATCAGGCGATCACCCCGATGCCCGGAGTTCAGGAGGAAGAGCTGAGCGAGCGGCCGCCGGCGACCACGATCACGACGCCGGACGTCCGTCCCTCGACACGCAATCCGTCACCGAAGCGCTGAGCCGATCAACTTGCCGGGTTGGCCTTGGCATGGCCGCCGCTCAGGCGGGCCGCTGCTCATCGTCCGGTGATCGTTCTCTCCGGCTATGATCACCGCCTGAGCGGCGGCGCGACGGCTCGCCAGGCGCACCTCGAGCTGGTCCATGACGATGGCCGCCAGGGTCTCGAGCTGGCGGGTTCGCCGGGCGTCGACCGGGATGGGTTTGCGATCGACCACGCAGAGCGCGCCAAGATCGTGGCGCTCGCTGGTGCGCAGCGGCACCGCAATGCAAAAACGGCTGTCGGCTTTTCCGCCGATGCGACTTGAACCAGATGCGGTCGCGATCGACGAAGCCGATGATCGAGGTCGGGACACTGAACAGGTCCGCGGCCAGCGCGGTGAAGCGGTCGCAAGCGGCTTCGGGCGCGGTATCGAGGATCTCGTGGCGCAGCACCGCCGCAAGACGCAGGCGTTCGTCGTCGGTGGGCACCGCGGTCGCGGATACGAGAATGTCGAGACCGCCGCCCTCTGCAGGCTTGACCAGATGCAACGTGGTTCGCGCCCCCGGAAAAGGCCCCTATGCGCGCGGTACCTCCAGAACAATAGGCCGCGATCCGGGCGCTGACTGTTCGCGCTAATGCTCAATCACGAAATCATCGGGGGGTAGGCCTGTGACGCCTAGTCACGCAGGATAATACTCAGCAACGAGGAGTGGATCTCCAGGTGGCCGTTGTAGTCGATGAAGCCCAGCTTCCTGAATTTGTTCATGAATTGGCTGACGCGCGAGCGCGTCGTGCCGATGATCTCGGCCAGCGTCTCCTGGCTGATGCGGGTCGTAATGGGCTGCGGCCCGCCATCCTTGCCGAAATTCGCCAGGAGGAGCAGCGTGCGGGCCAGGCGCTTTTCGCTGGAATTGAAGAGCTGGTCGACGAGGTCTTCCTCGACCCGGCTGTTGCGGGTCAGCAGGTGCTCCGTGAACAGCTCGCCAAAGGCCGGCTCGGCATGCAGGACACGAATCATCTCGGCCTTCGACACCCGCATTACTTCGCTGTCGACCATGGCCCGTGCGGTCGACAGGCGCAGCGGCTGGCCGATCAGGCAGCCCTCGCCGAAGAAGTCGCCCGGCCCGAGCAGCGCTACCACCGCTTCCTTGCCCTGCTTGGACGCGACGACGATCTTGATCTTGCCCTTCTGGATGTAGAAGACGGCGTCGGCGGGACTGGCCTGCAGGAAGACGACATCGCCCTGGCGATACTCCAACGCGGTACGGCCGTGGTTCACCGTGGCGAGAAACGTCTTCGGATCGAAGGCGGCCTTGCCGTTGGTGGGCTTCCCGGCATTGTGCTTCCCGGCGTTGGGCTTCCCGTTGCGGAGCTTCCCGTTGGTGGGCTTAACGTTCTTTTCCATGGCCACCCCTCTGCGCGCGCCCGCGCCGCAGCAGTATAGGTGTTTCGGTAGCTATTGTCCGAAAGCGGACGGAAGGCCAGAAAAAAGAACCCGCCTTCAGCCCTTCACGATGAACGGCTTGGCCGTGGCGTCGTAATCCGCATAACCCAGGGTCGCGCGCAGCTCGGGCGGCGGCAGCGCCGATTTGGCTTCGGCGTCGCCCGCCTTGAGCGCCGCCAGCCCGGCTTTCATGCCGGCCGTGGCGGGCGACAGAAGGCCGGTCGGATAGGTGCCGATCTTGAAGCCGAGCGCGGCCGCGTCCTTCTGCGACGGCGTGGCGCGCGGCGCGCCGGGCGAGAGCACGGCGAAGGAGGGCCGGCCCTTGGCGGCGGCGACGGCGCGGCGGATTTCGCCGTCGTCGGCGGGCGAATCGAGGAACAGGATGTCGGCGCCCTCCTCGACATACATCTCGATGCGCGCCACCGCCTCGTCGATGCCCTGGGTCGGCCGGCAATCGGTGCGCGCCAGGATCAGGATGCCCGAGTCCTTGGCCGCCTCGACGGCGGCGCGGACCTTCATGCGCGCCTCCTCGCGCGGCAGGCAGGGCTTGCCGGCCGCGGTCAGCGCGCGCGGCGTGATCTTGTCCTCGATCAGCACGGCGGCGGCGCCGGCGCGGCCATAGGCGCGCACGGTGCGCTGCACGTTCATGGCGTTGCCGTAGCCGTGGTCGCCGTCGGCCAGCACCAGCAGCTCGGGTGCCGCGCCATGCACCATCTGGAAGGAGTCGAACATCTCGCCGAAGGACAGCAGGTCGAGGTCGGGCCCACCCAGCCGGCTTGCCGCCACGCAGGAGCCGGACAGGAACGCGGTCTTGAAGCCGGCGCCGGCGCAGAGCTTGGCGGAAAGGCCGTCATAGACCGCCGGCATGACGACGAGGCCGGGCTCGGCCAGCACGGCGCGCAGGCGGGACGGGGCGTTGGAAGCGTTCATGGTGGGATCCTCCGGAGATTTCTCGGTCCGGACGATATCAGACGGTTGGGCGGCGACGAAAACGTCCACGCATCCCAGGACCGCGTGGCGAGGCTTCGTGTCTTCGGATTACTTGCACCAGCTGGCGCTGGGATTGAGCGACCAGGTGGCGGGATCGCCGGCGACGCACAGCAGGGCCTGGTTGGTGCCGACGCAAATGTAGGATTGCGTGGAATAGATGCGGCTCTCGTAGAGGCAGAACTTCTTGAGGAAAGTATCCTGATTGATCGTTACCGGCCACGACAGGGGAAGTGGCGGAGCATCGGCTGTGCGGTTCTGTGCGCCGGCCGGAAAAACAGCGAGCGCCGAGAGCGCCGCCACTAGCCATCGTGCCATCTCGCCCCCGGTTCAACCTGTTGGCGTGATTGAACCTAGCCGCTTCGCGACGGCGGGGCTAGTTCACCGAAACCGTCGTCGTGGTCGTCGTGGGCGCGGGCGCGGTGCCGTAGACGGGTGCCTGCGCCGGCACCGGCTTCTCCACGACGGTTCGCTCGGTGTAGGATGCGCAACCGGCTACGAGGGTGCAGGCGGCCCCGATGACAAGCGTCAGGTACTTCACGGGTCTCTCCTGTGTTCGCGTGTTCGCCCAATCAAACGGCCGGGAAGGCGCCGGGGTTGCCTCAACTGCTTCCCGTCCGGGCACCTTCGATCCGCAAATGCGTATTATTCCGGCATGCAGCTGCGGTCGACCGGGCGCGCCCGACGGGTTAGGCTCTCGCGGCTGCGCTTTGGGGGGAGGCTATGCGTGAGTATCTGCTGCTTGTCGCTTGCATCGCGATTTCCGCGTGCATGCCGGACGACACGGCGCACATGCCCATCTTCCTGACGGCGCCCTACAACACGTGGCCGCCCGCGCCGGCCGGCACGCCGATCGAGCCCGGCCGGCCTGTCGGTCTCAACGGCGGCCAGCAGGGGGCCGTCGTGACGGGCGTGTTGAAATGGATGAAGGATCCCGGCTCCGTGCAGTTCCGCGGGATCGAAGGCGTCCAGAACAGTCGCGGCCGGATCACGGTGTGTGGCGAGGTGAACGGCCGCAACACGGCGGGTCGCCAAGTCGGCATGGAGCCGTTCGTCGGCGTCCTGATGGGACCGGACGTGGATGCCGATTTCGTCCTGGTCGGCATCGGCTCGTCCGACCGCGAGCGCGCCGAGGTGACCCAGCTCTGCCGCGCGAGCGGGATCTTCCCCACGGAGTGATACATCTACGCGGCAGAATGAAAGGTGGTCTCGCGGGCCGGGCGCCACTCCGGCTTGCCATGTTTGCTACCTACGCACCGTGAGGTCATGGCCGCTGCTTTCGGATTTCCGCTCGTTCGGGTCGTTTCTCTCCCCTTTCGGCTCCCGTGCGTTGAGCTGCGTGTCTGCATTCCACGCCGCCGCGAGTGGGCCCGCTTACTACGTCCGGCGGGGATTTGCCTAGGGCCGGGTTGTCAACAGGGCGAACGGCAGAGCGGGGCAAAGACGGTCCAGGGTGACGCGGCCGTCCAGCCGGAGCGCCGTGTCCTTCAAGATGTGCGGCGCGAGCGCGATGCCGTCGTCGCCCTGCAGCAGGTCGAGCGGCAGGCGAGGTGCGGCGACCAGCAGCCAATGTTCGCCATGGCGGCGGACGAAGGCGATCATCGATTGCGCCGCCCTGCCCTCGACGGGCACCGGCTCGTAGCTGCCTTCGGCGAAGAGGCCAGGCACGCGGCGTCGCAGCGCCAGAAGCTCCGCGATCAGGGCCTGCTTGATCCGGCCATTGCGCCACTCTGCGGCCAGGGCGAGCAGGTCGGCATCGCCCAACGCGGCGGCGCGCGCGGAAAAGTCGACCGGCCGGCGGTTGTCGGGATCGACCAGGCTGAAATCCCAGAACTCGGTGCCTTGATAAAGGTCGGGCACGCCCGGGACGGTGAGCCGCAGCAGGCATTGCACAAGGCCGTTCACCGCGCCGGCCGGCGCGATGCGGCGCACGAGGGCTACGATCTCCTGCAACAGATCGGGCAATGCGGCCTCGCCGATCAAGGCCAGGGTGAAGCGGCGCGCGGCGCCCTCGTAGGTCTCGTCGATCGCCGCCCAGTCGCTGAACAGCTTGGCCTCGCGCACCGCCTTCTGCTGCCAGGCCGCGAGGCGCTCGGCGAAGGCCGTGCGCGCTGCGCCATCGCCAGGATCGAGATCGAGCGGCCAGGCGCCGACGATGGTCTGCAGCAGCAGGGCGATGTCGCCGGCGTAAGGCGCGCCGGCGCTGCAAAGCGATGCACTGGCCTCGATCCAGCGCGCCTGCAGCGCGGCCCATTCGCGGGCCATGCTGCTCAGCACGGCGAGGCGTGCGCGCACATCCTCGCCGCGCTTGTGGTCGTGCGTGGCCGTCGCCAGCATCGCCCGCGGATGGCCGGCCGAGCGGAGCGCCACACGGACATGAAAGGCGGCGCCATCGGACGCGAAGGTCTCGACATCGAAGCCCACGTCATTGCGCGACAGCAGGCGGCCGTAACGATAGAAGGCCGTGTCCTCGACGGCCTTGGCGGCGACCGGCGCGCTCAATTGCTGGAAGCGCACGAGGGCACGCGCGTTGCCAGGCGGGGTCGCAAGCAGTCGCAGAACGCGATCGACGGCCCAGCGATCGGTGGCGAGGCAGGTCTTGCGCGCGCCCTCGGCGGCACGCTGCAGCACCGCGCCGCCGGCGCCGTAGGTGCGATAGACCGGGAAATGCGCCAGCAACTCGGTGAGCACGCGGCTGAGCGTCGGCAGGGCAATCTCGCCGCGCGGCAAGGCTGTCGCACAGGCCTCGAGCTGGGCGGAGAAGCTTCGGGCCACGATCTCGCGCCGCGCCGCCTGTTCCTCGGACGCGAAGTCGGCCGGCCGACCGCTCAGCGAGGCCCAGGCCCCGGCCAGGCAGGCCTCGCCCGCCGCGTCATGCTGCAGCGCGCTCACGTCGTTCATGAAGTCGTAGCCCGTGGTGCCGTCGCAGTCCCAGTCGCCGGGCAGCGTCTCGCCGCGCAGCAGGATCTTCTCGACCACGAGGTAGGCGTCCTTGCCCAACCTTTGGCGGAGGGTCCGGCAATAGGCTGCCGGATCGGCGAGGCCGTCGACGTGATCGATGCGCAGGCCGTCCAAAAGGCCTTCGGCGTAAAGCCGAAGCGGCAGGGCATGGACCGCGTCGAAGGCCGCGGGTTCGTCCATGCGCAACGAGACCAGCTCGTTGATGTCGAAGAAGCGCCGCCAGTTGATGCAGTCGCCGGCGGTGCGCCACCAGGCCAGGCGATAGTGCTGCCGCTCCAGCACGTCGCGCAGCGAACCAGGCTCGCCGGGCGCAAGCGGCAGGTGATGGGAAAAATAGCGCAGCTCCTCGCGCCCCATTTCGATCTCGCCCGCCGCCAGCGTCTCCTCCAGGGGCTTGCCGAGGATCGGCAGCAGGACCTTGGGGTCGGCCTCCCAATCGATGTCGAAGAAGCGGGCATATCGGCTGGCGCGGCCGTGGCGCAGCACGTCGGCCCACCAGCCATTTGCCGGGTCGGCGGCCATGTGGTTGGGCACGATGTCCGCGATCAGGCCCATGCCCGCAGCGGCGAGCGCGGCCGCCAGCGAGCGCAGGGCCGCCTCGCCGCCCAGCTCAGGATTGACCGTCGTGGGATCGATCACGTCGTAGCCGTGCAGCGAGCCCGGCCGCGCGACGGCGATCGGCGAGGCGTAGAGATGGCTGACGCCCAGGCGCGCGAAATAAGGCACCAGCGCCTCGGCATCGGCGAAGGTGAAGCCGCGATGGAATTGCAGCCGCATGGTGGCGCGCGGGATCATTGGCGATGGCCGGCGATGATCCTGGCGCGGGCCTCGACCTCAGGCGCATCGAACAGGTCCTTGGCCGCGGGGACGAGGCGGCGCCGCCAATTGGGATGTTCGTCGATCGTGCCCGGCAGGTTGGGCTGCGCCTCGAGCCCCAGCAGGTCCTCGAGCGGCGCCAGCATCAACGGCGAGGGCGATTGCGCGACATAACCAAGGGCTGCGTCGACGGCGGCGGCGGGCCGGTCGACGGGCGGCGGCGCGCCCTGGGCGGTGCCGGCGGCCGTGAAGGCGCGCCACAGCCGCACGCGATCCTGCCTGCGCTCCTTCTCCTCGCCGGCGCCGCCGAGGCCCAGCGCGCGGCGCGTGCGGATATCCTCACCGCTCCACCAGCCGGCGACGGTCGGCAGATCGTGCGTGGTGGTCATGGCGACGGCATCGCGGCGCCAGCGCGTGGGCTTCCTGTAGCTAAGCCTCGTGCGTTCGAACCACATCACGTCCAGGCCGGCGATGCCGGCGCGGCGCAGGCGGGCGCGGAAGCCGGGCGGCACCGTGCCGAGATCCTCGCCGATCACGACCGCGCCGTGGCGATGCGATTCGAGCGCCAGCAGGCGTAAAAGATCTTCCAGCGGATAGGCGAGGTAGGCACCCTCGGACGCCGGCGCGCCGCGCGGCATGAGCCACAGCCGCATGAGGCCCATGATGTGATCGATGCGCACGCCGCCGGCATGCGCCAAGGCGGCGCGCAAGGTCGCCAGGAACGGCTCGAAGCCGCGGGCGAGAAGCGCGCGCGGCGAGAAGCCGGTGAGGCCCCAATCCTGGCCGCGCGGGTTGAAGCCGTCGGGTGGCGCGCCGATGGAAAGGCCCAGCAGCAGATCGGACTGCCGGGCCCAGGCGTGGCTGCCGGCTGGGTCCATGCCGATCGCCAGGTCGCCGATCAGTCCGATGCGCATGCCGGCCGCGCGCGCCGCCGTCTGGGCGGCGGCGAAGGAGCGCGCGGCGATCCACTGCAGGAAGAGATGGTAGCGCACCGCCGCGGCATCGCCCTGACGCCAGCCGGCCGGCCAGTCGGCCCAATTGCCCGGCCGCTCGGCATGCAGCGCCTCGAACAGCGCGTGATCGTGCAAGGCATCGCCGCCCTCGCGCACGAAGCGCTCGAAGTCGGCGGCGAGGGACGTTGCCGCGGCAAGATCGTGGGCGACAAAGTCGTCGAACAGACGGCGCAGCATGGCAAACTTCGCGGCGCCCGCCGCCGCCCAGTCGATCAGCGGCGCCTGCTCGTCCGCCACGGCAGCGTGGGACGCAAGGCGCTCCGGACCGAAGACGGTGGAGGGATCGCCGTAGAGCGGGTTGAGGAACAGCCGGCTCGACGGCGAATACGGACCATGACGCGCCGGGTCGGCGGCGAACAGGCTGTGCACCGGGCTGAGTGCCATGGCGTCGGCGCCGTGGCGCGCCGCCGCTTGGGCAAGATCGCGCACGGCACCGGCATCGCCGATGCCGCCGTCGCCGGCGCGGCGCAGGCCGTAGACCTGCGCCGCCACGCCCCACATGCGGCGGCCGGCGCCGACCTCTCCGAGGGTGACGCAGCGCGCCGGCGCCACGGCCAAGGTGATCTCGCGGCCGGCGAAACGCAGGCGGTGGTAGCCCGCCTTGCCGATCGCGGGCAGGGTCGCGCCCTTGCCGCCGCGGATCGTCACGCTGCGGACGCTGCCGTCTTCCAGCACGAGCTCGGCCGGCGTGTCGGCGTCGGTCGAAAGGCCGGGCAGATCGATGCGCGCATCGACCCGTGCGGTGATCAGCGGCCGGACGTCGGAGCCGTCTTGCGTGGCGTCCAGGGAGTCGAGGATGCGGCGCAGCGCTTCCGTTTTCACCTGCTGCGGCCGGCCCATGGCATCGACCCAGTCGATGGCGAGGCCCGCCTCGCGGGCGCGGGCGCGTACCGCCTGCTCGCTCACCCCGGCGGCTCCAGGAAGGCGACCGTCGCCCGGCCCTCGAGCCGTCCGTGCAAAGCCTGCTCGCCCGCACCGCCGCGCGATTCGAAGAGCAGGCGGCCAAGGGGCCGCTCGATCGGGCAAGGCTCGCGCCCGAGATTGCAGGCGATGGTGAGCACCGAAGCGTCGGCCAACCGCCAGCGCGCCAGCGCGCCGGCATCGCCTGCCGCGTGGGCGGCCATGGCTTGGGCGCCCTCCAGTAGCGGCATCAGGGCATCAGCGCGCAACGCCAGCAGCTTGCTGTAGAGCGCCCGCCGACGCGCGCCCTGCTCGCCATCCGCCACTGGCCGGCAGCATTCGAAGGTCTGCGGTGCATTGGGATCGGGAATCGCGTCGGCGGTCTCGCCGGCCTGGAAGCCCTCGAAGCCTGCGAACTCGCGGCGCCGTCCCTCGCGCACGGCCTTCGCCAACTCGCCGTGATGATCGGTGAAATAAAGGAAGGGCGTGCGGCTGGCGCCCTCCTCGCCCATGAAGATCAGCGGGATCTGCGGGCACAGCAGCTGCAGGGCGATGGCCGCCTCCAGCGCCTCGGGATCGGCGTGGTCCGCCAGCCGGTCGCCGAACGGACGGTTGCCGATCTGGTCGTGGTTCTGCAGGAAGAGCACGAAGGCGGTGGGCGCGAGGTCGTCGCTCGGCGAGCCGCGCGGCTTGCCGTGGCGATAGGCCGAGCGCTCGCCCTGATAGGCGAAGCCCTGGGCGAGGCAGCGCGCCAGCATGTCGGCCGGCGCCGCGGCATAGTCGGCATAATAGCCGTCGCGCTGGCCGCTCAGCAGGACATGCAGGACGTGATGCGCATCGTCGTTCCATTGCGCGTCGAAGCAGCGGCGCAGATGCTCCGAGACGTTGCCGTCATGCTCCAGCACGAGATGGACATGGCGGCCGGGTTCGACGGTGGTGCGCAGCTCGGCCGCCATCTCGTCGAGCCAGTCCGCTTCCGAGATGGCGTGCACGGCGTCGAAGCGCAGGCCGTCGAAGCGATATTCCAGCAACCAGTAGAGCGCGTTCTCGGCGAAGAAACGGCGGATCTCGGGCCGCCGGAAATCGATCGCACCGCCCCACGGCGTGGCGAGGTCGTCGCGGAAGAAGCCGGGGGCGTAAGCCGCGAGATAGTTCCCGTCCGGCCCGAAGTGATTGTAGACGACGTCGAGGAAGATCATGAGGCCCTGGCCATGGGCCGCGTCGACCAGCGCTTTCAGTTCCTCCGGCGTGCCATAGCTGCGATCGGGGGCAAACGGCAGCACGCCGTCGTAGCCCCAGTTGCGCCGGCCGGGAAAATCGTTGATCGGCATCAGCTCGACGGCGGTGACGCCCAGTGCCGCGAGGCCGGGCAAGGCGGCCTGCACGCCGGCGAAGCCGCCCAAGGTGCCGGCATGCAGCTCGTAGAGCACCGTCTCGTGCCACGGCCGGCCGCGCCACGCGGGATGTTTCCAGCGATAGGCGCGCGGATCGACGACGAGGCTCGGCCCGTGGACGTCATCGGCCTGGGCGCGCGACGCGGGATCGGGCACCGCAAGGCCATCGGCCAGGCGGTAGCGATAGCGCGCGCCGGCACCACAGGCCGCTTCGGTTTCGAACCAGCCCTCGGGCGATCGCGTCATGGCAACAGCCGCCTGGCCCTCGATCTCGACGGCGACCTCGTGCTGCGAGGGCGCCCACAGGCGAAAGCGGGTGAGGTCGGGCGCGATCAGCGTCGCGCCGAAGGGCAGGTCGCGGGCAAAGCCGCTCACGACTCCTCTTCCCTGTGCAGGCTCTGCGTCAGCACGACGCTGCGCGCGCCGACCACGATCTCCTCGCCGTCGAGATCGCGCTCGGGTGCGTCGGGCTCAGCGCTGTCCAGCAGCAGCCGTGCCGGCAGGCCGGGCGGCGGCAGCCGGAAGCTATGGTCCTCGGCGGTGGCGTTGAAAAAGGCCGTCAGGATCGACACCTTGCCGTCGCCGTTGCGCCCGGCGCGACGCACCACCAACCGCCGCTCCTCCGGATTGTTCCACGAGTCGTTGCTGACCGGTTCGCCCGAGGCCTCGAACCAGGCGATGTTGCCGATGCCCGGCGCCAGCTCGCGCCGGCCATGCAAGAAGCGCGGCGCGCGCAGCACCACGTGGCGGTGGCGAAGCGCGATGATCCTTTCGGCAAAGGCCGTGAGCGCGCTGCCCTCGCCGCCCGCGGCCTGCTTCCAGTCGAGCCAGGAGATCTCGTTGTCCTGGCAATAGGCGTTGTTGTTGCCGCGCTGGGTGCGGCCGAACTCGTCGCCGCCCAGCAGCATGGGCGTTCCCTGCGCCAGGAAGAGCGTGGCGAGCAGCGCGCGCTGCAGGCGCCGTCTGGTGTCGAGGATCGCGGGCTCCTCGGTCGGCCCCTCGACTCCCCAGTTGGCCGAATAGTTGTCGGCGTGGCCGTCCTTGTTGTCCTCGCCGTTGGCCTCGTTGTGGTGCTCGGCATGGCTCACGACGTCGGCCAGGGTGAAGCCGTCGTGCGAGGCCAGGTAATTGATGGAGGCCCACGGCCGTCGCGCCTGCTTGTCGAAGAGGTCGCTCGAGCCGGCCAGGCGGTCGGCGAAGTCGGCGCGCTGTCCGGGATCGCCGCGCCAGTAGCGGCGCACGCCGTCGCGGAAACGGTCGTTCCACTCGGCGAAGCCCGGCGGATGCTGACCGAGCTGGTAGCCGCCCGGCCCGAGGTCCCACGGCTCGGAGATCAGCTTGGTGCGCGCCAGTACCGGATCCTGGCGGATCGCGTCGAAGAAGCCCGAGCGCTGGTCGAAGCCGTGGTCCTCGCGACCCAGGGTGACGCCAAGATCGAAGCGAAAGCCGTCGATATGGAAGGCGGTGACCCAGTAGCGCAGCGAATCCATCACCATCTGCAGGACGCGCGGCGTGGAGAGATTGAGCGTGTTGCCGGTGCCGGTGTCGTTGACGCAATGGCGCGGATTGTCGGCCACCAGGCGGTAGTAGCTCGCATTGTCGAGGCCGCGGAACGACAGCGTCGGGCCCATCTCGCTGCCCTCGCCGGTATGATTGTAGACGACGTCGAGGATGACCTCGAGGCCGGCGGCGTGCAGACGGCGGACGGCGATGCGCATCTCGTCGAGGGTGTTGTCGGAGAGGTAACGCGGTTCGGGCGCGAAGAAGCCGATGGTGTTGTAGCCCCAGTAGTTGCGCAGGCCCTTCTGCAGCAAAGGGCGGTCCTGCACGAAGGCATGGACCGGCAAGAGCTCCACCGTGGTCACGCCGAGCCGCCGCACGTGATCGATGAGGTGCGGATCGCCCAGCGCGGCGAAGGTGCCGCGCTCATTAGGCTGCAGGTCGTGGCGCAGCATGCTGAGGCCACGCACGTGAACTTCGTAGATGACGGTATCGGACCACGGCACGGCGGGCGGGCGGTCGTCCGCCCAGTTGAAACTATCGTCGGTCACCACCGCCTTCATCACGCCCGGCGCACTGTCGCGCCGGTCGAAGGAGAGGTCGGCGCGGGGCGAGTTCACGCGGTAGCCGAACAGCGCGTCGGACATGCGCAGCTCGCCGGCGAGGCGCCGCGCGTAGGGATCGAGCAAGAGCTTGTGATGGTTGAAGCGATGGCCCCCCTGAGGCTCGTAGGGGCCGTACGCGCGATAACCGTAGATCAGCCCGGCGCGCGCATTGGGCAGATAGCCGTGCCAGACCTCGTCGGTGCATTCCGGCATCTCGAAACGCTGGATCTCGCGCCGTCCCGACGGGTCGAACAGGCAGAGCTCGAGCTTGGTGGCGTGGGCGGAAAAGACGGCGAAATTGATGCCGAGTCCGTCCCAGGTGGCGCCCAGCGGATAAGGCGCGCCGGACAGCAGTCGATCAGGCCAGCTCACCATACTCAGCCCTCGGCGCGCAGCATCACGGTCGAAAGCGGCGGCAAGGTGAGCAGGACGGAATGGGGCTGGCCATGCGAGGGCTGGTCGAGGGCATGAACCGCGCCGTCGTTGCCGAGATCGCTGCCGCCGTAAAAGCGCGAATCGGTGTTGGCGATCTCGCGCCAGCGACCGGCGCGCGGCACGCCGATGCGATAGCCGTGGCGCGGCACGGGGGTCATGTTGCAGACGACCAGCACGGGCGCGCTGCCGGTCTCACCCGAGCGCAGGAAGGCGAAGACGGAATTGGCACGGTCGTCGCCGATCAGCCAGCGGAAGCCCGAGGCCTGGGAATCCCGCTGATGCAAGGACGGCTCGGAGGCGTACAGCCGGTTGAGGTCGCCAACCAGGCGCTGGATGCCGGCATGCGCCGGATCGCCGAGCAGCGGCCAGTCGAGCTCGGCGTCGTGGTTCCACTCGCGCTCCTGGGCGATCTCGCTGCCCATGAACAGCAGTTTCTTGCCGGGATGCGCCCACATGAAGCCGAGATAGGCGCGCAGGTTGGCGAAGCGCTGCCAGCGATCGCCCGGCATCTTGCCGAGCAGCGAGCCTTTGCCGTAGACGACCTCGTCGTGCGAGATCGGCAGGATGAATTTTTCCGAGAAAGCGTAGAGCAGGCCGAAGGTCATGTCGTCGTGGTGGTAGGCGCGATGGATCGGCTCATGCTCGATATAGCGCAGAGTGTCGTGCATCCAGCCCATGTTCCATTTGAAGGAAAAGCCCAGCCCGTCGGGCAACGGCGCGGTCACGCCGGGCCACGCCGTCGATTCCTCGGCGACGACGATGGCACCGGGGCAGCGTTCACCGACCACCGCATTCAGGTGACGCAGGAAGTCGATGGCCTCGAGGTTCTCGCGGCCACCATAGATATTTGGGATCCAGGCATCGGCCGGCCGGCTGTAGTCGCGATAGAGCATCGATGCCACCGCATCGACCCTGAGACCGTCGACGTGATAGCGCTCCAGCCAATGCAGCGCGCTCGCGATCAGGAAGCCCTGAACCTCGTGCCGGCCGAAATTGTAGATGTAGGTATTCCAATCACCGTGGAAGCCCTCGCGCGGATCGAGATACTCGTACAGCGCCGTGCCGTCGAAGCGCGCCAGGCCGTGCGCGTCGGTCGGGAAGTGCGCCGGCACCCAGTCGACCAGCAGGCCGATGTTCGCCGCATGCAAGGCATCGACGAAACGGGCAAACGACTCGGGCGGCCCGAAGCGGGCGCTGGGGGCAAAGAGGCCGAGCGGCTGGTAGCCCCACGAGCCGCCGAACGGGTGCTCGGCGATCGGCAGCAGCTCGACATGGGTGAAGCCTAGATCGGCGAGGTAGGGGATGAGCCGCTCGGTGGCGAGGTCCCACAGCGCGGCGCGCTCGCCATCGGCCGGCCGCAACCACGATCCGATATGGACTTCGTAGATCGAGATCGGCGCCGCCTGGGACTGCCGTTCGGCGCGGCTTGCCATCCAGCGATCGTCGCTCCAGCGCCACGGCTGCGGCGAGGCCACGACCGAGGCCGTGGCCGGCGCGGGCTCGGCCTGCTGGGCCACCGGATCGGCCTTGGCGGGCAGGCGCAGGCCGCCCGCGCCGACGATGTCGAACTTGTAGAGCGCGCCGGCGCCCAGACGCGGCACGAAGATCTCCCAGATGCCCGCGGGAAAGCGCAGACGCATGGCATGGCGGCGCGCGTCCCACGCGTTGAAGTCGCCGATCACCGCGACGCGTTCGGCATTGGGCGCCCACACCGCGAAGCGCACACCCGGAACGCCCTCGACCGTCACGACATTGGCGCCCAGCGCCTCGGCCAGGCGGAAATGGCGCCCCTCGTTGAACAAATGAAGGTCGAGCTCGCCCAGCAACGGACCGAATGAGTAAGGATCCTCGGTCTCCTGCTCCGCGTCCGGCCATTTTATGCGCAGCAGATAGGGCGAAGCGTCGGATACCGGACCTTCGAACAGGCCCGGCACCTCGCCTTCGATCAAACGGCCGAGCGGCGTTCGATCGGCTCGACGCAGCACTTCGACCGACTGTGCCCCCGGCAGGAAGACGCGAATGCTGCGCCCGGCCGTGCCGTCATGCGGACCAAGCACCTTGAAGGCATCGCGATGGCGCGCCGCAGCCAGCGCTTCGGCGTCGGGGCGATCCAGCCGACTGAGCGCCGCTGCCGTCACGAGGAGGCACCCGGCGCAGGCGCGAGAAGTCGGTTGGCGATGCGCGCCAGGCCGCCCACCGGGATGGCGAGCCAGGTCGGCCGGTTGGCCGCCTCGTAGTTCACCTCGTAGGCCGCCTTCTCGATCAGGAAGAAGTCGAGCAGCCCGCTGTCCTTCTTGCTGGCCCTGCCGGTGGCCTCGCGATAACCACCGAGGAACGCCTTTCCCGCGCCCTCGCGCAGGCGCGTTATCAGCCTCTGGCGCCGTCCCGGCGACACGCGGCTTGCGATCACGTTCTTGGGGTCGAGCGCCGTCGCCGCCGCATAGTCGATGGAGCGCAACAGGCCCGCGACGTCGCGCAAGGGGCTCGCCTTGCCACGGCGTTCGGCCAGCGGCCGCGCGGGCTCGCCCTCGAAATCGATGATGTAAGCGTCGGCGCTGGCGACCAGCACCTGGCCCAAGTGAAAGTCGCCGTGGATGCGCGTCATGAGCGTGCCTTCGCCCCTCTCGCCCAGTCGGCGCAGCGCCTGTTGCAGCGCCTCGCGGCCGGCCAGCAGTGCGCGGGCGTCGGCTTCGGCCGCTTCGTTGTCCCAGTCCTTGCGCGCGCCGATGGCGTCGAACGCTCCCGACAGCAGCTCCATCGCCCGCGCGATCCAGGCCTCGACGTCCTCGCGGCCCGCCGCGCGCGGCGCAAAGGCCGGATCGTCGGTGGGCTGCGCCAGCACGGTGTGCATGGTGCCGAGCTGACGGCCGATCGCCGCGGCCAGGGTGTGATAGTCCTTGATATCGTCGCCACGCGATTCGGCGGAGGCCTCGCGGCTCGCCGTGGCGTCAAAGGCGCGGTTGACCTGATTGAGGGCCCAGGTCCAGGCATCGCCCTGGTTGCGCACGAAAGCCTGCGCGACGGCCAGCGCATGGCGTTGCCCGTCGGCATCGATGCGGCTCACCTCGCCCAGAAGCGCCGGCGCATTGGCAAAATTGTGCGCCGTGAGATAGCGGCCCATCTCGGCCTCGGGATGCTCGCCGGTCGAGATGTGGCGGAAGATCTTCAGCATCACCGCGTCGTCGACGATCAGCGAGCTGTTCGACTGTTCGGCTGTCAGCCACATGACGGGCGCGTCGGCCGGCCGGCGCAGGACCTCGACCTTGTCCGGCGTCGGTTCGAAGACGATCTGGCCTTCCGGCGTGTCGATGCGCTCGCCGTTGGCCAGCGCCGCCAGCATCTGTCGCGCGAAGCCCGCGAGCGAGAAGGCGTCGGTCAAGAGGCCGACGCGCCGCCCACGCCGTACGCGCGCCAGCGCGAGCTGCGACGGCAGGGCCGCCATCGGCTCGTCCTCCCAGCACATCGACAGCGGGAGCTGCCAGCGACTGGTCGTGCTGCCTGTCTTGACCTCGACCTCGGCCAGCAGCATTCCGCGATCACCGACCAGGGGGGCGAGATAGGCCATGCGTGACGATTGCAGGGCCTGGTCCTTCGCCCCGAACCAGCGGCGCTTCAACAGGTAAGGCGATAGCGTCTCGCGCTCCAGGATGGGCGCGGCCGCCTCGAGGGCCTCGTCGAGGTGGTTGCGCAGCACAACGGTGACGTAGTCCGGCATCGGCTCGGGCGCCGGCGTGTGCCACGACGGCGATGCGCTCTCGCTGGTCAGGATGAACCAGTAGAAGCCGAAGGGCGCCAGGGTCAGCAGGTAGGTAAGCTTGCCGATCGGCGGGAACAGCGAGCCGCCGGTCAGCTCGACCGGCACGCGGCCGGCGAATTCCGAGAGGTCGAGCTCGACCGCCTGCGGCGTGTGCGATACGTTGGCCACGCACAGAATCGCCTCGTCATCGAGCTCGCGCAGGTAGGCCAGCATCTTGCGGTTCATGGGATACAGGAAGCGCAAGGTCCCGCGCCCGAAGGCAGCGTGCTGACGCCGGATGACGAGCATGCGGCGCATCCAGTGCAGCAGCGAATGGGCGTCGCGTGTCTGGGCCTCGGCATTGATCGTCTCGTAGCCG
>Ga0209648_10001540_pt1 | contig 18769 bp, 12 predicted proteins | sample GraSoi2013_115cm_FD_185830 | JGI IMG/M metagenome (GOLD analysis project Ga0209648, IMG submission 185830) | Grasslands soil microbial communities from the Angelo Coastal Reserve, California, USA - Sample 9_17_2013_115cm (SPAdes) (version 2) | ecosystem: Environmental > Terrestrial > Soil >...
CCCACGAATTGCGCAACGAGGTTGTTGAAGAGCTAATCCTGATCTGATGAGCGAAAGTCGCACAGAACGGGACGCCCCGCCCGTGAGAGATGGCAGAAACAGCGGAATGGAGAGCAAAAAGGGCAGAAGATGGGAAGAATTGAGAAACAGCCAGGAAAAGAGACCATGAGGCTCCACTCGGAGAAGCAAGCTTGTCCGAGAAGAGGGAACCCAACGGCTGTCAAGGCGGTGTTAAACTGTCGCCAAACCGAGCGAGGCGGCAAAGCCTTCTGGGACGCCGAACAGTCTGATCGTCATCTGGCTCGCTGTTGGGACGCGCGCGTTGCGAGCGAGCCGCTCTGCCCACGAGAGGCGAGAGTGGGCACGCTGCGCGCGGGAAAGGATCACTTCCGCGCGGCAAAGCGAAGCTGCGGTGGGAGGCGGCAGGCTCACCTCGATGCGTTGGTGTCGCACGAGCCGCATACAGGCGCGCCGATGCTCTCTCCGGCTCCAATCCCGCGTAGCCGCAGCGGCGCGGGACCAACCCGGAGAGGATGGAGCAGTACACTGATCCGACGCGGCTTCGTGGTTGCTTCCCCGTGCCACTGACACTGCTTGCGCAAAGGGCAGCCGCGACAATCGAGTATCCTGGCGCTGTAGAGCACGCGCAGACTGCCATCGGCTTCGCGGCGCTGCTCGGTTGGGCGCAACGTCTTGCCAGCCGGACAGTGCAGCACCCCGTCGGGCTGGAGGGCGAAGTCCTGCCCGGAGAAACGCCCCACTTTCCAGGGCAAGGCGACCGAAGGCTTGCCATAGCCCTGCACAGGCGCCTGCTCCGCTGTGGTCTCTTTGACGGGGGGAGCAAACTCGGTCGTGCGCATCGGAGTCGGCTCAAGCACATGACCCAGTTCCAGGCGCAGGTTCCAGACCCATTGCGAGACAATCTGCCAGGCTTCTTGTCCAGCGGGCGCATAAGAACACCACCGGTCGGGGTCCTGCTCCTGGTCTTCATCGGCAAGCACCGGCTCAAAGGCGCCACGATGCAGGTAGAGTGCCACCACATCGGAGGCGGTGAACGCGTCTTGCGGGAGATGGGTGAAAAAGAGTTCATAGACAACGCCCTGGCGGGTGTGACCGATGCGGCTCTTTTTCTCGGCAGCCGGGTGGGTGGCCACCACGACGCGGCAGCGCACGCCCTCAGGCCCCACAGGGACATCGGGGCAGTCGTAGAGCTGTCGCACCAGGCCACTTTCCGAGCGGCTGAACTGCTGGTCGGCAGGCAAGTGCAGACGGCTCTGCACCTCTGGCCGATCCAGCACGGTGTAATCTTTGCCGCGCATCACGAACGAGAAGCCTGCCAGATCGGCGATGACGGCCCCTGTCCCATACTGCCCATCCAGCCGCAGCAGGGCGCTGATCGGCGAAAGATGGTGTGCCTCCAGATAGCCCCTGATGGCGACCAGCCCCCGGCGCAGTTCCTCCCGGTAGCGTCCATTGCCTCTGTTGCCGAAATTGCCGAGCCAGTGGTAACTATGGGCCTGCGAGACGACGGTGCGCGTACGGACGACCTCCCCGCGCTTGCGCCCCGTGTAGCCAGGCGCACAGACCTTGTTCAAGCGACGCTGTGGTGCAGGCAGCTCCTCTGTCTTTGGCAAGGCACGTTGCCGGGCGGCTTCCCGCGTCCCATCGATGTCAAAGACCACGCGTTCGTTGCCTGCTCGATCTACAAGCGTGCCTGTGTGTCGCTCGTTGTCCAGAGGGCGCGCGAGCAGATCGGCGAGAAAGAGGGTGCGCAAGGCTTCTGTGGCCTCCCAGGTCAAGCTCGCAAGAAAGCGCGAGAGCGCCGAGCGGGAGGGCAGTCTCTCGCGGTCGAACAAGGCCATGAAGGGGTGCGCAAGAGGCAAGAGCCGCTCATAGAACCCCTCCAGCGTGCGTTCGCCGCTGATGGCGTAGCCGAAGAGCACGGCAAGAAAATCGATGACCTCGTAGTGCCCGAAACGGCGGCGGGCCAGGCGCACCTGCGAGCTGATGGCAGTAAGGACGCCTTGCTTGCCAAGATAGGGGATGATCAGCGCGACCTCCCCGAACCAGGAAGGCGTCGAGGGGACAGACTCCGAAGAGGTCTGGATACACACCGAGACATCGGCGATACTAGTCATATCTACCTCCTTGTTGGGAACAGTTTTGTTCTTCCTCATCAAGGAGGCATATTTTTAAGCTGGTTCGCTACTGGTTAGTAGAGTAGGGGCCGGTCGTCCCTTGCGGGATCGCCCGTACCCCCCTCTCGCGAACCGTGCATGCACCTTTCAGCGCACACGGCTCTCACCTTCGCCTGGATACTCCGTTACTCAGTTCTTGGGATAGCATCAGCACATCCCACTTTCCTTTTCAGCTTTCTCACAGGTTCCGCTAGCTCACTTCCCCCCAGACAGAATGGGTTTCACGTGTGTTCCCACCGCTTATCCCTCTTGTCGGTACTGTTTCAACAGTCTGCACCAGCCATTACAGCCGTACGTTGGGTACTATTGAGCCTCCGTCATCATGCAGGTGTGACCCTGTTTAGATGATCCCGCATTTTCAGCAGAATTGAGGTGCAGCGTGCTCCAGGTCTTCCGTTCGTCCCTATTCCTTCGTAGAGAAGGTCTGCCAGAAGAGTTGGATAGAGCAGGAGAGATGCCATACCGCTCTATCTTCTGGTCCAGCGTTTCAGTCATCTTTCGCTGGCGTCCGCAAGTAGGCCAGAGGGACTAGAATTCAACCAGTGGAGGCTTAACCATACACGCTTTGCACTGACCACCCAGAGAATTGATGACTTCCTCTTACGTGGCCTTTGACCCCGACATGCTACACTCCCCCCTTCTTTTCGGAATTCAAGCCAGATGGCAGGGATCAGTCGGGTATGCACAGGGTCTTCCAACAACCCTGATACCTTCCGGTACACTCACTTTCTGCCGCTGATGCGGCGCACCATCTCGTTGCGCAATTCGTGGGCGCCGCAGGTAAGGAGATATCGAGCGCGCGAACCAGGCGCAGATCTCGCGCCGGAAGCGGCGTGAAACCGGCCTCCTCCAGGAGCGCGCGGCGTCCCGTTTCGTGCTCGTGGCAGCGGCACCACAGCGAGAATGCTCTCCCGCGTCGTCTCGCCTGCTCTTGCGCTCCCCCAATGGCCCAAGTGAGAATGTGGGCCTCAAGTCCACTGTCGCGTGCTTGTGGATGCACCTGGAAGGTCAGGACAGTCGAGGGCGGCGCCACGAGAGCGTAGGCCAGAAGGCGGTCATCGTTCTCCTCCCAGAGCATGGTCGCCTGCTGGGCCAATGCTCGCCGGTGGAGGTGCCCCATGGCTCTTCCCTGCTCGTCCTCCCACGGAGGCCGTCCCGCAGCCGGGTCCTGCGGGAGAGGCGCGAGGAGCGCGCGCAGTTCAGAGAAAATCGGGGTATCGTATATATTTTCGGGTGTCGTGCAGGTTCGCTTCAGGTCAAGGATACGCTGCAGATCTGCCGCCCCTGCGTAAGGGCGCATGTGTATCGTCATCAGGGACTCCTTTCAAATATGCACATAGCGCGATCAAGGGGTGGAATGCGATCCCTGCGCCAGGAAGAGAGACCAGAACTCCCGCGTATGGCTGGCCAGTTCCTCGTGCGTGCCGACCTCCGCGATGCGCCCATCTACCAGCACCACGATGGTGTCAGCCTTGCGGATGGTATCGTAGCGATGGGTGGTAAACAGGATGATCTTCTCTTTGGCAAAGGTGGTTAGCAGCTCGAAGATCTGGCGCTCGCCCACCGGGTCCAGGCTCGCGGTCGGTTCATCCAGGATAATCAGCGGAGCATCGTGATAGAGCAGCCGGGCCAGCGCCAGCCGCTGCCACTGTCCCCCGGACAGATCGGCTACGCCGCCGAATCCCGCTCCCACCACGGTGTCGATACCATCTGGCAGCGCATCCACCGCCTCCCACAGACCGGCCAGGCGCAACGCCTCAGCAATGCGCTGCTCCTCCCCTGGAGTGCGCTCACTCTGCATCGTTACATTCTGCCGAATGCTGAAGTGGAAGTGCGAGGGATCCTGGAAGAGGATGGATTTTGCAACGGCTTCGAGGGGGACCTCCTCGCCAGCCGCGCGCGTCGCGTGCAGCGCACCCGTGGTCGGAGGAACGAGCCCGGTGAGCAGCTTGACGAGCGTGCTCTTGCCTGCCCCGTTGGTGCCCACGATAGCAGTAAGGCCAGGTGTGAAGTCGCACGAAATGTCAACCAGCGCTGTCTTCTGGTTCTCCGGGTACGTATAGCTGACCTGGCGCAGACTGATGGCCGAGAGTCTCTCGCCAGTCACCATCTGGGTGTCTGGCGAGAGGCTTATCGCGTGCTCCTGCTCGAAGGGCTGCGTAAGGAAGTCGAAGAGGGTGGCCGCGTAATTGAGCGACTCGATCAAGGATCGCGCGGAGTAGATCAGCGACTGGATCATGCCGGAGAGCAAGGCCATGCCAGGAAGGATGATGGCGAGGCTGGGCAGGCTGATCTGCCCGCGGCTGATGATCGCGAAGAGGGCGGTCAGCGCCAACGCGATGCCCAGGCCCTGCACCAGGGCGGCCAGTGTGCGCAGCCCGGCAAAGCGTGCCGTCAGGCGCTTGAGGTCCGCCAGGTAGGTCTCGGCGAGCCAGGCGTGTTCGCGGGCGATAATATCGCTCTGGTAGACGCGCACGTCGCGCTGCCAGGAGGCATCCACCTGCATGTTGGTGAGGGCTTCCATGCGCAGCTGGTTGGGCGCGTTGTGTTCCTGCAACTCGTACATGGCCCCGCTGAAGCGGCGCTCGACGAGGGAGGCCGGGATGGAGATGGCCACCATGGCCAGCACCAGCAGGGGCGCGAGGACAAAGAGCGTCACCGCCAGCCCGAGCAGCCCCAGGAAGATGGGCGCGGTGGAGAGCAGTGAGTCCACCAGCGTGATGGAGCGCTGTGAGGCCTCGCGGATCACCAGGCCGTAGCGAGCCTGGAAGGCGTTGTTCTCGAAGAGCGGATAGGGCACAGCTGGCAATTTCTGCATGATGCGCTTGCTGATGACCACCCAGGCCTGCTGGCGCAGGATGGTGGAGGAGCTATCGCGCAGGATGATGCCCAGGCGTTGCACCAGGACGAGCATGACCAGGCCCAGCCCGACGAAGGCCACGGTTGGCGTGAAACGCACGGTGCTGCCCGATCCAATGACTTCCTGCAAGAGCTGGTGCAACAGCAGCAGCAGGGCGGGATAAAAGAGCGGCTCGAAAAGCGAGGCGATGCTGCTCGTGACAAAGGCACGTGGATGAGAAGTATACAGCAGGCGCAGCGTGGCGCGCAGCGTCGCCAGGCGTGCGGGTTGCGAGAACTGAAAACGAAATCTCGAAAGGGGCATCACGTCTTCTCCTTTAGATAGACAGGAGTCACGCGTGTGACATGCTTCTCCTCGATCTGTTATAATAAAAACGACCGGTCATTCTTTTTCTAGTATACTGGAACCCGCCGTTACTGGCAAGTGGATGGATGGAAGCGGTTTTTGTTATGATACAGGGAAATGGGGAAGAACGGCAGGTCGCTCTTCCCAGGTAGATGATAGGAGCGAGCGATGCCTAAGACCAGCGCTGCGGCCAAAGAGGCCAGGCGCACGCAGATACTCGACGCCGCCGTGCGCTGCTTTGCCCAGACGGGCTACTATGCTACCACCATCGAGGATGTGGTCAGAGAAACGGGCCTGTCGCGTGGGGCGCTCTACCTCTATTTCCCCAGTAAAGAGGCGCTCTACCTGGCGATATCTGACCGCTGGAATTGCGGGATGGAGGAAGCGATCAAGGCGCGGCTCACGCCCGATCTCACGCCCGCAGCGATCCTGTGCGTGCTCATCGAGGTCAACGGGGAGCAGGTGCAGGCGGAAGCCGATGCCTGCCGCGTGCTCATGGAGGGCTGGAATCTAAGTCACCACATTCCCGTCTTGGCGGAGCGAGCCAGACAACGGCAGGCACGCAGCGTCTCCTCCCTCAGCCAACTGCTGCAAGCGGGGATCGCCGCTGGAGAGTTTCGCGCGGATATCGAGGTGGAAGCGCAGGCACGCATTCTCATGGCCACGCTGCACGGCCTGATGGTGCAGTGGCATCGGCAGCCGGGAAGCATCGACTGGCACAGGATCGCCGAGGAAATCGTGCGGGGACTGCGCGCGGATGCGCTATACTGAAGGAGTTCGCCATGTCTTCCTCAACTCGTCTAGAGGCATATCGCAACACCGTGCAAGAACAGGTGCTGCCAATGTATGAATCTCTCGGCCAACTCACCCTGGCCTATCTGTTGGGCTCGCTGGCCGCTGGCTACACCGAAGACGCGGACCTGGACCTCATGATGGTGTGGGATGACCCCGAGGTACCGGCAGCTTCTTTGCGCGAACCGCTGGTGACCCGCCTGGATGAGCGGCAAGGTGTCTCGCCATTTGTGGTGGACTAGCGCGACATCCACCCGGAGCGGTACGTGATCGACCGCCAGGAGTACAATGTCGCGCATCTGACGCTGACCTCGTTCGAGGCCATGCTCCACTCGATCCTGGATGGGAGACGAGACAACACCGAACGGGTGCTGGACCCGCTGGTCGCGACGGCTGGCTTTGCCTACGGAGAACTCGTACTGGGCCCGAAGAGTCTTGGCCAGCGGTGGAAAAGCAGGCTCAGTGCGTTTCCACCAGCGGTGAAACGGAAATACCGGCGTGCTGTCCTGACGCACCGGCAAGCGCACTTGACCGACCTGAGAACGCTCATGAGACGGGCGGACTGGTTCAAGTTCCACTGTGTCCTGGTGGAGGCGGTACGTACAACACTCCGAGCGCTGTTTGCCCTGCACGAGGTGTACTATCCCGGCGACAAATGGCTGCGGCAGTCGATTATCTACTTCGGACTGGGCGAAGAGGTGCTCACCCGCTTTGATCGTACCTTCGATGCAAGCGGTCCAGCTATTGATCGAGCGATCGAACAACATGCAGCGCTCTCGCGCCTGATGGACCTGGTGGAGGGATACGAGGCAGGCAAACACGCCCCGTTGCAGGAGGTGCAGGTGCGTCCCATCCGTTCGCTGGAGGAACTGCGGACAGCGATTGCCTTTGCGCAGCACGCGTTTGGCTTGTCGGACCGCCATCGCGGGGGCTTTTTCGACTACTACACCTCCCGGTTCGCTCAGCAATCGGACCTGATGGTCATGGCAGAGGCCGAGAGCGAGATGCTTGGCATAGCCCTCGGCAGCATCCAGGGCGATCATATCTTACTGGGAGAAGTCGAGGTCGCTGCGGCATACCAGAGACGGGGGATCGGCTCGCGCATGCTGGCGCTGGTCGAACAGCATGCCAGGCGGCTTGGCTACCAGCGCTTGCTGCTCGGGACGGCAGACGCGCAGGACTTTTACCTGAAAAACGGCTATGTACCTTTGCTGTGGCTCCATGTTGAGGACAGCGGCGTGAGCCAGCTGGAGCAGGCGCTCCAGGCCGAGTTACGCAACTATCCCTTGATCTGGAAACCGGCGATCTGGCGGCAGGGGGACCGGCAAGGCTTCCAGTTGGCGCTGCAAACGCCAGTGCCCGATGAAGCGCTGTGCAGGCGGATCGAACAGGCCGTGCCGACCTGTCAGGGCGAGTACCTGTTCGCCAAGGGATACGAGGTGGAGGCTTCCGGCTTCGTCTCCTCGGGGGAAACTGCTGAGCTCCCTTGATCGAGCAGGCCGCGATTCTCGAAGGGGGAAGCATACGGCTCGCGCAAAGCGAACGGGAGCCTTCTCTGGTCGACAATGACTGTAAATTTGGGAAATAAGCTGGTGATTTCTTTGCAATTCCTCTAGTGAAAGCATCTCTCCTCCTTTCGCCCGTGAAGCCATTCTCTCGGTAAATGGAAGAGAGAGTGAACCGAGAGTCACTCGCATACTTGGCAAGTGTTCACGAACGTATTTCCCACGTTTCCACCTGAATGGGCTTGCGCGTTCCCCCTATGTTCCCCGCTGCTCGAAAAGTCGCAGGGGTGGAGACACCGCTTCAACTCGACTTCCCCTGCTACAGAGAGCCTCGCGGAGACTGGCTCGCTTCTTGTCCCTTGTCATAAAACTCGCCCATCCCGCCCACTTGACTTTTGTTCACTGATTGGAATATACTACAATATATGACGAAGCATCACCATCCTGGGCTGCGATCGGTGCATCGGGCGCTGGCGGACCCCATGCGGATTCGTCTGCTCGAATGTCTGTGGGGGCGACCCCAATCCGCCAAAGAACTGGCAGAGTGGGCCGGCCTGCCACCTGACCGGCTCTACTACCATCTGGCCCAACTCGAACAGGCTGGGCTGATTGAGATTGCGCAGTACCGCCGCCTTCCGGGAGGCAAGGTTGAACGGGTGTATCGGCCGACGCCTATTGAGCCACCCGGCGACGAGGCGACCCCGCTTGAGTACGCTGAGTTTCTCGGGGCCATGTTGGAGGCCACCCGAGCCGACATCACCGCGGCGAGTATGGCCAAGGAAGCCGGGGAGCGCCGGGAGATCACCCTCCTGCGGGCTACGGTGCGCTTGTCGGAGGCGGATCTCGTCACCCTGCGCGAACGCTTGCTTGAACTCGTGCGTCAGGTGCAAGAGCAGCCAGACGACCAGGGCATCTGGACGCGTGTCGTCGTAACCCTCGTTGACCTCCAAGATCGTGGTCAACCAAGCAACAGAGGAGATCCCGCATGAATGGTAATTCCAACACGCTGGCGCATTCCTCCCCTTTGAGAAAAGGTTCAGCGTTTCGTCAGATCATCCATGCCGCCGTGAGTTGGCTGCTGATGGCGCTCTCCGTCATCTTCGGAGTAGCAGGCGCGGTCGCAGCCTTCTTTGGCGCTGCTTTTCTCTTGAATGCAAGCGTTGCGCTGTTTCTGGTGGCGATCTCGGTGGGTTTCTTGATCACCTCTGGGGGAGCCTGGATCGCAGCCAGGATGATGGGACGAGTCTACCCCAAGAGAATCGCCCTCAGCGCTGGCGCGGCGACAATGCTCGTGCTGGCGCTGGTCGTGTCGTTGACGGTCTTGCAACCGCTGTCCAGCACTCCCGCTGCCCGGCAGCCTCCGCTTGTTCCTGCTGGCGTGCGCTACTGGAACCTGAGCACCGGATCACACCTTGCCTACTTGAAAATCCCCGCACAGGGCAAAGCCAGAGCGACGCCGATTATCCTGGTGGGCGGTGGTCCAGGCGAAGAAGATGTCGCCGACAGATCGCAGACGCAGTTCTTCGGGCAGCTTGCTCAATTGGGCTACGATGTCTACTTCTACGATCAAATCGGCAGCGGCCTCTCCGCGCGTTTAGCTGACCCCGGGCAGTATACCCTGGCGCGCCATGTTGCCGACCTGGAGGCGATCCGAGAGAAGATTGGGGCGCGAGCCGTGATCTTGATGGGAGCATCCTGGGGAGGCACCTTAGTGGCCAATTATATGGCGAGCTATCCCCAACATGTGGCCAAAGCGATCTTCACGTCACCCGCCCCCATCAATGAAGCCGAGTGGTCTGATGAGGGCCAGATCGACTCGCGGCTTTCGGCAGCAGCACAGCAGCAGTATCACAACACACTATATACGCCTCGTTTCATCACCTGGTATCTGCTCGGACTGATCAATCCGCGAGCCGCACATAACCTAATGTCTGATCGGGAAGCGGATGCGTTCTTTAACACGTTCCTCCAGGGCATCTCCCAGGGAACCGTCTGTGACCCTGCTCACTTGCCCAAAGGGCAGGTGCAAGGCTATGGCTTCTACGACAACATCTTTACCACCACCGATGCCCAGCACAGGCATGGGAACGTCAATCCGCGCACGAGGCTTTCCTCGAATCACACGCCGACGCTGATTCTGACCGGAGCCTGTAACTATAAAAAATGGGCGGTCACCTGGCAATACAAGACGACGTTGCCCAACTCGACCTTGCTGTATTTCCCGCATGCGGGTCACGTGATCTATCTGGATCAACCTGACCTCTACCTGGCCTCCATCCGCGCCTTTCTGCTTGGGACACCCTTGCCACTCCCCCCTGGACTACTGCCCAACCTCCAAACACCCTGGAAGGCCCCGCGGGGCCATGAAACACTTCTCGATGACCTGCACTGACTGACCGTTGGAATGCTTCATCTACCGCTCGTGCAGGAGGGAGACCGATGGTCGCACCGGCTGATCGATCAGCATTGATCTGTTCTCGGCACTCTTGGCCCGCTCCATTTCGAGGTGGATGAAGAGCCTCAAGACGGGGTTCAATACGCTGGGAACTCTCGACCGGTGGGGCAGAACGGCTCCCGCTCGCCGCGGAAGGCGACCGTGCAGGTGGCCACTGCGCCGGGTCGCAGTTCCTTGACCAGACCTGCGGCGGAAAGCTGCGCCAGTGTTGTTCCCCCCAGGAAGATCGCGCCCAGTTCAGCCGCCGTCAGTTGGAGATCGGCGCTGGCCTGCGTGCGCTCACACGTGACCGAGTCGCCATCAGCTTGCAGTCGGTAGCGCCCGCTGTTCCACGGACAGAAGGGATCCTCGACCTCGAAGACCACGTCGAGCGGTATTGCGTACCGGCGCGCTGCCAGTGCCCGGTCGACGTCGACCAGCCGCACCCACAGCCTGTCAACCACCGTCGAGCGCACTGCTCGCGTGTCGAATAGCAAGTATGGTAATGGCTCATCGATCGCTCCCTCGTAGGTGATCTGCAGATACAGATCAATGTCAATGAGGAAGCGCCACAACGCCGCATAGGCCTGTCGTGTCGCCGCCGCTAACTCCTTGACCTGCACCGTACCGTTCCCCTCGCTGTGATATCGGTAGATCGCGTACCCGGTGACTGCGCCGTCCGGCTCCTTATGAACAGCGAAACGCAGTGCTGTCGCGCCATTGCGCACATGCTCCTCGTCGTAGAGACGGGCATCCCAAAACTTACATGCCCGGTCGACCCATCCGACTCTCTCGATACGGATGGTGTCATAGACCTTCTCCATCAGTGGGCGGGCCTCATCGCGGTTGAGGAGCCGGATGGTTCCCTGACCGACATCAATGTCGGGCCGAAAGCCCATGAATCGCTTCTCGCCGTCGAACTGGGCTGCGTGCGAGGCAATGCCATACCCGAAGCGACCGTAGATCGTGGCCTCGGAGGCGTTGAGCATAGCGATCGGCTCGCCGCCGGACTCGTGCAGATCGGTAAGCTGCTTGCGCATCATCGACGTAAGGATTCCTCGACGCCGGTGTGTAGGGGAGACGCCGACCCATGTGACGCCTGCAATCGGCTGCACAGCACCAGGAATCGTCATGGACCGCGTGTAGATTGCCGCACCTGCGACTGGCGAAGCGCCGTCGAACGCGGCGATCGTGCGCTCGAGTTCGATGGTAGATCGTTCGTGCTCGAGGTCCGCATCGCGACGGTCCAGGCCGTAGGTGTTGGCGATCATGTGGGCCCACGTCTTGAACTCGTCGGAGCTTACGGGACGCAGTGGATAGGGATCTCTCATAGTGATTGTTGTCACTTTCCATGTGTACATTTTCCAACGAAGATGGTGGATTTTTGCGCATTCCGCTGTGGATGAGCCGTGCAAAAGTGTGTTTGAGCCAACGTATCAGAGCGGAATGCGCAAAGTTTCGCCATGAACATGTTAAAACTTCCAGGCTATGGTGGTGGAGAGCGGTGATGCTGAACGGAAGGCGATTTGCTGCTGCGTGCGATGAGCAGACAAGCAAAAGGAGCCCTACGAGGCGAAGTAGGCTGGTTGTGTAGAGCGAAAAAGCAGTCTACACAAGAGAGGAGTACCTCCCTGTAGTCTCTCTAAGGAAGAGTAGGGTCGCACTTCATAAGAGCGCGCATCAGAACGATGACCCGCATGAAAACGACCGTGTTCAGTTGTAGACACAGCTCACTTCGCTGAGCAACACCTTCGCTGTGGCTGAGGGCATGATGAATGATACCTCCCAAAACAAGATAGGTGAATAATAAACCTCTGCTTGCCCGAAAGTCAAGCGCTCTGTCGATCTCGATCCGATGAGCGTGTTCTTTTCCAGAGAAACATCCCTGCGGTAAGACACCTCGCCGTACGATGCGCAGATTCGGGTGGTCAGTCCTCCTCTTTCTTGTCGATGAGGACCGCAAGGTGATAGAATGGGGCCAGGAAGGTTGGATCGATCTCGCGAAAGACGACTGGCGAGATAAGAAGGAGGTGACCTATTAGAACTGAGCTGAACACCAGAGGCCACGCCACATCTGACCCCGCCTACAAGCCGCGTTGACCCGCGCCTTTTTCTCTGCTTTCTTTCCACACCTGGACGAGCGGCACCGAGGGTCCGCTGATGTGATCGTTGGCCGCTCACGCTGGCATGTGTTTATTCCCCCAAGAAGACTGTCTTTGCACAAGTGCAGAGACAGATGCCATTTGTGTTCAGGCAAGGAGAAAAAGTATTCATGGAACCAATCAACAGCGATCTGTTCATCTGTCCCCAATGTAAAGGCGCGTTGCAACCTGGTCCGCAGGGGAGCGAACGGCTGGACTGCCAGAACTGTCCACTCTCGTATCCTCTGCGTGATGGCGTGCCTGTCCTGGTCATCAAACAGGCCAATGCGCGGCCAGTACCGACCGACGACGAGTTTGAGCGCTTGATCAGTGAAGCCCTCCAGGCTTCTTTCTCAGGATGGGATTTCTCCTGGTTGGAAGGTCGCCAGGTGCGTATCCCGGACCCGCGTGGTGACATTGACATGGACTATGAAGGGCGGGCACGAGCTTGCGTAGCCTCGGCGCACGCAGTCCTCGACCTGGGCACGGGAGGCGGTGAGGTCCTCTCACGTCTAGCCCCGTTCCACAAGGTGGCAGTGGCCACGGAAGCATATCCTCCCAATGTCACGGAGGCAGCCAGACGGCTCACCCCTCTTGGGGTCCAGGTCATCTGGACCGATCCTGCCTGCTCGGATTCGCGCGGCCCGCAGCCACAGGGACAGTGGCCCCACAGACGCCTCCCCTTTGCAGACGACACTTTTGATCTCGTGCTCGCTCGTTCGACCTCCTTTTGTCCGAGAGAAGTGTACCGCATCCTCAAGCCGGGGGGAACGCTTCTCACCGTGCAGGGCGGAACCCAGAAGGACGGCCCAGACAAGGACGGCCCAGGGCTCGTTGACCTCCTGGAGGGAACCCCGCCGGAGTGGACCCAACCGGGGTATGGCTGGGACATCGATGCGACCCTCGTTGAGGCCGGCTTTGTGACGAGCGAGAAGATCGAGCGTCGGGTCACGACCATCTATCGCGACATTGGGGCAGTCGTGTACTTCCTGAAAGCAGTGCCCTGGGTCATCATCGACTTCGAGGTCAATCGCTATCGCGAGCGTCTCTACAAGCTCCACCAACGCATACAGGCGACCGGTGGCTTTACTAGCTCGGGTAGCGAGCGCTTGATCGAAGTTCGTAAGCCCTAACATCGGCTGCTAAAGCAGGAAAGGGATGCCAGGGACGCTCTTGCATTCCAGCAGAGCGTCCCTGGCATCCCTAAAGCAGTTTCTTGAAAGCACATGAGGAAACCGGGTTCCATCTCCCGGCAACGCCGCTACTCTGGCTCTTCCTCGTTGCCTCCTTGATCGAGTGCCGCCAGGGTCTGCTCGACAGCGGTGACCAGGGCTCTCAGGTCGCCGAGCGAGAGCCCCGAGAGGTAACTGTGCGCATGGATCATGCCCAATCGCTGCCGCTCAATGATCTGCCGGGCCTGGTTCTTTGAAAGACGCCAGCCCTGCCGGGTTGCCCATGCGATCAAGGCTTCCCGCCACGCGTTGACGAGTTTGGCCTGCGGGTGATCGACGAGAAAGTGTAAGAGAGACTTGACCGCATCAGCATCCTGCGGACCTCTCCGCTGCAACAGGACCACTCCTGGTTGTCTTGCATTGCCCCTTGCTCGTGCCACTACTTGATAGCTGCTGTCGATGAATGTGCGCAGCGGATCATCCTTGTTCGCGTTGAAGAGGCTGTCCGCGGCGTGGTCTGGCGCAACGATGACAAGCTGTTTGGCGGCAGACAGCAGGAGCACACGCACGAGATACGCATGATAGTAAGGGAAGAGGTTCACTGCGACGACGCCTGTATAAGGCGAGCGGGCCCCTTGCTGGTGAGTAGACAGGGTACGCAGATAGCCTCTGAGTGAAACGGTCTCCACGGTGCTTGCCAGGTCTGTGAGCCAACCGTCTCCCACCAGGAGCACGCGCTCAGGTGTCTGTGCGGCCAGGAAGCGTTTCACCGTGTCTTCGACACCTTGTGGTAACGCCATCACTGTGGTTTCCTCGGCGCTCTTGCCCTGCGTATAGATGCGCGGATCGACTCTGAGAGCCTGGGCAGCAGGCAGGCTTCTGCGTGTCGGGCGGCAGATGTAGAGCGCCGCGCTGCTTGCGATCGCCTCCGCACCACGGTAGCGGTTAAAATGTGGCAAAATCGCCTCGGCCACCAGGTGCAGGTCATGCAGGATGGACTGCACTTTCAAGCCGAGTCCGGGATGGCGTTCGCTGAATCCATAACAAAACAGCAGCCGCGCCGAGCTGGTGGGCCTGAGGCTCTCCAGCCCGCGCGCGAGAAAGAGTCGTATGCCTTCCGGGGTATACGGAGGGTCAGTCAACACCAGTTCACACGAGGCAGTCACACTTCTCGGAAGCTCAATGCGCAGATCGGCGAACAACGTGCGAATCGCCCAGTAGTGCCGAGCAGCAACCACGTTGATATAGTCCAGAATGCGCTCATCACTGTCGACCACCGTGACGGCGATGCCTGGTGCGACCTGGGCCAGGGCAAGGGAGGTCAGATCGTGGTCGCCGAGCAAGAGGATGGTCGCTCCACCAAGTTCATAATTCTTTGCCAGGAACAGCGCTCGCTTCAGGCAGGTGAGCGGTGTGGCCGAGACGTGATCCAGGTGTCTGACCGGGCGCATGGGAAGGTCGTTCACGATGCGCTCCAGTGACACGAGGATAGCTTCGGCCTGTGCGGCCTCTTCACCTGCTTGCGCGGCTATCTCATACGGAGTGAGGAATCGCTCACTCGAGAGGCGCGAGCAGTCGAAAACGGCGCGGAAAAGGTCCTGGAAGGCAACCCGAATGCGGACACAGTCTTGATCACGCTCCAGCCAGGGATGAAGCCGTCCCAAGAGATGGGTGACGTTCCAGTGGGACAAGAGGGTCCGTGCGATCAACTCGCTGACCGAGCACCAGCTGTTACTCGTGAGCTGGCACACGAGGGCGCGCACGCGATGAAAATCGATGCCCCAGGCCTGAGCCAGCTCCAGGTGCAGTTCCACCAGACCTGTCTCAGGTGGATGGCTCTTTGAAGATGATAGGTGTTCCATAAAAACAACTCCTCGCAGGAAATAGGGGTAGCACGACGCCAGGATGAGGACCAGGTTCTTCACCTGGAAAGCGAGGAGGCGCGCGGGGCAGATGGGTACCACAAAAGACACCAGGGGAGTCTGGCATTCGGGAAGGCGGCTCACGGCCGGCAGTGCTTCTTCCTGTCAACCAGAACCAGAGAAGAGGTTAGATCATGCTAGCATGAGCGAACATGGGTATTCCTTCGATCGCAAACTGTACCTGCATCCTATAAGGATGCAAGCACAGTATCACATCACGCGCGCCCCCTGTCAAGGTACCGGGTGAGAGCCTAGCGGTAGCGACCGGCCTGCATCTCATAGAGGGAGGCGTAGTGGCCTCCCCTGGCCATGAGGTCGGTGTGACTGCCTGTCTCGACGATGCGTCCGCCATCCAGCACCAGGATCTGATCGGCCATCCTCACGGTTGAGAGACGATGGCTGATCAGCAGCCCCGTTTTCCCGGTGATGAGTGCGCGGAAGTGCTGGAAGAGCTGGTATTCAGCATCGGCGTCCAGGGCTGAGGTCGGCTCATCCAGGATCACCAGGGCGGCATCGCGCAGGAAGCTGCGAGCCAGCGCGACTTTTTGCCATTCGCCGCCCGAAAGTTCCACGCCGCCCTCAAAGCGCCGCGTCAGCTCGGTCGCGTAGCCCTGCGGCAGGTTGGCGGCGACCTCGTCGGCGCCTGACCAGCGGGCGGCCTGCTCGACGCGCTGCATATCTGGCTCGGTCTCGATGTCCCCCACCGCGATATTTTCGCACAGCGTCAAGGCGAAGCGCGCGAAATCCTGGTACACCACCGCCATCCGACTGCGCAGTGACGCCAGGTCGTAGTTCGCCAGGGGAGGGCCATCGAGCAGGATCAGGCCGCCGGTGGGATCGTACATCCGCGTCAGCAGTTTGACCAGGGTACTCTTCCCGGCCCCGTTGACCCCAACTAACGCGGTTACTTTTCCCGCCGGGAGCCGCGCGTTGACCCCCTGGAGCACTGCCATGTCCTGGCTCCCTCCTGGATAGTGGAAGTGGACTTCTCTCAACTCAACCCCCTCTTTGAAACGAGCGGGAGCGAGGATGCCCTGCCCCTGTGGAGGGAGAGCGATGGCTGGCCAGGCACCGTCGAGAAAGTCGAACAGGCCGCGCAGGTGCAGTTGGACACGGTGCAGGTTGGCAAAAAAGTTTCCCAGGGCCAACGCTCTCTGCTGCGCCTGCACCACCGCCCCGAGATACAGCGCGATATCCCCGATCTGGAGATGCCCGGCGCTGGCCTGAAGAGCAGTATAGGAGAAGGCCCCGGCCAGGACCAGCGCCGTGATGCCGGAATATGCGAGCGCCTGTCCGAACTCGCGCAGTCGCAGGCGCTGCACCTCCGCCATCATCCTGTCACGCCGCAGCCGGTAGCGTTGCAGCAAGAAAGCGCCGAGCCCGAAGACACGCATCTCGTGTGCGACGGCCGGTTCCAGGGCAAGGCGTGTATAATACTCCATCTCGCGGGCCACGCGGCTATTTTCAGCCAGCGAACGATATTTCTCAGCTTCCATGCGGCGTTGCGCTCGCAGGTTCGGGATGCCCACCAGGAGCAACAGGAGCGGCAGCACAGGATGGATCTGCCCCAACAGGAGGAGGAGTCCTCCCAGGGTGAGCATGGTACCGGGGCCAAGCGACAGCATCCCCAGCATCTGCGGAACCTCGTAGGAGGATTGCCGGATCAGCTTGACCTCGTCGTGGAAGGACGGAGCCTCGACGCGCCGCAGGTCAACCAGGCGTGCTGAGGCCTGCATGATGCGCCGGTCGACCTCGACGATAACGCGTTCCTTGATGATCGCCTCCAGATTGTCGTAGAAGGGCTGCAGGCCCCCTGGGATCAAGAGGGTGAGCAGGTAGAGCGCAGCCAGCACGATCAGCAGACCGCCATCGAACATCCCATCCTGCCCCCCTGCGAGACGCAGCGGTGCTGAGAGCACATCAACCAGCTGTTTCAGCAACCAGACCTGCATCACCGGCATAATGCTGAACAGGACGAGCAGGGCAAAGTAGGCGGCGGCATGCAAAGGGGCAGAGGCCACCAGCAGTTGCAAACCTCTCCAGTAGATACGCAGGCTCTCCAGGTGTGGGCGCATTCGCTGCCTGGCTTTATGCAGCAGCGGGTTGCGTTGTGCTCTTTTCATTGATCGACCTCCTGTTCTGCGTCGAGATAGTGCGCGGCCTGCAGGCGATAGAGGCGCGCGTACTCTCCATCGCGGTCCATGAGTTCGTGGTGGCTCCCCTCCTCCTGAATGCGCCCATCGGCCAGGTACAGGACGCGGTCGGCCATCCGGATGGTTGAGAAACGGTGGCTGATCAGCAGGGTCAGGCGACCCTGGGTCAGTTCGTGGAAACGGGTGTAGATGCGATATTCGCTCTGCACATCGAGCGCGGCGGTCGGCTCATCGAGGACCAGGACCTGGCTGTCGCGCAGGTACGCGCGGGCAAGCGCCAGTTTCTGCCATTCGCCGCCGGAGAGTTCTCGCTCGCCCAGTTCGCGCCCCAGCAGCGTCTGCAGGCCATGCGGGAGGCTTTCAAGCAGGGAGTCGCCTCCCGCCTTCACCAGCGCGTCACGCTGAAGTTCGCGGTCGTCCAGGTGTTCGAGCCGCCCCAGGCCGATATTCTCGCCTGCCGTGAGCTCGTAGCGCCCAAAGTCCTGGAAGATGGCGCCCATCTTGCGGCGCAGTTCGTCCAGATCGTACTCGCGCAGGTCCACCCCATCGAGCAGGATACGCCCGCCGGTGGGATCGTAGAGCCGCAGCAGCAGCTTGACCATCGTGGTCTTGCCGGCGCCGTTGTGCCCCACCAGCGCTACGCATTCCCCCGGCACGAGGCGGAACGAGACATCCGAGAGGACCGGCGCGGTCTGCCCCGGATAGGTAAAGCCCACGCGCTCAAACAGGATACCCTGGCGGATCTGCTCTGGCACTGGCCTCGGATGGGGAGCGACCGGTAGATCGGGAGGCGCCTCGATCACCCGCAGCAGGCTGGGCAGAAAGCCGAGATGGATGGGGAACAGCCCGGTGAAGTAGCTCAAGCGCAGCAGCTCCGCTTGCAACAGGGTCGCCGCCCCGCCATAGAGCGCGAGCGCACCCACACTGAGCTGGCCATGAGCCACCAGCCAGATAACGTAGAGGTAGACCGCTCCGCAGGCACAGGCCGTCAGGGTCCCGGCCAGCCACATGGGACGGATCATCCGTTGGCGCTCCTGCGCTAAGGGCCTGATCACCTGGGCAAACATCGTCTCGTAGCGCTGGCGGAAAAACGAAAAGAGCCCGTAGAGGCGCACGTCCTTGGCCGGCGAGGGCGAGAGCAGCATCTCGCGGCTCTCTTGCATGCGGCGCGTCTGGGGCGTCGAGTCATAGAGATGCCCGCCGATAAACCAGTCATACGCGAAAGCACGCGCCATCTGCGGCAGTGT
>Ga0209648_10001544_pt1 | contig 18747 bp, 12 predicted proteins | sample GraSoi2013_115cm_FD_185830 | JGI IMG/M metagenome (GOLD analysis project Ga0209648, IMG submission 185830) | Grasslands soil microbial communities from the Angelo Coastal Reserve, California, USA - Sample 9_17_2013_115cm (SPAdes) (version 2) | ecosystem: Environmental > Terrestrial > Soil >...
CTTGGCGCGGGACAATTTCGAAGTGTCGCGTCAGCGGGCGATCGCCGTCGCCAACCAGCTCATGCGGCTGGGCGTGCCGGCCAACCGCATTGCCGCCGAAGCGGCGTCCGACGAGGAGCCGGCCTACGAGACCAACACCGCCCGCGGCATCGCCGCCAATCGACGCGCCGAGATCTTCGTCGAATTCTAGCGCGCAAGGAAAAGTACCAATGGACGATTCGGAATTCCATCGGCTGAAGCGCCTGCCGCCTTACGTGTTCGCGGAAGTGAACGCCATGAAGGCGCGTGCCCGTGCCGCCGGCCAGGACGTGGTCGATCTCGGGATGGGCAACCCCGACCTGCCGACGGCGCCGCACATCGTGGCCAAGCTGGCCGAGGCCGCCGCCAACCCGCGCGCCCACGGCTACTCGGCGTCGCGCGGCATCCCCGGCCTGCGCAAGGCGCAGGCGGCCTACTATGCGCGCCGCTTCGGCGTCGAGCTCGATCCCGAGAGCGAGATCATCGTCACGCTGGGCTCGAAGGAGGGCCTCGCCAACCTGGCGCAAGCCATCACCTCGCCGGGCGACATCGTGCTGGTGCCCAACCCCAGCTATCCGATCCATCCCTACGGCTTCATCATCGCCGGCGGCTCGGTGCGCCACATCCCGGTGCCGGGCAGCACCTCGCTCGAGGAGTTTTTGCCGGCGCTCGAGCGGGCGGTGCGCCATACGGTGCCGAAGCCGATCGCGCTGGTGCTGAACTATCCGTCGAACCCCACGGCGCAGGTGGTCGATCTCGACTTCTATGCCGCGATCGTCGATTTCTGCAAACGTCACGACATCTGGATCCTGAGCGATCTCGCCTATGCCGAGATCTATTTCGACGGTGTGCCGCCGCCGTCGGTGCTGCAGGTGCCGGGCGCGCGCGACATCGCCGTCGAGTTCACCTCGATGAGTAAGACCTATTCGATGGCGGGCTGGCGCATCGGCTTCGCCGCCGGCAACAGGACGCTGATCCAGGCGCTGACCCGCATCAAGTCGTACCTCGACTACGGCGCCTTCACGCCGATCCAGGTCGCCGCCACGGCGGCGCTGAACGGCCCGCAGGATTGCATCGTCGAGGCGCGCAACACTTATCAGGAACGGCGCGATGTGCTGATCGAGGGCCTGGCCGCCGCCGGCTGGGCGCTGCCCGCGCCGCAGGCCAGCATGTTCGCCTGGGCGCCGATTCCCAGGGAATTCGCCGAGCTGGGCTCGCTTGCCTTCTCCAAGGTCCTGCTGACGCAGGCCAATGTCGCGGTCTCGCCGGGTATCGGCTTTGGCGAGCACGGTGACGCGCATGTGCGCATCGCCCTGGTCGAGAACAAGCACCGGATCCGCCAGGCCATCCGCAACATCCGCCAGGTGATGGCCGATCCCGGCCGCGCCATCGATCTCTATCTGCGCGGCGTGGGCGACAACGTCACGCCGATCAAGGCTCGCGCCTGACCGCATCCTGTCGTATCAGCCCGTCATGAAATCACCTCTCAGAATCGGCATTGCCGGCCTCGGCACCGTGGGCTCAGGCGTCGTCAAGCTTTTGGCCGAGCACGGCAGGCTGCTCTCGCTGCGCGGCGGCCGGCCGCTCAGGCTTGTGGCCGTGAGCGCGCGCCGCAAGGCCAAGAAGCGCGACATCGACCTCTCCGGCGTACGCTGGGAAAAGGATCCGTTGGCGCTTGCCGCCGCGCCCGATATCGACGTCGTGGTCGAGCTGATCGGCGGCTCGGGCGGCGTGGCGCGCCGTCTCGTGCAGACCGCGTTGCGCTCGGGCAAGCACGTGGTCACGGCCAACAAGGCGCTGCTGGCCATGCATGGCTGGGAGATCGCGGCGCTGGCCGAGAAGCGGGGCCGCATCCTCGCCTTCGAGGCGGCGGTCGCGGGCGGCATCCCGATCATCAAGGCGTTGCGCGAGGGCCTGGTCGGCAATCGGGTGCGCCGGCTCTACGGCATCCTCAACGGTACCTGCAATTACATCCTGACGACCATGCGCGAGACCGGCCGGGATTTCGACGTCGTGCTGGCGGAAGCGCAGGCGGCGGGCTACGCCGAGGCCGATCCGAGCTTCGACGTCGACGGCATCGACGCCGCCCACAAGCTCGCCGTGCTGACCGGTACCGCCTTCGGCGCCAAGGTCGATTTCGCCGGCGTGCATGTCGAGGGCATTCGCCATGTGACCGCGATGGACATCCAGTTCGCCGAGGAGCTCGGCTTTCGCATCAAGCTTTTAGGGCTGGCGCGGGAAACCAAGTACGGCATCGAGCAGCGCGTGCATCCCTGCATGGTGCCGCTCGCCGCGCCGATCGCCCATATCGAGGGCGTGTTCAACGCCGTCGTCGTCGAAGGCGATTTCGTCGGCACCACGATGTTCCAGGGCCGTGGCGCAGGGCAGGGGCCGACCGCCTCGGCCGTCGTCGCCGACCTTGTCGACGTGGCGCGCGGGCGCCACATGCCGGCCTTCGTCGTGCCGGCGGCGCGTCTTGCCGACAAGAAGATCTCGCCGATGGATCGTCATCAGGGCGCCTACTACATGCGCCTGATGGTGCAGGACCGGCCGGGTGTGATCTCGGCGGTGTCGGGGGCGCTGGCCCAGGAGCGCATCTCGCTCGAATCGATGCTGCAGCGCGGACGGTCGCAGTCCGGCGAGGTGCCGGTCGTGCTGACCACGCACGAGACGGAAGAGGCCGCGATGCGACGCGCGTTGGCGCGGATCACGAAGTTGAAGGCGGTGGCCGAGGAGCCCTGCCTGATTAGAATCGAAGCGTTTTAGACGGCGCATTCAGACGCCGACGGAGGAAGCGATGGCTGACATGGGAAACATGGGAAAAATGGATCGAAATCTCGCGCTCGAGGCGGTCCGGGTCACCGAGGCGGCGGCCCTCGCCGCCTCCAAGCTGATGGGTCGCGGTGACGAGAAGATGGCCGACCAGGCGGCGGTCGACGCCATGCGTACGACGCTCAATTCACTGGCCATCGAGGGCACGGTGGTGATCGGCGAAGGCGAGCGCGATGAGGCGCCGATGCTCTATATCGGCGAGAAGGTCGGCGGCGGCGGCCCCAAGATCGACATCGCGCTCGACCCGCTCGAAGGCACCACCATCACCGCCAAGGGCCTGCCCAATGCGCTGGCCGTCATGGCGATGGCCGAGCATGGCGGCTTCCTCAATGCGCCCGACGTCTACATGGACAAGATCGCGGTCGGCGGCGGCCTGCCCGAGGGCATCGTCGATCTCGACAAGACGCCCAGGCAGAACCTGAGCGACCTCGCCAAGGCCAAGAAGATCGACGTTGCCGACCTCGTGGTCTGCATCCTCGACCGGCCGCGCCATTCCGAGCTTATAGCCAAGGTGCGCGAGGCCGGTGCGCGCATCATGCTGATCGGCGACGGCGATGTGTCGGGCGTGATCGCCACCTCGACCGGCGATTCGGGCATCGACATCTACATGGGCTCGGGCGGCGCGCCGGAGGGCGTTCTGGCGGCGGCGGCATTGCGTGCCATCGGCGGCCAGATCCAGGGTCGCCTGCTGTTCCGCAACGACGACGAGAAGGCGCGCGCCCGCAAATGGGGCATCACCGACCTCAACCGCAAATACTCGATGACCGACATGGCCAAGGGCGACGTGATGTTCGCGGCGACCGGCGTGACCTCGGGCTCGATGCTGAAGGGCGTGCGCCGCTTCCACAACGGCGCGGAGACGCATTCGATCGTGATGCGCTCGAAGACCGGCACGGTGCGCTGGATCTCCGCCCATCACAATTTCACGATCAAGACTGGCCTGCCGAGCTGGGCATGATCATGATGGCCGGATGCGCGCGGTCCTGATCGCCTGTGTCCTGGCCCTTCTCGCCGTGCAGAGGGCGGCGGCGGAGGACGGTTGCCGCCAATTCGCCTGGCCAGTCGATCGCGAGCTCGAACTGTTCGCCGACGGCTTCGTGGTCGATGTCGAAAGCGAATCGGCGCTGCCCAAGGACGGCGTCTTCTCGCTGCTGCTGCAACCGGTCGCCACGGTCATCTATACCGTGTCGCCCGAACGCGGCCGCGACGACGGTCTGGGCGGCGTCGTGACGCTCGAGTGGATCTCGGCCGGTCGCTATCAGGTGACGCTGTCGGGCGAGGCGTGGATCGACGCCCTGCAGAACGAGCGGCGCCTGCCGATGCTCGCCTCGACCAGCCGCAACGACTGCCCGGGCATCCGCCAGAGCGTACAGTTCGAGGTCGACAGCCTGCCGCTCACCCTGCAGTTCGGCGGCGCCAAAGTGCGGCGCCTCAATATCGCGGTGCTGCGCGTGCAGTGAGTTATGTCCACAGCCGCCTGGGCTATGGTGGCGGCATGCCTTCCGAAACCCGCGCGCCAAGAGCGGCCTTCCTCGGTGTCGAGCAGTCGCTGACCGGCCGGCGTTGGGCGGCGCGGCTCGGCGACGAGCGGGCCGCGCTCGCCATCGCCCAGCGCCATGGCCTGCCCGACGCCGTGTCGCGGCTCCTCGCGGCGCGCGAGGTCGACCTCGAGGGCGTGCCGGATTTTCTCGAACCGACGCTTCGCAAGTTCCTGCCCGATCCGCTGCATCTCAAGGACATGGACGCAGCCGTTGCGCGGCTGGTGCGCGCGGTGCGCGAGGGCGAGCGCATCGTCGTCTTCGGCGACTACGACGTCGACGGCGCCACCTCGTCGGCGCTGCTGCTCCGCTTCTTTCGCGCCGTCGGCGGCAATATCGGTGTCTATATCCCCGACCGCCGGCGGGAAGGCTACGGCCCCAATGCGCCCGCCCTGCTGAAGCTCCGGCAGGAGGGCGCTGCCGTGGTGGTCACGGTCGATTGCGGCGTGACGGCCTTCGAGCCGCTGGCCGAGGCCAGGCGCGCCGGCCTCGACCTGATCGTGATCGATCACCACCAGGCCGAGATCGCACTGCCCGAGGCCATCGCGGTCGTCGATCCCAACCGGGTCGACGACACCAGCCCGCACAAGCAGATGGCGGCGGTCGGCGTGGCGTTCCTGCTATGCGTCGGCGTGAACCGCGCGCTGCGCGAGGCCGGCTGGTACAGCGGAGAGCGGCCCGAGCCAGACCTCAGGCAATGGCTCGACCTCGTGGCGCTGGGCACGGTGTGCGATGTCGTGCCGCTCACCGGCGTCAATCGCGCGCTGGTGCGCCAGGGCCTGCTGGTGATGGCGCAGCGGGGCAATGCCGGGCTGGCGGCGCTGGCCGACGTCGCGCGCCTCAAGGAGACACCCGGCGCCTATCATCTGAGCTTCATGCTGGGACCGCGCGTCAATGCCGGCGGCAGGGTCGGGCAGGCCGATCTCGGTGCGCGCCTGCTGTCGAGCGACGATGCGCACGAGGTTGGCGCGCTGGCGCTGCGACTCGACGAGTTCAACGCCGAGCGCCGCACCATCGAGCGCGCGGTCTTGGACCAGGCGATCGGCCGCATCGAGAGCCTCTACGGGCCCGACCGCAAGGGCCTGCCCGCGGCGCTGGTGGTCGAGAGCGCAGGCTGGCATGTCGGCGTGATCGGCATCGTGGCGAGCCGGCTGGTCGAACGCTACGGCCGGCCGACCTTCGTGATCGGCATGGATGGCGAGCTGGGCAAGGGCTCGGGCCGCTCCGTGCGCGGCGTCGATCTCGGCGCGGCGGTGATCGCGGCCCGCCAGTCCGGCCTGCTGGTGAACGGCGGTGGCCATGCCATGGCGGCCGGCCTCACGGTGGCCCGCAGCGCGCTGCCCGATCTCGCGAAGTTCCTGGATGAGCGAATCGCGCCCCAGCTGGGCGCGGCGCCGGCGGTGCGCGAGCTCGGCATCGACGCAGCGCTTGCGCCGGCTGCCGCGACGCAGGAGCTGGTCGGCATGATCGAACGCGCCGGCCCATTCGGTGCAGGCAATGCGCTGCCGCGCTTCGCGTTCACGAGCGTGCGCGTGAATTACGCGCAGCCGGTGGGCGAGGGCCATGTCCGCTGCACCCTGGTCGGGGCCGAGCGCGGCCGGGTCGACGCCATCGCCTTTCGCGCCGCCCAGACGGCGCTTGGACCCGCGCTGCTCGACCCCGCCCGGCCGGTCCTTCATGTCGCAGGGGCACTGCGCATCGACCGCTACGGCGGCCGCGAGACCATACGGCTGCAGATCGACGACGCTGCTGCGGCGGCTGGGTCGGTTCTGCGCTGATTCGGCTTGCTTGATTTCGCCGGCCGTAGCCCCTAAAAGCAGCCGCTCTTTCGCTCTCGTCCCCTTCGTCTAGAGGCCTAGGACACCGCCCTTTCACGGCGGCGACACGGGTTCGAATCCCGTAGGGGACGCCAGCTCCTCAACCTTAGGAGCACCAGAACCCCTGAACGTCGGACAGGCCCGTTGCGACGCATCCACCATCGGGCTGCCAGCCCTATCGCGGCGCGGGCTCACCACTACTAAATCACGCGCGGTTTTGGATGCAACCTAATGTAGTATGTTGTACCATAAACACGCTTACTCCAGATTGTAGCTTGGCGGCGTCTCGCATTGAGGCGCTTGGTCGGCGGATATGCTAGACCATCAAAAGAATCGGCCGACTCGGCGCGCCGGCCTAGCGGCGCGCCGGTCGAAGGCGGGGACGAGTGCCATGAGTCGTGCGGCGAAGTGCGGAAGCTGCGGGACCAGCTTGGTTGCCGGCGCCAACTATTGCACCGAGTGCGGCGCGCCAACAGCGCTTTCCTGCGTAAAGTGCAAAGCCCCGATCGATGCCGGGGCGCAGTACTGCCCGCACTGTGGCGTGGCCGTCATCGCGGTTCCAACGATGCCAAACGCCGAGCGCCGTCAGCTGACGGTGATGTTCTGTGACCTGGTCGGCTCGACAGCGCTTGCCGCTCGCCTCGATCCGGAGGAAATGCACCAGGTCATCCGCTCCTACCAGGAGGCCTGCTCCGCCATCGTGCCGACCTATGATGGCTTTCTCGCGCGCTTTCTGGGCGATGGCGTGCTGGTTTATTTCGGCTACCCGCGCGCACACGAGGACGACGCCGAACGGGCGGTGCGCGCCGGTCTCGATATGCTCGCCGCGGTCAGTCAGTTGAGGACGCCAGACGGCGACACGCTGTCGGCACGGGTGGGGATAGCGACCGGCACAGTGGTCGTGGGCGAACTGGTTGGCACCGGCGTGGCGCAAGAACGATCCGTCGTCGGCGATGCGCCGAATCTCGCCGATCGAATCAAGAGCCTGGCGGAACCCGGCACGGTGGCGATCGCAGCCTCCACGCGGAGGCTGGTCGGAGAGTTGTTCGAGCTCCGCGACCTCGGGCAGCATCCTCTCAAGGGCTACGCCGATCCGGTCAGAGCCTGGGCGGTCATCGGCGAGGCCCACGCGGAAAGCCGCTTCGACGCGGTGCGCTCCAGCCGCCTCACGGACTTCGTGAATCGAGAGCGGGAAGTGGAATTTCTGCTCGGCTGCAAAAAACTGGCGTGGCAAGGCAAGGGGCAAGTCGTTCTGGTCATCGGCGAGCCGGGCATCGGCAAGTCGCGGCTGGCGGCGGTGATTTCCGAGCATGTCGCGGACGAACCCCACACCAGGCTTCGCTATCAATGCTCTCCCTACCACAGCGGCAGCGCGCTCTTCCCTTTCACGACGTTTATCGCCCGAGCCGCCGGGATAAAGGACGAGGACACGCCCGAGCGCTGCCTCGACAAGCTCGAGGCAGCGCTCGGGCTGATGACGACGACGGGCGACTTGACCGTGCCGCTGTTCGCCGCGCTGTTGTCCATTCCGGTGGGAAATCGCTACCCGCCGCTTCACCTCAGCGCCGCACAACAGCGCCGCCAGACCTTCACGGCACTGGTCGATCAGTTCGAATTCCAGGCTCGTCAACGGCCGTTGCTGGTCATCATCGAGGACCTGCATTGGGCGGATGCCACAACCCTCGAATTTCTGGCTCTGGCGGCCGAGCGACTTGAGCGACTTCCGGTGCTCGCGATCCTGACCTCCCGGCCGGAGCTGGAGCCCGGCTGGAAAGGTGCCCGCAAGGCGAGCACTCTGTCGATAGGACGACTCGATCGGCCGGAATCACTGGCGATGGTTCGCAGCATCGCCGGCCAATCATTTCCGGAGCAACACGTCGCGATGATCGTCGAGAGAACCGATGGCATCCCGCTCTTCATCGAGGAATTGAGCAAGGCGGTGGTCGAGGTCGGTGTTGTGGGGGGAAAGATCGACGAACAGCAGTTTGCAGGCTTGCTGGCGCCGCTCAGCGTTCCGATGGCGTTGCGCGGCTCCCTGATGGCGCGTCTCGATCGGCTGTCGCCGGTCAAGGACGTGGCGCAAATCGGCGCCGCGATCGGGCGTGAGTTCTCGTTCGCGCTGTTGCACGCGGTCGCGGCAACGGACGAGACGGCGCTCAAGGCAGCACTCGTTCAGCTCGAGACAGCTGGTCTTATTGTGTCCACGGGTGCCGCAACGAACGCGACCTACGTCTTCAAGCACGCGCTGGTGCAGGAAGCAGCCTATGAGAGCCTGCTCAAGAGCCGCCGGCTCGTGCTTCATGGTCGTATCGCCGAGGCGATACGCGACAGCTTTCCCGACATCGCCGGCAAGGAACCCGAGGTCGTCGCGCGGCACTTCACCCAAGCGGGCATCGCCGATGCTGCCATCGAATGGTGGCAGCAGGCGGGCGAGCAGGCGCTGCGTCGCTCGGCCTATGTCGAGGCGATTTCGCATCTGACGGCGGCGCTTACTCTCGCCGAAGCCACGCCGGCCAGCGCGCCAAGGCAGCGAATGCTGCTGCGCTTGCACGTCGCGCACGGTCAGGCACTCATCGCCCAAAAAGGCTATGCCGCTCCGGAAACGACGGCCGCCTTCGTCCGTGCGCGCGAGCTCGCGGCCGGTATCGACGACATTACCGAGCGGCTCTCCGTCTATTATGGACTATGGGTCGGGGGCAACACGCGCGGCGAGCTCGCGCCGATGCTCGAGATGGCGGATGCTCTCCTTCGCGAGGCGGAGGGCCGGCCTGGCACGTCGGTGGCGGTCATCGCCCATCGGATCTTTGGCTCGACCTGCACCTTTCAGGGCGATTTCGTCACCGCCAAGCAGCATCTCGAAAAGGCGCTCGCGACCTACACCCCCGAACGCGATGCTCCTCTCGCCTATCGCTTTGGCCAGGACGTAGGGGTAGCCGCGGAGTGCTATCTGGCCGTGACGCTCTGGCCGCTCGGCGAGGGGGACCGGGCGCATCGTGTTGCAGCTTCGGCTATCGAGCGCGCGCAGCGGAGCGGGCACCCACCGACGATGGCTTACGTGCATGCCTACATGTGCGTTCTCGAGGTGTTCAGCGGCGTTCCCGCGCATGTGGCTCCTCATGCCGAAGCTCTTGTCGCCTTCGGCAATCAGCACGGGATGCAGTGGTGGCTGTCCACGGGCATCTTCTTTCGCGGCTGGACGCGTTGGCATGCCGGTCAACGCGAGACCGGCCTCGCCGACATGCGGCAGGGTATGGCGCTATCCCGCCAGCACGGGCTTACGTCCGCTCCGCCGCTCTACTACGCGCTCATCGCCGAGGCCGAGGAAGGCGAGGGACGGACTGACGAGGCTGTTGCACTGCTCGGTGAACTCTTCGCCGTGATCGAGCTGTCGGGCGAGCGCTGGATCGAAGCCGAAGCCCACCGGCAACGGGGGAACCTCCTGCGCCGACGCGGCGCGGAAAACTTTGCGCAGGCCGAGGCGGCGTTTCTGACGGCGCTCGATACGGCGCGTCGTCAGAAGGCGCCGGTTTTCGAGCTGCGCGCCGCTCTCGACCTCGCCAGGCTATACAACGACCTTGATCAGCAGCGGCGGGCGCGCGAGTGCCTTGAGCCGGTGCTCCTCGGCCTGCCTGAAGGACTCAAATTGCGTGAGGTCGAGCAGGCGCGCGACCTTCTCCTGGGACTTGCATAAGCAGGGGTTGCACAACCGCAGGGTGTGTACTAGGTTGCGAGCGACTGCAAGATCCGGAACGGGGGGAGTTCCATGATCAAGCGCATTTGGCTCTATCCACCATTGGCCTTTGCCAGGGTCGGCGGCTCGTCGACACCCTGTGAAAACTTCTATTGGGGGCCCGACGACCTGACGCCCGACGGAACGGCGCGGACCCGGATCGTCGCTGCGGAGACGCTTAAGGTGGCAGAAGACGGCACCATCACCGCGCATCAGCCCTCGTCGACCGATATCGTCTTCAAGGACGACGAAGGCTTCCGGCCGGTCTGCCCCTTCTTCGAAGTTCACGCTGAATGGGAATTGGACAGCGGAGAGAAGAGGGAAGGACCCCTTACGGAGGCGCTGCTCGAGCGGTTCGGACTGTCGGCGGACAAACTGAAGTGGCGGGTCGAGGTCTTCAATCTGAAGGCCTTTCATCTCACTGGCTCGGCTGGTGATCGCATCGCAGCGTCGGTCGAGATTCCGGCCGGCGATTTTGGCCGTCATCCGCTCGAAGGCCGCTCGTCCGTCGGCGAACCGCCCCTGGTGCCGCCGGAGAAACACATTCCGCTTGGAACAGCGCAAGCGACGCGGCGCGCCGGAGAGTTTCTCGGGTTCCGGCTGCGCTTTACGCCGGCCGCTGGCAAGGTCTATGCGCCGACCGATATCGCAGATCGCGTCGCAAAGCTTGAGCAGCCCAAGGTCCCCATCACCGGCATCGAGGCGGCGTACGCCGAGCTTGCCAAGGGTGGCGATCCCAAAGCGGTGTTCAGGGACTTCATGCTGGCGAACAACCTGGTCTGGCGGGACTTCAAGCTGCCCGCCGACCAGTGCTTGCTCAATCCGGCCGCGGAATGGCCGAAGTACAATCTGATCGGCGTCGATGATCTGGTCGCGCAATTGCCAAACTTGCTGCCGCGTTTTGCCGACTTGATGGCCTTGAGCGGCCACGGCGATCGCAGCGAACTGCTTCGTGCCTTGTCGGGCCCGTGCAAGAATGTCGGCAATCTGCCGCCGAGTCTTTTCGCCTTCGCCGCGGAGCCGCCGAACATTCTGGCCAGCCTCGGCATGGTCGACGACATGGGCGACGGAACGATCTCGGTTGAGCTCGGCGACCTGAAAGCGACGTCCCGCATCGTCATAGCGCCGCCCATGTACGCGCCGGACCGCCGCCTTCCCGTGTCGCTCGCCGATGGCCTGGCCGACCGCGTGGACCGAGCCTCGGTGCGAGACCCGCAATGGGTCGAGGGCCGCAATCGGGACGACGCCGATGCCGAGGTGCATGACCTGCTCGATCGCGCCTATGAAACCGCGGGCCTGCAGAATGTCGACGCCGCTGCAGACTTCCTGAGGCAGGAGAACAGCAACCGGGCCTTGCGGCGGGATAGTCCGTTGACCCCTCAGCAGGCGGCCGAACTGCTGTGGCACATCGATAAAGTGACGTCCGTGCACACGCTGCCGCTCTCCGCGCTCGCCTGGCAGCGGCATCGCCGCAACACGACACGGCTTTTCTTCGAGAATTTCGTCCGCGAGACCAAGGGCTGGTTTGAGCGATGGATACGGCCTCCCGCCGACCCGCAGAAATTCTATGACAGGCGCATGCCCGGGCTGATGCGTGGCTTCGATCGTCACCCACTTCACCTCACACGCCGGCAGTACGAACTCCTCAAGGCATGGGCGAAGCGGGGACCGCGACCATGAGCAACACCCTTGGCGCTGAGGCACGTCTGTTTCACAGCGCGGCCGGCTCCCACCTCTTCATCGTCGACGGCAGCCGCATCTACGATCTGCTGGAAACGGCGACGTCGGAGATCGAACGAGCTTTCGCCGCCGACTACGACGAGGCCGCTGCCCGAGCCTTGTTGGATTCACTCGTCGGCGGGCGGCGACCACGCTACATCGATGCGGCGTCGCCGCCGCTGCCGCCGATTTTCTCGCTGTCGCTGAACGTTGCGCAGAGCTGCAATATGAGCTGCGGGTACTGCTATGCCGACCGCGGCAAGTTCGGCGGTTCGGCGCGGCTAATGAGTTTCAGCGTGGCGGCTGCCAGCGTCGATCGCCTCATCGCCCAGTCGGCGCCGGGCGCCGATCTCGTGCTCGGCTTCATCGGCGGCGAGCCGCTGGTCAACCGCAAGCTCGTCCGCTCGATCACGGCCTATGCCGTCGAAGCAGCGCGCCGGGCGGGTCGGCAGATGCGTTTCTCGCTGACGACGAACGCGACGCTGATCGAGCCCGAAGATGCCCGTCTCTTCCGTGACCATGGCTTTTACGTCGCCGTCAGTCTCGATGGCGACCAGATAGCCAACGATCGCGTGCGCCGCATGCATGACGGCAGCGGGTCGTACGAGCACGTGATCGAGGGCATCGCACGGTTGCAGCAGGGGGGGCGGGCCAGGCCATCTTTCAGCGCGAGCAACGGTGACGCCGGCAACGGGCGACCTGCTTCCCATCCTCGATATCTCGTCGGCCTCGGCTTCGATTCCGTAGGCTTCGCTGCAGTGCTGACCTCGCCGGACCCAGCGCTGGCATTTGCCGGAAGCGATTTCGCCGCTTTCCGCCGCAGCATGATCGACTGCGGTCGCAAGGCGCTCGAGGCGCTCAAGAACAGGCAATCCTACCCGTTCAGCAACTTTGAGACGGCGCTCCATGAGATCCATCGCGGGACTCATCGACCCTATCCCTGCGGTGCCGGGGCCGGATACCTGAGCGTCAATGCCAAAGGCGACCTCTACGCCTGCCATCGCCTGCTCGACGACAAGAATTGGGCGATGGGCGACGTCTTCACCGGCGCCGACGATGCCCGTCGCGCGCAGCATCTGGCCCGCGCCCATGTCGACCGGATGGAACCCTGCCGCAGCTGCTGGGCACGTTACCTCTGCGGCGGTGGCTGTTATCACGAGGTCGAGCGTCGCGGCCGGATCGGTTGCGACTACATCCGTGGCTGGCTCGAATTCTGCCTCGCCGCCTACGCCGAGCTGTCGGTGGCACGGCCCGATTATTTCAGCGTGTCGCGTCGCGATGTCGATGTGGTCAAGATCGACCCCGCGCAGGCCGCAGGTTAGGAGGGGCGTGATGCAGCACGGTGCCAAGCTGACAGGCATGAAGCTCTTTCCGCGCAACCTCACGGCGCATGCCGACTATGTCGTGCGCGGCAATCCGGTGATCAGCCGACCGGAAAGCGGCGCCGACAACAGCCATCCCGGCCTCGAATTCGACCAGCGCAACCTCGATCGCGGCTTCTTCCCGGGCTTGCTGTTCGACTTCCAGTTCGGCGTTGGCGCGCGCCTCGCCGACGTCCGCTCGCCTTGGCTCGAGAAGGAAAAGGAGCTCGACAAGGACAACAACGGCGCGAACAGCCTTGGTGCGAAAGAAGCGGAATTTTTTCTCTGGTACATCCACGGCAAATTCGGCGATCGGCCCGGCGAGCCGGTGTTCGCCGACCTCTATGGGCTCGACGGTTACGATGTGCTGCGCAAGGTGCATGATTTGGAGCCAGGCCCGATCGCCGTCATCGTCGGCCTTCGCCCGGACAAATTGAAGGTCGAGACAGGCACCCTTCAGGTCTGGCTCCAGGTTGCAATGCTACAGCTAAAGGGGATGATTGGACCGCCGATCGCCGGACCAGTCGAACAGCGACTCAACACATTCCGCGCGAGCGACGGAAGCCTTCAGTTCGCCGTGCTCACCGGCGAGCGGGCCAGATACTTGAACGAAGATGGCGTCATCGATCTGCAGACCGCCGAGCCGGGTACGCTGACGCGAAGTCTTTGCTCGCCGTGGCAGTGGGATTTTACCGACTGCGGTTGCTATTACTGGGCGGCGAGCCGGCCTGACATCGTGACCGGCGCCAAGGGAACGCCCGGGCTGAACTTCCTCCGCGTCAAGAGGGAGGAGGTTCCGCCTCGTAGCCCTTCGGTGACCTGGGACGACTGGATGGATCCGAGCCGCGTCATGTCCCAGCCGAGAATGATCCTGGACTGGGAGACACTGCCACTCGTCATCGGCGATCAAGAAGCCGATAGCTACAAGCCTCAATCGGTCGTCCCGATTGGAGACCCATGGGATTGCAATAGAGTCATCAAGGAGCTCCAGAAACTGGCCGGCGTCGAGCATGCACTCTGTGTCAAATTCCTCTACGCCTATTACTCGCTGAACGCGCCGGACGACGCGCCCGAATCGCCGCTATGCAGGGTAGCAAAAGATATCTTGAATATTGCGGTCGACGAGATGCGCCACTTCCGCTGGGTCAATGAATCGTTGGTCCTGCTCGATCAGCGGCCGGTCTTTTCCAGGGCGACCAAGCTCAGTGATCCGCCGGGCAGTGGCGGACTCAGACAGCAGCAGATCGACCTGGTGCTCGAAGGCCTGACCCCCGAATCGCTGGATCGCTTCATCGCCATCGAAATGCCAAGCCAGCAGTACCGCCAAGGCGACGTCTCCGGTCTCTATACGCACATCCTTGTCAGCCTTGATCAGCTTCCCGGCGGATATACCAACAAGGAGGGCGAGGACGTCCGCGGGCAGGTACAGGAAGTGGTCAAGCTGATCATCGACGAGGGGAACGATCATTGGGCCCGCGCGAAGCGCGCTCGGGAATTGTTGCAGGACCTCGATCCCGACGACTACCTGCGTTTCAAGGGGGCGCCGACCGTGCAGCCACCGGCTTCCGAATGCGGCGCGTTACAGAGTCTTGGCGATCACTATTATTGGTTGGTGCTCGAGGTACTGCGGAGGGCCTTTGATCAGCCGCCCGATGCGCGGGGAGAGATGCTGAAACAGGCGCGCCGCGTGATGCATAACCTGGACGAGGTCGGCAAACTGCTTGGCCGACGCGGTCAAGGATTGCTGTTTACGTTGCCCGGAAGCCCGGGGGACGCGCCGTCGGACGGCACGTTACCCGGAAGCCCGGAGCCAGACGCGCCATCGGGCGGCGGCGGTTCGCTCGTGCTCGGAACAGCGATTCCAAATCTCTTGGCCGGCTTGAGGAAGTCGGTCTCCGACGAGGTGGCGGACTTCGCCAGGCGTCATGGGCAGGCCGCAAACGAGCTGTTGTATCTTCTCGGGGAAGACGCTGGAGGGGATGACCCTTGAGCCCCAAAAGAGCACTCGTGCTCGGCTCGGGCGTGGCAGGTCTCACGTCCGCCCATTTGCTCGCCGCCCGTGGATGGCGGGTCGATTGCGCCATGAGCTCGCCGACGCCAGGGCCCGTTGTCATCATTAGCCGCTCGAATGCGGACCTCTTGCGCGAGCTCTGGCATGCCGACGAAACGCTCTTCGCGGGCGCCCATCGCCTGCGAGGCCGGGTCGTTCAATGGGAGGGCGCGGCCGACCCGATGCATACGACAACACCGGCGCTCGTGATGTCGGTCGGGGTGCTGCAAGAGCGGCTCGTTGACCGAGCCGGAGAGAAAGGATTGTGCTTCGTCGCGCGTGAGCGCGTCGATCCGGCGCGGTATGACTGGGCGATCCAGGCCGGTGGTCGAGAAGCTACCTCGGGCAAGTCGATCACTTTCGGTTGCCGCCGAGGTGTCGCCGTATCGGTCAAGCTGACGTCCCGTGCTCACACCGACCGAGCGCTGATCGAGAGCGTACCCGGTGGCTGGTTGATCGTGATCCCGCAAGGCCTGGGCCGCGGTACGCTCCAGGCTGTCTTCTCCGATCAGCCCGTCGATCCGCACGCGCAGCTTCGCGCGCTACTGGCGCAATCGCAGGTCACCTCGGCCCTCATCGAGGAAATCGTCGGCGAACCGGTTGGCTTCACCGCGATGCCGCGTCTTGCGATGGTGCCCTGCGTGTCCGGCTCGATCGCCGTGGGAGACGCAGCCGTGGCGCTCGATCCGCTGAGCGGGAACGGCGTCGGCAGCGGCCTGCGAAGTGCGATCCTGGCCACGGCCGTTCTCGATGCAGCGGCAGAGGACACAGCGCCCCAAGCCTGCTTCGACCACTACACACAGCGACTGCGCAACACCATGCGCAGCCACGTACAAAGCTGCGTCGAGTTCTATGGTCGGGCGGCTCATGCCACCGGCTGGCGCGCTGAGATCGACACGATGAACCAAGCGCTGCATCGGCTGCCGTCGGGGCCGGGCGTGGCCGCGTTCATGCTAAACGACGGCCGTCTCGACCGGGTGCTTGGCTCGACCGCATCGGAGGCGATCCATACAGGCTGACAAAGTCCCGGCCGCCATGCGCGCGCTGAAGGGGAAGATGCATCCGGCTGTCACGGCGCGCGACATTCTCCGACAGGCCCATCGCGACCTGTTCGACAAGGAGGTGCAGCACACCTACACGACGAGCTACGTCTGGATGACCAATCAGGTGAGTCACTTCGGGCTGGGGTTTCTCGCCACCTTCGTGATCGTTTGGGTCGTTCAGATTGTTCACGCCCTCTGCGCCTGCGGGCTGACGCTGACCGGCATCGGCGTGAGCTGTGCGATCGAGCCACATCATTTTGGCGGCCTGATGCTCCTCGTTCCCGTCCTCGAAGTCGGTTTATGGGCGCTCTTGGAGTACAAGGACTATGCGGCGGCCAAACAGGACGCCAAGGGCAATAGCTTCGTGTTCGACGGGCGGGACGTCGCGTACGATGCGTTGACTGCGCTTTGGTTTATCACGGCCGGAATGGTCGTTGCCTATCTCTCGTTCGTGGCCTGGACGTTGGCGCTGGCGGCGTTCGTTGTCGGCGCGATCGTTGCATTGCTACCGGCTGGATATTGGCTCAGCCGCAAACTTTGCTTTCAACAAGCGGCACTCCCTGTTGATCTTCGGGACTACGGGAGCAGGGCGCACAAGTCTCGCCGTCGCCATCGCGACGGAGCATACGTTTTGCGTGCGCAGCGCCCGCTACCTGTCGTGGGCGAAATTCGTCGAAACCGCGCCGATCAACCCGGAGGATGCCGTGCAGGACGGGATCCGGGTCTGGCCATGGCGAGCAAGCGACATTGTCGTCCTCGACGATGTCGTCAAGGTGATCGAGGGTCGAGCCCATACGTCCCCGGATCACATCGTTGCGGATCTTGGCGCGCTGCCTCCCGACGTCGTAACGAGCCTTGCGGCGCGACAGACGATTTGGGTGCTGGGCCCGGATCAGTCCGGTTGGATCACCAAGCTATCTGCGGCGCTGAACGTTGCTCCACAAGAATTCTGTGCGGTCGAGGTGGTGGCCAGACCTATTTGATCTCGCGTTGTTGCTAGCCTGTCTTCGCATGGGGCGTCCCGATGTACGGAAATTCCTTGAGAATGTCCGTATGCGGCTTGAGCCCGCTCGGCGGGATGTCACCCTTGGAAAGGAAGGCGAGACGATGGTCGATGACGTCGTCGGTGAAGACACGACCGTTGGGGTATTTCGCGGGCTTCGTCGGATCGAAGTTCATCACGTCTGGCAGAAGGCCGTCGGCGTCGATCGCCGCGACAGCTTCGTCCTCGGTGTAATTGCCGGTATGGCCCATCAAGTGCACGAACATGGGCGTCCAGCGCTTGCGATCGTTGATCGGCTCGCTGGCATTGTATTCAAGCTTGGTGTCGTCGGTGTTGAAGAAGCTGCTGACCGATGGGTGGCCGGCGCGATCGACATGGAGCAGCTTGCCGTCTTGCCTGACGCTGCATCGTCCCCAGATGCGGATCGGATACTTGCTGCCGAGCTCGCTCGTCGGCAGTTCGAACACCGTCGAGAACACATTGGCTTCCGTGTTCGAATCGACGCCGGTCCAGGGCGCCTTGACGCCGACCTGGAGCGAGGTGAAGTTTCTGTCGCCCAGCGGGCTGTATAGATTCTTGATCCCATCATAGTCGAAGAAGAAGGCGTCGCTGCGACTGCCGGTGAAGACGGTGTAGTTGCCGGCCTTCACGATATTGGGGCGGGGGTCGAAGGAGACCTCGGCGTCGGCAATGATTTTCGTCCCGCCGGCTTCGACCGAGCGGGCCTCCGCGCCTTTGGCGACGAAGACGTTTACCGTCTGCTTGCCGTTCCGGGGCGGCGAGAAAACGTAGCTGACAGCGATATCCGCCAGCAGATCTCCGTCGGTGTCGATGTTGAGCCGATAGATCGCGTCGGGATGGAGCGCGTCGGCGGTGGGATTGGCGTTGAGGATGATCACAGTCCTTGCCGGATCGACGGGCGACTGGAACGCGTAGAGATCGCAAAGATCGAGCCGTTGATCTCCGAGTGGCGGGCCGAGGCTGAGTCCGGTGAAATGGTTCGACATTTTTCTCTCCTGTGGAATAGAGAGGCGAACTTTATTCAGCGAGGTAGCAACAAGCGGTTGCTTTCAACCCCGAGTCTTGTCTATCGAGCGGGCCGGTACAAGTCTTTAAACCGACACACACGGCCTCACGGCGCCACCGCGCCCGTCACTTCGGCGCCGCGGCCGACGGATAGAACAACTGCTCGCCATGGGCGGTATAGGCGCCGATGGCCGACTGCCCGGTCGGTGAAACGAGCCAATCCCTGAGGCGACGCGCAGCCTCGTGCTTGACGTCGGGGTGTTTCACCGGATCGAGCAGGATCACGTCATAGCGGTTCACCAAGCCAGGATCGCCTTCGACCAGGATCTTGAGGCCGGCCTTGTTGGCGAAATTCAACCAGGTCCCGCGGTCGGTCAGCGTATAGGCATTCATGCCGGCGGCCGCATTGAGCGCGGCCCCCATGCCGCCGCCGATGTCGCGGTACCAGGCGTCGCCGGTGGCGCTGGATGGTTTCAAGCCGATGGCGCGCCATAGGCGTTTTTCCAAGGCATCCGTGCCGCTCTTGTCGCCGCGTGACACGAACGACGCCCGGGCGGCCGCGATCGCCCGCAAGGCAGCCTGCGCGTCGTGGCCGCCGCCGACACGCGCG
>Ga0209648_10001545_pt1 | contig 18729 bp, 16 predicted proteins | sample GraSoi2013_115cm_FD_185830 | JGI IMG/M metagenome (GOLD analysis project Ga0209648, IMG submission 185830) | Grasslands soil microbial communities from the Angelo Coastal Reserve, California, USA - Sample 9_17_2013_115cm (SPAdes) (version 2) | ecosystem: Environmental > Terrestrial > Soil >...
ACGTTGCGGGGCTCGTTAATCCTACACGGGGTGCTCGGCCACCTTGAAGACTACCTCTCAGGATCATTGATGCAAGGGAAGGAGGCCAATCTTGACGAGGCGGTAGATGTTGTACGTGAGATGTCTGGCTCTGATGAGCTGATGAACCTCATTAGTTCGGAGGAGGATCCCCAAGTCCTCATTCAGGCAGCGACAGTTTGGATCGATGCCCTATTGATGAAAATTGGAGAATTACAGTACTACTTGACCATCCAAGTAGATATGGAACCGGAAGGTAACGCCGATGATGACAATGAGGGCCGAAAACGAGCCTTGCTGCAGGCGCTTGTTCTTCGGATGACAAGTGTGGTCGAGGAGTTGTGGGAATTAACCCTAACGAAGTCCGAAGATGCTCCTTGGCATGATTATCTGGCAGGAGCGATGGCTTTTTCAGTAGCTTGGCACAATCGTTGGGGGGTCTCCGGTGCCACAGATGATCCGATAACTGACTGGGTCGGCGCGGGTGGTTTCCTGACCGGAGATGCCCAAGGGGACTCTTTCTGGGAAGGCGTAAAGTTCAATCTTCTGTACCATTCGAGATATTTCCAAGTGAGGGCTTCGGCTTGGCATCGTGAAACCGCTCTGCGCTTGTGGCGTCGCGGGAGGCCGAGGTTGGGCGCAGACTCGTCGCATGAAGCTGGATTGGACTCGTCTGAGCAGGATGCGGCATGGGGGCGGAGATTTTCCGGCTTCTATCGAGCCTGCATCACCCGACTCTTGCCCCTTGAATTGAACTCGACTCCTCTTACGTCTAGCGAGGTTGCCGGCATCACTTTCGTGCTCGGGCTACGAGCCCCAAGGGAGGATGAATTGGCAGAGGAGTTCGAGAGCCGCATCGAGGCGATGGCCGGGACTCGTTCTTGGACGATTAGAGAGGGATTTTGGGACGGTGTCTTGCGATTGTACGTGCAAAACATCCGCGATTCCATTGACTTCACCCAACCCTTCCTTCTGGAGGCGTTTACGAAGGCTCGCCGAGGTCAGCCGGAAAGCCTCACGCGTCTCGCCGAGATGGCGAGCGTTACGACCCAGCGACTGCTGTCGACTTCGGGCGAACCGTGGGTGGCACAAAGTCTCGATCGTATCAGGCCACTGATTCAGGCCCTGACCGAACTGTAGCGCTGACGAACATGTGCTAACGACGATGCCGACATTCCTTGAGGTGAGAGAAATCGAGAAGCGGTACGGTTCGTCAACGGCTCTAGATAGCGTGTCTTTCGAAGTTGAGGAAGGCGATCTGAACGTGATCTTAGGTCCAAGTGGCTCGGGCAAGAGTACTCTTCTCAAGGTCATTGCCGGGCTTGTCGTGCCCACCTCTGGGAGAGTATTCATCAAAGGCATTGACATCACCGATGTGCCGATCGAACAGCGCAACATCGGCCTAGTGATGCAGGGTTACGCCTTGTTTCCGCACCTGACCGCCTACCAAAACGTGGCCTTTCCTCTGCGGACATCAGCGCACCGTTGCGACCAGAGGGAAGTACGCGAGCGAGTACAGAGGATGTTCGCGCTAACCGGCTTGGAGGGTCTTGAGGAGAGGAGGCCGAGCGAGCTCAGCGGAGGCCAGCAGCAACGGGTCGCACTCGCGCGAGCACTTGTCTTCGATCCTGACATTCTGCTCCTAGACGAGCCGCTTGCAGCGCTCGATCGGGAACTTCGCGAGCGGATGCAGGAGGAGATCCGCAAAATCCATCGAACCTTAGGCACTACTGTGGTCTTCGTGACGCACGATCAGACCGAAGCAATGAAGGTCGCTGATCTTATCACCATCCTCAACCGAGGCCGAGTCGTTCAAACGGGTTCGGCGCGTGAGTTGTACGAATCGCCGAGTGACGAGTTCGTTGCGCGTTTTCTCGGCGGCACGAATCTCGTGACCGGAATGGTTACGTCGATCTGCAACGGTGTTCTCAATGTGCAAGTGGGCGGTTTCAAGTTGCGCGTGCCGTCAATCGCCGGGCTCTGCGTGGAAACGCAAGTCACACTGATGGTTCGTCCAGAAAAAGTTCGGGTTGGAGTTCCCGACTCCGGCGCCAACAGTCTTCCGGGGACCATTGTTGACTCAACGTATTTAGGAAGTGCAATCCAGACGGACGTCTCGTTGAGCGACGGTACGGTTTGGCGGTCAAACATGACTCCTGCCAGCTCCCACTTCCAGACAGGTTCGCCAACCCACCTTCACTGGCGGATCGAAGACACGCGCGTGCTGGCGGCTTTACAGCCGCCTTCTATTTCTCCCTTGGAGGCCTCAATATGAACTGCAAATTCAACCCTCAGCTAGCGATTGCACGGTTTCTATTCACCGCATTGTTAGCATGTACGGCCGCATGCAATCACCCGCAAAACCAGAACGTTGGGGCGCGGGAACTCACCGTTTGCTCGTACGGCGGTTCCTTCCAGGAGGCACAGCGGAAAGCCTTCTATGAACCATTTGAGAAAGAGACCAGAATCAAAGTCCACGAAGCGCAATGGTCGGGTGAATACGCAAAGCTCAGAGCGATGGTTGAGGCGGGATCGCCCGCCTGGGACCTCGTAAACGGAGCGGAGTCATCAACCATTATTCGCGGAGCCCGAGAGGGTATCTTGGCACCAATCGACTACAGGGGAATCGACAGAACTAAGTTCTATCGGGGTGCTTTGACGGACTACTCCGTAGCCTTCGACTTCTACTCGACCGTTCTGGCCTATAGCACTCGGACCTACCCTGCCGGGAAGGCTCACCCCATGACCTGGGCGGATTTCTGGAATACGAAGCGGTTCCCTGGAGGGCGTTCCTTGAGGAAGGACCCACGTACCACGCTTGAGTTTGCCCTCCTGGCTGACGGTGTGCCTATCGACAAGCTCTATCCCTTGGATGTCGACCGAGCCTTCCGGAGCCTCGACAAAATCGCTCCCTCAGTCACGGTGTGGTGGTCATCGGGCCACCAACCGGCGCAGCTGCTGGCGGACAAGGAAGTAGCCTTTGCCTCTGCATTCAATGGCCGGATCTGGACGGCTGCAACGCAAGACAAGATGCCTCTAGAGGTCGAATGGAATCAAGGAGCCCTCGATACCGATTCATGGGTCATTCCTAAAGGCGCGAGACACTACAATGAGGCGATGGAATTTGTCAGGTATACTTGCAGGCCGGATGTTCAACTCCGACTAACGAAATACATCAACTACGGCCCAACAATGCCCGAAGCTTATGCCAGCCTCGAAGCGGCTACCCGAGCCATTCTCCCGACTTCTCCAGAAAACCGCCCCAAGCAGTTTGTTTTTGATGCACAGTGGTGGGCAGATAATGAGGCGGTAGTGGTAGAACGCTGGAATAAGTGGCTCGTCGAACGCTGATGCAGAGCCAACATCGCTTTCGATCGACTGATTCTTTGGAGGATCCAATTGCCATCACTGGAAGCTGAACCCGAAGTGTCGGAGCGGTCAACCGTGGCTCATGCATCGGCTTACGGCTCGCGTGGTGGTTCCCTGTTACTTCTGCCTGCGATCGGATACCTCTGCCTTTTCTTTTTCCTTCCCATTGCTTTCCTACTCCTCCAAAGTGCGCTCGTACCACAAAACTACCTCCGAATCTTTCGCGAAGACGTCTATCTCGATGTGATGTACCGGACGGCGAAAATGTCATTGGCCGTCACGGGCGTCTGCTTGGTTCTTGGGTATCCATTTGCGTACTTCATGTTAACCGCGCCTCAACGCGTCATCAATGTGGTGGTAGGTGTCGTCACCTTGCCTTTTTGGACCAGCATTCTCGTGCGCAGCTACGCCTGGCTCGTGCTCCTTCAAAGAGAAGGGGTAGTGAACAGAGCGCTCTTAAGCCTGGGAATCATACACCATCCTCTCAAACTCGTGTACAACATCGTTGGTGTGATATGCGGTATCAGTTACATCATGCTTCCGTATATGATTCTGGTTTTATACGCGAGCATGCGGAACATCGACTTTCAGTTGATTGTCGTGGCCCGCAGTCTAGGAGCCACTCGCCTGAGAGCGTTCTATAAGATCTTCGTTCCACTAACCGCCGCCGGTGTAATGGGCGCATGCTCCTTGGTATTCATTCTTTCGTTTGGTTACTTCATAACGCCGGCTTTGCTCGGCGGGCGTGAGCAAACGACCTTTTCGATGCTCATTGATATCCAGATGAACCAATTGCTCGACTGGAAATTCGGAGCGACCCTTTCCGTCGTGCTCTTGTTGGTCATTGTTTTCTTGGTACTCGTCGTGCGCCGCATCGTCAGAGTGGAGAGGTCCGTCCAGTGGATACAGTAGCCACAGATGAGAGAGCAACTCTCAGCTTGTTCACAAAGATAGCTGTGGCTGCGGTCACGGTCTTTCTCGTCGCGCCGATTCTTGTCATTGTTGTGCTTTCGTTTAGTGCCAGTCGATATCTCGAATTCCCGCCGCCCGGCTATTCGCTAAGGTGGTATCAAAACTTGTTTGCAGATCCGAGTTGGCGGGAGACTCTTTTAACGAGCTTAGAGGTTGCCATACCGGCCATGCTGCTGGCTACATCGCTCGGCACTGCTGCGGCGATTGGGCTCGTCCGATCCCGGAGTCAGGCAAGGGACCTGCTGCTTTCGTTGACACTGACTCCAATGATCGTTCCATCGATCGTAACGGCAGTGGCTGCCTTCCTCTGGTTTGCTCCGATGCATTTGATTGAAACGCGAACCGCCCTCGTTCTTTCACATACAGCGATTGCGATTCCGCTAGTCGTGCTGAGTGTATCGGCAAGCCTTCAGGGCGTCGATCACTCGCTGGAACTATGCGCTAGATCTTTGGGGGCCACTCCGTTCATGGCTTTTCGACGGGTCACCCTCCCCCAAATACGCTCAGGCATACTCGCAGGCAGTCTCTTTGCGTTTATTACGTCGTTTGATGAACCCGTGATATCACTTTTTGTCGCTGGCACGCGAACGGTAACGCTACCGAAGAGGATGTGGGACGGCATTCGTTATGAGATTGACCCAACGGTTTCCGCTGTATCGACTGTCATCATTGTGTTTACATTCGCGCTCGTCCTTGTCGCCGGCCGCCTTTTGCTGAAGTCTCGGGCTCGACTCCAGCCGATCACCACGAATCCGTCTTCCGGCTCAGTAAGCGGAATCGGCGTCGTGGATGTACAGGCGACTTCTCAGGATAAAAGGAGATAATGGCTTTAGTCATGCCGGAAATCGACTGCACAACGTTCTTTGATGCTTTGAATCCGCGTGTCAGGACGCGGGATAAGGTCTCTATTGAGATTGATGATCACACATATCTTCCAGAGGGGGAGCTGCTGGATGGGTGGCTGCCAAGAACCCGAGAGGCATTTCGCCTGCTGGCCCGCTCGGCGGGAGAGCCAGCGAGGACCTATCAGAGCATGGGTATCGTCGGCTGCGGGCCGGGGGTTGATGCGGCTTTGGCAGTGGAATTACTAGATCCTACGCTGCTTGTTCTCATGGATCTTCGTCAAGATATTGTAAACATAGCAGTAGAGAACGTCCGCCGCAATTGTATTATCCGTCCCGGCAACGAAGTCACTGGCTATGAAAGTGACCTATGCGGAGCATTACGCCGGATGGGCAAGAGGGTGGATTTGATTTATGAAAATCTTCCGAATCTGCCGGCTCTGAAGGGGCTGACTCTCGACCATAGTGCTCTTACTGCAAGTTTTTATGACGATTCCACGTATGCTCCGATTCCAAAGGAATATGATCGCCTCATGCTTGGTTTGCACTATCGCTTCTTAGTTGAAGCCAGAGAATGCTTGGAGCCTGGCGGACAAGTGATAAGTTGCGTTGGAGGACGGGTTCCCTTCGGTGCGATCGAGTCAATGTTCTTGAAGCTGGGTTATCGCCCTAGTCTGTTGGTAACGGACATCGTTCGGCAGTTTGAAGCTGAACGGCTTTTGCCACAATACAGTTACCTCGAGCAGCAGACTGGGATGAAGTTCAGATTCCTTCCGTTGGAGGCTGGCAAGGCAACATTTGCTCAGTTGCGAGATGCCGGAGTTGCCAGCGGGAGCATCGCAGAAGAGCTTCACCGGAGGGGAGCCTTTATCGACGCTCATGATGCGAACGTGCGGCAGATGCTCGGGAAGCATATCGGCGTTGTTGGGTTCGTGATCCAGGCGTCTTTGACATAGGGTGCCGATCTGGTTTGGAGAGCAGGATGCGGCGTCGCTCGCTGCCGATTCAGGAAGGCCGAGAGTCGCGAGGCCGAGATGGGGCGAGGTGCCCAGTCATCGCGGACACTTGGCCTGCGAAGTCCGCGAGAGCCTCAGAGAGTTCCATAATAGCGCGTAGCGGGGTATTGGCGCTATCGCCAACCGAACGCTTGGTGGCGAGCCGTTGTTCATCCATTGTGCGCATGGAGTCCAGCAATTTGGCCAGCGTACGATCGATCCTGAAGACCATGTACAGTAGGGAGTGGGCGTCGGCTTTACAGTCCGTCGGAGGGGGGACCGTTTCATCCGAGCAGACCGCTAGAGTTTCAGAGACTTGGCGTTCAATGTCGTGCAAAGTGCTTTCAAGAATTTCAGTCGTTGCAGTGCTGACCCGTTGTTCAGGTGTTCCGAATCCGAGGCCTTCAAGGGATTCCTTGATTGCTGGCCAGTGCTTAGTCGCTATAGCGTCGTGTGATACTCTAATGAACTCTAACGCGAAGTCTGTAGCCATAGTTGGACCCTGAATGTAGCACACTCAACAAGCAAGAAGGCGGGCGGCGTTTTCAAGCTTTTCGAGTACGAGATGGAGTTGTGGCAACCAGATCGCTGGCCTCGCAGCGCGACAATCGCATATGCAGAACGCAACAGTCCGACCACTCCAGCCAGCGGTCGGCCAGAGGACCGCGCCCGTGAATGTCGGCAGGGCCACCTCGCGAGCCGTAGCTGTGGTGTACAGTGAGGGTGGATGCCCCCGAAACGCAACTTGGCCCCGCGTCGCCGCAGCAGTACTGCGGAGTTGTACCCTCTCTCTTCATGGCGCGACACGATGACTGGCCGGGAGTTTCTGACCATCACCGTTCGCCAGGACAACGGCAGTTTTCTTTCCTTAATCGCCGAAGATCCAGGCATCAGAGCCACGGCGAACACGCCGGCTCAGGCGCGGCGTGAACTTTTGAAGCAAATCAAGAGCCAGCGGAATCAAGTGGAATCGCGTGAAGACACCCATGCAGAAGACGCGGAGGACATTCGCGTATTGCGCCGGCGCAGGAATGAATCCGCCTTGACGAGAGAACAGTTTCTGCGTAGGCATGGCTGGCTCTGAGTGGACCTACTCAATCGGCAAAAGCGCCACCGCGAAATTAAGCCAGGGACACGATTGAATCTCTGATTGATGACCGGATTCCTCCCGGAAGCGTCAAACTGCGAGGGACGCAAACGCCTACCGAGTCCGTTTTTGGCTATGAACGCTATCGCATCCTGTACACTGTGAATCAACACCGCCGCCTGTACACAGGAGCATTCATCCATGGAGCCAATCACGGTCGGTATTCGGGAATTTCGAGAAAACCTCGCTTCGTACTTGCTGGAAAGCGATACCCCGGTCGCCATCACCCGGCATGGAGATACCATCGGATACTTCATACCTGCTCGGCACAAGCGTTCCGAAGCGGAACGGACCGCGCTCAAGGAGGCCGCCGCACAGCTTGACGCGGTGCTCGCGGCGAAAGGCGTGACTGAAGACGAACTCGTTGCGGATTTCAAGCGTTGGCGCGCGGCCAAGCGCCGATGATCGCGGGGCAGCGGAGGTGCACTCTGTCGCGCGCTCGTGCGATACCCTAGAAACAGGAGCACAACCCAATGCGTCTCGATATCTCTTCGAAAACCGAAGCTCGCCTGGCTGCGAAAGCCCAGGAGCAGGGTCTCTCGGTTGACGCTTTTCTGGAGCGGCTCCTGAACGATGCGGGCGAACTGACGGCAGCCGCAGCCAACGGCGATGCTCCACAACTCCCCGTCTGGCATTTCGGAGTGCGCGGCAGCTTGCACCGTCGGGACATCTACGACGATGTCGGTTGAGCCGGGAGTGCTCGATGCCAATGTTTTGGTATACGCCGTGGAAGCCGGCGCTCCGCAACACGCCATTTCGCGCGCGTTGATCGAAGCCGCCCGCGACCCAGCCACTGCCCTGTATCTCACGTCCCAGGTGCTCTGCGAGTTTTATTCCATCGTTACAAATCCCCGCCGGGTTGCTGTCCCGCGTTCCCCTACCGAGGCTCTTGCGGCGATTTCGGCTCTGCTCGCGCTGCCTGGCATACGCTTGCTGCCCACACCTGCGCGAGCTGTGGAAGGCTGGATGGCTTTGTTGCAGCGCCATCCCCGTGACTGGCGGCGATGTGTGCGATTTTTCAGCTTGTAGCAACTATGCTGGCCAATAACGTTCGGCGAGTCTATACCTTCAATAGAGGGGATTTTGAAGTGTTCCCCGAACTGACGGTCATTGCCCCGCCGCAGGGTGCCTGATGTCTTCCGCCGCTTCCAGTCTCGTCAACAAAGTCTGGAACTACTGCAACCTGCGCCGCGACGATGGTGTGTCCTAAGCGCGACAAGGCGACCTCGACATCTTCCGGCTGAGAGATGAAAGCCTTGGCGATTCATCGGATCTCCCCGACCCAGCGGTCATGGCCGCCGAGATCGTCGAGGATCTGCAAGCCGCCCTCGATCAATTCGCCCAGATCGCGTCCGATCTCGCAGGCGGTGAGCGCAACGGACCCGCAATTGAACCAAACAATGCGGATTCATGAATTGGTGAAAGGTAAAACAGGTAACTGTAACTGTCCCTCATTCAGGCACCGGGGCAGTTGATCCCAAGTGTTGCGCGCAGGATTCGTTACACTCGACAAATGCTCCTGTGCCCGGTCCGTGGCTGCCACATGGCATTGGTGCGCGAGGAGCGGCGACTGCTTTGCCCGCGCGGGCACGCGTTCGACGTCGCGCGTAGCGGATACATAAACCTGCTGCAGCCGCAAGAGCGGCGATCGAAGCGGCCGGGCGACACTGCGGCTGCCGTCTCGGCGCGGCGGCGATTGCACGATCGCGGCGTCACCGAGCCGCTGCTCGAAGCGATCGCAGAGGTCGCGAACGCATCCGCGCGCGACATCGTTCTGGACGCCGGGTGCGGTGACGGGTTCTACCTCGGAAGCTTGGCTCAGCGGACCGGTTGCGATGCGCATGGCGTGGATATCTCGATTGGGGCAGTTAACGCGGCGGCGCGGCGGTATCCGGGATGCGAGTGGATCGTAGCCAATGCCGATCGGTTCGTGCCGTACGCCGACGGCTCTTTCTCGCTGGTTCTATCGATCACGGCGCGGATGAACGCGCGAGAATTCCGGCGTGTTCTGCGCGACGATGGAAGGCTCCTGGTTGCGATTCCTGGGCCCGAGGACCTGGTGGAACTGCGCGGCGCCGGACGCGATCGCGTGGCCCAAACCGTTGAGATATTCGCGAACGGCTTCAGGCTCGTCGATCGGCGACGGGTCGCCGCAGCGGCCGATCTCGACGCCGGCGCTGTTCACGACGTTCTGCTTTCGATATACCGGCCGATGCGAGCGCGGCCAGCCGAGGCGATGCGAGTGACGTTCAGTCTTGATCTGCTGCTGTTTCGAGCCGTGTAGAAAGGTCGCCGTCCCTCATTCGTACCGCAGGGCAATTAACGGATCGATTCTGGTGGCGCGGCGGGCGGGAATGTAGGTGGCGAAGAGAGCCACTGCCAACAAGACGACGCCTACGGAGGCGTACGTAATCGGGTCGGTTGTTTTCACTCCGAACAGGAGGCTGGCGAGCAGGCGGGTGAGGCCGTATGCCGCGCCCAAGCCGATCACCAGTCCGATCCCGGCCAGAAGCATTCCCTGGCGGACGATCATGGCCAGCATATCGCGCGTGCCGGCGCCGAGCGCCAGGCGAATGTCGATCTCCTGCATGCGCTGCTCTACCGTGTACGACATCAGCCCGTAAATGCCGATCGCGGCCAGCACCAGCGCCAGTCCGGCGAAGATGGTGAGCAGAAGCATGTTGAAATTCTGGCGGGCGGTGGATTCGGAGATCACCTGCTCCATGCTGCGAATTTTCGAAACGGGCAATTGGCCATCCACGGCCAGAAACTCGCGCTGGATGGCGGGAACGAGAGCGGAGGGGTCGTTGGTAGCGCGAATCGCCCAGTTCAACGGGATGACACTGTTCGCCAGCTTGGTCAATGCATCGATGACTTGAGGCTGGGGAACGTACATCACGGGCTGATCGGAATCGCTCAGGCCAGTCTCGCGGACGTTGCCGACAATGCCGACGATCTGGCGGATAGGCTCGTCAAAATCAGGGCCGAGCCCTTTTCCTATGGTCACGCGGCTGCCGATGGGGTCGCCCTTCGGCCAATACTTCTTGGCCATGGCCTGATTGACGATCAGAACGCGTTCAGATTTTCCGTTGTCACCGTGGTCGAAGAGCCGGCCACGCAGAAGCGGAATCCGGAACGTCCTGAAGTAGTCCGCAGTCACGAAGCGCCATTGTTCGTCGCCGTTGTACATTCCACCCCTGGTTGGCGGCTGGCCCTCGATCAAGAAAGGCAAATCGATCCCGCCGCCTTCCAGAGGGAGCATGATGGTGGCGGCTGCGGCTTCGACGCCCGGCAAGGCGGTCACGCGTTGCACCACCTGGGCGATCATGTTCGCGGCTTTCGCGGTGGTCTCGTACTTGCCTCCAGTGAGCGACGTTTGCATGGTGATGACGTTGTGCGTATCGACGCCGGGCTCGACGCGTCGCAAGCCAACGAAGGTGCGGATCATGAGCGTCGCCCCGGCGAGCAGAATCACGGCCAGAGCCATTTCCATGATCACCAGCAGGCTGCGCGTGCGATTGTGGCGCTTTCCGGTGCCGGAGCGTCCGCTGGTTTCCTTCAGCGCGGAGTTGACGTCCATCCGCGAGACGTGCAGGGCGGGAAACAGGCCGAACACAATACCGGTCAGCAGCGTGACCGCCAGAGTAAAGAAAAGTACATGCCAATCCAGAGCCGAAACGAGCGCTGCGGCGTGCTCGTGGTCGCTGATGCGCGGCAGGTTCCCGGGGCTCAAGGCAAGCAGCGCGCGCACGCCCCAGGCGCCCAGGATCAAGCCGAATAAGCCGCTCAAGCCGGCCAGCAGAACGCTCTCTGTCAGAAGTTGACGAACCAGCCGTCCACGGCTGGCGCCGACCGCGGTGCGAATCGCAATCTCCTTCTGGCGGCCGGCGGCGCGGGCAAGCAGCAGATTGGCCACGTTGGCGCAGGCGATCAGCAGCACGAAACTGACAGCGCCCGTTAGCACCAGCAGCGCCAGCCGGACATCGCCCACCACGGCATCCCGCAGCGGCACGACGGTGACGCTCTCGTTCTTGTCCATCCATCGGGGATTCGCGCGGCGGAATTGCTCACCGGCCATTTGCATGTTCGCTTTGGCGGCCTGAATGGTGACTCCAGGCTTTAGCCGGCCAGCGGCCAGCAAATAGTGGCCCTGGTTGATGCTGTTCGGATCCGGCTGGAGTGGAATAAAGACGTCGGCGGGAGGGTCGGAGTGAAAGGTGTCGGGCAGTATGCCTACTACTGTGTACGGATCGCCGCCGAGGATGAGCTGCCTACCGACGATCGCGGGATCGCGGCCGAGATGTTGGGTCCAGAGATCGTGGCTGACTATGGCGGCTTTCGCGCCGCCGGGGGCGTCTTCTTCGGCAAGGAATGTCCGGCCGTAGGCGGGCCGCACGCCGAAGACGCGGAAGTAATCGGCCGAAACATGAATGCCCTTTACCTGTTCGGAATGCTCGGCGGCGCCCAGGTTCAGGCCGGGGCCGGAGAAATCGTAGGCCGCCATGCCGTCGAAGACCTGGTTGCTTTTCTTCCAGGCGATGAACTTGGGAATGGAAACTGAGTTGCCTACGTCACCGGACTTGTAGCTGCGCTGGATGCGCATGATCCGGTCCGGCTCGGGGTAAGGAAGCGGCTGGAGCAACACCGCGTTGACGACGGAAAAGATTGCAGTATTAGCGCCGATGCCCAGAGCCAAGGCGGCGATGGCGATGCCGGTAAATCCCGGGCTCTTCAGTAACAGACGGACGGAGTGACGCAGATCCGATGCAAGGCTACTCATACCATGCAGTACGAGTAGCTATGCCGGAAGTTCGAGCTTTCCCGTCCAAGAAGCTAGCTTTGTGAAGAAGCCGCTGTGAGGACAGAGCCGATCTGGCTGAAGATCGTGCTGATGCTGGTCGCGACGCCTGGCATAATCGCGCCTGCGGCCACTGCCACAAAACCGGCCATCAGGGCATATTCAATCAGATCCTGCCCATGCTCTTCGCGCCAAAAACTCGCGATCTGCTTCAGTCTAAGAACCGTATTCATCCTTCCCTCCTTGGAAATACTGACGGGCTCCCGAGGGTTGTCCAAATAGCCTTGGGCAGTCTCGAAGAGCTTACCCTGAGCATCGGCATCTCTGAGCCTTTTCTTTAGTCTTTATTTTGAATGAGTTAACGGAAACGAACAATACCGCCGATAGAGTAGGTGGGCTAAGCCAGAGTCCCTAATGATGAAATCGCGCGTACCACAAAGCATCTGGCCGGTATCGGTATTTGGCCTGGGTTTTATGTTGCTGGTCATCGGCTTATCCGGTGTAGCCAGCATTGAAGAGACGCAGCGCATCCACGAACAGATCTTATCGGTTGAAGACAACTATCGCCACATTGAGACGCTGGTAGAAGGCGTCCGCGCGGACACGTCGCGAGTGGCCGTTCTTCGCCAGGACCGGTTGCTGGATCCCAACGGGTCCGGCACGGATTACTCGGGCCAGCTTGCCAAGGTCCGTGCCAATGCGGAAGCCGACTTCAGCCAGTTGCGCGCATTACGCCTGCAACAGGAGAACCGAGCGCCGGAGCGGCTGGAGAGCGCAGTCCGGATTTATCTGGACGGCGTGGCCGCGGAATTCCGCGAAACCCCGGTCAGGGGAGACAAGCTCGGATCCATTAACGACCGGTTTCGGTCGCAGAGCAGGAAGGTGTTCGCCGTGACCGAAGAACTGACGCGAATGAACGAGGAGACCTTCGAATCGCGGCGGCAAGCTTTGAACCACTCGGTGGAGAGCTTGCAAAATGACATCTGGGAAACGATACTGACGGCGCTGATTCTGGGAACCGTGATTGCCGGCGCGAGTATCTTCCGGATCTCGGGCCTGGAAAAGGAATCTGCCCGGCAGCAGCAAGCCACGCGGCAAGCTGAAACAAGCTTGCGTCACCTTTCCCAACAACTGGTTTCCTCGCAGGAGCAGGAGCGCAAGGCGTTGTCGCGCGAACTGCACGACGAAATCGGACAATTGCTGACGGCGTTGCGCATGGAGCTTGGGCACCTGGAGCGTGCTCGGGGTACGGGCGCAGATTTCACGTCCCATCTCGAACAGGCAAAGAAGCTGGCCGAGAGCACGCTGCGAAGCACGCGCGACATCGCAATGGGACTGCGCCCGGCGATGCTCGATGTCCTGGGTTTGGGGCCGGCTCTGGAGTGGCAGACGCGCGAATTTTCCCGGCGCTACAACACGCCCATCCAGCTTGAGGTCGACGGCGATCTCAAGGACCTGTCCGACCGGCATCGGACGTACCTGTATCGAATCGTGCAAGAAGGCCTTACCAACTGCGCCCGGCACGCTCAGGCGAAAAGCATTCGAGTGCGTCTGGAGGATGGAGAGGGCCGGCTTGCCGTCACGGTAGAGGACGATGGCGTTGGCTTCGACCAGCACGGCTCGGTTGTCTCGGGCCTCGGCTTGCTCGGCATGGCGGAGCGCGTGCGCGAACTGTGTGGAAGCATGGCCATCGATTCGGAACCGGGCAAAGGCACGCGCATTTCCGTGATTCTGCCGCTCGCTCGCGACACGAATACGGGCGAGATCACCGGGAGAGAGCCCGCGGACTGAGATAAGAATACAAGGAACATAGAAGACCAGGAAAACTCGGGAGCCGATTCACCCAGACCCCTCGTATTCTGTCTTCCTTGTATTCTGAACTGTACCTGCTACTGGATGATGCGCTTCCGGACCGCGTAGAGTACGATGTCGGCCGTGCTGTGGAGATTGAGCTTCCCCATCAGCCGGCTGCGATGCGTTTCCACGGTGTACAGACTCACGCTCAAGAGACTGGCGGCTTCCTTGTTGGACTTGCCTTCGGCCAGCAATTGCAGCACTTCCTTCTCACGGTCCGTCAGCAGGTCGTAGGAATCTTCCAGCCCCTCGTTCTGCATCTGCCGCATGTAGTCTTCGAGCAGCGTCTGCGTGATGGTGGGACTGAAGAAAAGCTTTTTGCCGGCAACGGCGCGAACTGCCTGGAGCAAATCGGCCTCGGCGCAGTCCTTCAACAGGTAGCCATGTGCGCCAGCGGCCAAGGCGCGCACCAGAAACGTTTCGTCGCAATGCATGCTCAGCATGATGACGCCGACGTTGGGATCGCGCTTGACGATTTGCGATGCGGCATCGATGCCGTTGAGTTGCGGCATAGTGATGTCCATAACGACCACATCGGGCGTGAGCTCTTCGGTGAGACGGACGGCCTCGCGGCCATCGGATGCCTCACCGATCACCTCTATCCCGGGATCTGTCTCCAGCAGCAGCCGCAGGCCTTTCCGGACCACGCCGTGATCGTCGGCGACAAGGACTCTGGTGACGGGCAACGCGCTAGTCATAGTCATCAATTCCTATCGGCAGGCGGCGTAGTTCTCTGCATAGGGGGTGGCAGCGGGTCAGCGTCGCGCGCGGTAAGCGTTTGTTTTCTGTACCTTAGACGGTGGTTGGAAGATTGTTTGCGACGCCTGTTGCCAAGTCGGGCGCAGTCTGGTATTCTGGGCGAGGTCGCCTTTTTACGGTTAGCGGACTTTTTTGGGTAGTCGGCGCTTGCCATCCAGCCCGGAGTTTGCTAGATTGAACGAAGGCGGAATTTTCTACGGCAGGCAGCAGGACTCAGTAAGCATCACTCCTGTCAGGTAGTTCTTTCAGTTCCCAAGAATTCTGGTGCGGGCGGCGAGACTGCAAAGTGGCCGCTTGCGCCAAAACGGCTTTCGAGGCCGGCAGCAGATCGGGTTTTCTTCGGATCGCCGGGTCGGCTGCGCAGATCTTTGACAATCTGGTTGGACGCAGAAGTAATGTTCGTCAGAACTTTGAGTCAAACCGGGGCGATGGTCTGGCTGCCTTTTAAAGGGCCAGGCCGATAGTCTCACAAGATCAAATGAGAGTTTGATCCCGGCTCAGAATCAACGCTGGCGGCGCGCTTAACACATGCAAGTCGCACGAGAAAGTGGAGCAATCCATGAGTACAGTGGCGTACGGGTGAGTAACACGTGGATCATCTACCTCTTGGTGGGGAATAACCCTGGGAAACCGGGGCTAATACCGCATAAGCCTGCAAAGGGAAAGCGTCGTCCTCAAAAAACGACGCGCCGAGAGAGGAGTCCGCGGCCGATTAGCTAGTTGGTAGGGTAAAGGCCTACCAAGGCAATGATCGGTAGCCGGCCTGAGAGGGCACACGGCCACACTGGCACTGAAACACGGGCCAGACTCCTACGGGAGGCAGCAGTGGGGAATCTTGCACAATGGGGGCAACCCTGATGCAGCGACGCCGCGTGAGCGATGAAGCCCTTCGGGGTGTAAAGCTCTTTCGGCAGGGACGATAATGACGGTACCTGCAGAAGAAGCTGCGGCTAACTACGTGCCAGCAGCCGCGGTAATACGTAGGCAGCAAGCGTTGTTCGGAATTACTGGGCGTAAAGAGTGTGTAGGCGGTTCTCTAAGTTCCGTGTGAAATCTCCCGGCTCAACTGGGAGGGTGCGCGGAAAACTGGAGGGCTTGAGTATGGGAGAGGAAAGCGGAATTCCTGGTGTAGCGGTGAAATGCGTAGATATCAGGAGGAACACCTGCGGTGTAGACAGCTTTCTGGACCATCACTGACGCTGAGACACGAAAGCGTGGGTAGCAAACAGGATTAGATACCCTGGTAGTCCACGCCCTAAACGATGCATACTTGGTGTGAGCCGTTCATTCGGTTCGTGCCGGAGCTAACGCGTTAAGTATGCCGCCTGGGGAGTACGGTCGCAAGGCTGAAACTCAAAGGAATTGACGGGGGCCCGCACAAGCGGTGGAGCATGTGGTTTAATTCGACGCAACGCGAAGAACCTTACCTGGGCTCGAACGGCTTTGGATCAACTGTGGAAACACGGTCTTCCCGCAAGGGACCGGAGTCGAGGTGCTGCATGGCTGTCGTCAGCTCGTGTCGTGAGATGTTGGGTTAAGTCCCGCAACGAGCGCAACCCTTGTCCTGTGTTGGCATGCCGCAAGGCGCAACTCTCAGGAGACCGCCAGCGATAAGCTGGAGGAAGGTGGGGATGACGTCAAGTCATCATGGCCTTTATGTCCAGGGCCACACACGTGCTACAATGGGCGGTACAAAGCGCTGCCAACCCGCAAGGGGGAGCTAATCGCCAAAAACCGTCCTCAGTTCGGATTGCAGGCTGCAACTCGCCTGCATGAAGCTGGAATCGCTAGTAATGCTATATCAGAACGATAGCGTGAATACGTTCCCGGGCCTTGTACACACCGCCCGTCACATCACGAAAGTGGGTTGTACTAGAAGTCTGCATGCTAACCCGCAAGGGAGGCAGCGGCCCAAGGTATGACTCATGATTGGGGTGAAGTCGTAACAAGGTAGCCGTAGGAGAACCTGCGGCTGGATCACCTCCTTTCTAAGAGAGAAAGTGGCTGGAGTCACCGAAAAAGTTTCTAGTTGCTAGTTTTCTAGTTTCTGGTTACGAGTAAGTGGCAGCCTTTCCAGTCCAATTCCGTTCCGGATCTCCACTTGGAGTTTTGCGAATTTACTTTGCCGGTTCGGCCTGGCGCCGGCCGGCAGCGTCCAATCGGCCTCGGAAAAGATCGGTTGTGGGTTGTAGGTTGTGGGATGTGGGAAAAGCGATTTTCCTACGACCCACAACCTACATCCTACGACCCGAGAAAAAGGGGCTGTAGCTCAGCTGGGAGAGCGCCTGATTTGCATTCAGGAGGTCGCCGGTTCGATCCCGACCAGCTCCACCAGTTTCCAACTGGGCCTGTAGCTCAGGTGGCTAGAGCGCGTCCCTGATAAGGACGAGGTCGGTAGTTCAAGTCTACCCAGGCCCACCATGCCGAAAGCGGCAGTTCTCTGGTTATTTAGTTCATTGGTTCATCGCTTCCGAACCAAGGAACTAATGAACTAAGCAACCAAGGAACGACCGGTTCGCTTGATCTTTGACAATTGAATATTGATGGGCAACACAAGTTGCAAACACACATCGTGAAGGCAATATACGATGTGGAGCGCTAGTAGTTTGGACCGCGTTGGCGCGTATTTCAGCGCCAGAGCGGTTTAAGCGATTGTGTCTAGAGTAAATTTTATGGTCAAGCTACTAAGAGCATGCGTGTGGATGCCTTGGCGCAAGTAGGCGATGAAGGACGTGGCCAGCTGCGATAAGCCTCGGGGAGATGCAAGCAATCCGTGATCCGGGGATGTCCGAATGGGGAAACCCAACTGTTGCGAACAACAGTTATCGCATTCTGAATTCATAGGAGTGCGAAGCGAACCCGGGGAAGTGAACCATCTTAGTACCCGGAGGAAGAGAAAACAACCGTGATTCCGAAAGTAGTGGCGAGCGAAATCGGAACAGCCTAAACCAGGTGATTCGCAAGGAGAGCCTGGGGTTGCAGGACCACAATCATTAGGTAGTGGGGTGTGGGTTGTAGGCTGTGGGAAAAGCGATTTTCCTACATCCCACAACCTACATCCCACAACCTGATGAAAAGAGGTATTAGGGAAGCGTTAATAGAACGGTCTGGAAAGGCCGTGCCATAGAGGGTGACAGCCCCGTATATGAAAATGCAATCCTAGCTTCGAGTGGCTCCTAAGTACCGCGGGACACGAGAAACCCTGCGGGAATCTGCCGGGACCATCCGGTAAGGCTAAATACTCACTTGCGACCGATAGTGAACTAGTACCGTGAGGGAAAGGTGAAAAGAACCCCTGCTAGGGGAGTGAAATAGTACCTGAAACCGCATGCTTACAAGCAGTTGGAGGGCTATGCCGGAAATCGCAAGAGGACCGGAATGCCTGACATCGTGCCTATTGAATAATGAGCTGGCTAGTTAATCTCAGTGGCAAGGTTAAGCGAAAGCGAGCCGCAGCGAAAGCGAGTCTGAATAGGGCGTTCAGTCGCTGGGATTAGACGCGAAGCGGGATGATCTACCCTTGGCCAGGATGAAGGTCGTGTAACAGCGACTGGAGGTCCGAACCAGTGTTGGTTGAAAACAGCTTGGATGAGCTGAGGGTAGGGGTGAAAGGCTAATCAAATTCCGTGATAGCTCGTTCTCTCCGAAATAGCTTTAGGGCTAGCCTCGCGGGGTCCGTACCGGTGGTAGAGATCTGGATGAACTAGGGGCCTTCCCAGGTTACCGAATTCAACCAAACTTCGAATGCCGGTAATGAGTACCGCGGGAGTCAGACTGTGGGGGCTAAGCTTCATAGTCAAAAGGGGAAGAGCCCAGACCATCAACTAAGGTCCCTAAATTTATGCTAAGTGGGAAAGGAAGTCGAGTGCCTCAGACAGCCAGGAGGTTGGCTTAGAAGCAGCCATCCTTTAAAGAAAGCGTAATAGCTCACTGGTCGAGGAACTCGGTGCCGACAATCCAACGGGGCTCAAGCAT
>Ga0209648_10001546_pt1 | contig 18724 bp, 15 predicted proteins | sample GraSoi2013_115cm_FD_185830 | JGI IMG/M metagenome (GOLD analysis project Ga0209648, IMG submission 185830) | Grasslands soil microbial communities from the Angelo Coastal Reserve, California, USA - Sample 9_17_2013_115cm (SPAdes) (version 2) | ecosystem: Environmental > Terrestrial > Soil >...
GACCATATGTAAACTCCTCCACTAGCAACCCGTGACTAATTGTCACGGGTTGCTAGTGGGATGACGGTGTTGTTGAAAGTGCGCCATTTGGTATAACCCAAGATTTTATGATCCTGCTGGACTGTCCGCCTCTTCCAATCACTCCAGCGCGATCAAGGGCCTTGCAACAACCTCCTTTCACTTATTCTTTTTCTTCGCGTTAAATGAGGTTCCAGTAAACAAGAGCAGGATTGCGGGAAAGGTCTATCCTGCTCTTATGAATGGGCAGCGCTCGTTATGTTTGTGTGGCTGTGGTAGGTAGGATCAAGTTCGTCCGTGTGCCACACACTGCACACGATCCTCGTTGTGCACGTCTTCCATTCTTCATCGTGACCCGCTCCGGGTCCTTTTGCTCCGTCTTCTGTTTACACTTGACACAATATACAAGGTCTGCCACTTCTTCACCTCCTTTCGCTCCTTTTCATCTTTTTGAGGACGCCAGCACTCTTGCGAAATGCTACTCCTCGTCCTCGTCCTCGTTTTCACGGCCTTTGTACATACGGGAATATACTCCTTTCTACGGATTTATTAGTCTCGATCCTCGGCAGCTAGAGAAGGCTGCTACACTACTCTTCACAGCATACTCCATCTGCAGCAAGATAACAGCGCAAATGCCCCATTATGGTATGGTGCATAGTGTATTTGGCATCGCCGTGCCAAGCAAAGAAAGTATGCCAAAATGAAGAGAAGATTGCCAGGAAATAGTTCCGAATAAACTTCCCAATAAATGTCTGAATAACGCTGTCACTACTCATTCCATCCGTCATTTCTCTATCATCCATTAGGGGTGGTATGCTATTCTACAGGGGAAAGCATTCTGTCTGGAAAAAGCAACAAGAAAGGTTAGTCGATGGCAACGCATCTATCATCTACGCCATTTAGTGATCACTTACAGCAAATAGAAGATGTGCCGTTGCGCTTTCCCGCTTCCACCTTTGGCAAGTTCCTTGAGCAGGCACGCGAGGAGGCCGCTGTCACACGAGAGGCTTTCGTTGATGTCGCCAACGAGATCATTTCCAAGAACAATGAGCGCCTGCCGAAAGATAGAAAGGCCCAGATGCTCAACCCCCGCATCTATGGCAACCTAGAGCGCAATGAACGTTTCCCGACATTCGAGGAGCTAGAGCCGCTCTATCAGACTTTCTCCGAACTCCTGCCTGAGTCATTCTCAAGCCGAGAACGGGAACGCTATATTGCCTTGGCGCAAGTACGATTTGGCGAGCGACGTAAACGCCCGAAAAAAGGATACACCCCTACTGTTGAGGACTGGCACAACCTGCAGATCAGGCTTGCCTCTTTTGATGCCAAAGCCTCCCAACACGCCTCACAGAAGAGCAAAGCTCCCTATCTGCTGCCGGTTCCATCGGCAGCTCCTCCCCAAATCCGTCTTTCCACAAAAGTCGTGAGCCTGCTCAACTATGACACCAGTTATGTGATCGAGCGAGATCGCTATGTGGAAGAGATGATGCGGCTATGGGATGAGGGCAAACGCCTCATTATCACCAAGGCAATCTCCGGTACCGGCAAAACACGAGCATTCTATCTCTTGCTCAAGCACATTGCTCGGATGCAGAACCGCTGGCCATTCTATTACGCGCTCTCTTCTAGTAGCCAAATGCCTGACGATCACCTGGATAACCTGCTTTCTCTGCTCTCCGCCGATCTGCATCTGTCTTCTCCAGAAGATGAGCATATCTTGCGAGAAGAACGCATGGAGCAGATTTTCATGGAACTCGCTCAGTGCAGCAAACAAGGGCTTCGCCTGGCTGTCCTCTTGGACGACGTACATCTGATGCTTGATCCATCGTCAGGCACCATCTCAGCTGCATGGCAACACTTCTTCGACTGCTGGATAGCTCGCGATCATACCGCTGTGCTCTGCCTTGCAACGCGCGAATGGCCGTATTGGAAAGGGAGAGACCGCAGTTTCCTCAAAGAAATTGACTTGGAGCCGCTTTCTCCCGAGGGGGGAGCTACGATCTGGAAGCGCTTCGGCTTTGAAGATGTGCCTGACACACTGCTCGAAGAGGCCAGCCGCAAATGCGGAGGCTATCCCCAATGGATCGAATTACGAGCCAGCGATCTCGATCAACCGGGGCACCAGTTCCTCTGGCCCAGAACCAGCAAGGCGACGTTTATGCGTCAGAGCGCCGACAACCAGCACACCAAGCGTCTCAAAGCCTGGCTGGCAGAAGAAACGATCTTTGATCTGTTCACCGATGCTGGCACACGTGACGAGCTCACACAGGTCTTTTCCCGACAATTATCCTTCCAGGTCCAGCAGGTACTTGACCTGCTTGCAGCCTCACCCCTTGGCATCCCATTTCCACTGCTCGAACAGGAGTTTGACCGTCCTGAACTGGCACTCGACGAACTTGTACGCCGCTCGCTGGTGGATCGCGACAGCATTGGACAGGGACGTGCGGCGTTGGTTTCACTGGCACGTGAAGCGCGGCTGCACCAACTCTCAAAAGAGCAAAGGGAACAAATCGAACAGCGAGTGACTGACCTCTATATGTCCTGGCTCTATGACCTTCAGCAGTACCAAGATGATGCAGAGCAAGCGGCACTTATCGCTGAACTTATTGTGCTCTACATAAAGCAAGGTCACTTGCTCAATGCTGCTGAATTGCTTATCACTTATGGCTGGCTTTGCGTTCTCTTTGGACATATTGCCCGTATTCAACGGATGTTCGATGAGTATGCTAAAGATAATCGAAGGAAGACTGATGATGTAGAGCATGAAGTCGGACGGCTACTACTGCTGCACCGTATCAGTGTGAATACTGGACAGAAATTGGCACGATCGGAACGAGATCGAATTTATCAGAGCATTTATGATAAAGCAATAGGAGGCGAAATCTCGCTTCAACCTCATGCAGAGCTCGAAGTATTGCAAAATATGTTGCTTTTATATATCAGAAATGGGCAACTCGCAGAAGCAAGTCAGATGTTCGAGAGGACATTCGAGCGTCTTCATCATTCCGGGCAAATGATGCCAGAGGTTTATGCAGCGTTCTTATTCAGCAAGGCACGTCTCATGTCTAGTTTGAGTGAGCAGGAGGAGCACGAGCATCCGGCAGAGGCATTGCAGTTCATTCGAGCAAGCGCTGATGCGCTCAAGGAAAGTGTCGCGAACTGGAGACAGTGTCTCAAGAGTGCGTCACCTCTCCAGGAGACATACGTCAAATTTAAATTGGCTCGAGCGCTAAATGATTTCGCATGCGATCTTCGAACTTTAGGGCAAGTATCTGAAGCCGAGATCGCGATTGAAGAAAGCATCCAGATCAAGAGAGCAAGCGGAGCGCTACCGCATTCGCTTGCGATTTCTTTAAGTGAATATTCGCAAATTCTGACTGTTCAAGGGAAGATCAGGCAAGCACAACCTATCAATGAAGAGGGGGTGAAGATATTAGAGCACGCAATAGAGAATGGAGATACTTCACATAACCCAGAGCTAGGGATGCTGTTAGGTGAGCGTGCCAATATCTTTTGGCAGCAGGCGCGATTTACTGAAGCAAAGCCACTGCTTGAACGTGCTGTAGAACTGATTGGAGACAAGCCATCACGCCAGAAAGACAAAAACAAGGCAATAGCACAGCTCAAGGAGATCGAGCTGATCACAAGTTCTTCTCGACTGTATCAATTTGACCAGCTCTGGTTTCCTCGTTTCTCTGACCTGGTTGATTACGATGATCTGGATATGCTGACTCAGGCTGGACCATTTACCGAGCAAGAGCAGGCCGAGTGGGATCGTCTCTCTTCTCAGGAGAAAGATGATCGGACGAAGAAAGCTCTGCAAGAATTGATGGCACAATCCAGAAAACGTGAGTTTTCTCGTAGCTTGGAAGAGAACCGCACTCCCATACTTCGTTATCCCTGCATCCCCCTTCACGATGTTCAGGATCGCATCAGCGGTTTAACTTCCCTACACAACGAGATAGAGACGCAGGAGACAAATGCAGTGGTACGCCGCCTGTATCTAGATGCCATTGATGAACACTTGATGGTTTTGCACCTCTGCGAGGCTACAATATTGCAGAACCAGGAAATGGTGAAATACTGTAATTTGAAATTGTATGATAAACCAAGTCTGCGTGAGTTCAAAATTGCCTTGCAGCAACTTTGCAACCTGCTTCTTGGTGCTCGGGATCATGGACTTGCTGGCTCTGTAGCACAGGAAGCGCTGGCACAGTTGAAGGCGTGGGACATCTCCCCGCAGAAAATTGTAGCTGAAGATCTGTTCATTCCGAAGCTGGAAGCGATACAGCAAAAGGATCGTAAGCTGCTGGCGGGCGAGAAAAAGATGTTTCCCGCAACCGTTGTTTGCAAATTTTTCCAAGATGCTCTGGTCAAGTATGGAGAAGAGGATTGGGACGTATCCATCTCCCCTGCACGTGATCAGACCTATGTTGATACAAATGCACATGTGTTAGTTTTGCCGCAAAAGTCTTTCTCGGTGAGAAAAATCCGTCAACTGCTCGCAGAAGAAATCGAGACGCATGTGTATCGGGCTATTGCAGGACAGCATTCATCATTAGCGCTGCTCGGTTCAGGACTTGCACACCACATAGCAACCGATGAAGGACTGGCGCATCACTATGTCCAGCATGTCAATCAGGAGATATATGGAGAATATGAGGAAAAGACGTGGAATGGAACGCTAACTACAGGACTTGCAGCAGGTCTCCTTACCCCTGCCCTTTCGTTTCAAGAGTTACGTACCTTTCTGGAGAAAATGTTTTTAGTGAACGAACTATTAACTCCGGATACCATCTGGGAAGAGGCTCTTGCTGAAGCAAGGCAATCTGCTTGGAGACGTTCATGCCGAACATTCCGTGGTGTACCAGATCTTGATCAGGGCGGCTGTTGCTCACTCAAGGATCGAATCTACTTATCAGGCTATCTTGATGTGAGTCACTACCTTGAGCATGGAGAAGAGCAGAGATTGTACGTTGGCTGTATAGGGATTGATCATTTAGAAGATATGGCTGAACTGAACATCCCTTCGCCGAATTATCAGCATCAACGTCTTGCCCTTGCCGCAGATCTCGCAGAGTGCCTTGCTAAATATGAAAGGTAGAAGAGCATACAGGATATCTGGGCATAGAAAAATGACACTATCACTGAACGCTAACAGGATCGCGAGGAAGAGTTGAACTTTTGAGCTATATCGATTATACTGAAAGCAAGGACAGATTGCCAAGAAGTAACTTGCAAAGGAGATGTTGCATGAAGGACTTTCTCAAGGTCGTCATCGCGTTTGACGGGCCAGGCGAGGATGGGATGGGTAAAGAGGACGATGAGGATTAGATTCCACGTCCTCTAGCCAAATCCAGGAGATGCCCTCAGTGATAGCTGAGAGCATCTTTTTTTCTAAATGGCTCTTCCAGAGATAAGCTGACCACCTCGCAAGTGTAAAGTTTGACATTAAGCTGCCGATTTTTTGGTAATTACTCTGCTGATGGAAGGATCTTTTTCTTGGCCAGTTTCTGAGAAATCGCCTTGAAAGGCCAAAGGAGGAGCAATGCAATCGCCAGGGTAATTACCCGAAAATAGACAGCTTAATATCAAACTTTACACTCGCAAGAGAGGCATGTTCTTCTGATCACTCTTAAGGATGATTGCTTGATCATGTAATTCCGCAAGACCTTAAATTGAAGAAGATGACGTTTCCGGCTCCAACTTTATCAGAAAGTCGCCCATACGGAGTTTCTCACCTTTGGCAATCTCCACCACCCGGTGAGGAGTCGTCAACTCAGGTGGGGTAGGAATGGTAATCCTTCGCCCCGGTGCCCAGACCTCCACAAGATTCGCACCAGGCTGAACAACATCGCCTGGGGCAACATACCAGTTAAGAATCGTCACGATATCGGGTTCCGTCATTAACTCAAATAGCTTTGGAAGATAGATTTCCATCCAGATTTGCACTCCTGTAAAGAATGTTGCTGACATACTATATTCTCTCTCTTTCTGCGCTTTTATGCAAGAAGCCATAAGTAGAAAGCGGTGGGTGATCCATGTACCGGGAAATTCCAACATGCGTAAGGCTCACTACTTGAGTAAAGTATAACAATTGTTATTAGGAAGTACATAGGATCTACTTCCCAATAACCCTACTTGTTTTCTGAGAAAAGCTCCGAATAACCCACGCGATGCGCAACGAGTTTGATCTGTGAGGTCGAACGGGCATGAGAGCTCTTGCAGAGTTCGATCTCGCCCCGCCTCAGCAACAAGCGAGAGCATTGAACGGGAAGGTCCAGCCACTTCAGCCGAAGAGACAGCTCGTTGCACATCACGTGGGAATAATAAAGCGACCAAGATTTGGGAATCAACAGAATTGCTGAGCACGGTTTTTGCGGGAGAGCTGAAAGTCAAGACACCAAAACCAGGCTAAACCAGGGTTGCTAAGGTGTAACCTCCTTTCTCATCTTCCAAAGTAGACATCGCCGGGTTATCGTAATCACGCGACTGATGAACACGCTCCTCATTGTAAAAGCGCAAATAGGTGCTCAATTCTTCCCGTGGGGCACGGGGACTGGCGTATTCTTTCATCAAATAGACCTCTTATTTCACGGCGTGATACTTGAACCAGCTACACTGCGAAGCTGTGCTCGCTTTATTCGGAGATGATCCCTTTATCGAGAAGCTTATCGAGAACTCCCCATTTTTATTGAGAAGTCTTATTGGGAAGTAGATCCTATGTACTTCTCAGTAACAATTGCTATGCTTTGTTTGTGAGCGGTGAGGCGAGCAAGGATGCGATCATGGTTGTAAGAGTTTTTCTGGCGATCTTGTCCTGCATTCAATGTTCTCGTTCCACATCTCACTCTTTGTTGCCGAACAAGCTCTCTCAGGGAGGTGATAATCAATGGCAATCGCTTTGGCAGATGTGCAGTTGCAGCGATCCTCCCCGCTCAAGGAGGACTGCAAGGTCAAAATCGGCGTCCTGATTGTCCACGAGTGCCCGCTGTTCCGCGTAGGCCTCCACTCTCTCTTGGAGCAGCACAGCGATTTTCACGTTGTTGGAGAGTCCACCCACCTGGAGGACGTGCTTGTGCTTGCCAGGGAAAAGCGTCCAGTTGTGCTGCTGGACGGTGGTCTCACGTCGACTGATCCGCTGGACCTGGTGCAGCAGCTCCGCCAGGTAGGGGTGCAGGGAATTATGGTATTTGCGCCCCCAGCAGCAGACGAGGAAACGCTCTTTCATTTCTTGAGATATGGGGCGACTGCTTACGAAGATCACTACATTTGTGGGGAAGAGCTGCTAGAGAAGGTCTGCAGAATGAGCCTTGGAGAATATCTGGTCACCAGCGATGTACTCTTTGCTCAGGCTGCTCGGCGCGAACGCCTGGCACGCATCCGCCAGGATGCATCTCGCGATGCTTGCCTTGAGAGGAAGAGGACACAAGATTCCCCATGTTCTGTTTCTGTGAGTGCCTCCCTGCTGTCCGAAGAACGGGCAATCCTTGAGGAGATTGCCAAAGGGCGGACCAATGCGCAGGTAGCTCAGGCGCTGAGAATCAATCCACACACAGTGAAGAACCGGCTGGGCAGCCTCTTTAGGAAACTCAACGTGTGCGATCGAACCACAGCGGTGGTGATGGCGATGCGCGAGCACTGGATTACGCCGTGATTTGGTAGCGATTACGGTTGCGGCCAAACTTTGGGTTGGTCGAGGATTGAAACGCTGCTATCGGCAGCGCAGGCCAAGAGGAAGAGGTGAGTTACCATGCCGACGCTCAAACCGGAACAAGAACAGGTCCAATTTGTGCTGGACGAGGACGCAGAGGTCCATCTGACCCTCCTTGAGTGGGCGAAAAAGCGCGGCCTCAGCCCAGGCAAAGCGACGCGAGTGATTCTTGTTGACTGGTCGGATGCCATCAATGGCAGGCCCAATGCGTTTGCAGCGGCGATTGCCGCTGCGGCCGGCCAACCGGTGCCACTGCCATCAGCCTCACCGGCACAGGTGCCGGAACTCAGCGCAGAAGAGCGAGCACGTCAAGCTGCTCTTCTGCAAGCCGCAGGGCAGTTCTTATGAACTTTGCGGCCTGTCTTTTATTTCACCAAGGTGTCTGTCTGGACAGACACCTTGAAAAGAGCACATGGAGGTAATCTTATGAATCGAGACACAGGAAAGCCTCAAGAACATATCCTTGATCAAGTCACTATTTCTGCTCTCGCGCCAGCGTTTACTCATCCCGACATTGCAGAGCAGTATCAGGGAGGCCAGTTTAATCGGCTTGAGGCTGAAGTCGCTGATATCCTGCGGAGCTGCTTGTCGCAGGAGGAGCAGGACGGCACTGCGCCCATGCTCTTGAGCGCCCAAACGTTGCCGGCACTCCGCGACCTCAATTGCATCGCGCTCATCCAGGATGGTCAGGTGCTGCCCCTGCTTGATATCGAGAAGACAACAGCGCCAGTGACCGCCATGCAAAAGGTACAGCTGTATCACGCCGCCGCACGGACGCTGTTGGAGGCCATCACGGCCATCTACGGGGGCCAGGCCGGGCGTGGAAAGAGCCGGTCCCAGGGCGACGATAACGAGGGAGGGTCTTGCTATGCCTGCTAACACGGTCGGCCAGACTGAGGATTGAAACTATTGCAGATGAGCAGTTCGACCCACCGCCAGCGCCTGCAGCGTCTCTATCGCAACCTGCAGGGCCTCATCATCTGGTCCGCGAAAGAGTACAGGGAACTGCTCCACATGGCCGTCCTCAAGGAGGATAGCCGACCAGTCGGGGTTCCATAACTTGCGTACTTTGTACTTCTATATAGAAGTGTAAAGCTGTTGGCTGGGCAGCGTCTGTTTGGACAGCTACCTGGAAGGAGAGATAGGAAGATGGCACACGTGCCTCAAATACAGGTGCAAGAGCCGGATGTACAAACGGGGAAGACCAGCGTGCAGAGCGAAAAGATAGGCAATGCTCCTGGTGAAGTCTTGTGTGAGGGAATAGCCGCGAGCGCAAATCAACAGGAGCAGGCACTCAGCAGGTGTGCAAAGCTTGGTGATGCGGAAGTGAAGCGGCAACTGATTGAAGCGAGGTTCCATGTGCAACAGACAGGCAGGGAAATAGATGAGGTGCTCTTCTGCCCTCTTCATGAAGAAAGTGAGGGAAGAGCATGAGCCACTATTACAGGCAGAAGAGAGACCGCTCGCCCGAGACTCCAGCATCCCCACGCTACGCTAGGCGGCATGATGAGCGCCAGCCCTTGTACTCGGGAAACCCCACCCAAAAACATACACAAGGACACCACCGCCCAGTGCACCGGTTAGAGCGGCTGGATGAAGACGCAATGGAAGCAGACATAGACGGCAACGGCGATGAGTGGCCACCCCCTATGGCAACTAGGGTCTACCGGTATGACGGGGCATCACAGGGAGGCAGCATGCGTTACGAGTTTCATCCTGACCAGGTCCAAACCTACCCGAACATTCCGCGAAGGAGCAGCAGAGCCGCTCTCACCCAGGGACAACGAAGAGTGCAGGAACCGCTTCCAGAGTATGAGGAAGATGAAGAAGAACCACGAACAAGGCGGCCAGGAACCTACCGCAGCATGGTACGCTGCCCCTGGTATGCGCTCTTAGCAGTAGGCGCTATCCTTGCCCTCACTCTTTGGATAGGTGGAGCGTGGATAAATAGATGGTGGACAGAGACACAAAATGATTGGACGTATACGCAAGCGTTCCGAACATTTTCCCTTAATGCAGTTGTCGGGCACAACCACGACTCAGCTCGTCACCCGTCACATTTTATCGTGCAAAATGACAACCGCCACATCATTATCGTAGAGCTTCCAGCTAACGATGTATCAAAGGCGATCATTTACTCAGCCCCAACCTTAATAGGCGACGGGCAGGAGAAGACACCCGTAACTATTAGCTTTCAAGCAAACCCGCAGACCGGACGACTAGACTTAGTCTTACATGTGCAAGACACGACGTATACGTTTCCGAACAATGGTACAAAATTCATAACACCACAAGGACAGTAGGGAAGCCATTCCCAAACCACGCAAGGGAGATTATGAGGAACGAGGCAAACGACCTTACCGCGAACATTCAAGAAGTTCTCAGCCTCATCCACACGAAAGGCGGCGGGAATGAGGATACGAACCGTTGCTGAGAGAGCGCACTATCCTATCATGCAAAAGAGCATAACAAAATACTGGTATCCCTGTTCCCCGTCCAGAAGCGGGGCGAGTCCGAAGACTCGTTGGCGGCAACCGTAGCGCCAGCCCTCAGTCCATATAGGGCAGAGGGTTATCACCTGACAAAAGAGGTGATAGGTACGTCTCAAAGCGCACCGAAGTTGGAACAAGTATACCATAGTTAAGGGAAAGAGACAACTGTTATGAATCTCGAAACAGACGAAGAGGAGCGGGAAACTATTCACGTCTACCCCGTTGAAGGGGGCGGCATCCTCTTCACCCGAACCCCGATAGAATCAAGAGATGACTACCTGGACACAACACCAATCACACCGCCGCAGCCGAAAGCCCCCGCCGGGTCAGGCATCGTGTTTTTCGGCGTGTTCGTTACCTTCCTCTGTCTCTTCTGCATAGCCGCTCAGTGTTACCAAATTGTAAATCCGTTCTCTGTCACCGTTACCTTCGTAGCCAAACCACAGCAAGTAGCTTTACAAGGAACGCTACAACTGGGCAGAGTGCTTAACCCGCTAACAGTAAGCCAGTCACAGAGTGTCCCAACGACCGGGCGCGGCCACCAGAGCGCAAGAGCAGCAACAGGTTTTATCACCTTTTACAACGGCCAATTTAACCAGATCACCGTACCAGCAGGCACCGTACTTACGAGTTCAAATGGCGTGCAGGTAGTCACCGACCAGGACGCTGTAATACCCGCAGCAAATCTAAACCCGCCGGAGTTCGGACAAGTAACCGCTTCAGCGCATGTTACCAACCCAGGATCGCAAGGCAATATAGCAGCCTATGCCATAAATCAAACGTGTTGTGCTACTTCTGTTCTTGTCAAGAATACCACACCATTTCAGGGTGGCCAGGACGAGCGCAATTTTCAAACCGTTGCGAAAAGCGATATTGACAAGACGGCTTCACCGCTCAAAGCAACGCTTGCCCAAAGCATCAAAGGAGCGTTGCAAGGGCAAGTAAAGCAGGGTGAACAACTGCAAACACTCCCATGCAGCCCAACCGTCACCAGCAATCATCAGGTAGGTGAGGCAGCCACCCAGGTGAAGGTTACTGCCTCCGCAACGTGTAGCGGGATCGCCTATAACGGACAGGAACTGACTAGCAAAGTGACGCAGCTCCTTACTACCCAGGCAGCAACAAAGCTCGGATCAGCGTATAGCTTGCTCGGAAATGTGCAAGTCACCGTCACCGGAGCGACAAGAGCAAAACAGGTCATGCTCTCGTTTAGCAGCGTCAGCACATGGGTGTACGGCCTGAGTAGCGCACAGCAACATCACATAGGGGTCATCATAGCAGGGAAAAATACGCAACAAGCCTTGCAGCTTCTTAACCGCTTACCAGGCATTGAGAACGCTTCACTACAGTTCTCAGGCTTCGGAGACGCTAGCCGTATCCCAAAAACCCTGAGCACTATTCACCTCATGATTTTTTACGGCTTATAACCTCCACTTGGAAAAAAGCTATGCAAGAAGCAAGGAGGCCCAATTTTTTTAGCGGCAACCGCCCAATTTTCGGCAGTGCTATACACCGGCCTGTCACCTTGCGGCAACCGGAGAAAAGGGTAGCGTAAAGGGTGGCATAAAAGGTAGCTCAATCGGCCTGTAGAGCGGGTTTTATCCCTTGACAAATGTTTTCGTAGTATGTACATAGTTGAGTAATGGATGTACCGTTCATCATTTCTTGAGAGTAGTATCACAACCTACTTATAATCTTGACGAGAGGACGAGACAGCATGAACAGTGAGACACCAAACGGTGAGGAAACCGGCTACCAGATCAGCCCGGGAGAAGCCACCGAAATACGCCGCTTGTTTGAGGAAGCGCAGAAACATGTAGCACAGATACACCGGCAGAACATGATTAAACGCATGAAGTACGGTAAAGCAGCAAAGAAGGCCCAACGAGAACAGCAGCAATAGTTTTACATGGCCCTGTAGCAACGCCCTTGCAAGCGCATTGTTACAGGGCAAAAGAGAGGACTTGACACCATGACGACAAACAATAACCTACCGTACTCCGACTCTAATTACAGAGAGGCAAGACGCCAGGAACTCTTAACCTTGTATGGAAAATATCGGGGATTACGTGCATTATTGCTTACCCGTGTCTCAACAGGGAGCCAGAGCCACGACGCCCAGGAGCGTGTGATTCGTGAAATGCTGATCGAATTACTAGATTTACAGCTAGATGAAGAGCGTTGCGTGATTCGCAGCACGTACACCGGACTAGAATACCGCTATCATGAAGCCCTGGATGAGATACTACGCATGGCCGAACGCCAGGAATTTGATGTACTCTGCTTAGATGTGCTAGATCGAGGATTAGGCCGTAAGGGAGTAAGCCGCGAAATATTCAGAGGGCAGTTACGAGAGCTAGGAATTCATATCCTTACTACAGAGCCTAGCGACCATTCGGACGACGATAGCCTGGAAGGTCAGTTAATGCGACTGCTGAAAGGTTACAAGGCAGAGGAAGAAGTAAACGACTTTGTACGAAGATCGAAAAACGCGATCAGACACAAAGCATTAGGTGATCCGGGGAAAAATATCCCCCCTAAAGTAGTTGGTAAAGGCATTCGTACCTATGGATACAAATTTGTTTGTGACTCTAAGGGGAAGAGAGAATCACTTGAGCCAAATTACGATGTAGTATGGGTAGACAGCAAGGGGGTTGAATGGACAGAGGTACGGGTTGTAGTCTTCATATTCAGATGTGCTAAACGCCGTATCGGTATACGGCAAATTTGTAAAAGGTTAAACCAGATCGGGATACCTGCACCATCTATTAGCATAGGCAGAAAGTATAAATCCAGAGGCATACAGGCTGAAAAAGTTGTATGGCAAATACCTGTAGTGAGCAAGATGTTAAGGAATCCAACCTACACCGGAAAAGTGGTGGTAAATGGACACCATACCTCTAAAGTTCCTGGCAAGAAATCGGCGCGACGTATCAAGAACCCGCCTGAGGAACACATCATCGTACCCGTTCCTGCTATAGTTAGCGAAGAGATGCAGGAGGAAATAATGAGGAACTTACAGCGCAATCAGAGATTTTCTACTCGTAATAATAAGCAAGGGGAGCTAACGTTATTGCGTGCTGGTTTCGCCAAATGCGGAAACTGTGGTAGAAATGTATCGGCAAGAATAGCGAGGTCAGGTAGTAAATACGAATATATCTACTACCGATGTGCAGCACATATGAACGGGGCATCGCGCAAATGCATAGGTTGCTCTGCTATGAATGCCAGGACGGTTGACGATGCAGCGTGGCAAAAAGCTGTTGAAATCATACGCGATCCTTCCATTGTAGACGCAGCAATAGCAGAGAGGAGATCAAAAGACCCAACTGCCAGCAGAAGAAAGCAGATTAACAAAGAGATTGCAAGCCTTGAGGCCGAGCGCGAAGATTTACAAGCCGATCTTTTAAGGATGATTAGAGAACGTTCATTGGATCGTAATACAGAAGGTGTACTCACAAATCGTCTCAAAGAGATAGAGAAACTGGTAAATCAACTCAACAGTGAACATTTAGATGATGAAATACTACACCAACAATGGGATGCAGCACAAAGAAAACTAGAAAAGATGCATCAAAGATGCGCAGTTATGCGCGAGAAATTAGACGATCCTGCATATGAACCTGATTACAAGACAAAGCGGGATCTTATAGAATTTTTTGGCATAACTGCTACAATCTGGGAGACGGGACACAAACCCAGATTCAAGATCCAGTTTAATCCGCCTGGGATAGTATCATCACGTCGGTTGATTTGATGATCGCCACGACATCATCGCCTACGCGCAGGTTCAAGTCCTGGGCTGAGGTAAGGGTAATAGCTGAGACGATTTCCTGACCGTCTGGCAATTCTACCACGATCTCTGCCATGACTGAACCCGGTTTGACGGCTTTGATTTTGCCTTTCAATTGATTACGGGCACTCATTTTCATATCGGTTGGAAGACTCCTTTCGGGTGTGAAATCTGTTGCTCACGGTATTGTAGTAGCGCTTTTAGGGTACGCTACACACTTATTATACACGAAAGTCGTGGCTACCATTATGAGAGGTTTCAGGGCAGCGTGTGCTGGTGATTGCCGAGAAGGCGGACCCACTTGAGTTTACCCGCGATGGCATTCCACAAGCGTGTATCAGCGGTCCAGTATTCACACTGCTTGCGTTCTGCCAGTGCCAGGTAATGCGCATCATATGTAGCGGGCAGGCCATATTGTTCTGCTAACTTTATTGCTCGCATGCTAAGCGACGAATACTCTGAAAAATTAAACTCCAGTTCTGGAAAAAGGACATCTACTAGAGCTTGCTGAGCTTCGCCAGCCGTCATCTCAGCCTTACGAACCCGCTGGTAAAGAGCGTTGGCGACTTCGTATATGAGCAAGGCCGGTGCATATATCGCTGTTCCCTCGTTAATCCATTTGGTCAGTAGAGCGAGTGCAGTGGTTGAATCCGGCTCATCGAGCACCCATTTGATGACAATACTTGTGTCAACAACTATAGCACTTTTCATAGCTCTCCCAGGTACTTTGAGCGCTCTTCGCGCATCTGCCGGATAATCTCAGTGGAGTCACTAAATGGTCGCCCCTGGCGCCTTTGCATAATCTGCTCCCGTGTTCGAAGCAATCGCTCCAACGATTCACGACTCACGGGGCGGGGTTGCCCCTCTGCTGCGCTTGCTTTTTCAGAAGGAACGGCTTCCTCGAGAATGCGCCCGACATATTCATTCACAGAGAGATCTTTTTGCGCTGCGGCTACCTTAATACGGCGACGCAGTTCAGGACTGATATCAATCATCAGCCTGGGGCGCTTTCCGGGCAGTCTCCTCTGGCTATCATTGTATTGATTTTGCATTGCCATTGTTTTCACCTACTTTCGTTGACTTGGCGACTTCTTTTTAGAAGACATCAAGACAAGTATATAGCATATGTGTCTTGGTGACAAGTCGTCACTATTGTTCTAAAACACGAAATTTGATAAAACACTGGTCGCATGGTAGAATTCAATTGGGCCTAGCAATAGGCTCGGATGGCTACGTTAGTAGTCTCTCTAAAACCACCTGTAAGACCGTAAGGTGTTTGCAGGTTATTTCTTACTCAGGTTCAGGCTATTCCATTATCGTTCCTCGCGTACCTGGTGCAAGGTTTCTACAGAATCGAATACCTCCCCAGGGTGAGCGCGCATAACCTCCTCGCGCGTCTTGAGAAGATCTTCTATTGCCGCGCTATTGAGCCTGCCGCGTTCTCGTTTCTCTAACAAATTTGTCTCGCGGGGGATCACTTCCTCAAGAATGCGTCCAACGTACTCATTCACTGAGAGGTCTTTTTGCGCTACAGCTACCTTAATACGGCGCCGCAGTTCAGGGCTGATATCGATCACCAGTCGTAGGCGCTTCATAGGAGGCTCCTTTTGCTCATCCTTATGTTGATTTTACCTCACTATTCTTCACTAGAAAAGTTTATTCCTGCGAAAATAACCCTGCGGGAGCTTTTTGTGGGACCACGACTTTGAGTGTGCCGGGGGAGATGCTAAAGGTCGCGGGTGTATGGCCGGCTGCTTCACCGTCGATCTGAAAAGCAACTGGCTGCAGTGTTTCTATCTTGATGGAGGTGAATGTGTCGTAGCGCACCCAGAGGCGGCGCTTCTCGCGGCCAAGCAGAAAGTCCCAGAGCACTACAATGCGTCCCAGCAAGTTGCGCTTGCGGACGATACACAGATCGAGCAGGCCGTCATCGCATTTTGCTTTCCAGGTAAATTTAAATGCGCCTGCGTAGAGCTGTGTATTGCCGACAAAGACTTGCAGCGCGCGAGTTTTGACCACTAATCCATCAATTTGTACGACGACCGGAAAACCACTGTACCCTGGACCAAGCCAGAGGGCAGCCAGAGCGTAGCCGAGCACTCCTAGACGTTTGAGAGGCTTTCTTTCGACCGCCTGGATGACCTCTCCATCGAGGCCAATTCCTACCATTAACAGGAAATAGCGACCATTCACGCAGCCCAGATCGATGTGGCGCGTCCGACCGTTCACCAGTACAGCGCGTGCCCCGGCCTCATCCAATGGAATGCCGAGTTCTCGCGCCCACACATTGACAGTCCCATTGGGAAGCACACCCAGCGCGGTTTCGCTGCCTGCCAGTCCCTGAATGATCTCATTAATCGTACCATCGCCGCCTGCTGCAATCACCAGGTTGGCTTTCTGTCCGACCGCTTTCCGTGCGAGTTGCTCACCGTCTCCTGGAGCATGCGTGTACCAGAGCTCAACTCGCCATCCATAGCCACGTAGAAAGGCGAGTGTCTCATGCAAATGGTGTGTATGATGCGGAAAGCCGCAAGATCCGGATGCCGGATTGGCGATAATGATTGCAAAGAACCGGGATGGATCCGATTCTTCTGATCCATTGTCCGTCTTACTCGATTGCATCCCCGTCTTCAGTCTACTCGCGGCACACGAGCCAGTATCTCTGAGACAACTTCGTAGTTTATTGTACCCAATCGCTGCGCTACTTGCTCTGCTGTTAAAGAGGCGCTCCCCTGTCGTCCAATGAGTACAACTTCATCACCTGCACGCACCTGCGGAATATGCGTGACATCGACAATGCTCTGATCCATGCAGACTCGTCCCAGCAGTGGCGCTTCTTGACCGTGAATCAATACGTTTCCCCAGTTCGTGGGTGCGCGGCGAAAACCGTCGGCATAGCCCACGGGGAGTATCGCTACACGCGTAGCCCGTTCTGTTATATAAGCACAGCCATAACTGATGCACTCCCCCTCTGGTATGACTTTGACCTGGGCTACCTGCGTTTTGAAGGAGAGCGCAGGGCGAAATCCCACGGGCAGGCACACTTCCGGCGACGGATCCAGTCCATATAAAGCGACCCCCGGTCGCACCATGTCGAAATGCGCTTCCGGCAGGCTAAGGATCGCGGCGCTGTTAGCAGCGTGTACTAACGGTGGACGGATATGCTCCTTTTCAACTACTTGCAATACGTTTTGGAAGCGTGCGAGTTGCATGCGTGCATGAGTTTGATCGTGCGTATCGGCCATGGCAAAATGCGTAAAGATACCCTCTAACTCGAGGCCCGGCAAGTCAATAATCTCGTGTAGAAGCTCGAGTACTTCTGTCACCTGCTCTGCGCGTATGCCCAGGCGTCCCATACCTGTATCGACTTTCACATGTACCTTCACCGCCTGCCCCAGCGTGCAGGCCGCACGCGAAAGCGCCTGGGCAGATTCGCTTGAATAGAGTGTAATGGTCAGCCCCAGGCGTACCGCTTCGCGCATTTGCCAGGCCGGCACATAACCGAATACCAGGATGGGAGCGCCTATGCCCGCCTCGCGCAATGGCATTGCCTCGCTCACCGTTGCCACGCCCAGCATACTCGCGCCATTGTGCAGGACTGTGCGTGCTACTTTCAATGCTCCATGCCCGTAAGCGTCAGCCTTGAGACTGGCAAGAATGCGCACCATTGGCCCCACCAGGGACTGAACCTGGCGCGTATTGCTAGCGATGGCGCTCAAATCGATCTCAACCCAGGTGGGACGCTCAGGGCGCATAACCACGATCTGCTTCCAACCTGGTGTCTGGCGCACCAGTTGTTCGCGTGCCTGCGCAGGCCGGGCCATCAATAGTTCGCTAACATGTTCCATCCGCATCTCTTCCGAGCCTTTGATCAGGACAGCATCCTTGAGCCTGGTGTAGTGATCATGTTTGCCCGGAAGTGCAATGATCTTGCGTACTGCCTGGGCCGCGTCTTCGTGAGTCGAGGTAAGGATGATATGTTCCATCGCAAGACCAGCCTTGCGTGCAGATTCGGCAATCAGGGCAGCGCGTTCTCCCCGTGTAACCAGGTAATTTACGCATTGGGCGGCCTTCTGCCCAACCCGGCGATGGGCCTCTTCCTCGTAGGAACCCAGGCGCAACATATCTCCAAGCACGGCTATGCGATTGCCCGCCGGCAGTGCCCTGAGTGTTTCCAGACCTGCAATAACCGAGGCAGGGGTGGCATTGTGCGTGTCTTCAAGCAGCATTGCGCCCTCTATTCCCTGCAGTGGGTTAAGTCTCCCAGGCAATGGATACAGCTTTGCCAGGGCACGCGCAATCTCTTGCGCATTCAACCCACAGAGCCGCCCAGCAGTGTACGCCGCCAGCATCGTAGCCACATGATGCGCCCCTAACAGATGGGAATCGAGGTTCGTGGGGGCGCGATTATGGATTTTGAAAAAATAATCGGACAACCGGTAGGCCGATAAATCGGCGCTGGGCACGATAAACTGGCGCTGGGCCGATAAATCGGCGCTGGGCACGATAAATCGGCCCCTACGACTTGGCCGGGGTATTTCGTCAATGTGTTGGTGGGTTGGAGAGACGGCTTCATCCCCCGGTGGAAGTGTGCACCTGGTTCCATCCCATGTCACCTGCACATCTTGAGCCATCGATGCTGCAAAGGTTTTGATAGGCGCGGCGAGCTGATTGTCAAGCTGTGTGATCAAAGCGCGTGTCAACGCG
>Ga0209648_10001548_pt1 | contig 18719 bp, 11 predicted proteins | sample GraSoi2013_115cm_FD_185830 | JGI IMG/M metagenome (GOLD analysis project Ga0209648, IMG submission 185830) | Grasslands soil microbial communities from the Angelo Coastal Reserve, California, USA - Sample 9_17_2013_115cm (SPAdes) (version 2) | ecosystem: Environmental > Terrestrial > Soil >...
AACCGCAAGAGTGACGGACGCCTCCGGCACACAGGAATTGCAGGTTCGAAAGAACAAGGACGACTACTATGCAACGTCCAGCGCCGTCGCGGGCGTTTATAAGATTTCGAGCGGGACCGCGCCGGGACTGGATAAGAGCCTGGACGATTTCCGAAACAAGAAGCTCTTCGATTTCGGCTTCGCCGACCCCGACAAAATCGAGCTTCACGATGGGCCCAAGAGCTATTTCCTCACGCGCAGCGGCAGCGATTGGTGGTCCAATGGCACAAAGATGGATGCGGGCACCGTTTCGGTACTCATTGACAAAATCCGCGATCTGTCCGCAAGCAAATTCGTCGACGGTGGATTCGCCGCGCCAGCGATAAACCTGATCGTAACTTCCGATGGCGGCAAGCGCGTAGAAAAAGTGCTGCTTTCGAAGAGCGGCGACAACTGCATGGCGAAAAGAGAGAATGAACCCGCTCTTTATGAGCTGAACGCTTCGGCCGTCACCGAATTGGAGAAGTCGGCCGCTGATCTGAAGACTGCCCCTCCGCCCAACAAAAAGTAGTTCTGAAACCTATCGGGACAAATTTCCTTCACCCCTGGCGAAACTGCCAAACTCGGCGATCCCCGCTCACACTCGTCCTCGACTTGGTTGCGCACTCGAAGCGGCTCCTCTACACTCAATTTTTGCCTAAATCGAGCGGGAGTAAACTTGCGAGCCATTCTTCGGATCTTCTACTGGATCTTTGCCATTCTCGTGATTGCGACGGCCGCCTCGGTCTGGTGGTATATCTACCGCCCGCTGCCGCAGATCGACGGGAGCGCTTCCCTGCCCGGTCTCGAGCACGAGGTCACCGTCGAACGTGACCTCTGGGGCGTGCCGCACATCCGCGCAGCGTCGGTGGAAGATCTCGCGGAGGCCCAGGGCTACGTCATGGCGCAAGACCGCCTCTGGCAGATGGATCTGCTCCGCCGCGCCGCCCGCGGGCAGCTCTCTGAAATCCTGGGCCCCAGGACCCTTCTCATCGACAAGGAGTTTCGAACGAACGGCTTCGCCCGCGCCGCAGAACGCGACGCCACGCTCCTCGATCCCGAATCCCGCAAAGTGATGGAAGCATATGCCCGCGGTGTGAATCAATTTATCGAGCAGCACAAAAAGAGTCTCCCTCTGGAATTTTCACTACTCCGCTACGAACCCAGGCCCTGGCAGCCGTCCGACACTTTGGCTATTTCCGGCTACATGTATCGAACTCTGACGGACACCTGGGAAAGAGAATTGAATCGCGCCAAAGTCGTGGAACGCGCCGGGGCCGATCGCGCAAAAGATCTCTTCTCGGAAGAATCCACGATGGATCATTTCGTCGTCGGCGACCCCAAGGTTATCGATGATGGCTCGCAACGTTCCGCAGCGGAAGCCGGTGATGAAGATGATGACGACGACATGCAACCAGACACCGTGCTGAAAGCCCACCGTGGGGCTTCGACCGGCGCCGTTACAGCGGAGAGCGAGCCCGACCTGACCACTGCCCTCTCGCAGTCTATTCAAGTTTTTCTCGAGGAATCCAAGAACGAGATTCGCCAAAGCCTCGGTAGCAACAACTGGGTCGTCAGTGGCGCCCATACCGCCACCGGCAAGCCCCTGCTTGCCAACGACACTCATCTCGAGCTCTCCATTCCGTCGATCTGGTACGAAATTCATCTCACCGCGCCCGGCTGGAACGTCAAAGGTTTCACCCTGCCCGGCGCGCCGATGGTCGTCATCGGCCACAACGATCGAATCGCCTGGGGCTTCACCAATAACGGCGCCGACGTTCAGGATCTTTACGTCGAGACCTTCAATCCGGCCTCGCCGGATGAATATCGCGTGAAGGGCGCATGGACGAAAGCGCAAATCATCGACGAAATTATCCACATCAAGGGCCAGGCGGACGAACACCTGAAAGTCACCGTGACTCGTCACGGCCCGATTGTTTATCGCGATGGAGAAAAAGCTTACGCACTCCGCTGGACCGCCACGGAACCCGGTGGGCTGGCCAACAGTTACAGCTGGCTAGGCAAGGCGCATGACTGGAGAGAATTCCGCGAAGTTATGAAGCGCGTCTGGGGCCCGGGGCAGAACGCGGTCTACGCGGATGTCGAGGGCAACATTGGATACGTAATGGCAGCGCGAGTGCCGATTCGAAAGAAGGGACACGGCGATTTACCCGTTCCCGGAGACACCGACGACTACGAGTGGACCGGTTACATCCCGTTTGACCAACTGCCGCAAGCACTCAACCCGGAAAGTGGATTGATTGTCACCGCCAATGCGCGTGTGGTGGGGCCAAATTACAAACCGTTTCTCACGGACCGCTGGGAAGAGCCTTATCGTACCTCGCGCATCTACGATCTGCTGCATGATCGCCGCGATTTGCGGCCAGAGGACATGCTGAAAGTCCAGACCGACACCTACAGCTATCCCCACGTCTTCCTCGCAGATCAATTATTGGCGGCCGCGAAAACAGTGAAGTCCAAAGACCCGCGAGCCCAAAAGCTCATCGAAGACTTGAAGGATTGGAACGGAATCGCCGACGCCAACTCTCCGGAAGTTTCTTTTCTGCACGCAGCGCGCCGGGCGGCGATCGGCCTCCTCCTCGAGCCATTCCTTGGAAAAGACACGAATCTATATCAGTGGCGTAGCACCACGTTTCTGCAAAGAGTCCTCACCGACCGGCCCGCGAAGTGGCTGCCCGCCGCTTATAAAAACTATGACGAATTACTCGCCGCGGCTGCGGACCTTGCCGTAACCAATTTGGCCGATCAGAGCAAGAGCGATCGCGTTGAGGATTGGACGTGGAAGCGCTTTAACTCCCTGGACATGTTCCATCCGCTTGGGCACGAAGGCCTGTTGAAGCGATTCCTCAGCATCACGGACAAGCCCCAATCGGGAACCGTCTACAGCGTTCGCGCCGCCACCCATACCCACGGCCCCGCGATGCGCTTTGTCGGCAACCCCGGAAACTGGGATAAATCCATTCTACTCATCCCCGCGGGACAGTCCGGACAGCCAGGCAGCAGCCATTACTCCGATCAATTTTCCTACTGGTATGAAGGCAAACCCATCTTCGCGGCGTTCAGCGATGCTGCCGAGGCGAACGCGCGGAAACACACACTCACGCTCAAGCCTGGTTCTTGATCTCGTACGGCGCTCATGCCCGAACTCCCGGAAGTCGAAGCTGTCGTTCGAACGCTCCGTCCCCTGGTCCAGGATCGGCGAATCCGTTGCGTTCACGTCTTTCACCCCATCGCCACAAAGCCCCAAACCGCTTCGCATGTTGCTCGCCAGGTCCAGGGCCGCCGCATTCGAACCGTCGATCGCAAAGGCAAATATGTACTTCTCGTTCTGGACCGCGGCCTGCTCACAATGCATTTTCGGCTCGATGGCCAGCTGTTATGGTTTTCGAATGGCAGAGAACTGCTGGCGCGGGCCAACCAGCGTGAAAACGGTGTGCACGTGGATGTTGCCTTTGAATTGGACAAAGGTGTGCTCGGTTTCGCCGATCGCCGCCACTTCGGCCGCGTTCACGCCTGGGAATCGGCTGATGATTGCTCTGGGCTCAGAGTGCTGGGTATCGACGCCATCTCGCGCGATTTCACCTCCAGCCGCTTTGCCGAACTGCTCTCCGCGTCAAAGCGCCAATTAAAGGACTTCTTGCTGGATCAAACGCGCGTCGCCGGGATTGGCAACATCTACTCTTGCGAAGCGCTGTGGCACGCCCGCCTGGACCCTCGCCGCCGCGCCAACACCTTGAAATCGCAGGAAGCGCGCCGCTTGCACAAAGCAATTGTGTCCGTTCTCGTGCGTGCCTTAGAATGCTGTTTGCACCCGGCGCCCGACTTTCGCGATCCGGAGTGGTGGTTCCAGGGGTTGGAAAAGATTCTTCGCGCCTACGGCCGCGAGGGAAAACCCTGCCGCCGCTGCGGAGAGCCGATCCGGCGCATTGCGCAGGGGGGCCGGTCAACCTACTGTTGCGGGCTCTGTCAGAAATAGGCGTCTCTATCTAAAGGAACGGTCCAATCGCGTGAATTCACCTGCTCCCAAGAAACCTGAACCGCCGAAAAAGCCCGATTTTGAGCGCTCGCTTGCTCGCTTGGAGGAAGTCGTCCGCCGCCTGGAAAGCCCGCAACTTTCCCTGGACGATGCGATGAAGCTGTTCGAGGAGGGCGTCGCGCTCTCACGCGAGTGCCAGAAGCAACTGGAAGAGGCGGAGGGGCGAGTGGAAATCCTCCTGAAGAAAGTCGATGGCAAGCTTGCCGCCGAGCCGTTCGATCCCGAGCAGGAGACCGAATCGTGACGCGCTACGGCCGGCGGCGCGCCAATTCCCTGCCGCAATGAAACTTCCCCCATTTTTCGAAGAAGACCGCATGGCAGTCGATGCCGCTCTCGCGCGGCTCCTCCCGGCCGAAACCGCGCCGCCCTCTTCCATTCATACGGCAATGCGTTACAGCGTCTTCGCCGGTGGAAAGCGAATCCGCCCTATCCTCTGTCTCGAGACGGCGCGCATCTTCGCCAGCGATGTCACACCCGCGCTTCACCCCGCCTGCGCAATCGAATTCATCCACACCTACTCCTTGATCCACGATGATTTGCCGGCGCTGGACAACGACGATCTCCGCCGCGGCAAACCGACTTGCCACAAGAAATTCGGCGAAGCCATCGCCATTCTCGCGGGCGATGCTCTCTTAACGCTAGCGTTCGAAACCATCGGCGCGACACCCGCCACCGCAGAGCGCCGCGCCGCCGTTCTCACGGAAGTTGCCGCTGCCGCGGGCACCGTCAATGGAATGGTCGGTGGCCAGGTCGCTGACATCGAAGCCGAAGGCAAGCCCGTCGATCCGCAAATGCTGGAGTATATTCACCGTTCGAAAACCGCCGCGCTGATTCGCGCTTCCATCGCAGCCGGTGCCTTGTGCACAGGTGCTAACTCCGAAGATGTCGCGCGCCTGCGGCGATTCGGCGACACCATCGGCTGGGCTTTTCAGGTCACGGACGACATTCTTGATGTCGAGGAATCCTCCGCCGCGCTCGGCAAAACCGCGGGAAAAGACATGGCGCAGCAAAAAGCCACCTACCCGGCGGTTTACGGCCTGGAGCGCTCTCACCAAATTGCCAATGATCTCGCGGCCAAAGCCATTGCTGAGCTCGCTCCATACACGGATCGCGCCGCGCGCCTCCGTGAGATCGCGGAATTCCTCGTGCTGCGCCGCGCTTGATCGTTCGAACGCCTCATGAAACCAAAGACAGCCCGCAAACGGCTCGATCTTCTTCTGGTCGAGCGAGGCTGCGCCGCGTCTCCTCAGAAAGCCCTGGCGATGATTCTCGCCGGTGAAGTTCAAGTGGACGGCCAACGAGTGGAAAAGGCCGGTACGCCCGTCGCGGAAGACGCCAGCATCGAGATCATCAGCCGGGTGCAGAAGTTCGTCAGCCGTGGCGGAACGAAACTCGACGGCGCGCTGGAAGACTTTGCGATTGAGCCGGCGGGATGCGTTTGCCTGGACATCGGCTCTTCGAACGGCGGCTTCACGGACTGTCTCCTCCGGCAAGGCGCTGAACGCGTCTACGCTGTCGACGTAAACGTCGAACAGCTTGACTGGAAGTTGCGGCAGAATCCCCGTGTCATTCCCATCGAGCGGAATGCGCGCGAACTCAGCGCGGAAGACCTTCCCGAAAGCGTCGACATCGTGACGATTGATGTGTCTTTCATCTCGGTCCGGAAGGTAATCGCGCCCGCCATGGCGGTGGCAAAGCCCCGCGCTGCTTTTCTCATTCTCATCAAGCCGCAATTTGAATTGCGCCGCGAGGAGATTGGCCCCGGCGGAATTGTGAAAGACAAAAAGTTTCACGATAAGGCGATCCTGACCGTTCGCGAATGCGTTGAATCCATTGGCCTGGATTACCTCGGAGTCCGCCCGAGTCGCCTCCTGGGGGCCGAAGGCAATCAAGAGTATTTTCTCCACGCACGCAAAAAGACGCTGGAGTAGAATCACAGACGCACATGCGCCCCGGACAAACCTTTCAAACCATCGGCATCATTTCTCGCCCTCGCCGTTCGAATCTCGCCGTAGTTGTTCCCCCATTGCTGAAATGGCTCGAAGCGCACGGCATACAAACTCTCTTCGACGAAGAGACAGCTAGTTCCTTGTCCGACGGTTCGAAAGGTCAGACTCGCCAGCGCGTGGCAGACGCCTCTCAACTTCTACTCGTGCTCGGGGGCGATGGCACCATGCTTGCCGCCGCGCGTCTGGCCGCTCCGCGAGGTATTCCGATCCTGCCAATCAATATGGGCAGCCTGGGCTTCCTTACCAGTTTCACTGTGGACGAGCTGCACCCAGCCCTCGACGACACCCTGGAGGGCCGTTTTTCGCTGAGCGAACGCGTCATGATCAGCGTGGAGCTCGAACGCGCGGGCAAAGTAATTGATAATCAACGCGTCTTGAACGAAATGGTGGTCAACAAAGGCGCGCTCGCCCGCATGATCGAGCTCGAACTCACCATTGACTCCGATTTTGTCTGCCGCTACCGCGCCGACGGTCTGATCGTGGCCACCCCTACCGGCTCCACCGCCTATTCCCTCTCCGCCGGCGGACCCATCGTGCATCCCGCCGTGGAATCTTTCGTGATTACTCCCATCTGTCCGCACACCCTGAGTGATCGGCCACTGGTAGTCCGTGACTCATCTTGCATCGAGATGAAACTTTCCGGGAACACCGAATCCGTTTTTCTGACGCTTGATGGACAGCGAGGTATTCCGTTGCAACCTACGGACCGTGTGCGCGTCTGCCGTGCGAAAGAGATGCTGAAACTCATCCAGCCGCGAAAAAAATCGTATTTTGAGATTTTGCGCAGCAAGCTGAAATGGGGCGAAGTGTAGGCTTTTGGAGTGCGGGAGCCTTGCTCCCGCTTTTCCGGTCGCAACCATGGAGCCGCGAGCCGCTCTTCATGAATAGTCCGGGTTAAAGGTGGATCAACCGGCCAGAACGTCCGTGAGCAGCAAATCGTCCTGAGTTTCGCGCCGGCGAATCAGGCGAGAGCGGTTCCCTTCCACCAAAACTTCAGCAGGACGGCATCGCGCATTGTAGTTTGATGCCTGCGACATTCCATACGCCCCGGCAACCCAAATCGCCAGCAGGTCGCCCGCCTTTACTTCCCCCAGTGGCCAACCCCGCAAAAAGCAATCGCCCGTCTCGCAAACCGGCCCAACAATGTCGACTCGCTTGCGGCTGGCGTCATTTTCCTTCCCTTCCCGCATAACTTTCGTAATCGGGTGGACCGCCCCGTAAAGAGCCGGCCGCATCAAGTCGTTCATCGCCGAGTCCACAACAACAAAAGTCTTCCCCCGATTCGTTTTCGTGTAAACAACGCGAGTCAAGAGCACACCTGCCGGAGCGATGATCGACCGCCCAGGCTCCAGCAACAGGTGCACGCCAAGTTTGCGCACTATTTGTGAAACCAGCCGCGCGTACTCCGTTCTCGTCGGCGGCTTCTGGTCCGAATAGCGCACTCCAAGCCCTCCCCCGACATCCAGGTACCGCAGATCGATCCGCGCGCGCCGCAACTCTCCGACAAATCCAGCCAGCCGCCCCAGCGCGCGGCGAAATGGAACGAGCGTTGTAATCTGCGAGCCGATATGCGCGCTGATTCCCTGCCAGCGAATCCACTTCGAATCACGATGCGCAAGGTAAAGTCGTTTCGCCTCGGACCAGTCCAAGCCAAACTTGTGTTCGTGCCGCCCGGTCGCAATGTGCGGGTGGCCGCCGGCTTGAACATCGGGATTCACCCGAATCGCCGCCGCGGGTGGCCTGCCTCCCCGTCCGGCCAGTCGCGCCGCCTCCTCAACCAAAATGTCGAGTTCCGCTTCGGATTCGGCGTTGAAAAGTAAGATGCCCGCCCGCCCGCTTCGCCCACCAGCCCGATAATTCAGCGCTTCACGAATCTCGTACCGGTCCTTGCCGACTCCGGAGAAAACGATGCGCTCGCCGCGCACGCCGATGCGCTGCAGGTGGTGGAGTTCCCCGCCGGACACAATGTCAAAACCGCTTCCCAGCTTGGCAAGATGATTCAAGATAGACAGATTTCCGTTGGACTTTACCGCAAAACACAGAGTGTGCGGCAGCGCGCCAAGCCCCTTGTGCAGTTCCTCGTAGGCGTCATCAATCGCAGCGCGGCTATACAGATAGGTCGGCGTCCCAAACTTCTGCGCGACCGAAGCCAGCGGCACACTTTCGCACACCACTTCTTCGCCCGTCCCGCTCCGCGCCCCGCTCTTCTCCCACGCGAAATGCGGCGTGAAAGAAGCCGGATCCACATATTTAAGCTTACGTGAAGATGAGTCAGTCGGATGGCTCATCGGACTTTTGCAACCACTAGGGTTCGGTCATCGGAAAGCGGAGCGCCCTGCGTGAACCAATCCACCTCGCGCAGAATCACGTCGGCAATTTCCGTCGCGGACGCTTCATGGTGCTGTTCGATCAGCTTCATAAGCCGTGTGGTGCCGAAGAACTGGCCTTCGCTGTTCGCGGTCTCCGCGATTCCGTCCGAATGAAACACAAGAATGTTTCCAGGATCGAGCGTAACTCCCCATTCGTCGTAGGTGACTTCTTCAAAAATGCCCAGCGGGAAACCCGTCAACTCGATCTTGCCGCAGCGTCCTTCCTTGTAAAGCAGCGGCTGCGATTGCCCGGCGTTTGCCACTCGAAGCTTCTGCCGGCCTTTTTGCCAGGTGGCAAAGCATGCCGTCATGAATCGTCCCTCGATGCGCCGCTCGCCCACCAATTGGTTCATTTGTTTCAGCATTTCCGCGGGCTGCAGCTTTTGCGGCGCCAGACTCCGCATGATTCCGATGGCCACCGCTCCATAGAGCGCCGCGGCCGTGCCCTTTCCGCTCACGTCTCCCAGTGCAATTCCTAGCTGCTGCGGTCCGTAGCGCAGAAATTCGTAGAGGTCGCCGCACACTTCCCGCGCGGAAAGATACCGCGCAGCCATCTCTAAGCCGTAGTCTTCCGTCGGAACCGGCCGAAGGAGCGCGCCCTGAATTCTTTTGGCCGCCTGCAAATCCCGCTCCAGCCGCGCCTCGTCGCGCGCCAATTGCTCGTAAAGCCGCGCATTCTCCAGCGAGACAGCGAGGTTCGCCGCCAGGATCGAAAGCGTCTGCACGTGATCCTCGGTAAAATAATTCAGTTGCGGGCTTTCCAAATCCAGCACGCCAATCACTTTCCCCTTGTGCATCATGGGAATGGCCAGCTCCGAACGCGTCTCCGGGTTCACCATCAGGTAGCGCGGATCAACGGTCACATCCGGAACGAGAACGGGCTCCTTCAACGTGGCTGCCGCGCCGACAATGCCCTCGCTCGCGTTCGCGCGCAGTTTTCCCTGCACGCGATGGCCATGCTTAACGTCCACTCTGTGGCGGAAAATCTTTTGCTCTTCGTCATAGAGCATGATGCTCAGTATCTGATAATCAATCACCCGCTTGGTCTGTTCTGCCGCGCGCCGCAGAAGCTCTTCGACCTCCAGGATCGCGCCGGTTTCGCGGCCGACTTCGCTTAACAATAAAAGCGTGTCCGCCTGCGTCCGCACTTTTTGAAACAGCCGCGCGTTTTCAATCGCCACTGCCAGCCGGCTGGCCAGCAGCGTCAAAATATTCTGCTGGTCGCGCGTAAAGTAATCGAGATGGCGGCTCTGAATATCTAGCACGCCGACGCACTTTCCCTGAAGCATCAACGGCACGGCCAGTTCGGAGCGCACGCTGTCGATGGCATTGATGTACCGCGCGTCCTTTGAAGTATCGCTGACTCGCACGGAGTGGCCCGTGGCCGCCGCGGTTCCCGTAATTCCCTGCCCGAGGGGAATCCGTAAATTGTCCGCCAATTCGCGCGGATAACCGATGGAGAAACGGTGCCGGAGATAACTTCCATCTCCTTCGATCATCAGCACGCCAAAAATTTCATAGTCGATGTGCCGTTTGATCAAGGCCGCCGATCGCGACAGAACCTCGTCCAAATCCAGCGAGGCGTTCACTTCCTCGCCGATTTCCGCAAGTGTTGCAAGCACTTCGGCGGAGACCTCCGCGCCGCCATTCAAGGCGATTGCTGTCGTGTGTTCATCCGTCGGATTCATGAAGTCTACATATTATAGCAGGCGGCGAAGCGTGAGCCCTGTGAAGGTCGCGCATCGATGCGAATTCTTCTTGTTTTCTATCCTGAAGCTGATTTGTGCGCGCTTGCGGATCTGATTCGGCCCTACGGGATGGTCTGCTCAACGACAGCTCAATCTTCCGCGGGTTTTTCCTTCAATCCGGGACCAAGCAATAGCACACCAACATAGGGCAAGTTTCTGTACCGCTCGGCGTAATCAAGCCCATAACCGACCACAAATTCGTTGGGAATTGAAAATCCGACGTAGTCCGCGTGTACCGCCGCGATGCGCCGTTCCGGCTTGTCCAGCAGCACCGCCACTCGCAGATGCTTCGGTTTGCGCTGCTGGAACAACCGCAGCAGATACTGCAGCGTCATTCCCGTATCCAGAATGTCTTCGACAACGATGACCGTCTTCCCCTCGATGCTGGAGTCCAAGTCTCGCGTCAACCGCACTTGTCCCGAAGAGCGCGTCTTTTGCCCGTAGCTCGACACCGCGATGAAGTCAAAGGAAACTTCCCCCGGAATATTTCTCGCCAGGTCGGTCAGAAAAAAAACTCCGCCCTTCAAAACGCTTACCAGATGCAGCGGTTCGCCCGGAAAATCTTTCCGGATTTCCTTTGCCAGCGCCTGAATGCGCCTTTGAATCCGCCCACCCGTAATCAAAACTCTGACCCGCTCCCGCGGCGTCCTGGTACTTTCCTGCCCGGCTTTTTTGCGTTGCGGCATCCTTTTCCTCGAACGTGGCACCGCGACTCTAACGCACGCGCGTGCCGCGGAGCAAGGCACACTTGTAACGCGCTATTCTTAGAGCGTTTATACGGCCTCAATCTGTGCCGCTTAGTCTCAGGCAAGCCATTAAGTCAGCCTTTTAAGCCAGCCTTTAGATAGCGTTCTTTCTGCTGGCGTGCATCGGATTTATTGCTTCAGGCGCTCCGAAGTTTTCCGCGGGATTTTACTTCAATCCACGCGGTTCCTGTGATAAAAGATAGGTCATAGATTTAGATGCTGGTCGCAGTCTGGAGCCGGCGTTTGCGGCCGCTGCGATCCGTCCCCAACAATTAGGGGAGTCCTCCACTCCACCCCCGGAGGGTCTCAGGTCCGCGCGCGAGTGCGCGAAGCGTCGCCAAAGAAGTTAAGGGAGGAATTTCAATGAGAATGAGACGGATGGGAACCTCCATCGCATTGTGTTGTTTGGCGTCGCTGGCCATGATGCTGGTTGCGCCGCGCGTTGCGGCGCAAGCGCAGGCCGGCACAGGCCAGATTGTTGGCACGGTTTACGATGCCAGCCGGAGCGTTGTCGCGCAGGCTTCCGTGACGCTCAGCGCAAAAGACACTGGCCTTCAGAGAGAGGAGAAAACCGACCAAGAGGGAGGATATCGCTTCGCTCTGCTTCCCGTGGGGAATTACACCCTGACTTTTACCTACACCGGAATGAAAACCTACAAGGTGGACGTTGAAGTGACCGTTGGAGCGGCGCTCACGGTGAACGCCGATCTGCAGGTCGGTGGCGTTACTCAGACCGTGGAGGTAACGGCAACGAATCTTATTGAATCTACAGCGCCCAGCGCCGACGCCCTGATTGGAGTTCGCGCGATCGAAGAGCTGCCGATCAACGGGCGCCGTTTTCAGGACTTTGTAACTCTCACGCCCACAGTACAGATTGAGCCGCAGCGCAACGGCATTTCCTTTGCCGGGCAGCGTGGCATCAACGGCAACGTCACAATTGACGGCGCAGACTATAACGAACCTTTCTTCGGCGGCATTCGCGGCGGCGAGCGCGCCAACAACGCTTTCACCATTCCGCAAGAAGCCATCTCGCAATTCCAGGTGGTTGCCTCTGGCTACTCGGTTGAGTTTGGCCGTTCCACCGGTGGAATCTTGAACGCTACGACTAAATCAGGCACCAACGATCTGCATGGCGGTGCCTTCTTCTTCGCACGCAATCAAGTCCTGGCGAAACAGGACGCCTTCCAACGCGACGCCATCTCTTCGCTATACCAGGAAGGCGGCTCGTTGGGTGGTCATCTTGTCCGCGACAAGGCATTCTTTTTTGCGGCCTTCGAGAACCAGAAAAACGACAACCCGCGCGTGGTGGTTTTCCCGTCCTTGATCGGCTTCACGCCCTCCTCCGCCCAGCAAGACGCATTCAACTTCTATTCGACTCAACAGGGGCCCTTTGCTCAAACCAATGACGCGATCTCCGGGTTTGGCCGCACGGACTTCCAATTCACTCCGAAACACCGCGCAAGTGCAAGCTACCATTACAGCAAGAACACAGGTGAGAATGCGGTCTCGACCGGCGATGCGATTGCTCCTGAGACGAACCGTGCTCAGTCCAACAACGGAACGGAAGGCGACCGCACCAACAGCATTGTTGGACAATGGACGGCGACATGGTCTTCGCACTTGGTGCAAGAGACACGCGGTCAGTACTCGCTCGAGAATCGCCCTCGGCTCTCCAATTCCACTCTGACCGGTCTGAGCGGCCCGATTGGGATAACTGGGGCAAGAGATTTTCTGCCTACCACGTTGGACGACTGGCGCGCCCAGTTTGGCAGCAATTTGAGCTGGACCGCCGGCCGGCATTTGCTCAAATTCGGCGGTGAGTACAACTTCCTGCATGCCAACCAGCAGTTCTTTTTCAACCAGTTCGGCGTGTTTTCAATTAGCTCGCCGAACACCGGACCGGCCTGCCCAACCGGAACTTCCCCGAATGATTGTCGCACTATTAACACGTTGAACTTGCTGTCGACAAGCGGCGGTAATCGGCTGGATACGGCTGGCAGGCCAACGGGCACAAATGTCACGTACCGAGTGAATATCGGCAACGGCTTGCTTGAAGCCAGCACCAAGCAGATTGCCACCTTCATCCAGGATACCTGGCGCATTACGCCGCGCCTGACGCTAACCGCCGGCTTCCGTTGGGAAGGCTATGTCAATCCCCAGCCCGATGTGAGCAACACTGCGCTCTACAACGTGGTGAAGAATTTCAATTTCCCAATTGGAATGACATCGGACCCCGCCAAAATTCCCAATAACTATGATCAGTACATGCCGCGCCTCGGCCTCGCCTGGGACCCGAAGGGCGATGGCAAGACCGTCATTCGTGCCAACGCGGGATTTTTCTATGCAACAACCCCATTGATCATTCTGGCCGCACCATTGAACAACTTTCGCGCCGTGCCCGGGGATCTCTCGGTACAACTTCCGCTGGCCGTGCCCGCGGCAAATCCAAATAAGACGGTTTACCAGCAGTTGCAACTGATTGGGGTGGATCTTAACGCCACTCCGTTAACAGCGCTTCCCAAGATCACGCCACAACAGATTTCAGCCATAGCTTCGGCGCTTGGTTTGTCAAATCCTAATCCCTCCTTAAGCTCTTCACCCATCGTAATGTCCAACAACTATGAGAGCCCTCGCTCCTGGCAATGGAGCGTTGGAATGGAGCACGAGCTCCGCTCGGGCTGGTCCGTGGGCGCGGATTTCAATTATGTAAATACCGTCCATCTTGAACGCAATCGGAACCTGAATTTGCCGTCGCCCATCATTTTCCAGGGCGCCACGGTTACGCGAAGCGGCCAAACGACCGTCTTTGCGCCCGATCTAAGCCTTCGGCCGTGCTTTGGCGTGGTAGGTGGATCTGTTTGCACGCCGAGCAGAGTCGTAAACGGCGTGGCTCTCGCCGTGCCGACGCGGGCGCGACCGATTCCAACTCTGGGCGACGTCACCATTCGTGCCACGGATGCCCGCTCGCGCTACAACGGGCTCACATTCCGCAGCAATTACAAACATAAGCGCGTCCAACTGCAGGCGTTCTACACCCTCAGCTACAATTACTCGGATGATGACGGTGAGCGTCTGGCGACCGGGTTCGACCATGACAACGAATTCAACTTGAGCCCAGAGTATTCTTTTTCGCGCCTCGATGCCCGCCATCTTGTCCAGTACAACGCTATCGTGGACTTGTGGGGCGGCTTCAGCGTTAGCTCCCTTGGCCGCTTCCGCTCAGGCCGGCCCATGGAGGCGCTGGCCGGATCGGACTTAAACGGAGACAACACCAGCTTCCCTGACAGAGCCTATTCGGCGCCCGGAGTGTCTTTCATCCGCAACTTTTTCCGGGATCGAGCTGTCTACAACATGGACTTGCGCGTCGCGAAAAGCATTCGTATTCGTGAGCGCATGCACGTGAACGTCACGGCCGACTTCTTCAACCTCTTCAATCTCGACAATGTCGTGTTCATCGGAGGCACGCCCAGTCCTTTCAATCCTCTCGACACATACGGTCCGGGCGTGAGTTCCGCAACGGGAGCCATCTTGACGCCGAACGCTTCGTTCCGGCAGCTCCAGGATCCCTCGTTCTGCAGCTCGAACAAGGGCTGCTACAACAAGAACGCTACCCCTGGGTCACCGTTCACGGCGCAGCTCGGTCTGCGGTTCCAGTTCTAGGCAACGGAGAGGAAATCAACAAACGGGGGCGGTTTGCCCCACCCGTGTCAGCGCTTCGGCCGCCGCGGTTCTCTTTTGCAGGTTGGCGACCCTTAGTGAGTCGGCACGACGCGCTCCTCGAAGCAGGCGCGCCGAAATTTTTCACAGTGTTTATTTCTGGGATGCGGATTCCCATCAGGCAACATGATTTCATCATCGGAGGAGAGGTTCAAATGAATTTGTCATTTGTTTCTGTGCGCAGAGCCGCAGGTATTTGCTTGGCTGTCCTGCTCTTTCTTGTTTGTACTGCCGGCGCCCAGCGCGGCACCAGCGGCTCGATCGAAGGCGCCCTGACCGACGTTCAGGGTGGCGCCATCTCGGGTGCAAAACTCACTGCCGTCAATTCTGACACCGGCCTGAAGCTCGAGTCTGCCAGCGACGAGAACGGCTTCTTTCACTTTCCTGTTGTACCTCCCGGAACCTACGTTGTTACCGCTGGGAGTACTGGTTTCTCCAACTACGCCGTTCGCGTCACTGTGGCTGTGGGCGCTACCATAGACCTGCCCATCCAGCTGAAAGTGGGAACCCAAGCTACCTCTGTCACCGTCACCTCGGAGACTCCCATCCTTGAGGTTACCCGCTCTTCGGTTGAATCTTCTGTCAATGAGCGGGCGGTGAGCGATCTCCCCACTCTCGGCCGCAATTTCATCAACTTCACTCTCCTAACTCCGGGTGTAACCACCGACGTCCGCGGCGGTGACATCAGCTTTGCCGGCCAGCGCGGCACCCTCAATTCCCTCATCGTCGACGGCTCCGACAATAACAACACCTTCTTCGGCCAAACTTTGGGCCGCACGGGCTCGGGACGCGCTCCCTACCAGTTCAGCCAGGATGCCGTTCAGGAATTCCAGGTCAATTCAAATGCCTACTCCGCCGAATACGGTAACGCAGGCGGCGCCGTCATCAATGTGGTCACCAAATCCGGCACCAATCATTTTCATGGCACAGGTTTTGAGTTCTTCCGTGACCGCGGCCTCAACGCTACGGATCCGATCGCCAAGGCGCAGGGCAAGGCCAAACAACCCTACCATTTCAACCAGTTTGGCGGGAATCTCGGCGGCCCGGTTCTTAAGGACCGTCTTTTCTTCTTTTTTGACTACGACGGCCAGCGCAACGTCACCCAGAATTTGATTCTCCCGGTCAGCGGATGTGCCGCGCCTTCCACCGACGCCAATATCACCGCCGCTTGCACCTATCTGCTGGCGCGAAGCGCCTCCTGGACCAGTGGTTTCAATCAGGATGTTTACCTCGGCAAGGCGGACTGGCATATCAATTCCAATGAACTTCTGAGCGTGCGAATCAATAGTCAGCGTTTCACCGGCGCAAACCTCGAAAATGGCGGTTCTACCAACTCCCTCGAACACACCGGCGCTGCCATCGTTGTTTCCGATACCATCTCCGGACAGCTTACTTCCACGCTTTCGCCCCGCTTCGTCAATGAATTCCGCGCCGCCTATGTTCGCGATAACGAGCCGGGGCAAGCCAATAGCACCAATCCCGAAGCTTCCGTCTTCAATGGCCCGTTGCAGCTCACCGTCGGCCGGAACTTCTTCAGTCCCCGCTTCACCAACATCAAGCGCGGCCAGTTTGCCGATGTCCTCACCTGGATCAAGGGCCGTCATACCGTCAAATTCGGCGGCGATGTCTTGACGGATTCGATTGCAAACTTCTTCCCGGGAAATTTTTCCGGAGCTTACACCTTTAATAGTTTGAGAAGCTTCGGCTGCAGTCTTTTAGGCGCCCCTTGCTATGGCAATCGTGACCAGTTTGTCCAGGCATTCGGCGGTGTCGGAACTACCGGGCCCACCACCCACCCGAACCTCAACGAATACTCCGCCTTTATTCAGGATGAATGGCGAATTACCCCAAGCTTTACCCTGAACCCGGGCCTTCGTTACGACTACGAGTCGATCGCACAACCGTCCGTACTGAATCCCATCGCCGCCCAGGCTGGCATCCTCACCAATCGGATCAATCGAGACAAGAAAAACTTCGGCCCGCGTCTCGGCTTTGCCTGGACACCGAATCGCTTCAATCAACGGGTCGTTGTCCGCGGCGGCTATGGCATTTACTTTGGACGCACACCTTCCATCTTGGTGGGAACTGCGCATTCCAACAACGGCCTTCAGGTGAAAACTCTCACCTATAGCGGCACTTCCATTCCCGTCACCTATCCCAACACTGTCTGCGGCGCCCCGGTTGCCAACCCCACTTGCCCGCCGCCCGCTCCGGGTCCGGGTGTTCCGACGCCACCGCCGCCGACTATCTTTGTCTTCAATCCCAACTTTGTGGAACCCTATACGCAGCAAGCGAGCCTCGGAATCGAATACCAGTTGGCAAAGGACACGGCTCTTACCGTTTCCTATCTCGGCGTGCGCGGTGTCCACCTCCAGCGCACCCGTGATATCAACTTGGCCGGAGAAGTCCCCACCACCATCGGGATCGCGGGGACCGGCACGGTTTTAAATTATCTCCGGTATCCAAGCCCCAGCGGCACTCCCGCTACGTGTCCAGCGGGCCTTTTCGTCGTCACCCTCAGTAGCCCATGCAGGCCCAACGGCAACTTCCAGCGCATCGAGGAAGTCGAAAGCAATGCAAACTCGATCTACAGCGGCCTCATCGTCCAACTCAACAAGCGTTTCGGGCACAACTATCAAATCCTGGGCAGCTATACCTACGGAAAAGTGATTGACGATGCTCCGGATTCCACCTCCGTCGTCCCCTTTTCGGGTGGCGACGACGCCAAGATGGTTTCCGATCCCGGCAACGTCCGCGCGGATCGCTCCGCCGGCATCAATGACCAGCGCCACAGATTTGTACTCAGCGGCGTTTGGAATCTGAACTACGCCCAGCGGTTTTCTGGCGCTGCCAAACAGATCCTTGGCGGTTGGGAGATCAGCGGAATCTTGACGGCTCAGTCCGGCCAGCCATACTCCGCGATGGTGAATAGCGATCTGAACAACGATTCGAACCGTTCCACGGACCGCACGCCGGGGCTGGGACGCAACACCTTCTACCTGCCACGCACTGTCTCTCTCGATCCCCGGGTTACCAAGAATGTTCAGTTAACCGAGCGCCTCCGCCTGCAGCTCATCGGCGAGGCATTCAACATCTTCAACCACACCAACATCAACGGTGTCAGCCGCACGCAGTATGTCGTCATCCAGAACAATCCCAACCCAACCACGGGCAAACCTCCATGTGCTTTGACCGTCACGCAATGTCTGGCGAACCCGAGCAATTTCCCGTTCCAATTCCCGACCTCGGACATCACACCCCGAATCTTCCAGTTGGCCGCGAAGTTCGTCTTCTAGTGGGTGGCATACAACTACGGTGGAACGGGTTCTCCTGCGCAAGGAACCAACCCGTTCCACCCGCACATCGGGCCGCCGCCGGCACCTATCGGTTGGACTGTGCCATGTCAAGCATCCTCTCCCTGTCAACCGCCCAACTCGCCTAATAGCCGTCCAGTCCTCAATTTCTCCCATTCCCTGCAAACTACTTAACAAGTTGATACTTGCATGCTATCCTCCCGTGTGACTTTCGCTCAACATCCTCGCTCTCCCTTCGCCTCATCGCCCATCAACGCGACTCCGGCTTCCTTTATCTTTGTTCAACCTCTTTGTTTTCAAACGCTTGCGCACTCCTTTGCACGACGGGAAATACGCATCTTCTTGCTCTTCAATTACTTCCGCACTCTTTTCATCACGACGGGGGGTATATGCCACTCTTCCCATTTTGGAACTCATCCCCCACGCAGCATCCATCTATCTTTTCAACGACTTACACATGATCCATTTTGCAAGTCCTTTCCCTTGATATACATCCATCTAATGGGGGGGTGTATGGGGTGGCCACATGGTAACTAGAAAATCTGTCAATTCCGGACCCTCGATTTCGCTTGCCGCACCGTTCGCTGTGCAGCCCATCCTTTTGTCCGGCAGACATTCGCCTCGGCTATACTCTCTCCTCCGGAGGAACCCCTTGCTGGAAGTCGCAAAAAGTATCCTGCTGATCCTCAGCGCCCTGTTTCCGATCGTGAATCCGCTTGGCGGCAGCCCGGTCTTTCTCGC
>Ga0209648_10001550_pt1 | contig 18715 bp, 15 predicted proteins | sample GraSoi2013_115cm_FD_185830 | JGI IMG/M metagenome (GOLD analysis project Ga0209648, IMG submission 185830) | Grasslands soil microbial communities from the Angelo Coastal Reserve, California, USA - Sample 9_17_2013_115cm (SPAdes) (version 2) | ecosystem: Environmental > Terrestrial > Soil >...
ATGAACACGACCAGGACGAACTGACCCAGGCGCGTCAGCAGGTAGACCGGGTAGCCTTTCATGCTCAAAAGTCATTCCTCCCCCGTCTTACGGGGGAGGTGGCCCGTAGGGCCGGAGGGGGAAGGCAGCAGACGAGGCGTCCGCCGATTTCAGATCTGAAATTTTCGCGCATCGTCTGTGTGGCCTTCCCCCTCCGCCCCGTAAGACGGGGCGCCTCCCCCGTGTGACGGGGGAGGCGCTGACCTCACTGGTTGGGCTTCAATTTCCCCATCATGTACTTGGTGTTGGCCCAGTTCGGCACCGGATCGGTGTAGGGCGCCGTTTCGGCGTTCGGATAGCCGGTCCAATAGGTCTCATCCATCACGGTGAAGACGTTGTAGGACATCAACGGGATGGTCGGCATCTCACGCACCGCGAGCTTCACGTATTCGCGGCCGAGTTCGAGGCCCTTGGGATCGTCGAAGCCGGTCTGGCGGATCTGCTCGATGATCTTGTCGAGCTCGGGGCTGCTCCAGCGCTGCCAATTGCGCGGCGGCTGGGTCTTGCCGGACGGGGCGACGAACTGCGAGTGCCAGCTGTCGAGGAAGAACGACAGGTCGGGATGGCCGCCCCATGTCTCGACGCTCCAGCTGATCATCGCCTCGTAGTCGCCCGCGCCGCGACGATCGGCCATGCTGCCCTGCGCCACCACCGTCGTGGCGTCGATGCCGAACTGGCGCCACTGCTGGGCGATCATGCTGCCGGCGCGGGTCATGACCGGGCGCAGTTCGCCCTCGACCATCAGCTTGATGGCGAAGGGCTTGCCGTCGGGCATGAACCATTTGTCGCCGCGCTTGGTGAAGCCGGCGCGCTCCAGCAGCTCCTGTGCCGCCTGCGGGTTGGGCTTCCACCAGCCGCGGCCGAACGACTTGGCGATCTCGTCAGGCTTGCTTGGGATCTGGTCTTTCAGCGACGGCCGCAGCATGTCGGCGATCTGCTTGCCCATGGTCGGATCGTAGGGCCGGATCTTCTGCTTGCCGGTGTCGATCTCGAAGGTCTCCAGCCAGCTCTCGAGTGGCCCATGATAGACCTCGGGCGCCGAGCCGGTTGGTGGCACGCCGATCGCCGAGATCGTCGCCGCGCCGCGGTACGACGCCATCGACACCGCCTTGATGTCGATCAGCAATGCCAGCGCCCAGCGTACGTCGCGATTCTTGAACATGTCGTTCTGGGCGTTGAGGATCACCGCCGGCAGCGTCGGATCGGGATGGGCGTAGGGAAAGCCCTTGAACCAGCCGTGTGACGACTTTGCCTGCTTGGCGAGCGTGAACATGCCCTCCGGCGAGGTGTCGTGGATGATGTCGAGGTCATGGTTGAGCTGGGCGATCACCCGCTTGTCCGGCGGGCCGGGGTCGATGTAGGCGACGTATCTGGGGCCGGGTTCGCCGAAGCGGGCGACGGAGGTGCGCTGCCAGTCGTCGCGCTTCTGCCAGATGAACCACTTGCCGTTGGGGTCGTAGGATTTGAGCGTGTAGGGGCCGAGCGTTACCGGCGGATCGAAGGCGAACTTCAGCGGGTCGCCGGCCTTTTCGAAGACGTGCTTGGGCATCATCCACATGGCGTTCCAGCGCACCGTGAAGAGAGCGTGGAAGCGCGAATTGGGCTTCTTCAGCTTGAAGACCACGGTCTGCGGATCGGGCGCCGAGATGTCAGCGACGTTGATCTGGACCGGCGCGCTCCAGCGCAGGCTGTTGGTCTTCATGTGCGTCTGGATGGTGTAGATGACGTCGTCGGCCGTGAACTCGACGCCGTCGCTCCAGAAGATCCCCTTGCGCAGCTTCACCGTCATCTCGGTGAAGTCGGCATTGTAGATCGGCTTTTCCGAAGCCAGCGAGTTGTCCCACACGCCGTCGACGCCCTTCTGCGGGTCTATGTACCAGAAGGTGTCCATCGCCAGCTGATGCAGCCCGGTCGACTGGCCGCCGGCATTGATCGCCCAGATGTTGAACCAGCCGGCGTTCTTGATCGTGCCTTCGGGGTTTTCGACGATCAGCGTCTCCTGGCGCGGAAGACTCGAGATCGTGCCCTGGGCCTGGGCGTCGACAGCCACGGAGCCCGCGAACAAGAGCAAAGCGACACTATGCCATAGCCGCATCGTATCCTCCCAAATGAGCATCGCTTGCAAACTGCGCGCTGCTTCTCTGTTGTGGCGACGCTAGCCATGGCGGCAGAGGCCGTCAATCGACCGGCGACCGATGGAGGCAAGCATGGCGCAAAGCACGGAGCGACCTTCACTCACCGAGGACAGCGACGAGCTGGCGCGCGACTACGACCGTGTCAGCGTCGATCGCCAGTTCCAGTCGGGCAAGATGTTGGTGCGGGAACTGGCCCCGGCCGCCGGCGAGCGCGTGCTCGACGTTGGCTGCGGCACCGGCCTGCTGGCCGAGCATATCGCCGATCTGGTCGGCCCCACCGGCTACGTGCTGGGCGTCGATCCGTTGCCGCTGCGCATCGAGCTCGCCCAGGCCAAGGCGCGGCCCAATCTCGAATTCAAGGTTGCCGACGCCTACGATCTGTCGTCCATCCCGGCCGCCGGTTTCGACGTCGTGTGCCTCAACGCCGTGTTCCACTGGCTGCCGGAAAAGTCCGGACCGCTCCGCTGAGTTTGCCCGTGTCCTGAAGCCCGGCGGGCGGCTGGGCATCAGCAGCGGCGCCCAGGGCCCTCGAACGCGTTACCAGGAGCTCATCTCCGAGGTGTTGGCGCGGCCGCCGTTCAACGCCTATGCGCGACCGCCCGGCGGGCTGACCCATCGAGTCGACGAGCAGGAGATGCGCCAGTTGCTGACGGCGGCCGATTTCGCGGTGAAGTCGATCGAAGCGCGCGAGTCGGTGCGCGGCTTCGCCTCGCCACAGATGCTCGTCCGCTATTCCGAAGCCAGTTCCTTTGGCAATCTCCTTGCCCACCTGCCGGTCGAGTTCCGTCCTTCCGCCCGTGAGGTCATCGGCCGCGCGCTTGCGGCACTCGCCGCACCGGACGGCACCATTTCCCAATCGAGCCGCCGCATGGTGGCCATCGCCGTCCGTCGCTAGGACGGCGGCCTGCCGTGGGTCCGGTGGCGGCGTGCCAAGGCGGCCTCGTCATCGCGCGTCAGCTTGCCATCGCGCACGAGAATCGCGCCGTCGACCAGGACGTCTCGCACCGAGCGCGGACCCATCGAATAGATCAGATTGGCCCTCGGATCGTGCGCCGGCGTCGTCTCCAGCCGATTGGCGTCGAACACCACGAGATCGGCGCGCTTGCCCGCTTCGATGCTGCCGATCAGCCCGTCGAGCCCCAGCACGCGCGCGCCGTCGATCGTCAGCATGCGCACCATCTGGGCCACCGGCAGCGCCTGCGGATCGTCGGCACGCATCTTGCCGACAAGGGCGGCGAGCCGCGCCTCGACCAGCATGTCCATGCTGTTGTTCGAGGCCGTCCAGTCGGTGCCGAGGCCAATCGGTACGCGACCGACCAGCCGCGCCAGCGGCAAGGTCCGCGCCTCGATCTTGAGGTTGCTGGCCGGGCAATGGGCGATGGCGATGCCGTAGACCGGCCAGGCGTCGAACTCGGCATCACTGAGATAGATTGCGTGCGCCGCGACGGTGTTGGGCGTCGCCAGGCCGGTTTGGACCAGGCAAGCGAGCGCGCCGTCATGGCCGCGCCGCCGCACGGCGGCCACCTCGGGCTCGTTTTGCGCGACATGAATGAACACATGGGCGCCGGTCCTTTCGGCCTGCCGCGCGCATTCCTTCAAAAGTTCGTCGGAGCAGGTGTCGAGGGCATGTGGCGCGATGCCGGCGAAGACGCGCCGGCGGGGATCGGTGCCGAAGCGTTCGAGCACGGCGTGGGCGGTCTTCCAGTCGGCCGGCGCCTTGGCGTCGACCAGCGAATGGCCGACGACGGCACGGATGCCCGACTCCTCGATGGCCGGCGCGATGCGATCCATGTTGCCGAGTCGGTCGGCGATGCAGGTGACGCCGTTCAGCAGGAATTCCGCGCAGGCGGCGCGCACGGAAAAGACGTGATCCTCCACGGTGAAGCGCTCCTGGCCGGGCATGGCATAGCCCGCCGACCAGAATTCACGCGGCCTGTCCTCGGCCATGCCGCGATAGAAGGCGGTCGCGGCATGGGTGTGAACGTTGACCAGCCCCGGCGCTAAAAGCGCCTCGCTGCAATCGATCAGCGTGTCGCCCGGTTGCGCCAGGCTGCCGGCCGCGCCGATGGCTGAGATGATGTCGCCTTCGACGCGAATGTCGGCCGCCGGCAGGAAGTCGTCGGCGCCGTTCACCGTCAGGACCGCGCCGCCACTCAAGACGATCGCCATGTCAGCTCCTGCCGCGCGACTTCACAGCGTGCCGGCCGTTGCGCCTGGGCGGTGCGGCCAGAAAATCGCCGAAGGCGCGCAGGCGTTCGCTGATGTGGTTGATCATCAGCCGGGCGGGCGGCGAGAGGCGGCGATAGCGCGGCACCAGGATGCCGATGCGGCTTTGCGCCAGGCCCGGCTCAACCAGCGGCACATGCACCAGCTCGCCGCGGCGGATTTCCTCCAAAAAGCCGACCGGTGTGAAGAAGCCGATGCCGAGGCCCGATTTGATCACCTGGCGCATGAATTCGATGGAGTTGGAGACGATGCGCGGTGTCAGGCGGGCGCCCGAGTCGGCGAACTCCGTCGCCATGATGGCGTCGAGCAGCCAGCGGTCCTGCAGCATGACCACGGGATGGCCGACGCATTCGGTCAGGGTCAGCGTCTGGCGCCCGGCCAGCGGATGGTCGGGCCGCATCAGCGCGCCGACCGCGGTCGGGAACTCGGCGATCACGTCGACCCCGCGGTGCCGGTTGTCGACGAACAGCACGCCGAAATCGTTGTCGCCCGAGCGCAGCGCCTCGCCGATCTCGCTGGGATGCACGGCGAGCACGGTGAAGCTCACCTTGGGATGCCTGGCCGACATCTCGTCGACCACCTGCGGCAGGAAGCGCACCAGCAGCGATTCCAGCGAGATGATGCGGACGTCGCCGCTCACCGTGCCGCCCAGGCTGGCGATCTCGGCCCGCGTGCGCTGGTATTCGTTCTGCGTCTCGCGCACGTGGCGCAGCAAGAGCTCGCCGGCCGCGGTCGGGCGCACGCCGCTCCGGCCACGCTCGAACAATGCCACGCCCATCTCGTCCTCGAGCCGCAGGATCTGCCGGTTGACCGCGGAGGAGGCGACGCTCAACGCATCGGCGGCCTTGCGGATCGAGCCGTGGCGCGCGACATGATCGAAATAGCGCAGGACCGCGGCATGCATGGCGATTCGCCCCTCCGGCGGGCGATGCCAAAACGGCAGCGGACCGCGCGAATTAATGTTCTTTTCTAGAGCACCCCGCGTCAATAGCTTGGCCCCGGGGAAAACGTCGCCGACCAAGGGGAAGTCGCCATGCGCCAGCTCGGTTCCAGCAAGATCCGCCGCCGCTCGCTGCTCAAATCCGGGGCCGCCGCCACCGGTTTCGCCGCCGCCGGCCTTTTACCGTCGGGCGGCTTCGCCCAGGCCAAAACTCAGACCGTCAACCTCCAGCTCGGCTGGCTCGCCGGCAACAACCAGGTGGGCGAGGTCGCGGCCAAGCATCTCGGCTACTTCGAGGAGGAGAAGCTCAACCTCGCGATCCAGCCGGGTGGGCCCAGCATCGACGGCGTGGCCATCGTCGCCTCCGGCCGCCACGAGATCGGCCAGGTGTCGTCCAGTCCCTCGCTGATGCTGGCGGCGTCGCAGAAGATCCCGGTGATGTGCTTCGCCACCGGCCTGCAGCAGCATCCCTATGCCTATTTCTCGCTGCCCAAGAAGCCGGTGCGCACGGCCAAGGACCTCATCGGCAAGAAGGTCGGCATCCAGGCGACCGCCAAGGTCCTGCTGAACGCGCTGATGAAGAAGCACGACATCGCCGAGAAGGACGTCGAGATCGTCATCATCGGCTCGGAGATGACGCCGATCCTGACCGGCCAGACCGATGTGGTGAGCGGCTGGATCACCAACACCACGACCTTGAAGCCGCTCGGCCCGGATCGCATCGATCTGCGCCTGTGGGATGCCGGCGTGCGCCTTTATGCACTGCCGTATTATGCCACCAAGGATACGATCGAGAAAAAGGCCGACATGCTGGCCGCCTTCCTGCGGGCCACGGCGCGCGGCTGGGAGTTCGTCCACAAGGAGCCGGAGAAGGCGACGGACTTCCTGATCAAGGAATATCCCAACCTGCAGCGGGCCGACGAATTGGAGGCCATCAAGATCCTGCTGGGTTTTGCCTTCAACGACAACACCAAGGCCAACGGCTGGGGCGCCTTCGATCCCGCGGTGTGGCAGGAGCAGATCACGCTCTATGACGAGCTGAAGCAGTTCACCGCCGGCGCGCCCAAGCTGCAGGACGTGATGACCACCAAGATCCTCGACGCCACCAAGAGCGTGCGCGCCAAGGTGGGCTGAGCCCGATCGATGGCCGTCGCGCTCGCGCGCCGAGATCCCGCACCGGCCGCCAGCACCGAGGCCGTCGTCTGCGAGCACGTCACTGTGCGCTTCACGACCGAGCGCGGCACGGTGACAGCGCTCGAGAATATCGACCTCACGATCCCGCGCGGCAGCTTCCTGACCTTGCTCGGACCCTCGGGCTGCGGCAAGTCGACCTTGCTGCGCGTGATGGCCGATCTGATCGAGCCCACCAGCGGGCGGATCGCGGTGCTGGGCGACGTGCCGGCGACGGCGCGGCAAAATCGCGAGATCGGCTTCGTCTTCCAGGACGCCGCCCTCTTGCCGTGGCGCAGCGTCATGGAAAACGTCACGCTGCCGCTCGAGGTCGGCGGCGGCAAGGCGCTGCCCGGCGCCCGCGCGCCGCAGGAACTGCTCGCGCTGGTCGGCCTGACCGGCTGGGAGACGGCCTATCCGCACGAGCTTTCGGGCGGCATGCGCCAGAGGGTGGCGATCGCCCGCGCCCTGGTCTCAGGCCCCCGCCTGCTGCTGATGGACGAGCCGTTCGGGGCGCTCGACGAGATCACGCGCGACCGGCTGAACGAAGAGCTGCTGCAGGTCTGGGAATCGACCGGCACCACGATCGTGTTCGTGACCCATTCGATCTACGAGGCGGCTTTCCTCGGGCAGAAGGTGCTGTTGCTGGCGGCACGGCCTGGCCGGGTGCGCGAGCTGGTGCCGGTGACCCTGCCGACGCCCCGGCGGCTCGCCATGCGCGAGACGCCGGAGTTCGTGGCGCTGGCCGGGCATCTCCGCCGCGTGCTGGAGACCTGCTGATGGCCAATCACGCCGAACCCGTCACCATGGCCGGCGGCTTCGTCGAAGACGCCGAGGCCCAGGCGCGCTTCGCCGCCCGCCGGCGCTATCTTGCCTGGCGCGGCCGCCTGCTGCCGGTCGCCGCCGTGATCGTCTTCCTGCTGGTATGGTGGCAGGCGGTCGAGATCTTCGACATAAAACCGTTCATCGCGCCCTCGCCGTGGGCGGTGGCGCAAGTGCTCTACACGCGCTTCGACATGCTGATGACCAACCTGCTGCCGACCGCGATCGAGTCGGTATCGGGCTTCATGCTGGGCAACCTGGCGGCGATCAGCCTCGCGGCGGCGTTCGTCTACCGCAAGACCATGGAAGAGGCGCTGTTTCCCATTGCGGTGATGGTCAACACCATCCCGGTCGTCGCCAAGGCGCCGATCCTGGTGCTGCTGCTGGGCAACGGCATGGAGCCCAAGATCGCCATCGCCGCCATCATCTGCTTCTTCCCGACCCTGGTGAACATGACCCGCGGCCTGCGCGACGTGCGCTCCGAACAGCTCGAGCTGATGCGTGTCCTGTCGGCTACGCCGCGCGAGGTGTTCCTGCGGATCCGCGTGCCGAACGCGCTGCCGTACCTGTTCTCGGCGCTGAAGATCGCAGCCTCTACCGCGGTGATCGGCGCCATCGTCGGCGAGTGGATCGGTTCGACCAGGGGCATCGGCGCGCTGATCATCCAGTCGACCTACAACTTCGATTCGCCGCTGCTCTACGCCACCATCGTCGTCGGCTCGACCTTCTCGGCACTGTTCTTCGGCGTGATCTCGCTCATCGAGCGACGCGTGCTGCGCTGGAATGTGCCGCACAACGCCTGAAAAAGGAGCTGTCCCATGACCGCAACTCCCCAATTCGTCGGCGAGCCCGCCGGCCGCGTGCCCGTCGCGGCATCGTCCGACCTCGTCGTGGTGGGCGGCGGCCCGGCCGGCATCGCAGCGGCCCTGGCCGGCGCGCGCAATGGGCTCAGCGTCACCTTGCTCGAGCGCTATCCCTATCTCGGCGGCCTGGCCTCCGGCGGCATGGTGCTGGTGCTCGACGACATGTGCAACGGCCAGGAGATCGCCGTGCGCGGCCTCTGCGCCGACCTTATAGAGCGCCTGGAGCGGCTCGGTCTGGCCGTGACTCCCCCTGAAGCCGATCGCCGCTCCGATTCAGCGATGTGGCGCAAATGGTCGCGCTGGGGCGTGTTCGACTTCACCTCGCACCTGAAGCCGCAGCCCATCGTCTATGCCGCGGCCTTCGATCCCGACGGTTTCAAGCGCGTGTCCAACGAGATGATCGCCGAGGCCAAGATCAATCTCCGCCTGCACAGCTGGTTCAGCCGCGCCATCGTCGAGGACGGCGCCATCAAGGGCGTCGTCTGCGAGAGTAAGGAGGGCCGCCAGGCCATTTTGGGCAAGGTCGTCGTCGATGCCACCGGCGACCTCGACGTGGCGGCCTCGGCCGGCGCGCCGCATATCGAGGGCGCCTATATCGTCACGACGGTGTTCCGCCTGGGTGGCGTCGCCATCGAGGAGGCCGAGCGCTTCGAGTACGAGGAGCCGGAAGCCTTCAAGGCGATCGACCGCGAGGCCAAGCGCACGATCGGCGGCTCGTGGGACAAATGGTGGCTGAAGACACCGCTGCCCGGAGTCGTGTGGTGCAACTGCCCGCACATGGCCAACTATGACGGCCTCAAGGTCGACGATCTCACGCGCGCCGACTTCGAGGGCCGCAAGCGGATCGCTGCCCTGCTCGAGTTCCTGCACGCCAAGATGCCGGGCTTCCGCGACTGCTACGTGGTCGACGTGGCGCCGCAACTCGGCATCCGCCAGACGCGCCTGCTCGAAGGGCTCTATGTCGTGACCAAGGAGGACGTGACCGAACGCCGGCACTTCGCCGACAGCGTGGCGCGCGGCCGCGACTATTATACGCCCTACCGCTCATTGCTGCCGCGCGACGTGAAGGGGCTTGTCGTCGCCGGCCGGCACTACTCGGCGACGTCGTCGGCCCAGCGCATGTCGCGCGAGATCCCGCCCTGCATGGCGATGGGCGAGGCCGCCGGCGAAGCGGCGGCGCTGGCGCTGGAAGGCGGCGTCGCGCTCGATCGCGTCGACGTCGGCAAGCTGCAGGCACGCCTGCGCGCCCGCGGCGCCGATCCGGGCGACAGGCCTGCCGCCAATGCCACCGTGCTGAGGGCCGCCGAATGAACGCCAGCGATGCCAAACAGCCGCTGTCGGGCGTGAAGGTGCTGGACTTCACGCAGGTCATGATGGGGCCGTGCGCCACCCAGATGCTGGCCGACTACGGCGCCGACGTGATCAAGATCGAGCGGCCGGGCGCCGGCGACCTGTCGCGCACCTCGCTGGCCGACGATCCGGACGGGCTCAACAATCCGGTGTTCCAGAGCCTCAACCGCAACAAGCGTTCGATCGCGCTCGACCTGCGCGGCGAGGCGGGCAAGGCGATCGTCTACGATCTGGTGAAGACCGCCGACGTGGTGGTGAACAATTTCCGCGCCGGCGTCATGGACCGGATGGGCTTCGGTTACGAGGCGCTCAGCAAGATCAACCCGCGCATCATCTGCGCCTCCGGCTCGGGCTTCGGGAAGAACGGACCGCTATCGCACAAAGGCGGTCAGGACATCCTGGCCCAGGCGCTGACGGGCGTGATGGCGCGCAAGCCCGACCAGAGCCTGCCGACCTCGGTCTACGCCACGGCGCTCGCCGACTACTCGGCCGGCATGCATCTCGTGCAGGGCATCCTGCTCGCCCTGATGCAGCGCGGGAAAACCGGCGTCGGCCAGTCTCTCTCGGTGTCGCTCTACGATTCCATGCTCGCCATGCAGATGCAGGAAGCGGCGATGTGGCTGCAGCGCAAGCGCGAGCTCAACTGGGGCGCTTTCCCGCTGACCGGCGTGTTCGAGACAACCGACGGCGCGGTGGTGATCGTCGGCGCCTTCAAGGCCAATCCGCTGCAGGACATCTGTCGCGCGCTCGGTTTGCCCGACCTGTCGGCCGACCCGAACTACGCGACGTTCTCCAAACAGGTGGAGAACAAGGTGGAACTGCATCGCTTGTTCCGCAGCAAGCTCTCGACCGACACGACGGCACACTGGCTCGCCAAATTGGAGGAGCAGGATCTCCTGTGCGCGCCGGTACAGACTCTGGGCGAGGCACTGGCTTCGGAGCAGACCGCCGCGAACAACATGGTGGTGTCGCTCGACGCCAACGGCAGCGGCCGCAACGAGCCGCTAAAACTGGTCGCCTCGCCGATCACCATGGATGCGGGGGCGTTTCGCCTGCGCCATGCGCCGCCCGCGCTCAGTGCGCATGCCACGGAGATCCTGGGCGAGCTGGGTTATGCGCCGGACCGCATCGCCCAGTTGCGCACGGCCAAGGTGCTGTCATGACCATCCGCTTCGTCGTGGAGAGCCACGTCGCGCGGGTGACCATCGACCGGCCCGACCGCATGAACGCCCTCGACGAGGCGTCGGAAGCCGAGCTGATGCGGATCTGGTCCGCCATCGAGCAGGACGAGCAGGTACGCTGTGTCGTGCTCACCGGCACCGGCGAGCGCGCTTTTTGCACCGGCGCCGACATGAAGCAGAGCGGCAACAAGACCGGGCTGGAATATTGGGCGGCGGCGCGGCCGGGCGGCTTCGGCGGCCTGGCGCTGCGCGAGACGCTCGACGTGCCGGTGATCGCCCGCGTCAACGGTCACGCGCTGGGCGGCGGCATGGAGATGGTGCTGGGTTGCGACATCGTCGTCGCCGCCGAGAAGGCGACCTTCGGATTGCCCGAGCCGCGCGTCGGCCGGCTGGCGCTGGACGGTGGCATCGCCATCCTGCCGCGCCGCATTCCGCATGTCTGGGCGATGGGCATGCTGCTGACCGGCCGGCGGGTACCGGCGGCCGAAGCGCTGGCCTTCGGCCTGGTCAACGAAGTCGTCCCGCAGGCCGGGCTCGACGAGGCGGTCGATCGCTGGATCGCCGGCATCCTGGCCTGTGCGCCGCTGTCGGTGAAGGCGGTCAAGCAGATGGTGCGCCGCGGCGCCGGGCTCTCGCCGCAGGAAGCGCAGAGGCTCCGCCTACCGGCCCTGGTCGCCGCCCTTCAGTCGACCGACCAGGACGAAGGCGTAAAGGCCTTCGTCGAGAAGCGTGCGCCGCAGTGGCAGGGCCGGTGATGACCTACGTCGTCACCTCGACCTGCATCGATGTGAAGGACGGCGTCTGCCAGAAGGTTTGCCCCGTCGAGTGCATCTACGAGGGCGGCCGCATGATGTATATCCAGCCCGACGAATGCATCAATTGCGGCATCTGCGTCTCGGTCTGCCCGGTGCAGGCGATCTACGAGGATGTCGACGTGCCGACGGCCGAACAGCCCTTCGTCGCCGCCAATACCGAGTTCTTCGGCGACGGTGTCACCGGTTGGGGCGCCCCGGGCGGCGTGACGCCGGCTTATGTGAGCACGCTCGACACGCCCCTGGTGCGCGACTTTCCCGCTCGTAAATCCTGAGATCAGATCGGCACGATCGACCGGTGCTTCGGCGGATGATCGTTGGGCCGGCGTGCCTGGGTCTGGGCGAAAATCTCGATCAGCCGGCGGCGGGTGTCGCGCGGGTCGATGACGTCGTCGACGCCGAAGCCCTCGGCTGCGCGCAAGGCGCCGATGCGCGCGCGCGTCTCGTCGATCATCTCCTGTCGGCGTTTCTGCGGGTCGGGCGCGCGCTCGTATTCCTTGCGGAAGGCGACATCGATCGCACCTTCGATCGACATGGCGCAGATCTCGGCCGTCGGCCAGGCAAAGCAGGCGTCGGCGGCGAAGCTCCGGCCGCCGCTCATGGCGAAGGAGCCGAGGCCATAGCCCTTGCGCAGCACGACGGAGATGCGCGGCACGCTGAGGTGGCCCCATTCGAAGATCAGCTTGGCGCTGCGCCGGCCGAGATTGGTGCGCTCTGCCCCCGAGCCGATCGAGAAGCCCGGCACGTCGATGAACGACACCAGCGGCAGGCCGTAGGCGTCGCACAGCGCCAGGAAATGCGCACCCTTGTCGCAGGCGTTGGCATCGAGCATGCCGCCCAGCCGCTGCGGCTGGTTGGCGATGAAGCCGACCGGCCGCCCACCCAGGCGCGCGAAGGCCGTCACCAGGTTGCCGGCGAAGGTGGGCTTCAGTTCGAAGACGCTGCCTCTGTCGGCGATCATGGCCAGCACCTTGCGCACGTCGTAGACCTTGCGCGCCGAGGTCGGCACCAGGTCGAGGATGGCATCGTCGATGCGGCTGGCCTCGGCGCCGTCGCTGCATGTCGGCCGTTCGGCGCCCGAATTGCTCGGCAGATAGGAGAGAAATCGCTTGGCGGCGTCGAACGCTGCATCCTCGTCTTCGACGCCGAGATCGGCGAGACCGACGCGATCGACCTGCAGGTCGGCGCCGCCCAGGCTCATATTGTCGGTGTCCTCGCCGGTCGCCGCCTTGACCAGCGCCGGGCCGGCCAACCCCATGGTCGAGAGGCCGCGCACCATCACAACGAAATCGGCGAGGCCGGCATAGTTGGTCGGGCCGGCGAAGCCCGCCCCCAGCATCAGCGCCACCATCGGGATCCAGCCCGAGGCGCGGGCGAAATTGTGGAACATGCCGTTGGCGTGGGCGAAGTGGCGCGAATCCTGGCCGTCCTGGATGCGATGCCCGCCGCCGTCCAGCACCATGACCAGCGGCAGGCCGCGGGTGATGGCGATCTGCAGGGCGCGCTGGGTCTTGGCGCTGCCGAGCTTGCCGATGCTGCCGCCATGGACCGAGAAATCCTGCGAGAAGATCACCACCGGCCGGCCGTCGATCGACGCCGTGCCGACCACGACGCCATCGGCCGGCGTCTGAGCGCGGGCGCGTGCCGAGGCTTCAGGTCCGTCGTCGTCCTGCTCCGGTGTCACCAGTGCGCCCATCTCGCGGAACGAGCCCTCGTCGATCAGCCGGGCCAGCCGCTCGCGTGCGCTGAGGCGGCCGCGCGCATGCACGCGCTCGACGGCGATGGGCCGGGCATCGTCCAGCAGGCCCGCGCGCGCCGTCTCGATGGAGGCGATCAGGTCCTGGATGCGGGGAGGCGTCACGGTCATGTCGTTCATTGCTCTATTCGTTGCTGGGCGCGCGCCACTCCAGTGGCGCGTCATGGAGCGCGGACCTCCAGGTCCGCATCATGCTCATGAGCGGACCTGGAGGTCCGCGCTCCGTATGAAAGAACGCGCCACTGGAGTGGCGCGCCCCCAGCGAAGATACGTGCATAACCAAACATATCCTTTTAAGCCGAGAGGCGTTGGCGTTTCAGTCGGATGCCGGCCTTCTCGCGGTCCCAGGTGTCGGCGGTGATGCCGTCGCTGCGCAAAAGATGCTTCTGCACCTTCTGCGTCGGCGTCTTGGGCAAGGCCGGCACGATGCGGATGTAGCGCGGCACCATGAAGTGGGCCATGCGCGGCGTCAGGAAGGCGATCAGCTCCGCCGGATCGAGGGTGGCGCCCTCGACCAGGGCGACCGCCGCCAGCACCTCCTCCTCGGCGAACTCGCTGGGCACGGCGACGGCGGCGGCCTCCCGGATCGCGGGATGGGCGCAGATCTCGGTCTCGACCTCGAACGAGGAGATGTTCTCGCCGCGCCGGCGGATCGCGTCCTTCATGCGGTCGACGAAGAAATACTGTCCGTCTTCGCCGACGCGGAAGGCATCGCCGGTGTGGAACCAGCCGTTGCGCCAGGCCCGCGCCGTCGCCTCGGGGTTCTTGTAGTAGCCATGGTTCATCGCCCACGGACGATCGGTGCGCACGATCAGCTCGCCGACTTCGCCCGGCGCCACTTCGCAGTCATTCTCGTCGACAACTCTCGCCTCGACGCCGGGCCGCGGCCGGCCGCAGGTGCCGAGCGGCGCCGGGTTCTTGGCCGAGCGCAGCGGCGTCGAGACCTCGGTCATGTTGAACACGGTGTAGATGTCGCAGCCGAAGCGCCGGGAGAACGCAGCGGCGTCCTCGCATAACGGCACCATGATGGCGCTGGTGAGCGTGTGGCTGCGATCCTGCGGGCCGGGCGCTTGCTTCACCAGGAACGTCGCCATCACGCCCAGCAGCACGCACGAGGTGGTGCCGCTCTCGCCGACCACGCGCCAGAACGATGCCGTGTCGAACGCCTCGACGACGGCGATCGAACCACCCAACGCCAGCATGGCGTAGACGGCCGCCGTGCCGCCGACATGGAACAGCGGCAGGTTGACCATGAAGCGGTCGCCGGCGCCCAGGGACTGGAACGATTCGGTGCCCATCGAATAGAGCTGCAGGTAGGACGACATCACTCCTTTGGACGGACCGGTCGTGCCCGACGTGTAGATGATGGTCTGCATATCCCACGGCGCGATCTCGCGCGCGAGGGGCGGCGCCGCGCCGTCGCCGGGCTCCAGCACGGCCGCCGGATGGACGGCGAGACCGGGCACTGCGGGTGCGGCACCGCCGCCCAGCACGACCGCTGTCGTGAGCGCCGCGCGGTCGATGTCGGCCAGCCGGCCTAGAAGATCGGCATGAGCCACGATCAGCCGCGCATCGGAATTCGCCACGACATGCGCCAGCAGGCCGCCGCGATAGGCGAGATTGATCGGCACATAGACCGCGCCGAGATAGTTGAGGCCGAACCAGATACGAATCGCATCCGGTCCGTTGGGCAGCCAGGACAGGACCTTGTCGCCCTGCGCGACGCCAAGTGCCGCCAGTCCAATCGCTGTGCGACGCGCAATCGCTTGCGTCTGGCGATAGGTCCATTCGGTACCGTCGGCGAAACGCGCGAACACCTTGTCGGGCGTTGCGGCGGCGTGACGATCGAGCAGCGGCCGCAGCACGCAGAGTTCGGCGGCGGGAACGCGTGGATCGAACCAGGATTTCGACATCGGCGCACTTTCTCCGTTCATACTCGTCGCATCGTTGTGTCTGAATACGAAGCGTACTAGCGTTCGGCGAACGCAAAACAATACGCGAAATTCCATCGCGCACAGGTGAGGAAACGAATGACCGACAGTAAAAAGCCGCCTTTCGGATTGCGGCGTGACGGCAGCATCGACCGGCGGGATTTCCTGCGTACCGCAGGGCGGTTGGGCGTCGGCGCCTTCGGCCTGTCGAGCCTGGGCCTCGCTGGCGCCGCTCGGGCGGCAGAGCCGTTCAACATCGGCTGGGTGCGGCCGACGACGGGCCGACTCGCCTCGTCCTTCTCCTATCTCTACATCGGCGGCCTGATCGCCATCGAGGAGATCAACGCGGCGGGCGGCATCATGGGCCGGCCGATCGCGCGCATCGAGGAGGATGACGAAGCCTCGCCCGCCAAGGAGCCGGCGATCGTCAAGAAGCTGCAGGAGTCGGGGATCAACTTCATTGCCGGGCCGACCGGCAGCTCGCAGGCGCTGTCGTCGCTTGCCACCACGACGCCGGCCAAGATCGTCCAGGCGACCTACGCCAACGGCGCGGAGATGGGCGACGGCACGAAGTACCCGTACCACTACCAGTGCACCTTCAACACCAACCAGCAGGGCGAGATCGCCGCGCGCTACCTGGTCGAGAAGATGAAGCTGAAGAAGATCGGCATCCTGCAGGAGAACACCGCCTTCGGCGAGCAGGCGACGGCGGCCTCGCGCGCCACCCTGAAAAAGCTCGGCCTCGAGCCGGTGAAGGTCGAGGTCTATCCGCTGAACGCGCCCGACCTCAACACTTATGTCGGTAACCTGCGCAAGGCCGGCATCGACGGCATGATCGCCTGGATCGCCAACGTGCCCAACGCCGCCATGGCCTTCAACGCCATGAACACCCAGAAATGGTTCCCGCCGATCACCGGCCACAACGGCCTGTTCCTCGACGCGCTGTTCGACCTGGTGCCGCCGGAGGCGCTGACCAACGTCTACGGCACGATGTACCGCTCGCTGATGTGGACCGACACGACGAGCCCCGGCCCGCGCCAGGTGGCCTTCGCCAAGAAGGTCGCCACTTATTATCCCGAAGGCAAAGGCTCGGGCGTGCCGGTCGCCAACAGCCCGTACTACGATTTCCTGCACGTGCTGAAGGTGGCGATCGAAGGCGAGAAGAGCTTCGAGCCGGAGAAGGTCAAACGCGCCCTCGACAGCGTCAAAGGCTACCAGGGGCTTTTGGGCACCATCAACTTCACGCCCGAGAATCACACCGCGATCGGCATCGACGACATCGCGCTGGCCTCCGTGGCCTCGGGCAAGGATCCAAGAGCGATGGGCATTTTCCGCGAAATGGCCAAGTAGTAGCGGCTCCGAAATCATGGACTCGATTGTGGCCCATCCTTCGAGACGTCCGCTTCGCGGCCTCCTCAGGATGAGGTCTATCTTGCTGAAACAAAAACACCTCATGCTGAGGAGCGCGCGCAGCGCGCGTCTCGAAGGATGGGCCTCAGTGCCGATTGGCGATACAGGGTACTAGCCCATGGATCTCGACCTGCTGGTCGGCGCGCTTACCGCCGGCAGCCTCTATGCGCTGGTGGCGATGGGATTCAATATCCTCTATCGCCCGACCAACGTGTTCAACTTCGCCCAGGGCGACCTCGTGATGCTGGGTGCCATGTTCGGCGCCACCTTCATCACCCTGCTCGGCCTGCCGTGGTTCGTGGGCGCAGCCCTCGCCATGCTGGCGGTGGCGGCGCTGGCGCTCATCGAGGCGAAGATCGCCGTCGCGCCGGTGTTGAATCGTTCGGCCACCGGTCATGGCTGGGTGATCACCACGCTTGCCGTCTCGATGATCTTCGCCAACCTGGTCGGCCTTGGCTGGGGGCCCGACCCGATCGCGGTCCGGCCGCCCGCGCCGCTCAGCACGGACACCTTCGAGCTTTTAGGCGCCAACATCAGCTCGTACCAGATCGCGGTCATGGTGATCACCGTGGTGCTGGTGCTGGGCGTCGAGGCGTTTTACGGCACGCGCAGCGGCAAGGCGGTGCTGGCCGTGGCCGAGGATCGCGACGCGGCCCTGCTGCGCGGCATCAATCCCAACCGGCTGTCGAGCTGGTCGTTCTTTCTGGGTGGTGGCGTCGCGGCGCTGACCGGCGTACTCGCTGCACCCGTGCTCTACGCCTCGACCGGGCTCGGCCCGTCGCTGCTGCTAAAGGGCTTCGCCGCGGCGGCGGTGGGCGGTATCGGCAACAACCGCGGCGCCCTTTTGGCGGGATACATCATCGGCATCGTCGAGGCCGTGGCGGCCGCGCTGCTGTCGCCCGGCTATCAGCTCGCCGCCACCTTCGCCGTCATGCTGGCGATCCTGCTGATCCGCCCGCACGGCCTGTTCGGCCGCGCCGAGGCGCGGGCGGTCTGACACAATGGGCGACGCGGCGCGCGCGCTGATCGGCTCGCCGCGCACCCGGCCGGCGCTGCTGATCGCGCTGGCGCTCGCCCTCTATCTCGCACCCTTCGCGGTCGGCACCGAATACCGGCTGTTCATCGCCACGCAGATGGCCGCCTACGTGCTGGTGGCGATCGGGCTCAACCTGCTGAACGGCTATGGCGGGCAGGTCTCGCTGGGCCACGGTGCACTGGTGGCGATCGGCGCCTACACCGTGGCGCTGGCGATGGTCGATCATCAGTGGTCGTTCTGGCCGGCGGCGCTGCTGGCCATGGGGGCGGCCGCCGCGGTCGGCGCGGTCATGGCGTTGCCGGCCTTCCGGCTCTCGACCTGGTACTTCGCGCTGATCACCTTGGGTTTTGCCGAGGTCGTGGGCGGCCTTTTGACGGAATGGCGCGCGCTGACGCATGGCTTTGCCGGCGTCGTCGGCATCCCCAAGCCGGTGCTGCTGGGCCACACGCTCACCTCGTTCGACCTCTACTGGCTGGCGCTCTCGCTCAACCTCCTGGCGCTGGTGGGCATGGCCAACCTGCTGCGCTCGCGCTTCGGCCGCGCGCTGGTGGCGGTGCGCGACAACCCCGTGGCGGCGACGGCGGCCGGCGTATCGCTGGTGCGCATCAAGATGATGGCCTTTGTCACCAGCGCGGCGATGGCGGGTCTCGCCGGCGCCTTGTTCGCGGTCCAGAAGACGGTGGTCACGCCGGACGATTTCACCGCCGACTTCTCGATCTTCTTCCTGCTGATGGTGGTGCTGGGCGGCGCCGGCCGGCTGTGGGGCCCAGTGGTGGGCGCGGTCGTGTTCTTCCTGGTGCCGGAACTGCTCACCGCGCTGCAGAGCTGGCGCATGCTGATTTATGGCGTGGCGCTGCTGCTCTTGATGCTCTACGCGCCGCACGGTCTGGTCGGCGCGATCGAGATCGGCTGGAAGCGCCTGCGCACGCGGCTCGGCCTTTCCAACATCCCGCCCGCGCCGTCGATGGCAATAGCGCGCGAGACCGTGCACCCGATCGCCGGCGCCACGCTTTCGGTGCGGGACGTCGAGAAGCGCTTCGGCGG
>Ga0209648_10001551_pt1 | contig 18701 bp, 13 predicted proteins | sample GraSoi2013_115cm_FD_185830 | JGI IMG/M metagenome (GOLD analysis project Ga0209648, IMG submission 185830) | Grasslands soil microbial communities from the Angelo Coastal Reserve, California, USA - Sample 9_17_2013_115cm (SPAdes) (version 2) | ecosystem: Environmental > Terrestrial > Soil >...
CACTGCCTGGATGTAAGCGTCGGTCACTTCCTCGTATTTCTTGCCGGTAACGTTCGAAGGACGCAAGACGATGCCGGTCCGGAACGCTTGACTCAATAGGTTAAAACGGGGATTTGGCTCAAGTACCTCAGCCAGGTCGTAAAGCTCCGGCAAAGTAGGTGGCTGCGAAAGCATGCGGGACCGCGCTACCTGCACGTCTCTACGGGTCAGATACCGGACCAGCTCTACGGCTTCGCGGGGATGAGGCGAGAACCGGGAAACTGCCAAGCCGGATCCTCCCAGGGTACCCACTCGGCCTGCCTTACCACCGGGCAGCAGAGCTATATCGAATTTATTTCGGATTGGCGACCCTGCCGCCTGGGCGTAGGCTGTCGGCCAATTGCGCATGAATGCTGCCTCGCCTGTCATCGAAGCGTTTAGCGCGTCCCATTCCTTGTATCCGACGACACTGGGTGGCGAGATAGAACCAACCCAACGCGCCGCCCTTTTCCACGCCCGGATTGCGTGCGGATTGTTCACGCTGATCGTCTTGTCCTCCTCGATGATGCGTCCGCCGCCGTCGGAAGCTTGCCATTCCAGCGCATTGCAGGTTAAGCCTTCCCCCGCGCCTTGCCACACAAACCCCCAAAAGTCACTCTTGCCTTTGGCTCGTTCGCCCGCCTGAATCCGAGCCGCCATGCTTGCCAGCTCGTCCCAGGTCCTGGGCGGCGCGCCATATCCATACTGTCGCAAAAGGTCCGTCCGATAATAGAGAAGCCCGATATTGCCATAATACGGCATCGCCACGAGCTTGTTGTGCACGGTGTAGCTGGCCACGATCGCCGGAAAATGGGTGGAGATTTCGTTGTTGAAATATGGCTTGAGATCTATGAAATATTCGGCCAGCATTCCAGGCCAGATCACATCCAGGCCGTACACGTCAGGACCCGAAGCGCCTCTCGCAAGTGATTCTCGCCAAAAAGTCAACTGCTCCCGAACTGCCTCGGGAGAGGGGAGCAACCTGACTTGGATTCCCGTCTCGTTAGTGAACTGCTGCAATTCCTGCTGCCACCCCTGGTTGAATTCTGTAGTCCTCCACTCCTGGCCCAGAAGAGTCAGCGTAACCGGTTCATGAACAGATGGCCTCGCACAACCCTGCAGAAGCAAAGAGAGCAACACAATGCAAATGGAGCGTACCATCCTGCCACCTAGTTCAAAGACCACGAATTCCCTGCGCGAGACTCTCAGGGAAGACACATCCCCTTGCATCCTTTGCGCCCGCTGGAGCAAAAGCCTAGCACGGAGTACCGATTCTGGACGAATGGTCGGCAAACCGGAACTTTCGATCGGCCTCTAGGTCGGCGGTGGGCGAGTTGAATGCTGAAGGTGCCTGTTGCCGTTGTCTCACTTTCCGCGGTCGCGCTTTTCTCGTAGAAAACGTAGAAATGCACCCGCGGCGTCGCGGGGCTCGGGACCCTGAGGATAGATAATCGCGAAAGTTCGTTGCATGCTCAATTTGGTGATATGAGCCTCTCGCAGCGTATCGAGTTTTAGTTCTTTTTGGATAGCCCTACGGGAGACAAACCCGACACCCAAACCCGCTTCCACTGCGGACTTGATCGCCTCCGTGGAATCAAGCTCCATAACAGTTCTTGTATGTTTCATTTGAATGCCAGCAGCCTTCAGAGCCGCTTCGACGACTCGTCGCGTTCCTGAGCCTTTTTCCCGGAGGATGAGCGGAGCTTTGAGGAGTTGCTCCGCTTCGACGTGCTGACCGACCCATTCGTGCTTCGATGGAACGATCACAACAATCTCATCGGCCACAAAAGGCTCCTCGCCGAGATCTCGATGAAGAGAGGGACCTTCGATTAGCCCTATTGCCAAGGTTCCATCGAGGACGCCGCGGACGATCTTCTCCGTGTTGGCTCCTAGCGGAGACAACCGGATCTTGGGATTCGATATTTGGAACTCGCCGATCAACTTTGGGAGGAGATATTGCGAGATCGTGGTTGAGGCTCCCGCGGAAAGATCCCCTTCCTCTTCGCCCACGAGTTGCGCTAATTCGTGGCGAGCTGCAGCCGTGAGAGCTTCCACCTTCTTGGCATGCTTGAGAAGAATTTGCCCGGCTTCCGTCAGCGCAACTCTGTTTTCCGTGCGATCAAAAAGAGGCACTCCGAGCTCCTCTTCGAGCGCTTTGATCTGAAGGGTGACCGCAGGCTGTGTGAGGTAGAGGGCTTCGGCAGCTTGGCGGAAATTCAAATTATCGGCGACTGTGCGGAAGACCTTGAGTCTGAAATTCTCCATTTCGGATCTTCCAAGGAAAAACAGGCCCTGCGTCATCGCAAGGCCTGTTCCTGCATCGCGTCTGTCTGTTAGGTCGAGAAGAATTCTTTGTCGACCCGATCCCGGACCCAATTATCCGGGGTGGTTCATCTGGTACTGATGTATCTCGTATTCCTCTTCCACAGCCGGCCGCCTGATAAGGTACAAGCCGTCTGGCGTGAGCAGGAACGTTGTGCCCGTCTCGTCATTCGTAATCTTCTCAAGAACGTTCTTCACGTCGCCCACGGGATTGGGGTTGAGTGGATTCGAGAGATCGACGACTTGATAGTTTGGATCGCTTGCAGCAGATTGCGCAGCATCAGTGACTATGAGTCCATCGTCACCCAAACGCTCGGTCGAGCCCTGGAATTTCAGCCCTGGAACCATCTTGAGGGTCGGGACTTTTACTTTGTGCAAATCCAACACTGCCTCATCTTGACTGTTTCGGAACCGAACCAACTCTGCGTAGTCTCCCAAGGAGGAGACAAAGTCGAACGCGCCGGGGGCGTCAACCTGCACCGCAGCCTCTTCTTTGACATGGGCTGGGTCGGTCACGTCAAAGACGGCGAGGCGAGCGCCATGGTCCTGCTCGACTAAAAGATGCATTTTGCCATCACCGGTATAGTGGAGCAGCATGGCTTGGCCGGGTACCCGTGCGAGTTCAGGAAGATCCTCTGGGCGCACGAGGATAATTTTGTTGGGATGATTCCTTGCTTCTGCCTGGCCCGTGAATGTGAGGGCTGCTACAGCGGCGAGGGCTAGTTGTGCGATTCGGGTGATTCGGTTCTTGTTCAAGTTACTTCTCCTTCCGAGTTGTGCGACTCTTGCGATTCATTTCTTGTTCTGCACGTCTCGTTCCACCTCGACTATCGCGCGCGACAAATTCTGCGTCCAATGAGTAATCGCTATGAGTCATAAAATTGTATGGAGTCAGCGGCTGTGCCTGCGGCGTTCCGGGTCGTCGAAGCGGCGTTCCTGGCGAAGCATGAAATATTTCGGCGCCTCAATCCAGATGCGGAAAGCCGGCCAACGCCACCAAAGCAGAACCAGAACGAGCATAATTGCTGAAATTACGATCACAATCAGATTGATCATTGTTTTGCGTTCTCCTGCGGCGTGCCGTAGAGAGAGCGCACGAATTCGACCAGGGCGTGCCGCTGATCTGCGCTGAGTTGGCTCTGCCACGGCGCCATCGCTGTTCCCGGCACGCCATTTTCCAAAACTTCCCAGGCCCGTTCTTCTGTGGGCTTCTTAAGGTGAAAATTTGTTGGTGCTGGTGCAAGGACGCCCGCTGCCGGCCCGTTACCCGCTCCGGTGTCGCCGTGGCAACTGGCGCAGGCGGCTGCAAACAGGGATTTGGCCTGGCCCAGACTCGCACTTACTTGCGTGGATGACGGAGCACTAGCAACGTGCAAGCTCTCGATGTGGGCCACAAGAGCGCGCAAATCCTCGGTGGGCAGCTGGCGCCAGGGCGGCATGGCAGACCCAGTGATTCCATTCCACAGCACACTGCTGAGTCGTTCGTCGGAGAAGCGGGCAGCAGTCAGGTTCGCCGGTTTCGGCAATAGACTCGCGGAAGCTCTGCCATCGCCCTTTCCGGCAGACCCATGACACGAAGCACAATTCGCGGCGAAAACAGTACCGCCGCGGCTCACCTCTTCCTGCAAGTCGGCCGGATTCGACGCAGGATGCAGAACGGGTGCGCTGTCGCTGTATCCTCCCGTCATGGCAATCGGAACGGAGGGAGGAGTGGCTCTGGCTGAAGGCTCGCTCGGCATGGCCATATCCGGTGTCGCGGGCTGCACGCTTGACAGCAACGGCTGTCGCTCAAAGCCGGAAAGTTGTCGAGCACGTCCAAGAGACTGCAGATAGGCAAGCAGATCCAGTCCTTCTTGTGTCGGCTGATTAGCGCTGCCGCTGAAAAGCCAGGGATAGGGAGGCATAACCGAATCGCGCACGACGAGCCGGGGATTGTAGAGATGAGTGAGTTGCCAGTCGCGGGGATGAAGGTTGAATTCGCGCGACAAATCGGGCCCGATGCGGCGCGTGCCCCAAAGCTGCGGGTAATCATACTTGGTCTCCCATGCCTCGGTGGGCGCGCCGAAGCGGCGCACGTCCGCCGCAAGAGACCGAATCTGCTGCGTGTGACAGTAGGCGCATCCTTCGCGCCCGTAAATGACTCTGCCTCTTTGTTCGGACGCGGTGAGCATTGGCATGGTGACGGGAGCCGCGCGCTTGATTTCATTTGCCAGTTCCTTTCCAGGAAGGATGGCAAGAACAAGAAACGAAAGGGCGAAGAAACCCACACCTGCGCCGAAGGCGATTACATGCGCATGGCTGAGCCAAGCGGTCGGGATGAGCTCGTGTGAAGCCGCCGGGGCGCCCTCGAATGCGACTTTGATTTCTGTAGCCTCGCGGCTCGTGACCGGCGTGATGGCCTGTGACGACCTTGGCCCGGTAACGAGAGAAACCCAGAAAAGAACAAAGCCCGCGAGAATGGGGAGCCCTGAAAGTGTGCGCACCAGCCAGTAACTTCCGACCGCGCGGACAGAATCGATCCATGGCGCGCTCGACTGCCAGACCTGAGCCTCTACCAGGCCCGCAATCGTGAGATCAGTGACCATCAGCGTTAGGCCCACTGCCAGAAGCCAGAACGACCAATTCATCATGCGCTCGTTGTAGCGCGTTCCAGGGATGCGCTGCCAGAGATGGGCGATGCCACCGAGCGCGCAGAAACTTCCAAAACCGATCATTGCCAAATGGGAGTGGCCGATCACCCAGTCGGTGAAATGAATGACGCGATTGACGGGCATCAATGCCTGTACCGAGCCCTGCAACCCCACCACAAGATAGGAGACGACACCAAACCAGACGAAGCGCAGCGGCACGTCCTTCGAAGCAATCCCACTGCTTCCGCGCAGCGAGAGCAGAAGGTTGGTAACCACCAAAATCACGTCCATTCCCAAATAGGCCGAAGCGACGATGGCACCTTTCTGCGCGGCCATGGGGATTGCTGAATACACGTAATGGTGAGTCCCATTTAAGGGATAAGTAAAGAAGAGCACCCAGAAACCCACCATCGACAGGAAATGACTGAAGATCGGGCGGCGCGTGGTAGCGGGGATGACGTAATAAACAATAGCAAGGGCAAAAGGCGTCACGAAGAGACCGACAGCATCGTGAATCCAGAGGCCGCTGAACGCGGCGCCCCGCGCGCCGGGGACGAGCTCCGGCACAAAATTCCCAACCGGGTAGGCAAGCATCGTGAAAATAATGCCGCCGATGATGTACCAAGCACTGACATAGAGGTCCGAGAGCCGAGCTTTAAGGAAAGGCAGGACAAACTCGAAGACCATCAGAATGAAGGCGAGAACGACGAAAGCGTCCACGACGAGCGGAAACTCCGCCCATTCCAACGGCTGGCTGAAACCGGCGGCAACCAGCACCCATCCGGGAAGGACTACCGCAAAATTCCAGACACAGAAAAGGAACCATCCCAGCTTGCGGCTCAACACCGGCCGATTTGCGAGGCGTGGCACCGCGTAATAAAAAAAGGCCAGGAATGCGTTGCCCAGCCATCCGAAGAATATGCCCTGCGTATGGTTGTAGCGAAGCCTGCCCCAGGTAAGCCATCCGTGGCCTCCCAGAAATTCTGGAAAGCTGAACTTTGTGGCCACCAGAAGGCCGAATAGGACCGAGACCACTAAGGTGACGAGTGAGGCAAAGACGTGCGCGCGGATCAGGCCATATTCAACCGATGGAAGCGCACCTGAACTCTGGGAATTTCGGCGCTCACTTGGATACGAGGCAATTTCTGTAGAATTTGTCATTTACCGACACCTTCGCCGGGTTTCTTGTCTTGATCGAAACTGTTCAGAATCCAACTCGCAAGGGCGATCCGGTCATCAAGCGACAGATCGGATTCCAAGGGGCCTGGTGCAAAATTGCCCCATCCTGGCCGCGGATGTGTCACTGCTACGGCTAATCGAGAGCGCAAATCAGGACTGCCGGCCGAGGCAGGAAATTCGCGGCGATAGAAGGTCACAATTTCCCTATAACTGGGCCCGCTGGAGCGTGTGGACATTTTGTGACAACCCGCGCATTGCTGCGTTGAAATTTGGGAGCCGCGATCGAGCAATGCACTCTCTTCCTGCGTGACGTGAGGAAGAACCGTGCCCCCGGCGGCAACCGGCTCGCGCCGCGATTCCCCAAACAGACGGCGATGGCCGCGTGTTCCCCACCAAGCGAGTAGCGTACCCAGAAGCAGTACGGAAACCACCAGGAGTGTCAGCGCCCGTGACCGCGAATGATGCTCGCCGCCGACTCTATTCGCCATAGGTGCCTTTGGGAGCTTGACCAGAGTCAGGCTTTCCGTTGATAGAAACCAGGTAGTCCGTAATTTTCAGCGCCTGCTCATCAGAAATATGCGCGCCGTAGACATCCTTCATTTTTTTGACTTCGCTCAGCCAAGTAGTCCGGGAAAATCGCGGCTGCATCGTGATGTATCGTGGTGAGTGGCAAACGACGCACGCAGTAACAAATTCATCACGGCCAGGACCCGGCGGAAACACTGGCTCGTAATGCGGCAGCACGATGGTATGAACCAGGTTGTCTGGCTTCGAATCCATCGTCGATTCCATTTTTTCGTTTGCGTTACCACGCTCTGATTCCTTATTGATGTTTGACGAATGTCCACAGCCGGCGAGCAATGCCGCAAGTCCCAGCAAGAGAACTACACTTTTTATTTTTGGGGTCACGCGCTGTCACCCCACCCTTACGTCAACTTGCTGGATTACATTCCACATAAAGCCACTGCGGTTCCACTGTTCCTTGCTCTGCGTGTCTCCCGCCGCATTGGTCGCGCGAGCCATCAGTCGATATTGCCCGCGGTTTGTTGGCGTCCAGGGCGTCCGCCAGCGTCGCCACGAATACTTTCCGAGTTCCGGGTCCAGTCGAGCATCCGCCCAAGTGCCCCCGCCGTCCGTCGATACTTCCACTCGCCGAATCCCGTAACCGGAGTCGAAAGCAATGCCCTCGATTTGAGTCGGCGTTCCGGGATGCAAAGTTTCCTCGGGGTCGGGACGAACGAAAATGGAACGCACGTTGAATCGATTGATGGGAATTGTGTCCTTGGCCAAATCTTTTGGAGATTCGGTGCCATTTGGGCCGGCGGGAATGCGATACGCTTTGTCCGTCCAGAAGTTGCTGAAGGCTTGGGGCAACACGGTGATGTCGCTGAGAGCTTTCACCCAATACGTTCCATACCAACCAGGCACGACGAGGCGCAGGGGGAAGCCGTTCACCATGGGCAACGTTTGGTCATTCATGGCGTAGGCGATCATCACCTCGCCATCCCGCGCGTGGTCGATCGAAAGGGCCTTCACGAAGTCAGCCACGGAAGGCAGTGGCGGCACGTCAAGGCCATTGAATGAGACGTCCACGGCGCCTGCCTTCACTTGAGCACGATCCAGAATCGACTTCACGGAAACGCCGGTCCATTTGGCGTTGCCGACTGCGCCATGCTTCCACTGCCCGCCAGGAACGCGAGGCTCGAAGAAACTGCGAGAATTGCCGGAACATTGATTGACGGCGATGATGGAAATTGGCTCGAACTGCGACCGAAGGTCGTCCACGCTTAGCTGCAACGGCTGCCGGACGTGGCCGCTGATATTGAGCCGAAAGGTCCGAAGATCCACGGAAGTTGGGATTCCTTCGAGGTGCCACCGAACGAAGAACGCTTCGTTCGGCGTGAGATCCTGTCGAAAATAATGGATGGGAGTTTCCAACTGGGGGGGCCGGTCGGTGAGGAAGATCATCTCTGTTTTTTCCGGGAATCGAACGAGGTTAGCCGGACTCGATGGAGTCCCCACCAGAGGATTGATTCGATTGCAGGAGGCCGTCAGTGCCGTAGCGCTGGCAGCGCCAATGATGCCCAAAAATTCTCGCCGGTTCATTATGTAACCTGCTGTGCATCGGCGATACCAAACCTGTTTGCGTGGGGAGTTGGGTAAGGTGCTTAAACATTGGCAGATAGACGGAGGTGGCGAGGCCGTCGAGGACGGCGAGTGTCCTTCGGTTGGACACTCGCGCACGCTTGTGTCGCACTGCTTGACACTTGGGCGACCTATGGCCAACAAAGAAATAACGGATCCTGGGTGGAGGTTCTGGCGGAAGCAGGACGTTCAGCCACCAAGCGCGCTTGAGCGCTAACTTCCGCGTCGTTGCATCGGACTATCCCGAGCTGCTTGACGCAGAAATGGAGCGTGCAGCGATTCAGTCCCCAAACGCCTTGGCGCACCCCTGGGCCCTGAGAATTCCCAGCTTTTGCATTCGCGAGTAGACTGTAGAGCGTTTCATTCCTAAGCGGACGGCGGCGCCCCTTGCACCACCGATCACCCAGTTGGCCCGCCCAACGCCTTGCGGATGTGATGTCGCTCAATTTCTTTTAGCGTGACAGGTTCCGGTTCCAGCGTCGTGGGTTCCGGGGAGTTAATTTCACTAGAAGCCATCTCATAAATGCCCGCACGTCGTGGAAACGAAGGCACTTGCGTGGTGAAACTGTACAAACTTAGCCGAATCATTATTTTCCGCTGGTTTCGGTTGAACAGGTTTTGTGGCTTTTCCGCCACAAAACCATTTATGAGATAACTTCTAGTCTGCTGCCTCAATCCTTCGAGCGGCGGATGAAGCGTGTTTCCGTCGGTCAGGATGACATTGCGTTCGATGAAATTCTGCAGCTCCCGGATGTTTCCCGGCCAAGAATGGCCTACCAGCACCTCCATCACGTCTGCCGGAATGCCGTCGATCTGCTTGTTCATGCGTTCCGCGTAGATTCCCACAAAGTGCCTCACCAGCGACAGGAGGTCTCCGCGCCGGTCGCGCAGTAGCTTGGATTGCAATAGTAGACGCACAGCTACCTGCTGCGCTCTACAGCGCCCCAGATTTTGTAAGCCTCTGATTTCTTGGTGGTTCCCCTACAGCAACCAAGGTTGCTGTGCAGCACCCATTCGGGGGTGACGTGTCATAACCACTCCCGGCGCGAATGCGGCCTTCCTCAGCGAGTGTCAAACACAGGGCTACGAATTTCGCCAATTTGCGAACATTCGCAATTTGGGTCGCCAGTAAGCCACCTACTCTCAATACATCGACATTGGAGGGATGATTGCCATCGCATTGGACGGCGGAGCAAGGAGGATTCTTTGCTTAATTGCGGGCTGATCCCAAAATGGCGCTGAGGTCACTGCGTTTCAAGACATCGTCATTGGCCGCTTCCTTGCGGATAGTCTCCACGACACGCCGCGCCTCTTTGGAATGGCTTTCGGCTTCCCTGGAATTACCGGAAAGCTGCAAAGTACGGGAGAGCAGATAGTGGCTTTGCGCGATCAGACTCCGCGACCCGAGTTTCTCACTCTTGCTCAGCGTCCGACGGAGTTCCTGCTGCGCCTGGTCATACTTTTTGTCATGCGTCAATGCTTCAGCAATATAGAGGGAACATTCGACGGAGAGATATTTCAAGCCTTGCGATTCTGCTTCTTCTGCAACCGCTTGTAGGGTGCGGGCGGCAGTCGCTGAACCATTCTGTTTAATCACGAGCTTGGCAAGATTGGCCTTGGTCAGCAAAATCAGATGGCGATCGCCGGCGGATGAAGCCGCCTGTTGGGCCTGGGCATAGAGAGACGCAGCAGATTTGAAATCGCCCTGGTAGAAGAAATTGTCCGCCTGATAATCGAGCACCTGCGCGATTTCGGCCTGATTTTTTGCCTCTCGCGCCATCGTCAATGCTTCCGCGAGTGTACTACGTGCCTGTTCACCTTTTCCGATCTGCGCCAAGGCTTTACCATAGTCACTGAGAGCCTCGGTCAGATAGAAGCCGTGTTCTTGGTTTTCTCGCAGGATCTTTACAGCGTCTTCTTCGGAACTGAGCGCCGCGCCGTAGCGCCCTTGATAGCCGAATAGCGTGCCCAAAGCGGAGGACTCGAGGGCTGCGCCACGTCTATCGCCGACGCTTCGCCGCAAATCGAGGGCCCTCAGATACTCCGCCAATGCCTGGTCATATTGAGCTGTTTTTACTGATGTTTCCGCGAGGTTGTGGAGAGTGTCAGCAATTTCCGTGGGCACCTTGAGCTTTTCGCGAATATCTAGAGCCTGCGTGAAGTAGATGCGGGCGTCTTCGTAGTCTCCTTTTTGGAGGTAGGTGTCGCCTATGTTGTTCAGCACCAGCGCGCGATTGTTCTCGTTGCCTACTTCGGTTTGTATTTGCAGAGCTTCCTTATAAAGTCTCATGGCCCGGTCGTACTCACCGTGCTCCCCGTAAAATTGAGCGAGGTCATTCAAGACGTCTCCAGTACCAGCCTTGTCCCCGATACTGCGGCGGATGTTCAGAGCCTCCTTGTAATCCCTCAGGCTTGCGGCGGTCGTTCCCATTGCATTTTCCGTTTGAGCAATAGCCTGCAAGCTGTCGGCGATCCCTTTATTCAGGCCAAGTCGCCGTTTGATCTTCAGCGACTCCTGGTAATTGCGGAGAGCATCTTCGTGTTTGTTCAGAACGGAGAAAGCCACGCCGAGGCCTTGCAGGATGGTGGCTTTCTCCTCTTCGTTGCCAAATTCAACGGCCATGCTCTGCGCACGGTTCAAGTAATCGATACCGCCCTGAGCGTTGTCACTCTCAATCTCGACGCGGCCCATGGCCAGCAAACCTTCAACTCTCTTCGGATCGAGCGCAAGGACTTTGGAAAAAGTTGTACGAGCCTTGTCGAATGCGCCCGCGCTCTCCTGAAGGCGACCCAAGTCAAAAAGCACATCGGCATTATCTGGAGAAGCCTTGGCAAGATTTTCGTAGGACGCGATGGCCTTCTCATAATTCTTCAGAATTTCATCGTGGCGGGCTTGGATCAGAAACTTTTCCTGGTCGGGGAGTTTTTCGCTGAGTTCCACAGCCCTGCGCGAGTACTGCTCCGCTTCGTTGTCCTGTCCGAGATTTGCGTAGGACTGCCCCAACTGAGAGAACGCTAGGGCAAATTCAGGATCTTCCTTTGTAGAGGCTTCAAACAACTTTGCGGCTTCCAAATTGCTTCCTTGGCGCGCTAATTGCAGCCCCGAATTGTAATCACGGAGGGCTGGGAGCGAAGCGGATGAGGGCTTAAATGACCGGTCGCGTAGTTCTTTAACGATGCTCGGAGCCAGGTCGAGATTATCGCGGATGTTTTCCGCCAGACGATCGATGCCGGGGAGAAGGTCCTTTTCACTTGAAGCCTCCGCCTGGAGGGAAATCGAGCGCCCACGCTTCAGATCTCGAACCGTTGCGTCAAAGCGTATCCGCTCGCCGAACCTGGCATATTGCCCCGAAACAATGGCCTCTGCATTGCTGAATTCCGCGAGTCGGGTGATAGTAGGCAAATCAAGAGGGGTATCTGCAGGAATGCGGAGGTCCCGCAGAACTTGTCCGACGCGTTCCGGGGAGACCGCTCGGACATGAGGTGACTGCCCTACGTCCGTACTCAAGATCTCGGCCATACTCGAACCCAACCAATCAAGAGACCGGTCTCCGGAAGCATTGCGAAACGGAAGAATCGCGAGGGACATTGCCGGCGCCGAGACAGGTTTTCTTCCCGAGAAAGGCTTTGCTCGAAAAAAAACAGCCAGCAAAGCAACCACGAGAACGACAACGCCAAGCGCAATCCAGTTGCTTAGCGAAGCGGAATGCATCCGGCGCCGCACACTGGTTGCAAGCCCTCCGTTGGTTCCAGCGCGCCAGGCTTCCAGATCGTGAATTATGTCGCGGGCGGATTGATAGCGGAGCCGCGGATCGGATCGATGGCCTTGCTGAATTCCGTTCTCGAGCAGCTTCACCACCGGGACCAATGGAACGCCGGTGGGCGCCGGGTCATTAACAGCTTTGTCGGTGAGCCCGGCGAATGGAGCCCTCAACGTGAGCAACACCGCGCCGATGGATATCACCTTCAGCGAGGTGATCGACCCGACGTCGCTAACCAACATTTTGGTTCGCGATGCGTCGAACAGCTACTACCAGCTCGCTGGGACCTGGGGACCGAACCCGACGGATCCGGCCAACGGGGCAAAGGTGAGGTTCACGCCGACGCAGCCGTACCCGGCCAATGCCACCATCCAAGTGTATACACAGGACTTAGTCCGAGACTTGGCAGGGAACACGGACACGGCCTCTGTGGTGACCACGTTCACCGTTGCCAATACGGCCGATACAACCGCGCCGACGGTGACTTCCGTGACGCCAGCCAATGGGACGGCGAACGTAGGGTCCCAAGTGACTGTTGTGCTGACGTTCTCGAAGTCGATCAATCCGGCGACACTCACTCCTTCAAACATCCAATTGCTTGCTGGGGATAGTTCCATAGGCGTAGGCGCGTCCGTTTCCGCGAACAACCGCACGGTCTCCTTCAACACCTACAATTTGGCGCCATCCACAACCTACACGGTCGTCGCTACGTCACAGGTGCAAGACCTTTCCGGCAACGCCCTGCAGTACTTCCAGAGCCAGTTCACCACCGGGCCGCTGCTCTCCGCGACTGGTCCGCAGGTGGTCACGCAGCGTCCGGCATACGGTGCCACGGAGGTGCCCGCCAGCACGGTGATCACGCTGTTCACCAAAGGAGCGCCGCTCAATCCCTCGTCCGTGACGAGCAACTCGCTGCGTATCTCGCAGAATGGCGTGCTGGTTTCCGGGACCATCAGTGTGCCGGGAGACGGTCACACGATCGAATTTGCGCCAGCTTCCAACTTCAATTTCGGGGCATTAGTTCAGATTTACCTGGACCAGACCGTTACCGATGTGAACTCGGTCCCATTATATGCCGCGTACAACGCTCAATTCACAGTCCAAAGCAATCCTTCATCGACGGTGCCGACATTGCTGAACTACAACCCGCCGTACGGAGTGACGGGTGTGCCGACCAACCCGGTCGTGGAGTTGCAGTTCGATCAGGCGCTGGCGCCCTCGACGGTCAACTCGACCAACGTGCGCCTCTGCCCAAATAACAACTGCTTGACGCCCGCGACAGGGTCGGTGTCGTTGATCGGCCCGAACAATAACATCGTTCAGTTCGCGGTATCGTCGTCGTCGCCGCTCACCTCGAACACTTACTACTACCTGAATTTAATCAACGTGACCAGCGCCCAGGGAGTGGCGCTCTACAACTCGTATTATGTCTACTTCCAGACGGGCACAGCCACCAACACGATCGCACCGAAGGTGCTTTCCGTCGGCCCCCCGAACAATGCCACGGGAGTGGGAACAAATGCGTCGATTATCCTGACGTTCGGCGCCGTGATTGATCCGATCTCAGTGAATGCCTCGACAGTGCAAGTCACTGGTGGCTCGCAGACAGTGATACCAACGAGCATTACGTTCGGGCGCTATTTCGTTGCCTATCCCTACTTCGACTACGTCTCGATCATGCCGCAGGCGCCGCTGCCCCCGAATACGCTGATGGCGATTACCATCAACGGCGTGACCGACCCGCAGGGCAATGCCGTTACCCCGCAAACGACGCACTTCACGACCGCGGCCGGGCCGGTCTTGGACGCGCCGACCGTCATCCTCGCCAGTGCGCAGAGCGGTGATACCGTCGGTACGAACGCTTCCTTCAGCTACGAATTCGACCGTCAGATGGATCCCGGTACAGTCAACGTCAACACCCTCCGTCTGGTCGACTATGCGCTTGGTTATCTGACGGGCGGAACGACAGGTGTGGGGACCGTCACGCTGTCTTCCGACCTGAAGACAGAGACACTAACGTTCCCTGCGGGCACGTTGATTCCGGGACACTCGGTGTATGCATACAGCCAGGGTGCCCAAGATCTCGCCGGCAACGTACAGAATGGCTTCAGCAATGCTTATGTCACCGTCGGAGCAGCTGCCGACACTACGCCTCCGGTGGTTCTGGAAACGAATCCGCCGGCCAACTTGACTGGTGTACCTCTCAACGCTCCGATTGAGATTGAATTCAGCAAGGAAATCGCTCAGGACTCGATCGGAAGCGTGCAGCTGCTACTAGGCAGCGCGCCCGTGGCGGTGACGTCGTCCTTCTCGAGGCTTAGCACTGTGCTTACCTTGACTCCCAACGTGCCGCTGCTGCCGAACACGACATACTCCATCTCCATCGCTGGCGTGACCGACACGGTCGGCAATGCGTTCTCCGGGACGCAGACGGTGAATTTCACCACGGGTTCCGCCGTGAAGCTGGCCCAGGCTGTAAACGTCTCGGTTTCGCCGTGCTGCAGTCAGACGGGCGTTTCAGACACGACGACGATAAGCATTGTCTTCGACTCACCGATGGATCCGCTGGGATTCGACACGGTTCTAGGAAATGCTGTACTCGAGCTCTCCAGCACGAGCGCTGTGGTTCCGACGACGGTGAGTTTCTCTCTGGATTATAAGACGGTAATCCTGACGCCCGCCTCCGCGCTCGCACACTCCACGTCATATACGATCGTGGTTAAGTACGGGACCGTGACGGATATCGCGGGTAACGTCTACTACAACTCGATTAGTCAGAGTTTCACCGCCCAATAAACGCCCAGCACTGGAACGTAACGGGGTTCGCAACCAGCAGAACTCAAGTAACCAAATGGACCCATTCCAGGTCCGTGCGATTAGGTCGCTCAACAAAAATTGCTGATCGCCGACGAACCTGCCGTGTGTGGGCATTTCTTAAAGGTTAGTAGACTTCGCCGGTGATTCCGTTCGATGTGCGAGGAGAAAATCGGTCTTGGCTTCGAGTTGCCTGGTGAGGCCAAATTCGGACGCCTTGGGCAACTCTTGCAGTTCCGAAAAGTAGGTTACGTCTTTGAGAGCCTGGTGGACGAGAGGGGATTCGAACCCCCGGCTCCTCGTTGCGAACGATGTAAATTCTAAGCTAAGACGCGGTGCCAGAAGATCCACGCCGAGGATGCCGTCGACCGTGCCGCCGCATGCTTTGGCGATGGCGCTCAAGTCAATCGCCGGCAGCCTGACGCCTTGCAGGGTGTGATTGCCCAAGGAGAGCTCACCCATCAGGACTTCTTGTGCGTTGAGTGCAGTTGTTTCATTCCAGGATTGGATACGGACCGCTCGGTTATGTCCCCGTGGAAATGACTTCTCATTGAGAAGGGACGTAGCAGCCGTGTCAACCAGGAAACGTTTGTCGGCGTTGTCTGCTCACAGGATATAGCTTGGTGCCTTGATGCTCGGCAAAGGACAGGGAGTTTTCGCTTGCGGGTGGGGTGGCTGCGGAAAGCTCCTAAAATGCGATAGCCACCCACAGGTAAATGGAACTAATATTGCGGCGCTTGTATATAATTCGGCCCATCATGCCAAATCAAGAAATGCTTTATCACGTGGCCGGCCGGGTCGCCACCATTACGCTCAACCGGCCAGATAAACTGAACGCCTGGACGGTGGTCATGGAAGCCGAAGTACGCGCGGCCATTGAAGACGCGGAGAAGGATGAAAACGTTCGTGTGATCGTGTTAACGGGCGCGGGGCGCGGATTTTGCGCCGGCGCAGATATGTCGCTCTTGAGCACGGTCGCGGAGAAGGGACTCGACGAAGCAAGGCGGGCCCAGGCGGTGCAAGCCATAAGTGAAGGCAGCGAGAGTGCGCGAGCAGATTTCAGGAAGAAATATTCGTACTTCCCCGCGGTTGCTAAACCCGTGATTGCGGGCATCAACGGCCCGGTGGTTGGTTTGGGGCTGGTGATCGCTTTGTACTGCGATTTGCGTTTTGCATCCGATGCGGCTCGATTCGGCACAGCGTTTGCCCAACGGGGACTGATTGCCGAGTACGGTATGGCATGGATGCTGCCACGCCTGGTGGGTCACGCCAACTCGCTGGACCTGCTGTTTACTGCAAGAATGATCGATGCCGCGGAAGCACTGAGAATGGGGTTGGTGAATCAGATCTACCCGCACGAAGTTTTCCGGGAGAGTGTGCAGAAATACGCGATGGATCTGGCCGCGAACGTCAGCCCGCGCTCCCTGCAGGTGATCAAGCGACAGGTGTACGAGGCGATGTTCCAGACGTTGGCGGAATCGTTTGAGAGCTCCGAGCGAGAAATGCTGGCAAGCCTGCGGTCCGATGACTTCAAGGAAGGCGTGGCACACTTCATCGAGAAACGGGCTCCGGCTTTCACGGGCAGATAAGGAACCTGCAGTGAACTTTGAATTCAGCGACAAAGTGAAGGACCTGCAACGCCGGTTACAAGCCTTCCTGGACGAGCACATTTATCCGAATGAGCAGCGATACCGCGACGAGATCGAGCGGAATCCCTGGTCGCCCACTAAGATCATCGAAGAACTCAAACCAAAAGCGCGCGCCGCCGCCCTGTGGAATCTATTTTTGCCTGAAAGCGAACACGGCGCAGGACTGACAAATCTGGAATACGCGCCGCTGTGCGAGATGATGGGCCGCAGCGAGATGGCGCCCGAGGTTTTCAATTGTTCTGCGCCGGACACAGGCAACATGGAAGTTCTGACCCGGTATGCCACGCCGGAACAGAAGGAACGGTGGCTGAAGCCGTTGCTTGCGGGCGAAATCCGGTCGTGCTTTGCGATGACGGAGCCCGCAGTGGCATCCTCCGATGCGACAAACATCGAATCAAGAATCGTTCGCGATGGCGACCACTACCTTATCAGTGGGCGGAAGTGGTGGACGTCAGGAGCCGGTGCCTCGCGCTGCAAGATCGCCATCTTCATGGGTAAGACCGACCCTTCGGCTCCTCCGCATAAACAGCAGTCCATGATTCTGGTGCCAATGGACGCACCGGGAGTGAGAATCGACCGTTTGTTGAGAGTGTTTGGGTACGACCACGCGCCGCACGGCCACGGCGAAGTCACCTTTGAAAATGTCCGCGTTCCGGTCTCAAACATCTTGCTCGGCGAAGGGCGTGGATTCGAGATCGCGCAAGGGCGGCTGGGGCCCGGACGCATCCATCATTGCATGCGATGCATCGGAGTGGCAGAGCGCGCCCTGGAAGCGACGTGCAATCGTGTGCAAACGCGCGTGGCTTTCGGTAAGCCGCTTGCCGAGCAAGGTTCGATTCGCGCGGTTATCGCAGAGTCTCGCACGGAGATCGAACAAGCACGTCTGTTGACGCTGAAAGCCGCATATATGATGGATATGGTGGGGAACAAAGCGGCGCGGGCGGAAATCGCGATGATTAAAGTTGTCGCGCCCCATGTTGCGCTGCGGGTGCTGGATCGGGCGATACAGGCGCATGGAGGTGCGGGCGTATCGCAGGACACGTTTCTGGCGGCCGCGTGGGCGAGCGTGCGCACTCTGCGAATTGCCGACGGGCCGGATGAAGTGCACCTGGAATCGATTGCGAAGTGGGAGCTCGCCAAAGGCAAGAAATCGGCAGGAGCGCAAGCTTCGCACTGATAATGAAATCTTGTGCGCGACACGCGAAGTCAGCCGCCACCGGAGAAGTTGATGCCGCCACTGGTTGTCAGCAATCCACAATCATTGAAAGACTTGGTCGGCCAGGAAATAGGGGTTACAGAATGGTTCCGTGTTGCGCAGGAACGGATTGCCCTGTTTGCGGAAGCTACGGAAGATCAGCAGTGGATCCACCTGGACCAGGCACGGGCCGGCGAAGAATCGCCTTATGGCACGACGATCGCTCACGGGTTTCTTACGCTCTCTTTGCTCAGCCATTTCCTGAAAACGGCGATTCAAATCCAAAAGGGCGTGCGATTGGCAGTGAACTATGGGTTGAATCGTGTGCGCTTCCCCGCCGCGGTCCGCGCCGATTCCCGGATTCGGGCACGTGTCGCACTGCTCGCCTTGAAGGAACTCTCCGACTCGGTGGAAGCGACCTACGGAGTAACGATCGAATGCGAGCAGTCTGAGAAGTCAGCTTGCGTGGCGGAGTGGATCGTCCGCTATTACTCGTGATCCGCTGGGATTTGCGTGTGCCCTTGGAAACCCCAAATCTGAAACCGGAGTGAAGGCTAGATTCCCCCGGTCTGCGCGGTGTGCAAGGAAGCGCGCAAGAGCATCTGGATCATGTCTGGCATGGACGCAAAGCGTTCGTCTTTGGTGAGCCCCTGATGATAGCGATAATAAATTTGCTGAACGATTACGGCGAGTTTGAAACGCGCGAACGCGACGTAAAATGCGATCTGTGAAGGATCGGCTCCAGTTTTCCGCGCGTAATCGTGCACGATTTCGGCACGCGTCAGGCTGCCGGGAGCGTTTGTGGGCCCCCAGCGGTTTCTTTGGAGTTCCTCCGGATCCGCCGCATCGACCCAATAGGCCAATGTAGTGCCGAGATCCGTAAGCGGATCACCGATGGTGCACATCTCCCAATCGAGGACACCCACAATTGCAGTTATGTCGTTCGAATCGAGCACCACATTGTCGTATTTGTAGTCATTGTGGATCA
>Ga0209648_10001552_pt1 | contig 18700 bp, 12 predicted proteins | sample GraSoi2013_115cm_FD_185830 | JGI IMG/M metagenome (GOLD analysis project Ga0209648, IMG submission 185830) | Grasslands soil microbial communities from the Angelo Coastal Reserve, California, USA - Sample 9_17_2013_115cm (SPAdes) (version 2) | ecosystem: Environmental > Terrestrial > Soil >...
GGGCAAAACGCTCGCCGCCTTCCTCGCCTGCATTGACCGCCTAGTTTGCAAAGCGCTCGCCGGAGAACTGCGCGACCGCACCGAAGTTCTCTACGTGTCTCCGCTCAAGGCGCTCGGCAACGACATCCAGAAAAATCTCGAAGTCCCGCTTGGAGAAATTTTGCAGATGGCAAGTGATCGCGGGCTGCTGATGCCGGAGATTCGTACGGCCGTGCGCACGGGCGACACTTTGATGAAAGACCGCCGCCTCATGCTGAAGCGTCCACCGCATATTCTGGTTACGACGCCCGAGTCGTTCTACATCCTGCTGACGGCGGAGAAAAGCCGCGCCATCTTGCGCGATGTCGAGACTGTAATTGTGGATGAAATTCATGCCGTGGCCGACGATAAGCGCGGCGTGCATCTTTCGCTTTCACTGGAGCGGCTGGAAGCGCTGACTGAGCGTCTGCCGGTGCGCATCGGGCTTTCCGCGACGCAGAAGCCGATTGAAGAAGTCGCGCGCTTCCTGGCAGGCAGCCCTGATTCTCGAGGAGCGCGGCCCGATCCCGTCATCGTCAATATTGGACATAAGCGCACGCTGGATATTGGAGTTGAGGTGCCGTCTTCCGAACTCGGGCCGGTCGCGTCGAACGAGATGTGGGACGAGATTTACGAGCGCATCGTGCAACTGGTGAATGCGCACCGCTCGACGCTCGTTTTCGTGAACACGCGCCGCTTGGCCGAGCGCATTGCCCATCAACTGGGGGAGCGCCTGGGTGAGGAAAACGTGGCGGCGCATCACGGAAGTTTGTCGCGCAAGCTGCGTCTGGAGGCCGAGCGGAAGCTGAAAGAAGGCCAGGTGAAAGTGCTGGTCGCGACCGCGTCGCTCGAACTTGGCATCGACGTGGGAACGGTGGACCTGGTGTGCCACGTCAGTTCGCCGCGTTCGATTGCGGTTGCTTTGCAGCGGGTGGGGCGGTCGGGCCACTGGCGCGGCGCCGTCCCCAAAGGACGATTTTTTGTCACCACTCGCGATGATCTCGCGGAATGCGCTGTGCTGGTGCGGGCGATTCGCCGGGGCGAACTCGACCGGCTCATCTTTCCTGAAGGTTCTCTGGATGTGTTGGCGCAACAGATTGTGGCTTGCTGTGCGGCTTCTGGCAGCGCCGCGACGGCTAACAAGTCGGGTGATCAATCCAATGACGGATGGGACGAAGATGAGTTATTCGCGCTGGTTAAGCGGGCCTATCCTTATCGCAATCTCGTGCGCGAAACGTTCGACGCCGTGCTCGCGATGCTTTCAGAAGGAATCGCCTCGCAACGAGGCCGCTATGGCGCTTATCTGCATCACGACCGCATCAACCGCAAACTGCGGGCGCGACGCGGCGCACGCCTGGCGGCGATCACAAGCGGTGGCGCAATTCCAGACAACTCTCTGTACACGGTGGTCGCCGAACCCGATGGCGGCATCGTTGGAACCGTCGATGAAGACTTCGCGGTCGAGAGCATGGCGGGAGACGTTATGCTGCTCGGCAACACCTCGTGGCGCATACGGCGCGTCGAAGCGAAGTCGTCGCGCATGTTGGTCGAGGACGCTCACGGCCAACCGCCCAGCGTTCCCTTCTGGCGTGGGGAAGCTCCGGCGCGCACCGCCGAACTTTCGTTGCAGTTGGGCGAATTGCGCAAAGAAATTAGCGACCGCCTGCCTTGCGTCGCTCCCATAGATGGATGGCGCAACCTGCCCGTGGTAACCGACACCGTGAGTTGGCTTCGCGAAGAATGCGGGCTCGATCTATCCGGCGCCGAGCAGTTGATTCAGTACACGCTCGAAGGCCGCGCGGTGCTGGGCGATGTGCCCACGCAGACGACGATCATCGCCGAGCGGTTCTTCGACGAGGGCGGCGGGATGCAGTTGATCATCCACGCACCGTTTGGCGGCCGCATCAACAAAGCCTGGGGACTGGCCTTGCGCAAGCGCTTCTGCCGGGGCTTCAATTTCGAACTGCAGGCTGCGGCCACCGACAACGGATTGAACATCGCGCTGGCCGAGCAGCACAGCTTTCCGCTGGCGGATGTTTTTCAATTCCTGCATTCAGAGAGCATGCCGCCAATCCTGGAGCAGGCGGCGCTGGCTTCGCCGATCTTTCAGACGCGCTGGCGGTGGGATGCGACGCGAGCCCTGGCTCTGTTGCGTTTTCAAAGCGGCAAGAAAGTTCCGCCGCAGATTCAGCGCATGCGGTCGGACGATCTGCTGGCCTCGGTCTTCCCGGACGTGGCAGCGTGCCAGGAAAACATTGCCGGAAACATTCAGATTCCAGATCATCCGCTGGTGCGCGAGGTGATGAAAGACGTGCTCACCGAGGCGTTGGATATCGACGGCCTCGGCGAGGTGTTGCGCGGCATCGAGCAGGGACGGATTCGCTGCCTGGCCGTTGACACGCCGGTGCCGTCGCAGTTCTCGCACGAAATTCTGAATGCGAATCCCTACGCCTACCTTGACGATGCGCCGCTCGAAGAGCGCCGCGCACGGGCAGTCGAGATGCGGCGCGTATTGCCGGCGTCGGTGCTTGAGGAAGTCGGCGCGCTCGATCCCGCGGCCATCGCGCAGGTGCAGCAGGAGGCGTGGCCGGATGTGCGCGACGCGGATGAACTGCACGATGTGCTGCATACGATGGTGATGGTGCCGGTAGAGAGCACTCAGCATTCAGCAATCAGCAATCAGTTCGAGGCTCGCGGCTCGAAGCTCACCGCCAACTGGACTTCGTTCTTTGATCGTCTGCAACGTGAGAATCGCGCGGTCGTTGCCGAAGCCGCGGGCAAACGCTATTGGGTGGCCGCTGAGCGGGTCGAATGGTTCCAGGCAATTCATCGTGTGGTGACGGGGCTCAGCCCCGCCACCACACAACTAAGTGCGGACGAGGCCGTGCTCACGGCCGTTCAGGGATGGATTGCACATCTCGGCCCAACCACGGCTTCGGAAATCGGCGATCTGCTAGGAGTGCCCGCGACCGAGATCGAAAAGGCTCTGCTCCGAATCGAAGCCAGCGGAGCAATCCTGCGCGGTAAGTTCCGCTCAGCCGATTCGCGCCCAGCGGCATCCTCCGCAAGCGAACCCGAGACTGAGTGGTGCGAGCGGCGTCTGCTGGCCCGCATTCATCGCCTGACGGTCGCAACCTTGCGCAAGCAGATCGCCCCAGTCACGGCGTCGCAATTCATGACTTGGCTTTTGCGATGGCAGCACATCGCTCCTGGCACGCAGGTTCGGGGAGAGCACGGCACTCTTGAAGTGATTCGCCAATTGCAAGGTTTTGAGATTCCGGCGAGCGCGTGGGAACGGTTTGTGCTGGCACGCAGAATCTCCGACTACGATCCGGCGCACCTCGATCAACTGTGCCTGGCAGGCGCAGTGGGATGGGGCCGCCTGTCACCGCATCCGGCGACTCTTGAAGCGACGGGACCCGATGAGAATCGGCGGCGAGTGATTCCAACGCGAGTCGCGCCGATTGCTTTTTTTGTGCGCGAGGATGCCGACTGGCTTCGTCCGCATCACCCCGGAGCCGAAGATTCTGGGACGTCGTTTCTAAGCCCGGTGGCGCAGGCGGTACTCGAACTTTTGAAGCAACGAGGCGCGCTGTTCTTTCCCGACATGGTGCGAGTGACGGGCAGGCTCAAAGCGGAAATCGAAACCGGACTGTGGGAACTGGTCGCAGCGGGGCTCGTGACCGCGGACGGATTCGAGAACCTGCGCGCGCTGGTAACGCCGAAAAGCACGGCTGGAAGCGGGCTTGGGAAAGGAATTGGAAAAGTTCGCCGGCCGCGGCATGCGCCCGGACGCTGGTCGCTATTGCACACCGAAGGCGCCGATCGCGACCGCAGCGTCGAGTCGTGCTGCTGGATGTTGTTGCGGCGCTATGGCGTGGTCTTCCGCGATCTGCTGGTGCGGGAAACGAATCTGCCACGCTGGCGTGAATTGCAAATCGGCTACCGCCGTCTTGAAGACCGCGGCGAAGTGCGCGGCGGGCGATTCGTCGACGGATTTCTAGGAGAGCAGTTCGCGCTTCCAGTTGCGGTCGAATCGTTGCGCGCCCACCGTAAGCTGCCACCGAGCACAAACGCCGAACGCATCGTCATCGCGGCCGCGGATCCGCTGAACCTGGTGGGCATCGTTGTTCCGGGCGAGCGCATTCCTGCGATCTCCGGGAGAAGCGTTACGTTTCGCGACGGCGTGTGGGAGGCGGAAGATGCGCTGGCAGCTTCTGGGTACTAGACGCTTGCTGGCGGAGAGCCGGGCGCCCCGCTCGGCTGGACCCTTCGACTTCGCTCAGGGCAGGCTCGCGAGACGTCCGTCACTCAATCATATGACTCATCGCGCGGTCACGGTCCTAGCATCCCGCTCACCTCCCGGCAAATTTAATTTGAGCAGCACTTGCGGGTTCAGATATACGCCTTGCCAGCGCACGGCCAAATGCAGATGAGGGCCGGTGGCGCGTCCCGTGCCTCCGCTGAGTGCGATCTCCTGGCCCTTCTCCACATCGTCGCCTTCCTTAACCAAAAATTTCGATAAGTGCAGATAGAGCGTAAGCAGGCCCTGGCCATGGTCGATGACCACACAATTCCCTTCAAAGAACAGAGGCCGCGCGAGAATGACACGTCCGCTGTTTGCTGCTGCGACCGAGGTTCCAGTGGGCACGCGGAAATCGAGGCCCTGATGCGTGCTCTGCACGGAACCATTGAAGACGCGCTCGACTCCGAACACGTCGGAGATCGCGGCATCCACCGGAGGCGCGAACGAACCTCTCCATTCGCGGTCCGGGCTGACAGTTTTAAAAACCTCGGCTTTCGTTTCTTTGTCCTGTTCGATCTGTCGCTGGTCTTCGGGGCTGGGCGCGGTATAGCGTCCGGGAACCTTCAGCAGCACGCGGGGATAGCGCTGGCGTTCCACTCGAATTTCCTTTTCGAATGCGAGTGGCTCTCCTGCGGATCGGCCGGCGGATTGTCCAGCGAGAGTTTCCGCATGCAGTTCAATGGGATATGCTCCCGGCTTAGTCTCCTGACTAGCCCCCGCGAGTGCGAACCATACTTTGTGGCTCGCGTCAAAGCTGAAAGCGATCTCGTGACCAAGCCAATTCCCGGCAAGCGTGCGGACCGGCTTCGGCGTGGTGACGCGGAAAAGCACCGGCGATCCGTTGACCAGACGGGCGGGCCGATTGACGACAACCCAATTGCCGACAGCTGAGTGAGCGGCCGTTGCCGCTGATAAATTTGCAGCGAGCGCAAGCAGCTCGAAGGCTATGAGCGTGACGAAATGGAGGAGGCGCTTGCGCATCGCGGTTTCACGCTGCCATAAACGAAACGTATACGCTCGTAGATTGAGAACCAACAGCGGAAGGCCCAGAAGGTGAAACGATATCCCGATACGAAGCTTCAGTTTCTCCGCACGTTGTTTACCCGCGCTTCGCGGTCCGAAACGCTTTCTCAATGAGCGTATAGCGTGCCGCCCCAATGAGCCCCGAGTCGTCGTTTAGTACGATGGTTACTGGGATCTCCTTGAGCAGGTCCACCATCCGGCCCTTGTCCAGAAACGATTCCATGAAGATCGGATCCTTCATCTTGGACACATTCTTGGCGGCCACGCTGCCTCCGATGAAAATGCCCCCGGTGGAGAGGAAGTTCAACGCGACGTTCCCGGTTTCAGCCCCATAGATGCTAACGAAGATCGTCATGGCCTGATCGCAAATCGCAGCCTTGCCCTCCTGCGCCAGTTGCGAGATGAGAGCTGGAGCATCCGTCGCCGCCGCGATCCGATCTTTCAACCATTGCGGCTCCTCCGCTTTCTGAGTATCGCGAAGAAAGTCGTAGATGTTCTTGATTCCCGGCCCGGAAAGAAGCCGCTCGCAGCTGATGCGACCGTATTTCTTCTGGAGATAGGCCAACAACTCCATTTCCAGGGTGTTTCGGGGTGCGAAATCGGAGTGCCCGCCCTCGCAGGCGAAGGGATGATGCCGGAAGCCATCCCAATAAAGGCCCGCCAGACCAAGTCCGGTGCGCGCAGAGATGACCGCTCGATTTCCCTCCGCATCCTCCGAGCCTTCATTCAGCGTAACGAAATCTTTGGAGTCGAGCCCGTCGATTCCGTAGGCATAGGCTTCGAGATCATTAATCATGCCCACTGCATCGAGTTGCAACTGCTTGGCCAGATCACGAGCATCAATCACCCACGGCAGGTTGGAAATCTTGCTCCGGCCGCGTCTCACGGGTCCAGCGACGCCGAAGCATGCCTGGTGCACCGGAATCCCTTCCGCCTTGATGAAAGCGGCGATGATCTCGGACAAGCTGCCGTGCTCCAGGCTCAGGTAGGTCTTTTCGACCACAAGCTGGAGCCGGCTGCCTTCCTTCTCGAAAGCCGCGAGCCGAGTACGAGTAGCGCCGATCTCTCCTGCAAGAATCATGGCTCGATTTTCCTCCATTGCCGTTCGTCGCGTTCCAAGAGTTCGTCGGCGGCCTTCGACCCCCATGTGCCGGCTGCGTAGTTGGGGAATTTGCGCGGCGGCAGGGCCGCCCAGACGTCCAGTATCGGATCCACGACGCTCCAGCCCGCTTCGACCATGTCGGCGCGCTGAAACAGTGTTGCATCGCCGATCATGCAGTCATAAAGCAGAACCTCGTAGCCGGTGTGGGCATCGGCTCCAAAATACTTGGAATATTCGAAGCTCATGTCCACCGATCCAACCCGCAACACAGCGCCCGGAATCTTGGCCCCAAAGCTCAAGGAGATTCCTTCCACAGGTTGGATCCGTATTACGAGAGTATTCGTGTGCAGCTTACGAAAGGCAGAGTGTCCGAACAGCTCGAAGGGAGTGCGCTTGAACTGAATGGCGATCTCCGTGTGACGCTTGGCCATACGCTTGGCCGTTCGCAAATAGAATGGCACTCCCGCCCACCGCCAGTTGTCCACGGTCAACTTCATTGCTACGTAGGTCTCCGTCCTCGAATCGGGAGAAACTCCAGGTTCGCTACGATAACCCGGCACTCTCTCGCCGCCAAGTACGCCCTCGCCGTATTGCCCGCGCACGCTGCGATTCAGCACATCGTCGGAATCCAGGGGCTGAATCGCATGCAGAACCTTGGCTTGCTCATCACGGACCGCATCAGCCTGAAAAGAGGCCGGCGACTCCATCGCGGTCAGGCTGAGGAGTTGCATCATGTGGTTAGGAACCATGTCCCGCAATGTGCCGGCGGTATCGAAGTATCCGCCCCGCTGTTCCACGCCGACGGTTTCAGCATTCGTGATCTGCACATGATCGATGTAACGCCGGTTCCAGATGGGCTCGAAGATGGCATTGTCGAACCGAAACACCATAATATTCTGCACGGTTTCTTTCCCCAGATAGTGATCGATACGGTAAATCTGATTCTCGTCCAATACAGTCTTGATCTCGCGGTTCAAAGCCTTAGCGGACTCCAGATCGTGTCCGAAAGGCTTCTCGATCACAACGCGTCGCCACCGCCCATTCTCCTGGTGCGACAGCCCGGCGGTTCCCAACTGTTGGACAATTTGGCCAAAAAACTTCGGCGATGTGGCCAGATAAAACATGTAATTGCCCGCGGTTTGGAGCTCCCGATCCAAAGCACTGAGCCGAGCAGCGACGGTCGAGTAGGTATTGGGGTCTGCAAACTCCCCGCGTTGGTAGTAGAGCCGCTGCGTGAACCACTCCCACGCTTCAGTTACGCGATCCCCTGCGGGCAGAAATCCGGTTACCTGGCTGCGAAATTGTTCCAGAGTCAAGTCATCCACGGAAACGCCCAGGACCGCGAAGTCCTTGGGAAGCAGGTTCGCTTTCACCAAATTAAAAAGTGCGGGAATCAGCTTACGTTTCGTCAGGTCGCCAGCCGCTCCGAAGAGCACCATCACGCAAGCCCCAGCAGACTTGCCGGCCTGTTGGGATTCGCTTCCCAGATTCGCTGTCTCCGCAGTTGCCATAGGATACGTTTTATCCGACTTCTCGAACTCTACTGCAAACCTGTGGCCAGCATTGTAGGTCAGTGGAGTTCGGATTCATAACATAGAAAAGGCTCCGGAGTTGTCAGTTGAAGGTCGGGGCCAAGCGACCTCGGCGCGGCTCCAACATGGTAGCTCGCGGTCTTTGCGTAGGCGTCCCTAACGCTATGCGGGTATCCAGTTCGCGCACCGAAGCCGCCACAGCTTGCCAACTTTCCCAGGGGAAGTTGATCTCTGCAGGCTACTCGCCAGTAGCGTTGCAGGGGTCACACCAAATCGTTGTCTTCCGGCCAGCGGTGTGCTCCAGGTGAAAGCGTCAGCTTTACATTCGCGACGAGGTCAGCTCGGTCACTCGGCCGGTGAAGGAACTGCGCGGCTTCCGGCACGTCACGCTCGGTCCCGGCGAAACCAGAACGGTTGAACTGACGCTCGAACCGAGAGAATTTTCCTTCTTGGATCGCGAGATGCACCGAGTTGTGGAACCCGGATCGTTCAAGATCATGGTTGGCGGGAACTCGGACGAGCTGATCGAGACAACTTTGAACGTAGTTGTCAAGCAACCATAGAGATTCATCCTCACTGCTCGCGCAGCCTGCTCCAGCGGAGACGCACAAGCCTTGAGGATTATGGGAAAGACCGCCCTGGCGAAGCAGGGCGCGGTGAGAAGTTGAATCTTTGGTGGACCTGGTCGGGATCGAACCGACGACCTCTTCCATGCCATGGAAGCGCGCTCCCAGCTGCGCCACAGGCCCACTGCCACTGCTATCTTTCAATTCTCGCTTAGCTTGGTCGCGGCGTCAAACTCGACTCGGGTGGGCAACCTCAACTAGGATATGGTTGGCAAAATCCTGAGGACACAATCGGAGGCCCATGTCGAACTCGCAGAATATTCTCGTTCGGTCGCTTCTCTGTCTTATCGCGGCGCTTGCGCCTGCTATGGCGGGCGCGCAAAACGCAAACGGCGCGCAAACCGGGGCGCAGCCGCCGGTCGCTTACGCGTCGGTGAGCGAACTGAATGGCATCCTGGAACAATTGAAGCAGACGACGCAGAGCATGCAGTCCGATCTTCAAAAGACGCGCATTGAGAAATGGAAGACTGATAGTGCGACCAAGCGACAGACGCTGGCGAACGTGGAGTCCATACAGCGCAACCTGCAGTCCGCGCTGCCGGAAACGATCGCGCAACTGAACAACTCCCCGGAAGATCTGGGAGCGAGTTTCAAGCTCTACCGCAACCTGGTTGTGCTGTATGACTACTTTGGGCAGGTGGTGGAGGCGGCGGAAGCGCTCGGGTCCAAGGATGAGTCTCAGAACCTAGCCAACGACCTGACCGGACTCGAGACGGCGCGTCGTGTGCTGGGCGAGCGGATGCAGAAATTGTCCGCGAGCAAGGAAGATGAGCTGGCACGTTTGCGCGTGCTGGTCAAGAAGTTGTCGGCTGCGCCACCTCCGCCACCACAGAAGACGGTGGTGGATGACACCGAGCCTCCGAAGAAGCCGGCGAAAAAGAAATCAACGAAACCGAAGCCGCCGGCGACGACTGCTCCGCCGAGTGCTTCGCAGCCACAGTGACGACGCTCATAGCTCCGGGCTCAAGACGCGGGCAGGAGCCGCGCCACACGATGGTGTTGCAAAGACACGACTTACCACTGGAACTCTAAGGGGCGCTTCGGAGTCTAAGTAGTTAAGCGGGGAAGGTCGCCAGGAGTCGTGTCGGCACGAATGAAGATTCCCGCCGTTGGTGCTCGAGTGACTCTATAATTGGAGGCAACGCCACCATGGCGGGAGTTACAACATTGGGCGATCTTGCAAGCGCAATTGGGGCCCGAACCCAGGAATCCGCCGTCATCGCTGAACTGAAGGCGGGTTCGGAAGAGGCCTACTCCTGGCTGATCGGCGAGTTTCATCAGCCGATCTACAGTCTCGTGTACCGCATCGTGAACGATCCGTCGGATGCGGCGGACACGACGCAAGACGTGTTTCTGAAAGTCTTCCGCGGGATGAAGCATTTCCACGGCGAATCGAGCCTGAAGACCTGGATCTACCGCATCGCTTTGCACGAGGCGGCGAATCGGCGGCGCTGGTGGTTCCGGCACAAGGCACAGGAAACTCCGATTGATGCCGTCACAGCGGGGGAATGCGAGATTCCCGGAGAAGAGCGACTGGTCGATCTGGGCGAGTCTCCGTTTGAAAAATTCGCGCATACGGAAGTGCGAGCGACCGTGGATCAGGCGCTGCGACAGGTCCCAGAGCCCTATCGGACAGCGTTGATCCTACGCGACCTCGAGGAAATGTCGTATGAGGAGATTGCGGACGTTTTGTCGATTTCGCTGGGAACGGTGAAATCACGCATCACGCGGGGGCGCGACGCGCTGCGCAAGAAATTAACGGGATATATCCGGGAAGTGGGTACGGAGTTGGGGCTGCTCGTTCCGGTCGACGATTGAGGTGACATCATGAACTGCGCTGAAATCAAGAAGCTGTTCTCTTCGTGTGTCGATGGCCGGGTGAACGGCATTGAGATGCGCGGGGTCATGCGCCACGTGGAACAGTGCCGCAGTTGCGCGCGGGAGTATGCCGAGATGCAGCACACACAACAGTTGCTTGCCAGTCTGGGTCGGAGGAGAGCTCCAGCCGATTTGGCGTTGAAGTTGCGGCTGGCGATTTCGCGCGAGGCTGCCCAGGCGCGGCGTCCGCGGTTTGAAGGTGTGTTGGTGAGGCTGGAAAATGCTCTCAACGCTTTCATGGTTCCGGTGACGGCGGGGATGGTCAGCGCGGTTTTGTTTTTCGGGCTGCTGCTGGGCTTCTTTGCCTTGCCGGCAGAACTGCGGGCGAGCAGCGCCGACGTTCCGCTCATGCTGTACACCGGGCCTCAACTCGAACAGTCGGCATTCGGCACGTCGCTCGGCAATATGGGCGACGATGCATTGGTGATTGAAGCCTATGTGGATGCCAACGGGCGAGTGGAGGACTACCGCATCCTGTCGCAGCCGGACGATGCCAAGGCGGTGCTGCCGCAGTTGAAGAACCTGCTGATTTTCACGACCTTCCATCCGGCGCTTTCCATGGGACGGCCGACGACGGGGACGGCGGTGCTGTCGTTTTCGAAAATCAGCGTAAAGGGGTAACCTGGCGATCTGCGATCGCCTGGACAGCCGAGGGCGGCTGTCCCTACGTGGGTAAAGTCACGCCATCTTCGCACATTTTCAGGACGTCTTCAGTACTATCGGTTTGACCGCGAATTGACCAGTTCGTACACTATTTTCTAGCTCCTCCATCTATGCCTGAGATCAGAAGTAACTTCCTGGGACAATGCGTTCGACGGGCGTTTGCTCTGAACCTGGCGGTCGTGCTGGTCACGGCGTCCGGTCTGGCGCAGAACCGGCCGCAGGTGTCTCTGGAAACCAGCGAGACGCTGTTCACGGTGCTGACCGCCATCAACACGTGCGGCTATGACCAGGAGCTGAATTCTTCCGACCCGCTGCGGGCGCAGATCCGGTCGGAGGTTGCCAAGGCGGTGGAGAATACCGCGGGGGCGCAGGACGTAATCGCGCCGATGTGCGGGTTCTACCGCCAACGCCAGGCGGTGGATGCCTCGCGCGACCTGTCCCAATATTTATCGCTGGCGCTCTATCTCGACGAGCCGCCGGCTTTCACGCCGAAAGTGAAGCAGGCGGAGCTGCCGCCCGATGCCGGAGGGGTGGCGGACATGGTGCCGCTGATGCAGGCCTTCTACCAGAAGATCGGCTTGCACGCCATCTGGGAGCGGCACCGCGTGCGCTATGGGGAGTTGACCGAGATCTATCACGCTCCGCTGGCGAAGATGACGTTCGATACCGAGATCTATCTGAAAATGCCGTCGTCCGGCTACCTGGGACGCCAGTTCACCGTCTATCTGGATGCGATGGGCGCGCCCGGACAGACCAACGCGCGCAACTACGCGTCGGATTACTACGTAGTCATTGCCCCCAGCTCGGGTACGGCGATCAAGATGCAGCAGATTCGGCACACGTATCTGCATTACCTTCTGGATCCGCTGGCGATGAAGAACGGCTCCTCGTTCAAGCGGCTCGAACCGTTACTCGACGACGTGAAGATGGCTCCGATGGATGAAGCTTTCAAGAGCAATATCTCGCTGCTGGTGACCGAATGCCTGGTGCGGGCAATTGAAGAGCGAACACTCCCGGCGAAGACTTCGGAGGCGGAGCGGGCGCAGAGCATCGAGGAAGCCGACAAGGAAGGTTACATCCTGACGCGCTATTTCTATGACGCACTGGGCAAATTCGAAAAAGATCCCGCCAGCATGCGGAATGTTTATGCCGACCTGCTCAGCTCGATCGACGTCGGCAAGGAAATGAAGCGGGCCTCTGTAATCCAGTTCGCGAGCGAGGCCGCGCCGGAACTTCTGCACCTGGCACGTCCCCGGAACGAGCACCTTCTGCTGAACGCGGAGCGGCGGCTGGCGGCGGGCGATCCGGAAACCGCGCAAAAACTGGCGCAGCAGGCGCTCGACGAGCAGGAAGAAGATTCGGGACGTGCGCTATTCATTCTGGCGGAAGTCGCTACCCAGAATCGGGACATGGAGGGGGCGCGCACGTACTTTGAACGAGCCCTGCAGAACGCTCACGAACCGAAGGTGATCGCGTGGTCGCATATTTACCTGGGGCGGATTTTTGATTTGAAAGAAGACCGGTTCGCCGCGATGGACCAGTATCGGGCGGCGCTGACCGCGGCGGGGGCGCTTCCCGAAGCGAAATTGGCGGCGCAGCGGGGGCTGGACCAGCCGTATGAGCCGCCGGTAGCGAAGCAACCGGAATAAAAAAGGTTTCAGAGTTTCGAGGTTTCAGGGTTTTGATGTTCAGGGTTGCAACGTTGCGTACGGCAATGCTCCACAGTTCCCTGATACCTCGCCGGAGTTGCGTGGACAGCCGAGAGCGGGTGTCGCTACGTGATGTAATCTGAGGTTTGAAATTTCCAAGTATGGGAGACGTCATGAAGCGAGCAGCAGTCATTCTAGGGATACTGAGTCTGGTGATACCGAGTATCGCGGTTTGGGCCGAGGGCCAGAGCGGACAGCCCGCCCAGCAGAACCCGCCGGCAGCGGGGCAGGCGGCGCCCGCGCAGGGTGCGCCGGTGCCACCACTGGGAAAGCGTCCACCGCAAGCCAAGACCCAGCCGGAGTTCGATGCCTGGAAGGCGGCATCGGCAAGCACCGATGTTGCCGCGCTGGAGAAGGCATCGGACGATTTCGCCACCAAGTTCCCCGATAGCGAAATTCGCATACTGCTCTATCAGAACGCGATGCGACTCTACCAGAATGCGAACAACGCCGAGAAGACCGAGGCCATGGGCCGCAAGGTACTCAGCTTGGACGGGGACAATCCCGAGGCTTTGGTAATGGTCGCCGAGGTGATTGCCGAGAGAACGCGCGACTCGGATATCGACAAAGATCAGCGTTTCGGCGAAGCGACCTCGATGGCGCAGAAGGCTTTGCAGACCGTTGACACCGATATAAGCGTCCCCGCGGGCACGCCGCAAGAGAAAATCGACGCCTACAAGGCGGGATTGCGCTCGCAGGCCTACTCGATCATCGGCGCCATTGATTACAAGAAAGAGAATTACGCTGCCGCGCAGGAGGATCTGCAGAAGTCCATCGACGCATACCCCAGCGACCCGGCTCCCGTGGACATTCTGCGTCTGGCGCTTGCACTGGATAAGCAGGGAAAATATCCGGAGGCACTCAAGGTGGCGAACCGCGTCGTGGAAATGACGAAGGATGACACCGTGGTTGGGACCACGGCGCGCCACGAACGCGACCGCTTGCAACAGCTCACCGGAGGCGCAGCCCCGGCCCAGCCGCAGAGCCCTCCGAAGAACTAACCGCTGCTCCGTGGAGACGAGGCTTGCCTCGTCTCAGGCGCGGGCAAGTCTCAGACGCGGCAAGCCGCGTCTCTACCAAATGAAGTCACGCGAAATCATGGCGCTGGAAGAAAGCCTGGGTCACCAGTTCCAGCGCCGCGAACTGCTTGAGCAGGCGCTAACCCACAGTTCGCAAGCGCGCGAGGTGGAGGCGCTGAGCGCGGGCAGCGGCTCGTCTGGCGGCGGTTTGCCTAGCGGATCGTCCAGCCGTGATAACGAAATTCTCGAGTTTCTGGGAGACGCCGTGTTGGGGCTCGTCACCAGCGAGGCGCTGTTCCACCGCTTCCCCACCTTCCAGGAAGGGCATCTTTCCAAGTTGCGCGCTCATCTCGTCGGGCAACGTCATCTGCTGCGCGTAGCCGAGCAGCTTCAGATTGGTCATTACATGCGTCTCGGCCGCGGCGAAGAGAAGAGTGGTGGCCGCAACAAGGCAAACCTGCTGGTGGACGCACTGGAAGCGATTCTGGCTGCGCTCTATCTCGATGGCGGATGGCCGGTGGCGCGAGACTTTATCGTGCGCATGATCGTGGAACCGGAACTGACCCACATGAAGCTGGAGACCAGCGCCATTCCGGTGATGGATTTCAAGTCCGCGTTGCAGGAAGCACTGCAGGCCAGGGGAGGACCGCAGCCGGTTTACGCCCTCGTGAAGGAGGAAGGCCCCGAACACAAGAAGACCTTCACGGTCGAGGTGAGACTGCCGGAGCCGGAGATGGGGCAGTTCGTAGGGCGAGCCCAGGGCGCGACCAAGAAGCGGGCCGAACAGGAAGCGGCGCGGCAAGTTCTGGAGCACTTGGCTGCGTTGCCTGGGATACGGCCTCCGAATACTGTGAAGGACGGCGGCGCGGCGTAGTAAGGGAGCATCTGACTTCCTGTAGAGACGTGGCTTGCCGCGTCTCGCACCGAGCGCGACATTTGGGGGCGCGATACGCAGAAGACGGGGCAAGCCCCGTCTCTACGGAAGGATTTATGTCGTGGAGTGAGAAGATTTCCGCCGGGGATTGGCCTGCGACCATTCAGTCGGTCGCGGGAACAGTGGTGATCGCCGTTTTTGTGGTCACCTTCCTTGTGCAGGCGTTTACGATCCCTTCGGAATCAATGGAGCAAACGTTGCTGATCGGCGACTACCTGCTGGTGGATAAGTTTTGCTACGGCGGCACGGGGTGGAATCGTCTGATGCCCTATCGCAAGATCCGGCGCGGTGACGTCATCGTCTTCCATTATCCTGTGAATCCCGCGCAGGACTTCGTGAAACGTGTGGTGGCCTTGCCTGGAGATCGCCTGCGCCTCATCAACAAGCGCGTCTACATCAACGGCGCTCCCCTGCCGGAGCCCTACGTGCAGTTCCTCACCACGCTCCGCAATTTCTATCGCGACGACTTTCCGCGTACCGATACTCCCGACTACGGAGTGGACGCAAAATGGTGGAAAGAAATGCCGAAACTGGTGGAAGACCACCAGCTGATTATCCCCGAGGGTCACTATTTCGTTCTGGGTGACAATCGCGATGACAGCCAGGACAGCCGGTACTGGGGCTTCGTGCCGCGCGAGAATATCATCGGGCGCCCGCTTTTGATTTACTGGTCGTCGGGCAATTTGAACAACGATCTACCCGGATCGCCAACCGTGGGTGATAGACTTTATCACCTTGCCTACGCGGTAACTCATGTGTTCCAAATAACGCGCTGGGAGCGTACTTTCAGGCTGGTGCGCTGATAGAAGATACGCTGAGAAAAAATCCGCTGAAACGGATACGAAACGTGGCGAAGAAGAAAAAAAAAGAAGAAGTCATTGTGGATGAAAAGCCGCGCGAAACGACGGTGGAATTCCTCGCCTCGCTGGCGGAGGTGCTGGTCACCGGACTGTTCATTATTACGTTTGTGCTGCAGGCATTTGAGATTCCATCCGCTTCGATGGAGGACACGCTGCTCATCGGCGACCACCTGTTTGTGAACCGGGAGCAGTTCGCCGCCCCGACGCATTGGATGGGGCCGCTGATGCCCTACCGCAACGTCCGCCGCGACGAAATTGCGGTGTTCTTGTCGCTGGAACAACCGGGTCTGTTCCTGGTGAAACGGATTATAGGCATTCCAGGCGACCACATCCACCTGCGCGATGCGGCCGTTTATCGCAACGGCGAGAAACTCGTCGAGCCGTACGTTCGGCACAAACTCGCGAATTTCGACCCATACCGGGACAATTTCCCTGCCGTGCCGCCTTTCGAAATTAGAAACCAAAAATGGAAAGTGGAGATGCCCTCGCATATCGAGGGCGGCGATATTGTAGTGCCGCCGGACAGTTACTTTGCAATGGGCGACAATCGCGATAACAGCTACGACAGCCGCTACTGGGGTTTTGTTCCGCGAAGGAATCTGATCGGCCGGCCCATGTTCATCTACTGGTCATTTGTTACCCCCGAGGACCAGTACGAGAAGCGCGACTTCTGGGACCGGGTGGAGAACGTGGAGGACATCATCATCCACTTCTTTGGTAAAACGCGCTGGTCGCGAACTTTCGAACCGGTGCGCTGAGAAGAACCTTCTGAAACGGATACCGAACGTGCCGAAACAAGAAGAAGTTATCGTGGACGAACAGCCGCGGGAGACGCCGGTGGAATTCCTCGCGTCCCTGGCGGGAATTCTGATTGCCGCCCTGTTCATCATGACGTTTGTTTTGCAGAATTTTGAAATTCCCTCCAGTTCCATGGAGGACACGATGCTCATCGGCGACCACGTCATTGTGAACCGGGAGCAGTTTGCGGCGCCGACACGTTGGATGGGGCCACTAATGCCCTATCGCGATATCCACCGCAATGACATTGTTGTGTTCCTATCGCCGGAGGAACAAGGTCTGTTTGTCGTGAAACGGATCATCGGCGTCCCCGGCGACCACATCCACTTGCGCGATGGCGTCGTCTACCGTAACGGTGAGAAACTCGACGAGAAGAAGTACGTTCAGCACAAACTCGGGGATTACAACCCTTACCGGGACAATTTTCCCGCCGTGCCGCCTTCGGAAATGTACGGGGTGAGAAACGAAAAATGGACGCAGGAATTGCCCTCGCATCTGGAGGGCGGCGACATCGTCGTGCCCCCGGACAGCTACTTTGCCATGGGCGACAACCGCGACGTAAGTTACGACAGCCGTTACTGGGGCTTTATTCCGCGGAAGAACGTGATCGGCCGGCCCATGTTCGTGTACTGGTCGTTTATAACCCCGGCCGACCAGTACCAGATGCGCGGCGCGGGCGACCGGGTTGGGTTCCTGGCGCACATCATCATTCACTTCTTCGATCAAACGCGTTGGTCACGCACCCTCAGGATCGTGCGGTGAAATTTCTAAGTTCCAAATTTCTACGATCCAGGCGCGGGGTGGCTGCAGTCGTGGCTCTCCTGCTGATCCTGTTTCTGTTCCGGCCCGGCGTGTACCGTTTGCGAAACCGGATTGCCACGTCCATCGGAAGCGCTCTCGGACGCAGGGTCGCGCTCGACAACGTACGTTTTCATCTTCTGCCGCGGCCGGGCTTTGATCTTGAGGGACTCGTCATCTACGACGATCCGGCATTTAGCGCGGAGCCGATGATCCGCGCGCAGGACGTTTCCGCCGCGATCCGGTTCCGTTCCTTGCTCCGCGGGCGACTCGAGATTGCCACCCTGAGCGCAACCGAGCCCAGCATCAACCTGGTGCGCAATAACGAAGGCCGCTGGAACCTGGCGAGCCTGCTCGAGCGCAACGCGCAGATTCCCGCGGCTCCGACCGGAAAACCGGCTTCCGAGCGACACCCGGCATTCCCCTACCTCGAAGCCAGCGGTGCTCGCATCAATTTCAAGCTGGGAGAGACGAAGAAGTCCTACGCGCTGATGGATGCCGACGTGGCGCTTTGGCAGGATTCGGAGAATTCCTGGAGCGCTCGCATAAAGGCCGCGCCCGTGCGCACGGATTTTAATCTCACCGATACCGGGCTGCTCCAGATCAACGCAACCTGGCAGCGCGCTCCCAGCTTGCGGCTGACCCCAGTGCAGCTGACCGTGCAATGGCAGAACGGGCAACTCGGACAGATCACCAAGTTGCTGAGCGGAAAAGATCGGGGATGGCGCGGCGGAATGAATTTCACGGCGAACGTATCCGGCACTCCGGAAGCGCTGCTGATCGAGAGCCAGACCGCAATCGAAGATTTCCATCGTTATGACATTTTTGGCAGCGAGAACGTGCGCCTGTCAACCAATTGCTCGGGACGGTACAACGCGGTCACCAGCACCGTTGCCGACCTGCTGTGCAAATCGCCAATCGGCGGCGGGACGGTCCGCCTGCATGGAACCTTAACGCTGGTCGCCCAACTGCCCACCTACGACCTCACGCTCGATGCCGAGAAGGTGCCGCTGGCCTCCATGGTTCGATTGCTGCGCCAGGCGAAAAAGGGGGTGAGGGGCGATCTCACTGCGAGTGGATTACTGAATGCGGAGTTTCGCGCGACGCGCAACGTTCCCGGGGCGGCAGGGCGCGGCATATTGCACGCATTGCCGCAATGGACTGGCAACGGCTCGGCGACCAACGTACGCCTTTCGTCGAATGGAGGAAAGGATGAGGTTGCCTTCGGCACGATTCCACTGGCCCTGGTGGCCGCCGATTCGTCGTTTGGCAAGTTGGATCATCCGAGGACAAAAGAACAAAAAGATCAAGAGCCCGATGAAACTCGCCTGCGGATTGGGCCGATCGCGCTGGCAATGAACGCCTCTGTGCCTGTGGATACCGGCGGGTGGTTGTCCACTGCCGGTTATCGCTTTTTTCTGCGCGGCGATGCGG
>Ga0209648_10001553_pt1 | contig 18700 bp, 16 predicted proteins | sample GraSoi2013_115cm_FD_185830 | JGI IMG/M metagenome (GOLD analysis project Ga0209648, IMG submission 185830) | Grasslands soil microbial communities from the Angelo Coastal Reserve, California, USA - Sample 9_17_2013_115cm (SPAdes) (version 2) | ecosystem: Environmental > Terrestrial > Soil >...
GCGATTCTTGCCACCACGGATGCCCTGTTCACGCTCGATTGGGACGTCCGCGGCTTGCCCTTGATCGGATAATTGGACAGATGAAAGCGGAAATCATCGCGGTTGGTTCGGAACTGCTGACTCCGGACCGCGTGGACACCAACTCGCTCTTCCTGACCGAAGAGCTGAACAAGCTCGGTATCGAGGTGGTGCGCAAATCGATCGTCGGGGACAATCGCGATTATTTGAGCGCTGCGTTCAAGGAAGCGATGGAGCGCGTCGAACTGGTCATCGCTTCCGGCGGGCTGGGTCCCACGGAAGACGACCTGACGCGCGAGACCCTCGCGGAACTTCTGGGCCGCAAGCTGCAGCTCAACCACGAGATTTTGCACTACATCGAAGGGCGCTTCCGGCAGCTCGGCCGGGAGATGCCCGCGGTAAACGTGCGCCAGGCCATGGTGCCGGAAGGCGCGGAGGTGCTTGAGAACCCGCTGGGCTCGGCGCCCGGGCTGTGGATCGAGGACGCGGGGCGCTTCATCGCGCTGCTCCCCGGCCCGCCGCGCGAATTGAAGCCCATGTACCGGGAGCAGGTGTTGCCGCGGCTGCAACGGCGGAGCTCGAGCATTCGAATGTTTCACCGGGAATTGCGCGTCACGGGCATGGGAGAATCGAGCGTTGAGCAGCGCATCAAGCCCATCTACACGCGTTATGCCGAGGTGAACACTACGATTCTCTCCGCGCCGGGCGAGATTCAGATTCATTTGCGGACTTGGACTGATGACACGGCGCACGCGCAAAAAACGCTGGACGAAATCGTGCAAGGCTTCGAGATCGCGCTGGCCGACCGCATCTTCTCGCAAGACGGTTCTTCGATGGAAGAAGTGGTGGCGAGCTTGCTGACGAGAAACAACTCCACCATCTCCGCCGCGGAAAGCTGCACCGGCGGCTTGCTGGCGCAGCGGCTGACGAGCATTGCGGGCAGCTCCTCGTATTTTTTGGGCGGCGTCGTAAGCTACAGCAACGAGTTGAAGACAGCCTGGGCGGATGTTCCGCCCGAACTCATCCAATCGAAAGGCGCAGTCAGCGGCGAAGTAGCGATCGCGCTGGCCGAAGGCATCCGCAGGCACGTTGGCAGCACGCTGGGCGTGGGAATTACGGGGATAGCCGGTCCAAGCGGCGGCAGCGAAGAAAAGCCGGTGGGCACAGTGCACATCGCGCTCTCTCATGCCGGTGGCGTCAAGGAGCGCGGCGTGGTCTTTCCGGGCGATCGCGAAGCCATCCGCTGGCATGCCTCGCAACTGGCGCTCGACCTGGTGCGCATCCATTTTCTTTACAACGGCGGGGAGCCGCCAGCACGCAGCGCCAAAAGGTCCTGAGCTCTCATGCGCCTTTTTGTCGCGCTAGAGATTCCTTCCGTGGTGCGCGAAAATCTCGGCGCCTTACTCAAGTCCCTTCGCGCGATCTCACCACAAACTCGCTGGGTGCGTCCGGAGAATCTGCACGTGACGCTCAAATTCATCGGTGAAGTGCCCGAAATAAAACTCGCCGCTATTCGTAGCGCTCTCGCCGGTGTGTGCTCCGATCAACCCGTGACGCTCGATTTTCACGGGCTCGGCTTTTTCCCTAGCGATAAACGTCCACGCGTTTTCTGGGCCGGCATCGAGGCTTCGCCGAATCTGATAACTCTGGCGGCCGATATCGACAAGGCTATGGGAACACTTGGCGTCCCGCGGGGACAACGGCCTTTTTCCCCGCATCTGACGCTCGCGCGGTTTGAGCCTCCCCGGCTGCCGGAAAAACTTCGCGTCACGATCCAGGGGAACGCTGCGCGCGAATTTGGTTCGCTGCGCGCCAGTCAATTTCATCTGATCGAAAGCAAGCTAAAACCCTCCGGCGCGGAGTACACTACGCTCGAAAGTTTTCCGTTCGCGGCGGCGGAGGCCTGACGGCGCATGATCGAGATTTCGAGAACTGTCGTGCTGATCCCGTTCGCCGCGTATTTCCTTGGCTCGATTCCCTTCGGACTGCTCCTCGCAAGATTATTTGGCGGCACGGACGTGCGCAAAACCGGCAGCGGCAACATCGGTGCGACCAATGTTGCGCGCGTGGCAGGCCCGCTGGCAGGAATTCTCACGCTGATCTTTGATACTTCGAAAGGCGCAGCAGCCGTCTGGTTCGCGGGGCGTGTCACCAATGACAGCGCCAGATGGATGATGATTGGCGCTTTCGCGGTGCTGCTCGGGCACTGCTTCCCGGTGTGGCTAAAATTCAAAGGAGGCAAAGGCGTGGCCACTGCGTTGGGCGTGTTTCTTGCCCTGTGCCCGCTTGCCGCGGTCAGCGCACTGCTGCTTTTCCTTCTTTGCGTGGCTTGTTGGCGCTATGTGTCGCTCGGTTCTGTCGCGGCGGCCGCGGCCATGCCATTGCTGATCTATTTTCTGTGGGCGCCGCGTCATGCGCCACCGATCAGCATCAACGTGGGGACGCTGGCGATCACGCTGCTGGTGATTTACAAACATGACGGCAATCTCCAGCGCCTCGTCGAAGGCACCGAGCCGCGTTTTTCCTTTGGCAAAAAGAAAGAAGCGAAATGACGAAGATCGCCATTCTCGGCGCAGGGAGCTGGGGTACGGCGCTGGCGATCGTTCTTTCGCGCTGCCGCACGCCGCACGAAATCTCGTTGTGGGCACACAACGGCGGACTCGCCGAATCGATCCGCGGCGAGCGTGAAAATAAGACGTATCTTCCCGGCTCGAAATTGCCAGAGAGCGTACGAGTTCATTCTCAATTGCAAGCCGCGCTCTCTGAAGCTCAGGTCATCCTCGGCGCGATGCCCTCCGCCCATGCTCGCGCCGTTTACGCTTCCGCGCTTCCCTTTGCCGCCGCCGGCGCAAGTTTCGTCAGCGCCAGCAAGGGCCTGGAGCCATCAACGCACTTGCGGATGAGCGAAGTGATCGCCCAGGTGGTCTCGACAAAATTTGCGCCGCGCATTGCCGTGATTTCCGGACCATCCTTCGCCGTGGAAGCCGCTCGCGGCGAACCCACGGCCGTCGTTCTGGCCGCGCGGGATCCTGGCCTCGCCGCCGAACTGCAGAACGAGCTTGCCGGCCCAGCCTTCCGTCTGTATACCAACGACGATGTTTTGGGCGTGGAACTTGCCGGCGCGATGAAAAACGTCGTGGCCATCGCTGCCGGCGCGTGCCAGGGGCTTGGTCTTGGTTCCAACGCCCTCGCGGCGCTCATTACCCGCGGCCTCTCGGAAATGGCGCGTTTGGCCGTGGCGCTGGGGGCGCGCCCAGAGACGCTCAGCGGTCTGGCAGGATTGGGCGATTTGGTTCTCACTTGCACAGGCTCGCTCAGCCGCAATCGCTTTGTGGGAATCGAGCTCGGCAAAGGGCGTCCTCTGGGCGAAATCCTCGCCAATATGCGCATGGTTGCCGAGGGCGTGAATACGGCCGCGCCGTTGCTGGCATTGGCGCGCGAACATCAGATTGAAATGCCGATCACGGAGCAGGTCGACGCCATCCTGCATGCGGGCAAGTCTCCCAAGGACGCGATTCGGGACATAATGGAGCGGCCGCTGAAGCGGGAGTGATGAGTGGTGCCCGTTTAACGTGCCTGTCTGGCCGTCCTTGCTGAACGGTGTCTGCCAGCGGCCCGCCCGTGATTGTCCGCTTTTCCGCCTCTAGTACTAAAGTCCCAGTTGCATATGCGCGACGGGGGCGTTAGCTGACCACCCAAGCGCACCGGGTTCTCCTAAAATGAATAGTCGAGATGACGCTGGATACCAAAGCTCGCTGGGAACGTGTGCGCGCCGGACGTGTGCGCATCCTTTGGCTCGTTCTAGGAGCACTCTTGCTGGTCAGCGCGCTTCCCATTGGACTCTACCACCGCCAGGTATTGCAGCTGAGCCAGAACAAACTCTTGGATACGGAACGCGTCCAGCAAACCGATCTGACCAGGTCGCTAGCGCAGGAAATCCAGCTATTCGAATCCAACCTGACGCAACAGCTCCTGAGCCAGCGCCAGATTCTCACGCTCACGGGCTTGATCGACAATGTCGAAGATCCGGCCGCGGAACCCAAGGTCACCCGTCTTCTGGAAAATTTCGTCGACAGCAATCGCAACACTTTTATTTACCTGACAGCCGTCGGCAAGACCGGAAAAGGCACGAGCGCGTCGCAGGGAAATTTTCGGGCCGAGCAGGATCCTTTCGTGGCGAGGGCGCTGCAGCGGGCGTTCATTACCTGCCAGCAGTCGCAGCAGCTGCAGGTTAAGTTCCGCAGCGATCCCCTGGCGCTGGCGCCGGAAAACCGGCCGGCGTTCGTCGTGGCTGTGCCGTTGAAAGACGTGAACGACAATTTTACTGGAATGCTGGCCGCAGTCGTTTCCCTGGACTCCATCCTTCGCCGTCTGCAGGATGCCAGCGTGAGGGGACGTACGGCTTTTCTAGTGGATCACAACGGCCACCTGGTGGCGCATCCGGAGACGAAAAATTTCGTCCCTGGAGCGGACGTCAGCGGTAATGCGCTTGTCGCGCAGGTGAAGGCGCTGCCCCAGGAGCTTCGCAACACGGAAACGGTTCGCTTTACCGAAAAGAGCAACAAACACGCGATCGAGATGATCGGAACCTACAGCACCTTTCCGGAAGTGAATTGGGCGGTCATTGCGCAGCGGAGCCTCGATCAAGCGCAGACGGACGCCGGCGTTACCGAGCTGAACCGGCAGGCGCTAGCGTTCGTCACCGTTGTAATTCTGTCGGCCATTCTCGTTGGTTATTTCTTCGCGGTGGGCATCAGCGAACCCATCCGCGGGCTGGCGGCCTCCACGCGCGCCATCAGCCGCGGCGAATTTCACCAGCGCTCGCCCGTGCGCGGCGCTTCGGAGATCAGCGAGCTGGCAGAAAATTTCAACAAAATGGCCGGCGACATCGAGGAGTACATCGAGCGCCTCAAGGAAGCAGCCGAAGAAAATCGCGAGTTGTTCATCGGCTCCATTCGAATGCTCGCCGCGGCCATCGACGAAAAGGATCCTTACACGCGCGGTCACTCCGGCCGCGTGGCAAAGTATTCGACGCTCATCGGCCAGGAGCTAGGGCTCAGTGCGGCAGAGCTGGACAAGCTGCGCATTGCGGCGTTGCTGCACGACGTCGGGAAAATCGGTGTCGAAGACCGCGTGCTGAAGAAGCCCGGCTCGCTGACGCCCGAGGAATTCGGCTTGATGAAGCAACACACCGTAAAAGGCGCGAACATCATGCGCCCGGTTTCTCAGTTGAAGGAAATGCTCCCGGGAATCGAGCTGCACCACGAGCACATCGACGGCCGCGGCTATCCTTACGGCCTGCAGGGCCAGCAGATTCCACTGATGGCGCGCATCATCGGCGTGGCTGACACCCTCGATGCCATGACCACGAACCGCCCCTACCAGACGGCCATGGAACTGGACTACGCCATGAACCGCATTCGTGCCCTGACCGGTTCAAAATTCGATGCGGTGGTTGTGACCGCCCTCGAGTCCGCGGTTAACGCCGGCAAGCTCCGCCTCAGCGCCGTCGAAGTGCACGTCTAACGCTGGAATCAAAATAGCGGGGCGGCACGGTTGGCCCCGCCGCCCCGCTCGAATGCTGTGCTCCTACGGATTCCCGGGGTTGGAAATGGTGGCCGTCGTCCCGTCGAACTTCGTTATGGTAATGCTGAACGGCTCGTTGTAGGACCTGGCCCGGTCCCGCAGGACGCTGAGCGCAATCTGCTCGCCCAGCAGAATCGACCAGTAAGTTGAACTACGGAAGTGGATGCCGGCGTGGATCCCGTGACCAAACGAGATGTTGTGCGCCAGCTTGTTGAGTTCGCCATTCACCGTGAGCGCCGGACCTGTGAACGGCACCAGCGACAGGCCATCAGGCGCGGGCATCACCGGGTTCGGAATCACGAAATTCCCGTCGAAGAAGAATTTCAGCGCTGTGATGCAGGCGCCGCCGACCGTTCCGTGGCCTGTCGGGTAGCATGGGTGGGTCGGAGAACCCTCTGGAAATGCCTGTGGTAGCAAGTAGCTGCCATAGGTCGAGTGGATGAGAGGAAGCACGCTGGACCTCAAGATGTCCTTGTCCAGCGCCCCCGCCGCTTGGGGATGCGGGCTAGAGTTCGTGAGGTGCGCTTGCACCAGGCCCCCGTATTCCTCTGGCCGTAGGCGCAGGTCCACGATCCACTTGTGGAACCAGACGCCTTTGAGCGCCCGCGTAGCCATTTCCGCAAGCGTCGCCGCAGCGTCTGGCCCGCCCAGGGTGGCGAAGGCTTTTTCCGTCCTCGAGCCGATATAGGGGTTACCAGGGTTCGGCGGTGCGTTTAAGCCCGCGAGAACGAGGAAGGCGGTAAAGTACCCTTGATAGAGCACATCCACGTGGGTATATGCGGTGAGGTCACGACCGTTCCGGATGAACCGGAACGTGGGGTCAAAAGCCAGATGGCGGCCCGAGTCTCCGCCGTCTTCGACCAGTTGGAATTCCGTTGGATCGGTCATATAGTCGGCGCCGCCGCCACCGCCGCCTGCGGGAAGGAATGTTTGGTACTGCTGGCTAAGGGGCTGGGCACCGTAGAACGTCGGCTGGACCATGAACTGCGAGATGTACGGCCCCGGGATGTTGCCGTCGCCGGGGACGATCTGCCCGCGGAACAGGTTGTCCGGCGTAACCGGGAACGGGAACTCATTATTCGCGGAGCTCCTGAGGAACGACAGTTTGTTCATGTCCTGCACAGCCTGGGCAACCAGCGAATTCGTATGGTATTGGCTGAACGGCACGTCGCGCAGTAGAGCAGCCCAGTAGTGCTCGACCTCTTCTGCCGCCGTCTCCGCGCTTGTGACGCTCGGCGCCGGTGGGACAACGGTGGCATGTGAGTCGAGGCCTTCCAGGTCGAACGCGAAGGCAACCTGTGGGCCGTTTTCCTTCGAGTTGGGCCCCCCGCCCGGCGTCCCAACAATGATGCTTTCGAAGTCTGAGAATTGGCCGGTCGTGAGGGCGTGCTTAAAGCTAAGATAGGAAGCAAGGTTGGGGACGCCGAGGCCATCGTGCTCCAGGGCTTTGCTGTAGTTGCCGCTGAAGTCTGTGAACGTCGTTGCATCGCCATTGTCTGGTTGCACCCCAACGTCGATATGCTCGGCATTGGCCGTGGTTGTGCGGTAGCTGAGGCTGGCGTCCTCGCGGGTCTCCGAGTTATACGGTACGACCGACGCCTCGGCGGCCGACTCTTTTCCGCCGAAAATGGGTTCCAAACCGATGGCGCCCACCGTGGCGGCGGCCGCGGCAATGCCGCTTACGCCTCCAAGGAACTTCCGGCGACTTTCCGAACGCGGTGCGTTCCCTAGGTAGGGAGATTCCTTCGCGGGCGGATTCGAGCCTTTTGGCGTCTTCTCGGCGGACGGTTTCTCCTTCTCGACGATCTGAGTGACACTGTCATCTTTTTCGTTCATGGTGGGGACTCCCTTCGATTTTGATTGAGCGAATAGGCCGGCGAGGAGACCTGTCGTCAATTGAGAGGAGCTGTTCGCGCAACTCCAACGTAGCTGGGAGAAAGCTCGTGAGGATCGCGGTGAGAGGCTGTTTCTCGGACGACAAGTCGCCCTCGGTTGGGCGGATACTATGGGTGAAATGACCAAGCGTCAAATTAATTTCGCTAGTATTTTAGTACCGGTAATAATGGGACGGTGCTCGGAAGCTTTTAATCTGCGTTTAACTCGGACTTAACACTCTGTGTCCGGCAAATCCGGTTCGGGGTTTCCACATCTGTTACAATTTTTCTGGCGCTCCCGTTCTGGCGCTCGACACCATGATTTCACTTTTTGGAAAGAATGAACCGGAGCCGACACTTCTCGAGCGGCTGAAGAAGTCCGTCAGCAAGACCAAGGCGGCGCTCTCCGAGACCGTCGATACGATCTGGAAACTGCCCTCCTTTCCGCCGACCTGGGCGTGAAGCCAACGCGCGAAATTCTCGATGCCGTGCGCGAAAAAATGGACCGCAACGCGCTCGCCGACACCGCGCAGCTCAAGCGTGAAATTAAGTCGCACATCATTCGAATTCTAAACGCGCCCGTGCGGCCCGACGTGTCGGCGGGGAGCGGGATCTCCACGTCACAGAATGGCAGCGGTACGCGAGTGATTTTCATTGTTGGCGTGAACGGCGCGGGCAAGACCACCAGTATCGGAAAGCTCGCCAACCGGCTTCGGCAGGATGGCCGCAGCGTGGTGCTTTGCGCCGCGGACACGTTTCGCGCGGCCGCTGTCGAGCAGCTGGAAATCTGGGCGCAGCGCAACAGCATCGAAGTCATCAAACAGAAATCCGGCGCCGACCCCGCGGCGGTTGTTTACGATGCGGTTGCCGCCGCCAAAGCACGCTCCGCCGATGTCGTCATTGTGGATACCGCGGGACGATTGCACACCAAATCAAACCTCATGGCCGAGCTGGAAAAGATGAAGCGCACCGCCGCTAAAGTGATTCCCGGCGCGCCACACGATGTTTTGCTGGTTCTCGACGCTACCACCGGGCAGAACGGGCTTGCTCAGGCACGCGAATTCACTTCCACCGTCGGAGTGACCGGAATTATCCTCACGAAGCTTGATGGCACCGCCAAGGGCGGCATCGTTGTCGCGATCTCCCGCGAGCTGGGCCTGCCTATTCGCTTCGTCGGCACCGGCGAGCAGATTAACGACATGGTTCCCTTCGACGCGGAAACCTACGCCAACTCTCTTTTCGATTAAACCGTGGACCCACACGCCATTCGCTTCATGCAACACGCGCTGGCGCTGGCCCGCAATGGCATCGGCCTCGCCAGCCCCAACCCTATGGTGGGTTGCGTCATCGTGCGCGAAGGCCAGATCGTCGGCGAAGGCTTTCATCAATACGAATGGCGCGATCACGCGGAGATCGTCGCGCTGAAATCGGCCGGCGATAAGGCGCGCGGAGCAACGCTTTACGTGACGCTGGAACCGTGCAATCACACCGGGCGCACCGGGCCCTGCGCCGAAGCGATCATCGCGGCTGGGATTCAACGCGTCGTCGCCGCCATGGAGGATCCGAATCCCGTCAATTCCGGCCGTGGCTTTGAGCGTTTGCGAGCAGCGGGCGTGGAAGTTTTCACTGGTGTGTGCGAAGAGGAAGCGCGCCGCCTCAATGAACCGTTCGCTTACTGGATTCGGACCAAGAAACCATTTGTCACGCTGAAGTCCGCGCTGACGCTTGACGGACAGTTGGCTTTGCCGCATCAGGGAAAGAAATCCGCGGCAAAATCCGAAAAGCGCAACAGCTCAGAGTGGATCACCTCGGAGGAATCGCGTGCCGAAGTTCACCGCATGCGGCATGCCTCGGACGCGCTGCTCACCGGCGGCGGCACGATTCTCGCCGACGATCCGCTGCTTACTGATCGCAGCGGGCTCCCGCGCCGCAAGCGGCTATTGCGCGTTATTCTCGATTCGAAACTGCGACTTTCGCTGAAGGCCCGCATCGTCAAGATTTCGGACGACGACCTGCTCGTCTTCACCACTAGATCATCGAGCTCCGACAAAGTGCGTCGACTGCAAGACGCTGGCGTCGAAGTCATCCGTGCAAGAGCGAAGAACGGTCGAATTGATCTTCGCTCCGTTCTCGCAGAACTCGGCCGCCGGGAAATTCTCAGCGTTCTCCTTGAAGCCGGGCCAACCCTTAACGGCGCTGCTCTCGCCGCGGGCATCGTTCACAAACTTGTTCTTTTCTATGCCCCCAAAATCGCTGGCGGCAACTGCGTTCCCTTTGCCATTGCGCCCAAACTGACAAACTCGACGCTCCAGAACGTCCAAATCCATCAATTTGGCTCGGACCTTGCCATTGAAGCCTACGTACCTCACATTTTCCCGCGTTGACTTGTCCAGCCGCCGGCAACATACTCGCATCAGGTATCCCTCGAGTCGACTTCCCCGGTTCGATTAATTTGCGCGGAGGTGGAGGTTTATGCGCCGCACTGCAATTCTATTGCTGGCTTATCTCACATCAGGATCGCTGAGTGTGGTAGCTCAAGAACACCAGCACGAACTTTCGGCGGAAGAAATAGGATCGGTTCACTTTCTGACCTCCTGCTCGAAAACGATAGAGCTCAGTTTCGACCGCGCCGTGGCCTTGCTGCACTCTTTCCAGTACGAACAAACGAGGCAAGCATTCAACGAGATCGCGACTCAGGACCCATCATGCGCGATGGCGCGGTGGGGCGTCGCCATGTCGCACTACCACGGTTTGTGGGATAACGGCGATACGCTCGCCGGCAGGCTTGCGCTCAAGAAAGCACTGGAAATCGCCTCCACCAATGCCCAAACCACTGCCCGCGAAAAAGCATATATTGAAGCTCTGGCTGAAATTTACGCGGAAGATGGCAAGGAGGCCGCCGCACACTCCCGCGCATTCGAGAAGAAAATGGGCGAAGTGCAGGCCGCTTACTCCGACGATAACGAGGCCGCGATTTTCCACGCGCTTACGCTTTCGATCACTGCGCCCAAAACCGATAAGACGTTTACGAATCAGCGCCGCTGCGGTGAAATCCTCGAACCCCTTTTCCAGAAACAGCCCCACCACCCCGGTGTCGCACATTACATCATCCATTGCTACGACAATCCCGTGCTGGCAGAGCGCGGCCTGCCTGCCGCGCGCATGTACGCGAAAATCGCCCCCGCTTCGGCTCATGCCAATCACATGCCTTCGCACCTCTTCACCCGTGTTGGATCGTGGGATGAATCCATCCGTTCGAATATGAAATCCGCGCAGCTCGCTGCGGCAGCAGAGGCTGATTCGTCGAACGGCGAAGCGCGTGATCAGCGCCTCCATGCCATGGATTACCTCGAATATGCGTATCTGCAGAGTGGCCACGTCAAACAAGCGAAGGCCGTGTTGGACGAAATGAACGCGCTGCCACCGGTTTCGGGGCTCACTTTGACAGGTGACTATGCCCTCGCGGCAATTCCTGCCCGCGCGACGATTGAACTTTGCAGCTGGGAACAGGCCGCCGCATTGAAGGTGAGGAAGGGCGCAGTTCCGTGGGCGGAGGCGATCACCTGGGCCGCCATTGGAGAAGGCAGCGCGCGATCCGGCGATTCAGAACGCGCCGTCAAGGCCGAACAGACGCTCGCCACGCTTCGCGATGCGACCTCCAAGCAGAACCACGTCTATTGGGCAAATCAGATCGAAGTGCAGCGCCGTGCGGTAGCCGCTTGGATCGCGGAAAAGGCCGGCGACAAGAGCGATGCCTTTTCCAAAATGCGATCCGCGGTGGAACTCGAAGAGAGCATGGACAAGCACGCCGTGACGCCGGGCGCGGTTACGCCCGCCAGGGAAATGCTGGCGGAATTGTTTCTGCTGGAAAACCACCCGCAGGAATCGCTCATGGAATACGAAGCCGTTCTGAAGGTCGCACCCAACCGCTTCAATGCCGTCTATGGCGCCGCGCAAGCTGCGGAAGTCTCCGGGAATGGGACCGTCGCCAAGCGCTACTTCCAGAAATTGTCGGAAATCTCGCCCGGTGAAGAGCGCCCCAAATCGCCCGCGAAAATCGCTTCTTCTTCGCCCTCGAACTGAGGCTCATTCGGTTACGCGCAGTACGGCCGCGCCGCGGATGGCGTCGCTCTTGAGCGCATTGAGCGCGCGGTTGGCTTCGCGGAGCGGAAAAATCTGAACATGCGTTCGAATCGGAATCTCGGCGGCGATGCGCAGGAAGTCTACGCCGTCTTGCCGCGTGTTGTTCGCCACGCTTCGGATCACGCGCTCCTGATACAGCAAATCGTAACTAAACGATGGGATCGGACTCATGTGGATGCCGCCGAGAACTAACACTCCGCCCTTCTTGAGCGTCTTTAGTGCGGAGGGAATAATCTCTCCGGCCGGCGCGAAGATGATCGCGGCATCCAGCTTCATCGGAGGTTCATCATGCGAGCCTCCGGCCCACACCGCGCCCAACTCCAGCGCGAGTTTCTGGTGACGAACGTCACGCGTGGAAGCAAACACTTCCACGCCCCAGTGCCGCGCCACTTGAATCGCCACGTGCGCCGCCGCGCCAAAGCCATAAAAGCCCAGCCGTCCGCCTGCTTTGATCCCGGAGAGCCGCAGCGACCGGAACCCGATGATCCCAGCGCAAAGCAGCGGCGCGGCTTGTTCATCGGAAAAGCCCGCTGGCATGGCGTAGACGAAATCTTCAGGCGCAACGATGTATTCCGCATAACCTCCATCTATGCTATAGCCCGTGAACGTGGGATGGTCGCAAAGATTTTCGGCTCCGGAGCGGCAGTATTCACAAGTCCCATCGGTCTGATGTAGCCAGGCAATCCCCACCCGCGCTCCGGCTGCGAATCGTTGCGTGCCCTCACCTCGTTTCTCGACGACGCCGACAACTTGGTGGCCCGGAATCACCGGCGATTTACGCGGCGGCAATTCTCCTTCGATCACATGCAAATCGGTTCGGCACACGCCGCAAGTCCGCACCCGCACAAGCACTTCACCGCTCTTTGGCTGCGGCGTCGCGACATCCGCGTATTCCAATGGATTCGTACCAATCGCAGCCGGCGCGCGCAACAAGCATGCTTTCATCGGGAGACCTCGGCGTCCTCTCTGCTCATCCGATGCGACTCCGTGCCGTTCCAACTTATTCGAGCAGATCCTAGCGAGAACGTTCTTTCCATGTTCGCGTCCGACCCTGGGACCTTCACTTGGCCCGAATAGTTGGAACGGCACCAGTCTAGTGCTTTCTGTGTTCAGCGCGAAATACTGTACACTCGGATTCGAGAGCGATCGGAATCACGATGTTCACCGGAATCATTGAGCACACCGGCGCGATCGAGGCACTCGACCTCAATGGCACGGGCGGGCGCGTCACCATCCACGCGCCATCGCTAGCGCCGTCGCTCGCAGTTTCGAACAGCATCGCAGTGAACGGTTGCTGCCTGACGATCGTTGATCTCCGCAACGGCCGGTTCTCCGCAGACCTGTCCGGCGAAACGATCCGCATGACTTCGTTCGGCGCAAAGGGCGGTGAACTGCAGAAAGGTACGCGCGTCAATCTTGAACAGCCGCTCACCGCGGGCAAGGAATTTGGCGGGCACTTCGTCCTCGGCCACGTGGACACCATCGGCCGCGTAACGCATCTCAACCCCGAAGGAGAAAACTGGTGGTTTGCAGTGCAAGTTCCGGCGGAATTCGCTCGCTACGTCGTGCCAAAAGGCTCGATCACCATCGACGGCATCAGCCTCACCGTGGCCCGCTGGCAAAACAACGTTGCCGAAGTCGCCGTGATTCCCTACACCTACGAACACACCAACATCCGCAACCGCAAGCCCGGCGATGCGGTCAACCTCGAAGGGGACGCGCTTGGAAAATACGTGGAGCGCTATTTGCAAGCGCGCGACTTGGCACCATCGGCAGAGTCACCACTCACTGTTGCGCGACTGCTCAATGAGGGCTTCTAGTCGCCGGCCGCAACCGGTCCACGGCTTTTCTGTCGCGCTCCATGCCAATACAAAATCAGTCCCAGCATAATCGCGGCTACGGTTCCGCCGACGAGCTTCATCTCGAATCCCAGCTTATCCGACGAATCTCCTGGCGGCACCAGCGAAACCAGGATGCCAATTAGCACGATCGCTAAGCCCGTTCCCGAGACGATCCATACGCCTGGTTTGCCTCCCGGGATGAGCACGGCATCTTTGTTTGCCCGCCGGTCCGGCCGCGGATACAGCTTGATTGCCGCCGCAAACATGTAGATGAAGGGAATGAAGTACAGAATGATGGTGGCATCCACGAGAAACTGATACGCGCCTCGCGTCGTCTCGTTGATCTGGCTGATCAGCAAAATCGCGCACGATACAATCGCTTGCACCATGATCGAAACGTAGGGCGTCTTCCAGCGCGGGTGAATTTTTCCGAACGCCGCCGGCAAGTAGCGGTCAATCCCAACCACGAAAGGCACGCGTGCAATCCCGGCCACTGTGGTGCCGACGCCGCCCGCGTTGCCGACAGTCACCACCACTGCTGCAAGAATCCCCAACACTCCGATTTTCAGCGCGATCGAGCCCACGGTAATCGCGTGAAATACGCCGCTGGTGGTGGATACTTCCGCCGCCGGAACCAAACCAAGAACTGCGACAGTCGCCACGATGTACATCCCTGCAATCAAAACTCCCGATGCGTACACCGCCCGCGGCAGCGTTTTCTGCGGATTGCGCACTTCCTGGCTCATCGCCGAAACAAGCTCCAGCCCGCTGAACGCAAAGGCAATTTGCGACCAGAAGTTCACCGTATCCCAATTCCAGACCGGCAACATGTTGGCGCGCGTGAAATGCGTAACCGATCCGTGCTTCACCCACAAAATCGCCGCGATGCCCAGCAGCGCCAGCAACGGCAGGTACGTGGACACGCCGCCCGCGTTCTGCAGCCATTTGCCAATGTTCAATCCGATGATATTTAGTCCGACAGCCACCACGAGCATGCCGACCGACACGGAAAGCAAAAACGCCCGGTTTTGCGAGAGCGCCTCACCGTTTTCACCGATGATGTACGCGCTCATCGCCGCGCTGGCGAGCAGCAGTCCGGGGAAATAAAACACCGTGTAGATCCAGTAGTTCCATCCCGCCACGAATCCGTGGAAATCTCCAAATGCTTCCTTGGCCCACACGTACAGCCCGCCTTCTTCTGGAAATCGCGATGACAATTCATTGATCACCATCGCAGAAGGCACGAAAAACAAAAGCGCCGCCAGTACCCAGAGGCTGATGGACGAAGTTCCATTGTGTGCCGCAGCCGCTACCCAGCGCGGACCCAGCACCGTTGCAATGTTGAAGAGAAGGACGTCCCAGAAGCCCATCTCTTTGCGTAATTGTTTGATCGGATCGGGAGAGCCGTTCGAGGGTTGGCTCACAGGGTCACGTCCAGCGCGGGAATCAGCTTATCTTGCAGGCGGAAATTTTTGAGAAAGCGATCGCTTGAATTTTCAAAATCAGCCCAGGGCCCGAAGAGAGTTACCCGGCCATCCTGGAGAAAGACGACCACGTCGGCGAGCTTTTTTGCCAAATGCGTGTCGTGTGTCACGACGATGGATGTCTTTTGAAACGCTCTCTTCAGCCGCAAGATCAAATCGCCCATGTGCCCCGCCATGATGGGGTCCACCATGGTGGTCGGCTCATCGAAGAGAATCGCCTCGGGATTCTGCGCCAGCGCGCGGCCGATGGCTACCGCACGCTTCATCCCGGTGGAAAGTTCGCTCGGCAGCTTATCGAAGACGCTCTCGAGTTCCAGCATGCGCGCGATTTTCGCGACGTACTCGTCAACGTCCTCAGCGGTCAACCCCGGCTGCCCTTCCAGCGGGAAGGCCATGTTCTCGCCGACCGTGAGAGAGTCGAAGAGCGCGCCGGACTGAAAGACCATGGTCACCTTGCGCCGCACTTCTTCGAAGTCCGCCTCCCTGTAACCGGTAACGTCCTGGCCGTCGATAAAAACCTGTCCTGAGTCCGGTTTCAGGAATCCCAGGATGTGTTTCAGCGAAACCGACTTGCCCACGCCGCTGCGCCCCATGATCACGCACGTCTCCCCGCGTTTCACCGTGAAGCTCACATGATCGAGCACCAGGCGTTCGTCGAAGCTCTTGCACACGTCGCGAAACTCGAAGTAGTTGGCCGGCTTCACCTCGCTCACTTTCGCTCCACCTCCAGAATCCGCCGCACTTCCTCGTAATCCGCGGACGTATTCATGTTCCGGAACAACCGCCCTGCGCTATCAAATCGCTTCCAGTCAGCCTCGTCAAGAACTTCCGCGCGCAGCAGCACGATTCCCTCGGTCACTTTGCGCACGCCGCGTTCGAATCCGGAGCGCAGCTTCGCCGCGGCATCCGTTTGCCAGCAGGCGCAGAGCGGTTCAGGCCCAGACCCCGAGTGCGGGAATACAACTTGTGCTTTGCTCTTTGCCGCGCGCTCGCCAAGAAAAGCCAGCCAATCCTGTGTCAGGAACGGCATGTCGCAGCTCACGATCAAATTCCATTCGCAATCCCCAGCACCCTTCGCTGCATCTTCGAGCGCGGTGATGATTCCGCCCAGCGGCCCTTCGCCCGGCCAACGGTCCTCCACAATTTCCGCCCCGAATCCAGCGTACTTGCTCGGCGCCGCGACGATTTTCACTTGCTTTGTAACGCTCTGCAGAAGTTCGATCATGCGCTCCAGCATTGGCGTCCCGCCGACCTCCACGAGCGCCTTGTCCTGCCCAAATCGCGTGCTCCCGCCTCCCGCCAAAATATATCCAGCGGTTCCCACCTCGCTTTTTCCCGCCCTCATTCTCTGACTCTCTGCTTCATTTTTCTTCTCTGTACCCTCTGTGTTAATTCCTATTCTTCTTCCAGCGGTTCCCTGCCCGGCCGGCGGATCCCGAGTTCGCGCAATTTCTCCTGCAAACTCTGCCGGTGCAGTCCGATCGTCGCCGCGGTTCGCGAGACGTTCCAGCGATGCTCGCCCAGTTGTCTCGTCAGGTAGGCCACCTCGAACTTCCGTTTGGCCTCGCGGAAATCCCGCTCGCCAATACCGCTGTCGGTCCCGTCGCCGCGCTGTTTGACAGAGATGGTCTCCCCGTGCACAACCTCGCCGGGCAAATCTTCGACGCCGATCTCGTCTCCGCGAGACAGCACCACGCTCCGCTCCAGCGCATTCTTCAATTCGCGCACATTGCCCGGCCAATCGTATTTTTCGACCGCCGCCATCGCCTCGCGCTTCAGCCGCGCGGTCCGCCCCAGCCGCGCCCCATGCATCTGCAAAAAGATTTCCGCCAACAATGCAATATCCTCTTTGTGAGCCCGCAGCGGCGGCAGTTCAATGGTCACCACGCGGAGCCGGTAGAACAAATCCTCGCGGAACTTCCCAAGAGGATATTGCATAGATCGATTGCGGTGCGTCGCGCTGATGACCCGCACATCCACGGGAATCGATTGCGTCCCGCCGAGCCTCTCGATCGTGCGGTTCTCCAGCACGCGCAACACTTTCGCCTGCGTCACCGGATTCATGTCGCCAATTTCATCCAGGAAAATCGTGCCGCCCGAAGCCAGCTCGAATTTCCCTTTTTTCTGCTGCGCCGCGCCGGTAAATGCTCCGCGCTCGTAACCAAACAATTCTGATTCAATGAGTGTTTCGGGCAGCGCCGCGCAATTCACAGCCACATAAGCTTTGCCGTTGCGCGGCGAGCGCGCATGTATCTCCTGCGCCAGCAGATCCTTTCCGGTGCCGCTCTCTCCCAAAATTAGCACCGTCGAATCCGTCGCCGCCACGCGGTCCGCCATTTCGAAGGCCCGCCGCATCTCCTCCGAGCGCCCGATCATTTGTCCAAACTGCCCTTCGGTCGTCAATCGCCTCCGCAGCGCATCATTCTCCTTTTCGAGCGTCACGAGTTTCAACAAATTTGCCACGCGCTGCCGCAGCTCATCCAGCTCGAAGCCTTTCACCAGATAGTCGGCTGCGCCGAGCTGCAGCGCTTGCACTGCTGTCTTCGCCGTGTCCAGCGCCGAAACCATCAACACCGGCGCTTCGCTTCCCTGCTCACGCATCCAGCGCAGAAACGATAACCCGTCCTGTCCCGGCAGCACGACGTCTAGCAAAACGAGGTCCGGTTGCTCGCGCGGAAGCGCCTCTCGCGCCGCTTCCGCCGAATCCGCTTCCGTGATCCGATACTTGGCCTCCAGAGCCCGCCGCAGCCCGTATCTCGCCGCCGGTTCATCGTCCACAATTAAAATGGTTTTCATCATTCACTTTTCCTTATTTCGGCTCGCCCAAGAGACCCGAGGGGTAGTTCGCAGTTTCTCTATTTCTTTATTTCGATTCTTCATCACTTCATTTTTTCTTCTATCGGCAGCGCCACATGAAATCTGGTTCCCCGCCCATCTTTCAGCGGGCTCTCCCAATCCATCTTGCCGCCGAATTCGGCGACGCGGCGCGTCACAATCGCCAGTCCCAATCCTGTTCCCTGCGACTTTGTCGTGAAAAAAGGCCGGAGAATCTTTTCTCGCAGCGCTGCCGGTATCCCCGGCCCATCGTCTTCCACCGCGAGGGTACAAACGCCATTGTGCGAAGCAGCAGACACGATCACGTGCCCTCCGCGCGGGGTGGCCTCCAAGGCATTTACCACCAGGTTGGACACAATGTCGTTCACCGCCTCCGCGCTAGCCGCCACCAAGGCGCTCCCACCTGTGTTCGTGACATGCATTTTCACCCCTCGCCGTTCCGCTTCATGCGACAAGACGCCCACCACTTCTTCCACGGCCACTCGGGCATCGCAAATGCCAACGGCGCTTCCTCCGCGCACCGCGGGCCGGCTGAATTGCAGCAGCTGATTCAACTTCGTCGAAAGCCTGCCGACTTCTTCCAGCACCATCTTCGTTTCCTCGCGTATCGATCCCGGCAGCTCCGGATTCTCCAGTTGCACCTGCAAGATTGTCTTCATCGACCCCAGTGGATTCTTCAGGTTGTGCGAGATGCTCGCCGCCATCTGTCCCACCAGCGCCAGCCGTTCGCGTTCCGCTAATTCCCTCTCCAACTGCAGCTTCTCCTCAATCAACCGGCACATATCCAGCGCCCCTGGCAGTTGCTCGCACAAAAACTCCAGCGCCGCCCGCGTCTCGCCTGAAATCGTGGCTCCATGCGGCTCCGCTCTGAGCGTCGCCACGGGTTGTTGTCCCTGTCGCAGAACAAACAGCTGTTCCT
>Ga0209648_10001554_pt1 | contig 18697 bp, 13 predicted proteins | sample GraSoi2013_115cm_FD_185830 | JGI IMG/M metagenome (GOLD analysis project Ga0209648, IMG submission 185830) | Grasslands soil microbial communities from the Angelo Coastal Reserve, California, USA - Sample 9_17_2013_115cm (SPAdes) (version 2) | ecosystem: Environmental > Terrestrial > Soil >...
CCGCCGTTTTAATCCCCACAACGCCCCCACAGCCTGAATCGGATGGCCGCCGAAATCTCGCCAGTACTCCTCGGGTCCAGAGATTCTTAGGTGTGAGTCGAAGCACGCTGATGCGGCTAATCGCCAGCCGCAAAATTGACGCTATCAAAATGGATGGAGGCTGGCGCTTTCGCTGGGAAGATGTAGAACGCTTCGTCCAGCGCCGGTTGCAGAAGGCGGCTTAGTCTCCAACCGCCTCGAAGATCGCTTGCTGCTTCTTTCCAGAATCCTCGGCGGACACCCATTCGTCCGCCGCCAGATATGCTTGCGTGGTCTCGACATCCTCGTGGCCTAACCAGATTCTCGCTTGTTCGATTCCACGAGCATTGGCAACCATCGTTCCGAAAGTCCTGCGAAACTGGTGCAGGCTCGCTTTATCTTCTAATCCCGCCTCCTCAGTTAGCCTCCGAATTACGTTCAACAATCCCTCGTTCAAATACGGCTTGCCGAGCGTGTTCGGGAAGATCAGGTCCGTGTTCTTTGCGTTGTATCTCTCTTTCCGCAACTTCATTTTCTTTATGAAGTTCGGGCTGAGATCGATATCCTGCTCCCGACTCTTATTGTTTTTCGGAGACCAGTTGAACTCCGGTTTGGGATAGACGTTGATGGACCCTTTCTTAAAATTGATGTCCCCGTACTGTGCATGCGCAACTTCTTCGTCCCGGAACCCCGTGTTCAACAAGAAGTGGACCAAATCGCGTTCGTCTTGCTCTGACCAGTGGTTGTTATCGTGACGATCGCGCTTTGTTGCCTCTAGCAACGCCTTAACGGAGTCAATGGAATACTTCCGCTTTCGTTTGCCGATCTCTTTAGGCCAGTATTTGTTCTCAAGAGGGAACTGAATCCCGTATCTGGTGAACATGATCTTCGCATCTCGAAGGTGGTTGCGCTGTGTGTTGTTGATATGACCTCCACTACCAGGACGGCGGCGAATGTTGGTCGGGAGCCACACGAGGAAGTTGCGGATATCGTCGGCGGTAATCCGGTCCAAGCGAATGTCAGGACGCTTTGCGAAGAAGCGCTGGAAGTTCCGTACACGTCCGACGTAGCTCTCAACAGCACGGCGCTTTTTGCCTTCGGCAGTCAGATCGCGCTCGAACTTGGCAACGGCTTGGACGAGGGTCATTTTAGGTGTGGCGTCTGGCGTATCGGCGGGAACGTTGACAGGAGCAAGGCCGCGTTCGATCCGTTCGAAGTCCTGGTCCAACCGTTGAAATTCCATGTAGGCCGATACAGGGTCCTTGCCGAGTGGCTGCATCAGTCGCTTGCTAAGAGGTTCTTTCGGATTGACGCCGTTGTTCTGGAAGCGAGCGTAGAATCCCATGACCGCATCAGGTTCGAAGCTATGGAGGCCGATGGTTCGCTTTCCATCTTTGCGTTCCCATTCGATAGGGAACTGTATGGCATTCCGCTTGAATTCCACAGGTACGTAAGGAAAATTGAAGTCGCGGTTGTTGATTCGTGCCAGCATCGTGACCTTGGCCTTCATGTGAGGTGCTCTCCTGGGCTATCGGCAACAATGTGATAACAATACGAATCATACCTAAAAAACATTGAGAAAACAAGCGAAAAGTTCGACCCCCTCCTCCGGGACCATTAAAATGCGCAGGGAGACAGACGATTTAGGGGCAGATCAGCCGGCAGTGTAGTATGGTTTCGACGAAGCGACTCGACGAGGCTGCGGGCGAGGTCGCGGACGGTTCATTATGGACAAGATTGCTCGATGTGTTGCGTCGACTAGACTCTTTATTTATGCCTTGCTTCTCCTTCTGATGGCATCGATTCGAATCAAAGGCATAGCTGCACTTTCCTAGCTGGCACGCGCCAAACGGTCTAGTTCCTGCCATTTGTTTGCGTCAATCTTTAACTCCGCTGCCGCACATTTTCTCCGAGATGTTCGACCCTGGAAGTTCCTGGGATCGGCAGTATGACTGGAGATCGAGCTAGCAGCCATGCCAGGAGCCACCTGTGATGGGGTAGCTTTCCATTGGTCTGCTATACGGCTGACAGGGCTCTCGGAACCGCAAACACGACCGGCCGCCAGTGGGAACCACGGAATAAAACCCATTTTCTCTTTTTCGCAATACTCCAGAACATCTTCAGATCCGCGGTCGGCGACGCTGTAACGATTCTGAACGCTCACAATGGGAACAATCGTTCGCGCATGCTGAATCTGTGGCACGCTCACTTCCGATAAATCGATGTGTTTGATTTTTCCTTGCGTTTGCAAATCCCTCAGAGTGCCGAGCTGATCTTCAGCCGGCACCTTCGGATCGATTCGCATTGAAACACCATTTCGGATCACCTTGGACGTCCAGAAGGGGCACTTCACGAAAGACCTGTAGCACGACACATATCTCGCAAAATGAGGTCGCCCGCAACGTGTGTGGTTAAAGCGGGGAACGAAGGGAGCACGTGTCTGTTTTGATGCAACAAGAGCCCTCTCGGTCGCATAACATCAAGATTTGATGTAACCAGAGACCGGCCGGTAGTGTATCAATTGTGCCCCGCCGGGCATCAGATGGACTGGAACCTGTTCAATGCGGCGGAGCCCCACTGTGAACAACGACCTGGAGGTCCTCGCAGCACCGGCGCTTGCCATGCGGTACGAAACGCTGGTGCGCATGTCCCGAGCCATCGGAGCGCACCGCGACCTTAAAGAACTTTTTGGCATCCTGATGGACGAGCTGCATGGGGTAGTGCAGTTTGACTTCATCGGTGTGTCTCTTCGTGACCGAGACTCCAATACGTTTCAAAATTATTTCATCGACATGGCGAGTCGATCAGAGTTGGCTCCCGAAGAGCAGCTAATGCCCGAGGAGACGCTTACGTTATGGGTTTACGAGCGGCAAGAACCTCTGCTGAGGTCGACGGACGAAATGGAGCCGTGCTATGGCCGGCTGCAAGCGATCTTGAAAAGGCTCAATATTCGCTCGATTTGCGCGCTCCCATTGACGACAGCGCACCGCAAACTGGGGGCCATCACTTTCGGTAGCAAGCAGGCCGATACCTACTCGCCAAACGATATCCGGTTCGTGTCCCAAGTGGCGGATTACATTGCGCTAGCGTTCGACGACGCGTTGAATTTTGCAGCGTTGCGGCGGGCGTCTGAGGAACTGCAGAGTAAGAACGACCGGCTCCGGCTGCTCCTCGACGTCACGAATCAGGTTGTCTCAAATTTGGAGCTTCGCGATCTGCTGCGTGCCATCTCGCAGGACGTCCGGCGCGTGATGCAGTGCGACTATGCCGGTTTGTCGCTCCCAGATGCGGAAAACAAGCGGCTGCGACTTTTCGCGGTTGACTTTCCGGAGGGCAAAGGGTTCCTGCAAGAAGACTTGGTCTATTCAATCGAGGGATCGCCCTCCGGCACGGCATTTAGAACCATGAAGGCTCTGACGCTCCAGAGCCCCTTCACCGGTTGGCTGAATTACCCCATCGTTCAGGCCGCGGTTCGTGAGGGTTTGAAGTCCTTCTGCTTTCTTCCGTTGATCAGCCGGAATCGCGCGATTGGCACCTTGGTTCTCGGCCGACTCCGAGACGATGCGTTCAGTCAGGCAGATATCGGTTTCCTTAGCCAGGTTGCAAACCAGATTGCTCTCGCCGTCGAGAATGCGCTCGCCTACCGCGAGATTCGGGAACTGAAAGACCAACTCTCCAAGGAGAAGCTGTATTTGGAAGATGAAATCCGCACGGAAATGAATTTTGCCCAGATCATAGGGAATAGTGCTTCTCTGCGCAGAGTACTCAAAGGAGTGGGAACCGTAGCGCCGACGGATTCGACAGTGCTGATTTATGGAGAGACGGGCACGGGAAAAGAACTGATTGCGCGAGCCATTCATGATTTGAGCCCCCGTAGCTCGAAGCCGTTCGTCAAGCTCAACTGCGCGGCCATTCCGACGGGCTTGCTGGAAAGCGAGCTGTTCGGACACGAGAAAGGTGCATTCACAGGAGCGATCGCACAACGCATTGGCCGTTTCGAAGTAGCCAACGGCGGCACGATTTTTCTGGACGAGATAGGAGAGATTCCTCTCGAATTGCAGACTAAACTGCTCCGCGTGCTGCAAGAAAGGGAGTTCGAGCGACTGGGAAGTTCGCGAACACTTCAAACAGATGCGCGTTTGATTGCCGCGACGAACCGCGATTTAGAGACGATGGTGAGCGAGCAGAAGTTCCGATCCGATCTCTTCTTTCGCTTAAATGTTTTTCCCGTCCACGTTCCACCCCTTCGCGAGCGCCAGGGGGATATTCCGCTCCTGGTGCGGCACTTCACGCAGCAGTTTTCCAGACGTATGAAAAAGGTCATGGAAACGATTCCATCAGCGACGATGGAAGCCCTGTGCCGCTATCATTGGCCGGGGAACGTACGAGAACTTCAGAATGTAATCGAGCGCGCCGTAATTATCTCGGCGGGCCCTGCCTTAAGCATCGATGTTAGCGATCTTAAATCCCCCAAGGCCATTCATCCGGAAGAAAGAGCCGCTACTCCGCAATCCCTGACAAACGGGGCACTTCATGGCATTTTGGAGGAAACGGAACGCCGGCACATCCTCGACGCCCTTCAGCAGTGCAATTGGGTTGTAGCAGGGGCCAATGGCGCAGCGGCACTTCTTGGAATAAATCGATCGACACTCCAAGTAAGAATACGCAAACTCGGAATCTCACGCGGTTCTGCATAATCGTATGTTTTCATTCTTTACTTCAGCTCCTTCTCCGAAAAGCACCGCCTCTGACACCGCTCTTTTAGTGTGCCAAGAAGTTAGCAGTCTGCTAAACGCTTGGCAGTAGCACTCTGGCACTCTGATCTCACGAACCTCTCGCTTGGCACTTATCTCAAAACAAATCAAGGAGTTCCGTTGTTGCCGAAACACGTTAAGTTTTGGCATCCGCGTTGCCCTTACCATAACCGCTCGAATCGAAAAGAGGAGAGGCATTATGTCTTTGATTCTCATTTTCACTCGTAAGTGGAACAGGTGGTACCGCATCCTGCGCTACGGCAATGGATTTGGACTGTTTGATTCAGTTCGATATGGGCTGTGGCTGGCACGTGGCTGAGCGTGGGCGTTCGCCATGGCTCAAAGACAAATCACGAATGGACGTCCGGATTTGCGGCTGCGCTTTGCAGGGAGACGCGCAGGTGCTTCTTTCCTCGACATCGAGGCGTGGATGCCAAGTGAAATTAAGGCCATTTGGCCTTTAATGGGCCGGCTGATGCGACTCATCGAGGGATCCCACTGCGTTGCCGGTGGGGAACCCGCCGTTGAACTCGCGCTTGAGGAAGCCCTAAACAATGCAGTTGTTCACGGCAACCGTATGGACCGCCAAAAGCTAGTTCAAGTTCGTTGCCGCTGTGAATTGGGAAAGGGAGTTTCCGTCGTCGTCAAGGACCAAGGACAAGGATTTGACCCGAATGCGGTACCCGATCCCACGACTGCCGAAAACATCGGGGCCGATCACGGGCGTGGCATCTGGCTGATGAAGTCCGTAATGGACGAGGTTTCTTTTGAGCGCGGTGGTACCGAGGTCCACATGAGGAAGACATCCGCCGGCGGGCCAAGAAGGGTTTCCCGCAGGTCGGCAGACAGCGCTAAGCGCCGCTCCGCTGTAGTCGGGAGGCGGCCGAATCCGATGGGCGGACATGAGAGGTAAACGTGCTGAGGATCACCATCAACGAGACGCCGACGGAAAAGCGATGGATTCTGCAAGGCCGGCTGGTCGGGCCGTGGGTCGGCGAGCTGAGAACAAGTTGGAAAAGAACCCACCGTAACAACGGCGGGCGAACATGCATTGTCGACCTTAGTGATGTGACGTTCATCGACAACCGCGGTGAAAGACTCTTGCGAACGATGTCAAAGGAGGGCGCGCAATTTATCGCCACCGGTATCTACATCAAGCACGCACTTCAACAGAGGTGCGCAAAATGAAACCACGAAGGAGCCGAACTGTGCCAGCCAAACTCATAGACAACACCGGCAAAGAAGAAACTGCGGTTGCTTCTGTCTACAGCCTTTCCGACAAAGGAGACATGACTCTCGTCGCCGCGGCGAAGAACCAGGATCGTCAGGCGTTTGAAATTCTGGTCGAACGTCACGCGCGAAGGGTTTTGTTCACAGCGCGTCGCATGACCCGCACGCCAGAGGACGCCGAGGATGTCGTGCAGCAAAGTTTGCAAAAGGCATTCGTCCACCTGCACCAATTCGAAGGGAAATCCTCTTTTTCCACTTGGCTGACGCGCATCGCCATTAACGAAGCCCTAATCTTGTTGCGAAAGAGTCGTGGGCTGCGTGAGATGTCGATGAACGATTCAACCGAGGGCGAGGAAGCACTATTCGCGCTGGAGGTCCCTGATTCAAGTCCGGATCCTGAAGGTATCTATTCACAGCGAGAGCGGGAACGAATTCTGTCCTCGGTCATGAATGACCTGCCGCACGGAACACGCAGGGCAATTCAGTTGCGCGAGCTTGACGAGCGATCGACCGAGGAGACCGCTCGAATTATGGGAATTTCCGTTGGTGCCGTAAAGGCTCGTGTGTTTCATGGGCGAAGGAAATTGCGCGAGAGATTGAAGCGCTATGTCGGATCAACTTGGACGTCCGGAAGAAACGCTTCACGCACGATCCGTAACACGAGACATATCTCGCAAGATCAGGTCCCCTGCAATGCGTGTGGTTAAAGCGGGCAACGAAGGGAGCACCTGGCTGCTTTAATGCAACAAGAGCCCTCTCGGTCGCATGACATCAAGATTTGATGTAACAAGAGACCGTACGGTCTCATCTGATACTTGTACCCGGCGCGATCAGTTCGCGGTTGGAGCGTAAGGAGTTCTAGTTATGTGGATCGTTCGAGTCGCTCTGGACCGGCCGTACACGTTCATCGTTCTTGCCGTGCTCATTTTGGTTCTGAGCCCGATCATGATCCTGCGCACGCCCACGGATATTTTCCCGAACATCAACATCCCGGTGATCGCGGTGGCATGGCAGTTTACCGGCATGAATCCCGAAGAATTGGAAGGGCGGCTCACGAGCACGTATGAACGAGTGCTGACCACCACCGTTGACAACATCGAACATCTCGAATCGACGACCGTAAATGGTCAAGCTATCGTCAAAATTTACCTGCAGCACGGTGCGAGTTTGGACACCGCAAATGCCCAGGTGACGGCCGTATCCCAAACGATCCTTCGCCAATTGCCGCCGGGCACTCTGCCTCCCCTCATCATCAACTATAGCGCTTCGAGCGTGCCCATTCTGCAGCTGGGCCTTTCCGGAAGCGGTCTCTCGGAGCAGCAGTTGAACGACCTCGGACAGAATTTCCTCAGGCCCCAGCTAGTGACGGTGCCTGGGGCCGTGGTTCCTTTCTTGTACGGGGGCAAACAACGCCAGGTCATGGTCGATTTGAATCCCGGCTTGATGCAATCGAAAGGGCTTGCTCCCCAAGACGTTCTCACTGCCGTCCAGCAGCAAAATCTGATTTTACCTTCCGGGACAGCCAAGATGGGTCCCTTCGAATACGATGTTCGGTTGAACGCCAGCGCGAGGACTGTCCCCGAGCTAAATGACCTCCCTGTCAAGGTCGTTGGGAATTCCACGATCTATCTTCGTGACGTAGCGAATGTGCGCGACGCTTTTGCGCCCCAGACCAACATCGTGCGCCAGGATGGCCGTCGCGGCGCCCTGGTGTCCGTACTGAAGGCCGGCAACGCTTCGACAATCGACGTCGTGAAAGGCATCCGCGGCCTGCTTCCGCGTGTCGCCCAGACGCTTCCCCCGGAACTGAAGATTCTGCCTCTGTCCGATCAGTCCATTTTCGTCCGAGGCTCCGTGAACGGCGTCATCCGCGAGGCCATCATCGCCGCGTGTCTCACGGGACTGATGATTCTGCTGTTCCTGGGAAGCTGGCGCAGCACCTTAATCATCGCCATCTCCATTCCGCTATCCATCTTGACCTCCGTCATGATCCTCAGCTTTCTCGGAGAAACCATCAACATCATGACCCTCGGAGGATTGGCCCTGGCCGTAGGAATTCTTGTGGATGATGCTACGGTTACGATCGAAAACATCGAGCGGTATTTCGAAGAGGGACATGCCCAGCGCGACGCCATCCTGGAAGGCGCGGCGCAAATCGCGGTCCCCGCTCTGGTATCCACGCTCTGCATCTGCATCGTGTTTTTGCCGATGTTCCTTTTGAGTGGCGTAGCACGGTATCTGTTTGTGCCTCTCGCCGAAGCCGTGGTGTTCGCCATGCTCGCGTCGTACATCTTGTCCCGGACGCTGGTGCCTACGCTTGCGATGTACCTACTGAAAGCAAAGCGGGGCGAGGGTGCCAGTTCACGGAATCCTCTCGCGCGCTTCCAGCGGGCATTCGAGCGCGGGTTCGAACGGCTTCGGAACTCCTACCAAGCCCTGCTCACAGCGCTTGTGCATCGGCGGGTCCTCTTCATCCCCATCTTTCTTCTGGCTTGCGCTGCGGCGTTTCTCCTTGTGCCCTGGCTCGGTCAGGACTTCTTTCCGAGCACGGGCAGCGGTCAATTCATCCTCCATCTCCGCGCCAAGAGCGGCACGCGAATCGAAGAGACCGCGAAGCTGTGCGATCTCGTCGAGGGCACGATACGGCGTGAGGTCCCCGAGCGCGAGGTGGACAACATTCTGGACAATATCGGACTGCCTTACAGCTCCATCAATTTTATGCACAGCACATCGGGCCTCATCGGAGCGGGCGACGCCGATATTCTGGTGTCTCTCAAAGAAGATCACCACGCCACGGTAGACTATGTTCAGCGCCTGCGAGAGAGGCTGCCCCGCGAATACCCGGGCACCACGTTCTACTTCCTGCCCTCGGACATCGTGACTCAGGTTTTGAATTTTGGTTTGCCGGCGCCCATCGATGTCCAAATAGAGGGAACGGATATCGATGGCAATCGCGAAGTCGCAGCCCGCATGCTGCACGAAATCGAGCGGGTTCCGGGTATTGCCGATGCGCGCATTCAGCAAGCGTTTGATTACCCGGAGTTCGATGTAGCCGTGGACCGTACCAAAGCGGCCCAGGGCGGCTACACTCAGCGCGATGTAGCCAACAGCCTGTTGAACTCACTCAGCGGTAGCTTCCAAATCACCCCGATGTTTTTTCTGAATTTCAAGAACGGCGTCAGCTACAACCTGGTGACTCAGACTCCGCAATATTCGATTCAATCCCTAGAAGACCTCCAGAACACTCCACTCAATGCGGCAGCTGCCGCGCGCCCTGAAATTCTCGCGGATGTCGCTTCCATCCAACGGACGAACGAGATGGAAGTAGTCTCGCATTACAACATCCGGCGCGTCGTCGATATTTACGCCGCGGTCCAGGGCCGCGACTTGGGAGCTGTAGGTCGCGAGGCCACGCGCATTGTGGATGCCAACCGCAGGTCCTTGCCGCGCGGGAGCTTCATCACCGTTCGGGGCCAACTGCAAACGATGCGCAGCTCTTACCTCGGGTTGCTGGGCGGACTCGTCTTCTCCATCGTTCTCGTCTACCTCCTGATCGTGGTGAACTTTCAGTCTTGGCTCGATCCGTTCATCATCATCACCGCGCTTCCTGCGGCGCTTGCCGGCATCGTCGGATTCTTGTTCCTCACGCATACAACGCTCAGCGTTCCGGCCTTGATGGGCGCCATTATGTGCATGGGTGTCGGAACGGCGAACAGTATTCTCGTCGTGTCTTTTGCGAAAGAACGACTAATGCACCACGGAGATCCGGTCGAAGCGGCCATCGAAGCCGGCTTCACCCGGTTTCGCCCTGTGCTCATGACCGCGCTGGCCATGATCATCGGCATGATTCCCATGGCGCTCGGGCTGGGCGAGGGTGGCGAGCAGAACGCGCCGCTGGGCCGCGCCGTGATTGGCGGCCTGTTGTGCGCCACCGTTGCCACCCTGATCTTCGTCCCCGCGGTCTTCAGTTTGCTTCACGGACGGCGTGACCCTTCCTCTGTCCAAGAACAGTCCGCGGGCGACCCTGAACCAATTCAAGCGTGAGTAAGAGGAAAACCTAATGACACCGCGCGAGGAAAATGTGACGAGCAGTCCCGAACCAAAAACGATCGAACCGCAGACCAAGCAACCGCGTACCGATGGATTCCAACACATGCGAGGAGTCCGCCGTCGAACGGCGATTCTCCTCGTAGCCGCCGCCCTTGCTGCTATCACTCTACTGATTTACTCCGGTATCCATTCGCGCGCATTAGCCGAATCCCGGCTGAAGCAGCGAACGGAAGAAGCCTCCATTCCCACCGTCGCCGTGGTTTTTCCGCAAGAAGGCGCCCCCACGCAGGAAATTGTCCTGCCCGGCAATACCCAGGCATTCAGCGACGCACCGATCTATGCCAGAACCAGTGGCTATCTCAAGCGCTGGTATTTCGACATTGGCGCGCATGTCCAGAAGGGCCAATTGCTCGCGGAGATTGAAACTCCCGAAGTCGACCAGCAATTGCAACAAGCTCGAGCGGACCTGGATACCGCGCAAGCCAACCTGAACATTGCCAAGATCACCGCCAGCCGTTGGCAAGACCTGGTGAGTACGGGCTCGGTATCCCAGCAGGAAACCGACCAGGCGGTCAGCAATCTCAGCGCGGTGAGAGCCGCAGCCGAATCCAGCGCTGCAAATGTGCGACGCCTGGAGCAGTTGCAAGCGTTCGAGAAGGTCTACGCTCCCTTCGACGGCATCATCACCGCGCGCAATACGGACATCGGGGCACTCATCGATGCGGGAGCCAGCACACAGCCGAAGGAACTCTTTCACATCGCCGCCAGTCGCACGCTCCGCCTGTACGTCTCCGTTCCGGAGGTGTACTCCCGCGCCGCGCGCTCCGGTGCGCCAGCCACATTGACCCTCGATGAATTCCCGGGCCAAATCTTTCATGGCACTCTCGTTCGCAATGCCAACTCCATCGACATCGCTTCGCGTACGTTGCTTGTTGAAGTCGATGTCGACAATCCGACCGGCCAACTCCTGCCGGGCGCATACGTCTTTGTGCACCTCAAACTGCCCGACCAAACTCGTTCGGTGACCATTCCATCGAATACGTTGATCTTCCGCAAAGAGGGCCTGCAGGTCGGACTGGTTCGCAACGGCAAAGCGGAGTTGGTTCCGGTCAAGATCAGCCGCGACTACGGCAATACCGTAGAAATCGTTTCAGGCCTGCAACCAACGGACGCCGTCATCGTCGACCCTTCGGACTCTTTGGTCGCCGGCATGCCCGTGCGCCTGAGCAACAAACCGGCAGGAGGATCCGGGCGATGAGGTACTTCTTCGCTGTCATGCGGTTCATCGTCACCAGCATAGTTGCGCTGCTTCTAGTGCTGCTGATCGTAGCGCTCGAGGGTTGCACCGTCGGAACCAAATACTTCAAGCCCTCCGTCCCGACGACACCGGCCTATAAGGAAGAAGCGCCAGGCTCATTCAAGGAGTCAGACCAGTGGCAGCCCGCGCGGCCGGGCGACCAAATAAGCCGCGGAAACTGGTGGGAGGTTTTCGGCGATCCGGAACTCAACAATCTGGAAGAGCAGATCGCCGATTCCAACCAGAACCTCAAAGTAGCGGAAGCGCGCTTCCGCGAAGCTCGTGCAGCGATCCGGTTCAATCGCGCTTCGCAGTTTCCAACCATCTCGACTTCGCCGAGCGCCAGCTATGTCAAGAGTTCAGACTTTTCGCCGAACTTTCCATCGAAGATCCAACAATCCAGCAAGGGCGATTTCGTGCTGCCCTTTGATCTTTCCTATGAGCTGGATCTTTGGGGCCGCGTGCGGCGCAGCGTCGCTGCCGCTCGCGAAGAAGCGCAGGCAACCGCTGCCGACTATGAAACCGCAAAGCTCAGTCTCGAGGCGGAACTCGCCATGGACTATTTCGAATTGTGCAGCGCCGACGCCCAGAAACAACTTCTCGACGATACCGTAAAAGCCTATACCGACAACTTGCAGCTCACGCTCAATCGCTTCAAAGGCGGCGTGGCCCCGAAGTCCGACGTTGCGCAAGCACAAACCCAGCTAGACACCACCCGCGTACAGGACACGGATGTCACCGTGCAACGAGCGCAATTCGAACACGCCATTGCAATTCTGATCGGAAAGCCACCCGCGGATTTCAGCCTAGCCGCAGCCCCGCTGAATTACCAACCTCCCAGCATTCCGATTGGTCTCCCGTCTGAACTATTGCAGCGGCGCCCGGACATAGCCGCCGCGGAGCGCCGGGTGGCGGTGGCGAACCAGCAGATCGGCATCGCCCGCGCGGCGTATTTTCCAACCGTGACCCTCGGTGGAACTGCAGGATTCGCCGGCTCGCAGGGTTCCAACTGGTTCGGATGGCCGAGCGGCTTTTGGGCCGTCGGTCCAGCTCTCGCCCAGACTTTGTTCGATGCCGGGCGCCGTCGCGCCACTTCCGAATCGGCGCGCGCGAATTATGATGCCGCGGTCGCAACCTATCGTCAGACCTCACTTACAGCGTTCCAGGAAGTCGAAGACAACGTCGCCGCCTTGCGCATTCTCGAGAACGAAGCGCAACAGCAACAGCAGGCCGTGGCGTCATCGCAGGAATCTCTTCAACTTTTTACCAATCGTTACAAGGGCGGCGTCGACGCGTACCTCCAGGTCATCACCGCGCAAACCATCGAGCTCGCCAACGAGCGAAATGCCATTGATATCCAGCGGCGTCGGTTGGACGCGAGTGTGCTTCTGATCAAGGCACTGGGTGGAGGCTGGAGTGCGTCCAATCTTCCTACGTTCGGCGCGTCCTCCGTTCGGGACTATTGAACATCCAGGGGGAGCGATGTTGCGGACATCGATGTTGGCCCAGGAGGAAGGTCGCATCTTCGAAGAGCTGCTTTCGCGATTTGATTCTCTCGGCGATGAGCAGATGCTTGCGGTCGGCGTGACGCCGGATTGGTCGGCCAAGGATTTGCTGGCGCACTTGGCCCACTGGGAACGGGCGGCGGCGGAACAGGTGCGGGCGCTGGACGCCGGAACGTGGTCACCTAAAAAACGGACTCGGGAGGAAGTCCAGCGGATCAATCGGGAAGTTGGGAAGGCGAACCGAGCGACACCGCGCCATCTTCTTCGCCAGGAATTCAACATGGCAAGAAGCGAAATCGTGTCTGCGCTGCGAGTGGCACCTGACGAGATGGAAGAAACGTTCCCACTCGCGCGGATCGTTAGTTCGCAATGTGTACGTCACAGGGGCCACCATCTGGCGCAACTTCGTGCCTGGGTCGAGCGTCTTGGAAATAGTTCGGAATGAATGTGGCTCTCGACTTCCTCCTGCGTTTTGGACCGCTTAGATGACCACCCACTGAGTCGCAAGCGCAATCCACTTGGTAGGGCGACAGACCCGCAAGCGAGTTGTTCGGCTCGGGCTGCCAGGAGCAGAGTGACCTTTACGGGGTCCAACCGCCGCCAAGAGCGCGAAAGGATCCGACGGCGGCGCGCGCTGCGGTTTCTCTGGTTAGAGCGAGATCATCTTTAGCTACGAGCAGTTGGCGGTCTGCATCAAGCACATCCGTGAGTGGTATTACTCCGGCTTTGTAGGACTGCTCGGAAAGATCCTTCACCCGCTGAAGAGAACCAATCTCTCGGACAATCTCATCTCGGCGCGACTCTGAATGTGCCAACGCGCTGAAAGCATCTTCCACGTCCTCGGTCGCGCGGAGGACTGAAGTGCGGTATTGAAGCAAGGCTTCCGCGTTCGCACCGCGGGCTTGTTTGACTTCTGCATCCACCCGCCCGAAATCGAAAAGTCGCCATCGAAGGCCAGCAACTGCGGCCGGCTGGAAGGTCTTTCCTTTGAAGAGATCTCCCGGAGCAATGCCCTCGTTCCCCAGGACTCCGGCAAGTGAAATTTTGGGATAGTATTCGGCGAGTACTTGGCCAATACGGGCGTTCGAAGCCGCCACCGCCTTTCGGCCGCGATGATGTCTGGGCGCCGCGTCTCCAACTTGGCGGTTAGCTCGGTACTCCCCCAAGGGCCTTATAAAGGGCGATGACCGCCACGTACACGTCTCGCTCGCTCTCGGCAACGGCGTCCTCCGCCTGAAGCTGAGTGCGCTCGGCGTCTAAAAGCGACAAGAAATCGATCACGCCTTCGCGGTAACGTAGCCTGGCGATGTCGGCTGCCCGTTTGCTCTCTTGCGCCTGCGCGTTCAGCTTTATCAGCCGTGCTTGCTGCGCGTGGTAATTGGAGAAGGAATTTTCCGTTTCTTCAAGGGCGCGCAAGACGGTTTCATCGTAGGAAGCGAGAGCTTCGTCCGTGGCCGCACTCGAAGCGCGCACGCGGGCCCGCGCGCGGCCCAGGTCAAAGGCCGACCACGTCACGCCAGGCGAAGCGGTTGTTGCGAAGGACCGCGATGTAAAGAAGAGACTGCCGCGCCCCGCCAAGAATCCAACGAAAGCAGAGACACTGACTTGCGGGAACAGTTGAGCGACTGCAACTCCTTGGCGTTCGGTAGCCGCAGAAAGACGCCGTTCCGCCGCGCGTACATCCGGCCGACGCCTCAGCAAGTCAGCGGCGTTCCCAATGGGCAAAGCCTTGTCGATGGGAGCATAGTTCCGCGGAGAAAGATCCGCGGAGAGTTCACCGGGCCTTGTTGCCGTGAGCACTGCAAGCCGGTATTCCGCTCGTTTCGTTTCAAGTTCCAGCGACGGTATCGTCGCGTCGATAGCCGCGACGCGTGCCGCCGCGCTAGCCACATCTTGCTCTTCGCCCACGCCAGCATCACGACGGAGCTGCGTCAATCGCAGTGTCTCTCGCTGATTCTTTAAGCTGCGTTCTGCAACGGCAAGGCGCCACTGTGCCCCGCGCAACTCAAAATAGTTGCGCGCCAGTTCGGCTACCACGCTAACCTCAACATCGTGCAAGTCCGCTTCGACCGCCTGGTTGTCGCTTCTTGCGGCAGCCACGCTATGACGAACTCGTCCGAATAAATCGATCTCCCAGGAAGCGTCAAAGCCTGAACGGAACGTATTTATGGTAGCCGGATCGTTGAAAAATCCGGGGATTTGCTGTTTTGCATAAGTGTAACTCGCATCGGCAGGAACCGTGGGATAGCGATCCAGTTTTCGCTCATCAAAGATGGCGCGCGATTCCGCGAGCCTCGCCCGTGCAACGCGAATACTGGTATTGGCCGTAAGCGACTTTTGGATCAGAGAATCAAGAACCGGATCCTCGAATTGGTTCCACCAACGCGAATCGAACGGCGTATCGGTGACAAGTTGCGGATCTGCGGCGTGATATTTCACCGCTGCGGGCTGAGGCGCTTTATAGTGCGGGCCAACGGCGCAGCCGCCTGCGCCAACTACAAAGGCGAAGAGCACAGCGTATTTCAAGAAGCGCATGAACACGGTTCTAGGCCTCCACCGAAGCGGGGTCCGACAGACCTGCATTCGCCCCAGCTTTCTTGTTCTCGCGGCCCTCAACCAATCGCTGGACCAAGACATAGAAGACCGGAGTCAGAACCAAGCCAAACGCCGTGACGCCAAGCATGCCGAAAAATACGGCAACGCCAATGGCACGGCGCATTTCTGCTCCGGCTCCGGTTGACAGCACTAGAGGAATGACGCCCATCGTGAAGGCGAGAGAAGTCATTAGAATCGGCCGCAAACGCAGCCGGCACGCTTCCAACACTGCCTCGACTCTGTTCGCCCCTCCGTGAAGCTGTTTCTCCCTGGCAAACTCGACGATCAGGATGGCGTTCTTGCAAGCCAGCCCGACGAGCACAATCAAACTGATTTGCGTGAAGACGTTATTGTCGCCATTCAACAGCCAAACGCCGGCGATGGCGGAAAACAGAGTCATAGGAACAATCAAGATGATTACGAGGGGCAAGGACCAGCTTTCATACTGAGCTGCGAGCACGAGGTACACGAGGAAAACAGAGAGCGGAAAAATGTAAACCATGGTGTTGCCAGCGAGAATCTTTTGATAGGTGAGCTCGGTCCATTCGTATTTCATTCCATTTGGCAGCTCGTTGTCGAGCGCCTTGGCGATCGCGGCCTCTGATTGACCGGTGCTGTATCCCGGTGCGGCCGCCCCATTAATTTCCGCCGCAGGAAATCCGTTATACCGCATGACGCGGTCCGGCCCGTAAGTCGGCTTGACGGTGACCACCGATCCCAGCGGAATCATTTCACCGGCCAAGTTTCTTGTCCTGAGGTGACCGATATCTTCCGGCCGCAGCCGGTACGGCGACTCGGCCTGCACATTTACCTGGTAGGTTCTGCCAAAACGATTGAAGTCGTTGACATAAAGCGAACCGAGGTAAACCTGCAACGTGTCAAACACATCGCCGAGGGGAATGCCGTAGGTCTTGGCCTTTTCGCGGTCCACATGAGAATCGATCTGCGGGACGTTGATATCGAAGCTGGAAAAGACGCCGATTAGACCGGGTGTCTGGTTGCCTTTTTGCAGCGTGGCAGTGGTCTCTTTGTAGAGCGACTCCAAGCCCATGCCCGAACGATCTTCAATGTAGAGTTTGAACCCGGCCACCGTACCTATTCCTTGAACGGGCGGCGGAGGGAACACGACGATAAATGCCTCCTGGATGGACCCATATTGTTTATTGAGATCCGCAGCGATGGCATTCGCGGAAAGCTCCGGAGACAGTCGCTCTTCCGAAGGTTTCAAACCAACGAATACGATTCCGGAATTCGGGCTGTTGGTGAAGCCGTTGATCGACAGGCCAGGAAATGCAACGGCATTCCGCGCTCCCGGGCGTTTCAAGGCAATGTCGGACATCCTGCGAATTACGTCTTCGGTGCGATCGAGGGTGGCGCCATTCGGCAACTGCGCGAAGCACACGAGATATCCCTTGTCCTGCGTGGGAACAAATCCCGTAGGCACGCGCGAGAAGCCGAGAATGGTCAGCCCGATGAGTCCTGCATAAACCACAACGGCAATCAGACTGGAGCGCAGGGTGCGCGTGACAAGTATCCCGTAACCGCCCGACGCACGGGCAAAGAAGCGGTTGAACAGCTTGAAAAACCAGCCAAATGCAAATTCGATGGCGCGCGTGAAGCGATCTTTCTTCGCGCCGTGGGACTTCAGGAGAAGCGCCGCAAGCGCCGGACTGAGCGTGAGGGAATTAAACGCGGAAATCACCGTGGAGATGGCAATCGTGAGGGCAAACTGCTTGTAGAATTCACCCGAGAGTCCCACGATGAACGCCGTGGGCACGAAAACCGCGCACAACACCAAGGCGATGGCCACGATCGGGCCGCTAACTTCTTCCATCGCGCGGCGCGTAGCTTCCTGCGGTTCATATCCCAGGGCGATATTTCGTTCCACGTTCTCAACCACGACGATCGCGTCATCCACGACGATTCCAATCGCCAGGACAAGCCCGAACAGTGAGAGGGTGTTCAGAGAAAAGCCGAGCAGGAGCATGACGGAGAAGGTTCCGACGAGCGAAACGGGAAGCGCCAGCAGCGGAATGACGGACGCCCTCCAAGTCTGCAGGAAAACGAGCACCACAAGCACGACCAGGATGAGCGCTTCGATAAACGTGTGGCCCACGGCCTGAATCGACTCACGCACGAAAACCGTGGGGTCGTAGGCGATTTTGTAGTCCACGCCTTCCGGAAATGATTTCTTGAGACGTTCCATGGTGTCGCGTACCTGTTGCGACGTTTGAAGCGCATTCGAGCCAGGCCGCTGCGAAATGGGAAGAGCCGCGGCAGGCTTGTTGTCCAATAAACTTCGGAGTGCGTACGTGCTGGAACCCAGTTCGACGCGGCCTAAATCCCGGATGCGCGTAATCTGGCCGTCCTTGGCGGCGCGCACAATAATGTTGCCGAATTCTTCCTCGGTCGTGAGACGCCCCTGGGTGTTTACAAGCAACTGAAACGCGGTGCTCCCTGTGTTGGTCGGCGGAGCACCGAGCACACCCGCCGCAACCTGCACGTTTTGCTCGCGAATTGACTGGACGACATCCGTGGCCGTCAAGTTGTGGGAGGCCAGTTTGTTTGGATTGAGCCATACGCGCATGCTGAAATCGCCGGCGCCGAAGATCTGTACGTTGCCGACGCCAGGGATGCGGCCCAACTCGTCTTTCACTTGGAGGATGGCCAGGTTCGCCAGATACAACATGTCGTAACGGTTGTCCGGAGATACCAGGTGCACGACCATGAGCAAATCCGGCGAGGTTTTCTCAGTGGTTACGCCGAGAAGCTGGACTTCCTGCGGCAATCGCGGCAAAGCCTGCGATACCCGGTTCTGCACCTGCACTTGCGCTTTGTCGAGGTCCGTGCCCAGGCCGAAGGTGATCGTCAAAGTCATCACCCCGTCGGCCGTGGCTTGCGAAAACATATAGAGCATGCCTTCGACGCCATTGATCTGCTGTTCGAGCGGCGAGGCAACGGTGTCGGCAATGACCGTGGGATTCGCGCCGGGGTACGAGGTACGTACGACGACAGTCGGCGGAACAACATTCGGATATTCGCTCAGGGGAAGGCGAAAATAGGCGATCGCCCCGATCACGAAGATGATGATGGAGATGACCGCCGCGAAAATCGGACGCTTAATGAAGAAATTGGAGATATTCATGGGGATCCCGGACTATTGCCGCACTTTCGCCTCACGCGACTTCACTGACTCTCCCACGAGTGCCGATTGTGCGGATGTATCGCTCGGCGGGTTGGCTTGGCCC
>Ga0209648_10001555_pt1 | contig 18692 bp, 18 predicted proteins | sample GraSoi2013_115cm_FD_185830 | JGI IMG/M metagenome (GOLD analysis project Ga0209648, IMG submission 185830) | Grasslands soil microbial communities from the Angelo Coastal Reserve, California, USA - Sample 9_17_2013_115cm (SPAdes) (version 2) | ecosystem: Environmental > Terrestrial > Soil >...
CAAGCCAGGCCTTCCATGGCGCGGGAGATGTCCACGCCAAGTTCCGCGCTATCATCTTTGATATTGGCCAAGTCCTGATTCGCGTGGACATCTCCCGCGCCATGGAAGGCCTGGCTTGTGGTCTTTCGCTCACCGCTAAGGAGGTGAGGTACGCGATCGAAAATGACCCTCGTCGGGTGGATTGGCAGGAGGGGCGCATTTCTCCCCCGGACTGGTACCTTCATCTAACCAAACGTCTTGGCGCCTCAGTTACCTTCGAACAATTCTGCGAAGTCTGGAATCGCGCCTTGGACCCCAACCCCATCCATTCCGAATCGTTCCTGGAGAACCTGTCCAGGAAGTACCGCCTAGCACTGCTCTCGAATACCGACCCTATCCACATGTCCCACGAAGAGGCGCGCTTTCCCTTCTTCCGCTTCTTTCCGATCCGGGTCTATTCTTACCGCGTCGGTGCAAGCAAGCCGGACCCGGTTATCTTTCGCCAAGCCCTCAGGGCCTGCAAGGTCCAGGCCGAGGAAGCCGTTTACATTGACGACGTTGCAGCTTATGCGGAGGCAGCCCGGCGTCTTGGGATGACCGGCATCGTCTTCCAAGCGCCAGAACAGCTTAAATCCGACCTCCGAAATCTTGGGGTGCAGTTCTCCTGATTGCGCGCCAAGCAAAAAATCCGCTGTTCTCTCTCTTTTCACGTAAACTTTGCCAGGACTAGTACTGCCTCCTCGTTTCTTCGCCCTGACAACCTTCTATCCCTCTATCAGTTACCGCAACCCTAGCCTTTTATTCTTTGGCTTCGTGCATGCAACCTTTTTCGTACAAGCCGAATACGGCGGGATTTCCCCAAGTTGGGGTGAGGAGAAAGATTGACTATGTCAGATGATAGAATTGAAGGGCGTACGGAATCACCAGCCTGGACGTTGCCTGCGGTCATCGTTCTGGGCCTGATTGCTATTGGCGGACTTGCAGTTGGCTGGAGTGCTTCTTCAAAGCTCGATGGCACACAGCAAGCAGTTGCGGCACAGTTGAAAACTACGCAGCAGGCGGTGCAGCAAGACATGTCATCCTTGAAGGACCGCCTGGCGCAGGACGAAAAGGCCAACACCGATCTGCAGGGCGACCTGAAGGTTGTCACCGATAAGCTCAAAATTACCCAGGGCCAGCTCAAGAAGGCTCGCCAGGAAGCAGTAAAACTCAACGACGCGACCACCGAGAAGGTGACCGCGCTAGACACCTCGGTACACTCGGAACTCGCCACCAAGGCTACCAGCGATGATGTCAAGGTGGTGGACACCAAGGTTGTCGGCGTCAAGACCGATCTGGACGCTACGCGCGAAGACTTGAAAATGGCTCGCAGCGAGATGGGCACACTCATCGCGCGCAACCATGACGAAATCGACCAACTCCGCCGCCTCGGTGAGCGCGACTACGTTGAATTCACCATCGTCGGCAGGAACAAGCCAGCGAAAGTGGGCAATGTCACCGTCGAACTGAAGGGCGTCAACGAGAAGCACAACCAGTTCAGCGCTGCCGTGACCGTCGAAGACAAGCGATTCGAGAAGAGGAACCGCGCTATGAACGAGCCGATCTTCTTCTACCTGTCGGGTACACACATTCCCGAAGAAATCGTCGTCAACAAGGTGGGTAAGAACACCATCAGCGGATACCTCAGCATCCCCAAGGCCAATTCGCAGACGGCCGCTTCCGCCGCAAAGTCTGGCGGCTAAATACTTGGGGAAATTCCCGGCGGAACTTGCCGGGGGCACATCAGGCGGGCAGAGAACTCTGCCCGCCTTTTTTTTCGGTGGTTCAGCACCCTTCCATATTCCGCTAGAATGGGCTTCACCTTTTCGGAGCCTTGCTTGCGTCAGACGTCCAGCATTCTCTACATCGCTGTGGATACACTGATCCCCCTTCGGGGAGGCAGCCTTCATGGCCTCGATGAATTCACAGCGGCACTCGATCATGAAGCCATTCCCGCCGTCTGGCTGACCAGCCGCTCGCGGCTCCAGTTCGATGACGCCCGCCGAAAGCACGGGCACACGCATCCCTTCATCGCGGAAGACGGCTGCGCGGTTTATCTGCCCGAGGACTATTTCCACCTGCGACCCACATCCGACACCGCTCGCACTAAGAAGGCCGCGACCTTGCGCCTCGGCCGGTTTACCTGTATTCCAGTCGCAGTACCCTTGCCCGTGGCCGCTGAGGCCCTGCAAACACTGTCCCAGGATACCGGCGTGCCCGTTGTGACTTTGCGCTCGCTCTCTCCCCGCGAGCTGGTGCAAAACACAGGCCTGCCACCGAGAGAGGCTGAGCTTGCCCGGCAACGCGATTTCGACGACATCTTTTTCTTTGCCGGCGCCACGGATGAAGAAGTCGAAAGGTTCCTGACCGAGGGTCGCAATCGCAGCCTGCAATTCCGCAAGCACGGCGTTCTGTGGTCCGCCGCCATCGGTCCAAGCGTCCATCGTTGCATTTGTGAGCTTGTGAAACTGTACGACCGGGCGCTCCGTTACCACGCCCGTACTGTCGGTATCGCCACACCCGGCCTAGCTGCCGGACTCCTCCCTTTCTGTGAGCGCACCATCCTTCTAACTGACCGCAAGTCTGAAGAGGTGTCCCAAGACATGCCTGACACTCCTAAGGCGCGCTGTTTGCCTATCCATGCAGCAGACCTTTGGGAGCGCCTGCTCGCGGCCATCGTTGCAAAAAACTAGACGCGCCGGAAAATATGTTGCGAAAATGCACGTCGATTTGCACACCATCCCGTTCGAGTTTATAGTGAATTACGTTTACTGGTTTAGTAAATCACATGTTTTCTGTGAGATAGATTGTGCGACGCATATCAAGAGGCTTGGACTCTCGATTGCCTTGAGATATTCAGGCTAACGCTACGCCCCGGCGCTGCCAATTCGGATTGGTGCGAACTAAGTTCAGCGGATCGAATCTAGTACCAGGAGATCCATTACCATGACTTGGCTGCGCCGGGTTTTCCGCCTTCCTGCTAACGAGTCCGTCCTCGGCCTCGCTCTCATCTTTTGCGTTATTTCCATGAGCTTTATGTCCATTGCCCTGGTATGGCAGGCGCAGATCATTGACAATCAGCGCGAAGTCATTCGCTGGCTCGAACGGTTCAAGTTCGGTGGTTAGTCATCCCATATCGTCAGACCCTCGAGGCACATGGGTAGCTTCCTCGCAACGAATTGACAGCAATCCCGCGATGTCCGCACATTTGCCACGGCTAGGAAATAGATCCCGTGTGGAAAGCAATTCCCGGAGACTTTATCTGCGACCTGTGATTCAATAGCCGGGCGGGGGATTTCTGTCGGGAGAATTGCCTTGAAACGTATCGTCCGATATTTCTTGCTGGCGGCAACGCCGGCGATTTTTGTATCCGCGCATGAAGCTTCTGCCACGCAATCGGCTCCACAAGAGAGTGCGGGCTCCGCGCAGACGCAGGGGGCCAACCAGGCATCCTCGCACGATCGCCACCATCGCAGACACAACAGTGGCAGGCGTCACCGCCATCACCACAAGCCAACGGTGCAACACTGATTCAAAGGCATCACCGCAGAAAAGCGAAAGGGGGAGCCGGGCGGCTCCCCCTTTCGCTATTTTACTGTGTCGTCTCGGAAGCGCGCTAAAAGCACGTATGTTTCGCGAGCGACGCGCACCGCAAAAGCGGTGTGATCAGCTTTGGTGCAGCTCTAAGCCCGGTGGAGTCATGGTCCCTCCGGAGCTCCTTGAGCTCACGCCTCGCTTGTACTCCTCTATTTCGTCGAATGCAAGCGAAGAGAGGGTGAACGTGGGGTTTTTCACGCGCTTGTGCAAATGCGAAAATGCGCGCGGACTACTTGATGAAGAGTGTTTCGCGCAGTTGGTCGCGACCGACAAACGATTTCATTGTTCGAAAGCGGGCGAAGAGATCCTGGATCTCGCGGTTCTGATAAGCCTTTTGCGCCGGGCAGATGACTGCGGACGAGATCACTTGCACCGTATTCGAATCAACCACGCGATAACGCTGAAAGCCTTCCGGCCTCTTGCTGTGGAACATCGCCAGAATCACCCCGCCGGGCCGCAACAGTTCCGTCAGGTTCGCCACCATCTGCTTCACCAGCATCGGTTCCAGATAGTCCAACAAGTCCCACAAGAGTACAGCGTCGAAAGAGGCACGCGGGTATTGAAGGTTTTCGGCGAGGAAGCGAGTCGCACGCCCGCTCGGCGTCATGTCCAGCTTCTCGCGCGCATCGTCGTCTTCGCGCAATCGTTTCTCTTCGTCCGCCAGAAATGCTTTCCATCCGCGAAGGATGTCTTCCGATGAGACGCGGAAACCGCGCTCGATAAAGAAGCTCAAAGTCGTTTGCCAGGCGGGCCCCAGATCCAGCAGCGTACCCCGCCCAAGACCGTCGAGATTCCACAAGAATTCTTTCAACCCGTTCGAGACGCGCGCCGATCCGGGCGATTCCGGTGAGCGCGTAACGCCTACAGAGGAAATCGGAGCGCCGGGGGTGCGGGAGCGTGAGTTTGAAGGTGCTGGCAGAGAAACGCCGCGGCTCGTGCCGTTTCCCATTCCAAGGCCCAACTTATGCAGGAAACTCATTGTCAGTCCGCCGCCGTTCCCGATTTCAAGGCGGTCGTGTCAGCGGAGGCCCCCATGGCCGCAGCCTTGCTCTCTGAAGCCTTGTTCAACTGCTTTCCTGCTTCGACCTTGCCGCGCAGCATCGCGCCATCTTCAATAGCCAATCGCTCCGTTTGCACTTCTCCAGTAACCTGGCCGGTGCTCCACAGCTGAACCCTGTCCCGGCCGCTGACTTTTCCTTCGATTTTTCCGCGCACGATCACTTCGCGTGCGTGAACATCGGCCTTCACATTTCCGTTCGGGCCAATGGTCAAACTTCCATTCGCCAAATTCAGCTTTCCGTCGACAATGCCATCGACAAAAAGGTCTTCACTGCCCGTCACTTCACCTTTGATTTTGATTCCCTGGCTGATGCATGCGGCGGCGCGCGACGAAGTCGGAAGCGCACTGGACAGCGGAGTCGCACTGGCATTCGCACTGCTGGAGGAAGTCACCGGAATTGCAGGAGTTGCGGGATTGCCGGAAACTCCTTCGGGCTTCGAATCATCTTTTTTCCACATCCGACACCTCGACATCGAAAACTGGATTTTCGAAGCCGCTCATCGCAGGGCTGGTTGGAACTGCGACTCAGAAGAGTGAACATAGTACACGACTTAGCTGGTGTAAACAAGAATGGCGGGTAGCAAATCTGGGGTGTTTCGTGACAGGCTATACTACTAATTGTGGAATTAGTTCTCTCAACCCCACTACCGCTTGTGATGTCTCATTTGTCTCACTGCTTCCTCGCAACTCCCACCAGGTTGCCACCATCCCAGCGAATTCCTGCGTTAGCTCCTTGATGGACTTACGCTTTTCCCACCAATGCTCGGGATCAAAGTCTCCGTCCCGTGCGCTGGCGATACGAACCTCCATGCCCTGTGGAAATACGCGCTGAAAAATATAGCGCGCGCGTCGCGTGTGAAAATTTGATGTCACCACAATGACGCTATGCCATTTTCTTTCTCTTGCGAGCCGCGCCAGTACGCGCGCCTCCTCCAGCGTGCCATCCGCGTCGTGCGCAAAACGCTGGATCTTATCTCTTGGCACTCCCCGCTCGACCAGATCGTGTTCCATCAACTCCGCGATCCCCGCATTGGGCCTCAGGCGTTTTCCGCTCGCGACAATCACGGGCGCCCTTCCTTCCCTGAACAATTGCGCTCCTCGCGTTGCCCGATCGGCATAAAAGTTATCGTCGCCTAAGATGAGAAGCGCGTCTGCCTTGTCGAGCGGATCCTCGATCACCCACGATTCTGCTGCGAGGCGAAGAATGGGATGCCTCACCAGGTACAAAACGCCACAAACAATTATGAAAGCCAGTAGTACGATCAAGTTCAGGATGGTTCCGCCTCGCTCGCCAGGAGTCGCTAGGCCTTGCTTCATGAATTGGGGTCCAACGCTCGCAAGTTCGCAGCGGCCTGCTCCGGCAGTTCGCCGTTAAAATATACTTCCTTGATGCTGTAAGACTTGCTGGTTCTCTCTACTATGGGCAGGATTTCGATATGCCAGTGGTAGTCATCCACGAGCGTCTTCCAGTAGCCGGCCAATTCGCCCTTTTTGTTCTTGGTATTGGGTGATGTGTGCACTACCAAGTGAAACGCCGGGGCCACTTTCTCCAGCCGACGCAATACGCGCCCCAGCAGCGCCGCCAACTGCCGGCGATTCGAACCTGGCCGCGGCTGTTCGAACAAATGGTTATGCCGCCGGTGCATCAGCCAGACTTCGTAGGGCACGCGCGACGCATACGGGCACAACGCATAGTAATCTCCCTGCACGTCCACGATGCGCTTCCCCTGTTTCTCTTCCTGGCGCACGCTGTCGCAGAAAATGCAGCGCTCTTTATCTTTAAACCATTCGTGCGCGGAGCCGAGCTCGTACTTGATTCGCCGTGGCACGAAAATCGTCGCTGTCACCTGCGAATGCGCATGTGGCCATTCCTCTCCCGCCAGCGCGCCCTGATTCTTGAAAACACTGATATATTTGAATCGCGCGTCCTTCTTCAAATCCGCAATCCGCGACGCCCACACCCATAACACCCGCTCGATTTCTTCGTCGCTGAACTGCGACATACGCCGCTCATGTACTGGCGTCTCCACAATAACTTCGTGGGCGCCGAGCGCCCCCATCTTGTCGTACATTCCTTCGGCTAGTCGTCCGGGCTCTCCTTCAATGTGGTACAGCGGCTCCGGATGCGGCAGCACACGCACCTGCCATGGCCCCCCTTCCGCCGGCCACGTCAGAATGAACCGCAGCTTCTCAATCTTGGCCGGTTCCAGCGGGCATTCCTCCGGCGAATCGCCGCGTACCTCTCTCTGTCCCAGGATGACCCAGCTTTGTGTGATGGGATCTTTGCGAAGTTCCATTCGGTATCTTTAGCGGGTATAGCGCGCGGGAGTTGGCCCCTGTTCGAGGCGGTGGCGATCCCAGATGGCGCCTTCGCGGGTGAAGTATGCCATTTCGAAGTCTTGCGTCAGCTCCAGAGCGTCCACCGGGCAAGCATCTTCGCAGAGTCCGCAGAACATGCACCGAGACGTATCATAGGTAAAGCTCGTCAGCACTTTCCTGCGCGTGGCGTCGTCGCGTTGCCAGCCCACCACGATGAGGTTCTCCGGACAGGCTAACGCGCACAGATTGCAGCCAATGCACAACGTCTCGCCCGTCTCGGGATTATTGTTCAGCCGTGGCGCGCCGCGATACCGCTCTGCCACCATCGGCCGTTCCAGCGGGTACTGCTCCGTGACAATATTCTTGGGGTGCTGCGCCCGGAAGGTCACCGCGAGGCCCTTCAAAAAATCGACCTGAAACAAGCGCTCTAGGAGGTCTCGCATGCGCCTAGTTTGTTTGTCCCCTCCCCAATTGTCAAGCAAGTCTGCTCAATGTTGTCGACCCGACAGTTTCATATCCGGTCGCGCACACGCTTTGGCAGCCAGCAGTCTTCTCGGCGTCATCAATATGGGCTAACTGGATAGTCTAGCCGATAGAGCGGCTCGAGTCCGGTTCTTTTCAGCAGCTCTTGAACCTCCGTGGGAGAAAGTCTGCGGCCGGGTCGCTCTTCGGCTTTGGCGAACGAATAGGCCACAACCGCCAGGACAGCAGTGTCGATGCCAAGCATGCGAGGATCGATCTTCTCGAAAGTGTCCACAATCGTGTGATGCCTGAGGTCGTAATCTCCGTCCTCCACTTTCAGGGAGTACGTCGGCACACCATAGACAAGAAATGACTCCTCGTCAGAGTCAAAGTCGGCGTCCAAATACACTCTGTCTGCGCCGAGCGGAGCAAGCGGTCTTAACAACTTCCTAGTCGCTTCTTCAAGGTCTTTGCGGCCATACAGCTGAAGTCCTTGGGGTGCTTGCGCGCCCGAATCGTAATTGACCACTGCCCTAATTTTGTCGAGTTCCCCTTTGTGCTGTTTGGCATAGGCAACCGACCCCAGGTCACCTTGCTCCTCACCCGAAAAAAAGACGAATCGGATGGTATGCTTGGGCCTTAGATTGATCGACTTGAAAATCCGCGCGGCCTCGAGAATCGCCGCCACGCCTGCGCCATCGTCATTTGCTCCCTGGGCCGCGTCCCATGCGTCGAAATGCGCACTGAGGACCACCATCTCGCCCGGATCAGCGCCGGGAAGGTCCGCCACGACGTTGCGCTCCTGAATTGGCTTGGCGCCAAAAGAGTTGTGGACATTGAGACGGATTCTAACGGCACTCTTAGCAAGCAACCGACGGAGGAAAAGGGCGTCCTCGTTCGCGATGGAAAGAACCGGAAGCGGCCCACGGGGATAAAATAGAAACGCGGACGTGTAAACCATGCGGTTGGGTTTATCCGAAATGATAAACATCGCGGCGGCGCCCGCTTCGGCTAGCCGGCGGGCCATGCTTGCGCGCGTCCCCACATACGTCGTCGATCTTCCATTGCTTCGCAGGTCGACAATCACCGCTGCGCCGCGCACGTTCTCCGGTAGCACCACGTTTTCGCGCGCGGGACCGTAATCTACTACCGGCAAATCAATCTCACCTGGCGTACCCGGCACCCATCCGTAGGATCCGATATGCAACGCCCTGCGCACTGGACTCACAACTTCTGCGGTAGCAGGACCACGCTGCCATGGGGAGGCCAGTTCATATTCCTCGAAATGCGCATTTTCGTATCCAGATTCTTTCAGTGTCTTCAGGATGAGCTCAGCTGCCGCGCGGCATTCTGCGGTCCCCGTGACTCGCCCGCCTATTCTGTCGGTAAGAATCTCAAGAAAACGGATCGCGCCGCCTCGCGTCATGGCCTCTCCGACGATGCGGGCGATCTCTTCGCTCTCGACGGTTTTCGCGCCCGCAGAATCTTGGGAAAATGCTTCCGCTGGCTTGAACACACTCATAAGCAACAATGCGACGATCGCAGAAATAGAACGGTGCATTCGGACTCCCCTTCAGTCTAGAGAGTTAGTAAGGCAAGACTGTTGGCGCCCGCGACGCGTCAACTGGCCGCTCCCCGATTGGCGCCGATTATAGCGCCAAGTCCGCGTTTCGCGCGTGCCTGCGTGCTATTCTTCTGTTCAGGATGGATGCCGATCAAGAATTCATAAAACTCGCAATTCAAGAAGCCCGCTCTGCTTCGGTTGCGGGAGAAGTTCCTATTGGTGCCATCATCGTCAGAAACGGCCAAGCCATCGCTCGCTCCGGAAATCGCACTATCCGCGACAATGATCCCACAGCTCACGCCGAAATCGTCGTCCTCCGCGAAGCGGCCCGCCTTCTTGGCAATTACCGCCTTGCCGAGACGACGCTCTACGTAACCATCGAGCCGTGCAGCATGTGCGCGGGCGCCATCATCCAGGCCCGCGTGCCGCGTCTTGTCTACGGCGCCGACGATCCCAAGGGGGGCGCCGTCCGCTCCTGTTTTGCAATTCTTTCCCAGCCGCGCCTCAACCATCAGGTAGAAGTCACCTCTGATGTCCTTGCTGCCGACTGCGCTGCTATCATCCAGTCTTTCTTTGCCGAACGCCGCTAACCCGTGCATCATCCGAGTCCAGAATTCAGTTTATGTAGGGGCAAGCCCTGGCGCGCCCGTTCTTCATCGTTGCGCCGCGCGAGCGCCCGATTGCCGAAAAACGCGGCGCTCTGCTACGATTAAGCCAGCAACAACCGCGGAGAGGTGACTGAGCGGTTGAAAGTACTCGCCTCGAAAGCGAGCGTACGGGAAACCGTACCGTGGGTTCGAATCCCACCCTCTCCGCCACTTCCTTGTAGAGGCTTCCTTCCGAGGCTGGCGCCTTTCTCTCGATTTTTTTGTCATTCAGTAGCCCACCGGAACATCGACTACGACACCGCCTATGCCGCGGCGCTGCTCTGCAAGTTCTCGTTAAGAAATGTTACGGCGTTGTTTGCTTCGGGAATGCTTTGGGGCCGGCTGGCGAGAACTCGAAGCGAACTAGCCATTCACTGGCGACGCTGTGGCCGCCGACTTCCGGCGAAGCGAATTGCCAGCGGCGAGCGGCTTGCAGCGCGAGATCGGCGAAGTATTGACTGGGGCCGGGAGAATCGAGGGTAGCTTCGGAGACGTTTCCCGCGGGATCGACTTGAACCCGGACGCTGACACGGACGACACCCTGAATAGTCGCGAGCGCTTTCTCGGAAACGTCGGGCAAAATCTGCTCGAGGACTTCACCCCGTGCGGGAGATGACGCGGAAGCGCTTGGCGCGCTTGCGGAGGGAAAGGTCTCGGTGCGCACGGAAGCGGGAGTTGGGGCGGCGACCGGCGAACTCTGCGGCTGTGCCGCTGGCTTTTTCTCGGCGGCGGCTTGCCGCGTGCTTTCCGTGGCGGCTGGGGAGGACGGCCTTGGAGCTGACGCGGCTTGCCGGTGCGCAGGCTGCTCGACCCGGTTCGGCTGTGCCGCAGGCGGGGCAGAAGCTGGTGAGGCGGATGACGAAGAGTCGGAACGATGGCCGAGGATTTTTGGCAGCGCGATGATGGCGACGATAATCAGAAGTACAGCGGCGACAGGTACAAGATAGTTCGGAAGAACAAGAGTTTGCTTCGGCGCGTTAGCGGCTTGCGGACGTGGTGGTTGCGCTTGTGCCTTTGCAGGAGGTACGTCGGACCTTGGGATTTGCAATTTGGCCACGGGGACCGGTGGAACTGTAGAGAGTGGAACGGCCAGCGGAGAGACGGCTGGCTGAGGAACAGACTGTGTCATACCAGCGGCGGCCGCGGCCGCGACGGGATTGAGGCGCGCAGCGATTTCGGCAATGGTCAAGCGCCGCCGGGGTTCGCGGCGGAGGGCGTGCCGCGCGATATCCAGGAAGGGCTGGGGGAGCGTATCGGGGACGGTGGGGTCTGCTTGGCTTCCGGGTTGCAAAACGGGTGCGTGCTGCGTGAGCGTTTCGACCAAAGTCATGCCCAGCGACCAGACGTCCGCGGCTGTGGAGAGTGGCGAAGCAGCAGTCTCAGGAGCGTCGTGAGCATCGAATTTGCGCGACAATTTTCGGGATTCACCGATGGGGAAAAGCGTGTCGCTGGAAAGCTTGAGTTGATCGGAGGTGGCGAGAATGTTGGAGGGCTTGATCCGCGAATGAACGAGGCCAACGCTGTGAAGATAAACGAGAGCATCGAGCACGGGTTCCAGCATTTGGCGAGCTTCAGGATCCATGAGAGGGCGTTGGGGGAGAATCTGGGAGAGGTCTTCTTCGGCATACTCCATTACGACGAAGAGACGGTCCCGGTTCTCAAGGCGGCAGCGGCCGATTTCGAAGATGCGCAGCAGATGGGGATGAACGAGCTGCTTGACGCGACGCCAGAGAGAGAGTTGGAGATCGGCGGCGGGACCAGCAGGAATGAATTTGATGGCCGCCTTTTGAGATTGTGGATCGGCGAGCCGCGTGAGGAAGACGGCGGAGTCGTCCGTCCCCCCTAGGTACCGTTGCAGACGGAATCGATTGTCGACGACCTGACCTTCACACTGTTTCCAGAAATCGCTCATCTTGCACCTCCGACTGCGAATTCCTGCGCGCCGGCCGATGGGGACACTCCCAACACGGTGGCGTGAGACCGCCGAACGAACACTACGGCGTCTTGGGCAGGGCTGGAAGGTCTCGACTTGCGATTCGCAGGTGTCTGGGGCCCAGCGCTCGCAGGCTACATTTTGGCATGAAAAGGGCCGAAGGTGGGAAGCATGGTTCTGATCGGTTAGGATGCGTCTAATCGCGACCCAGCGGCAGGGAGGAGCAGGCGCTTGGGGCCGCTGACGAAGGGATTGCCACGCTCGTAGAAGCGAAAAAGCTGATCCGTGGCGCGAGTGATGCCGACGCGGACGGTTTTTCGGATGGGGCCGATGGGATGGCTGATTTCGCCCAGCCAGAGCGGGCCGCGAGCGCAAAGGTCGAGGCCATCGTGTCGGCGGTCGATCTGAAAGGCAGCGGCGAGGCGTCCGGGCCCGCGAGTGAGATCGAGGAGTCGAGCGATCTTGCGGTGGCGCTGCATCAGCTCGATGCCATCAAGGGGTTCCACGGCGCGGATGAGAATCGCGGCGGCGATTCCCGCGGGCTCGCTGACGACATTGAGCATGAAGTGCGCGCCATAGTTAAAGAAAATGTAGGCATGGCCGCGGTCGAGATACATCGAACGAATGCGCGGAGTAGGGCCGCGGAAATGATGTCCGGCGGGATCGCCGGGCGGATAGGCCTCCGTTTCCACGATGCGGCCGCTGAGCCGGCCCGCGGGGAGATCGTGGACGACGACCTTTCCCACAAGGAAGCGGGCAAGTCTGATCGTTTCCGCAGGAAGTTCGGAGCGCAGGAGACGCCGGATCTTCAATTTCTCCGGCGGGCATTTCAGATCGGCGGGCGCTGGTGGCATGGGGTCTCGAGACGATGAAAAAGGAAATGCTGAAGGCTGCCACCGGAAAGTTTAGCAGGAAAATCACAAATGCTACGGCAATGAGGAATCCGGCGGCTCGTTGTTGAAAAGACGGGCAAGCTCCGCGTGATCGATGACTACCGCCGGATCGCCCTGGATGGCGTCGAAGTATTTTTTCTGGAAGGCGTCGCCGGATTCCGCGGGGACAAACATTTTCCGGGCGAGAGAGATGGCGCCCCTGGTGTATTCGGCGGTGACGGGCTCCTTGGCAGCCAGAGTTTCATCGATGCGGACGACGAATTCGGAAATGTTGTGCAGCCATGCGAACTGCGGGTGGTCAATGACCAGGCGAAAGAGCTCGCCAGTGTTGACGTGGCCGTGCTCGCGCTCGTAGTCGCGGCGTTCCATGTTAAGCAGAGTTTTGTGGAGGCGGAGAAGAGCGAGGCGAAGAGAGAGAAGCTTCTCGCGGGCGGGGGAATCGTTGTTCGTGGGATATAAATTTGAGCCTGAGGAGTTCATTTTCGAATGACACCTCTATTCTCCGACAGTCGGTGTGCAATTTCAAAATGAATGCGCGAAGAAAAATCCTTCAACACAGAGGACACGGAGCACAGAGAGGGCGCATGGAAGATCGGAGAAAATAGAAAATGGAATACATATATCTCAAAACTCAAGGCTAAAAACTAGAAATTCAAGACTCAAAAACTCAAAACCTTTCAATTGTGATAGCGCTGTTCGCCCACGGGAAGCGGGATGGGAAGCCGGTTGCCTTGAGGCGGGAGCGGGCAGGTCGAAAAAGGCGTGTAGGCGCAAGGAGGATTTTCCAGACGATTGAAATCGAGCACAAGTTCGCCGGGTTTATCGAGGCCGCTGGTGGGGAAGCCGGTATAGAGAAAACGGCAAGCACCGTAGGTGGTCGACGTGCTGGTCGTGTCGCGAAGAATGAAGAAAAGTTTCGCGACTGCGGGATCTTCGAGGACGGGCTCAAGCCGAAATGTTTTTCCTGCCAGAGTGAATTCCGCGACGCCGGGTACGGGTTGATCGTAGTTGGTGCCTACGAGAGTGGTGAGCGTGATGGTTTTGTGTGGGGAATGAGGAATCCATTTGGCGGTCACTTGATAAGCGGGGTCGGGAGGGTACCACTTGAGTCCGTGGAAACCGGTGATGGCAGGAGAATGAGAATCCTTGACGCGGAGGGCGAAGCGCCCCTCGCGGCGAATCACGTACATGTTGAGAGTGCCGATGGTGAGATGAGGGGAAACTCTATCGTTGTTCGCTTCGGTTCGCAGGGTTTGCGATTTTGCGGGAGCCCCAGCGACGAGGAAGTCAGGAGGGAATCCCCCCGTAGGAGGATTCAGCGCGACGGTTTCCCCTTCGAGGCGGAGGATGCCGAGGTGTGGCGGTCCGGAAGCGAGATGGATCTTGCTGTCAGGGGCGGAGCCGAGAGAGTTGTCTCCTTGCCGGAGCCATTCGAGGCCGATGAGGGAGAGCCAGCCGTCCGGCTTCAGAAGGTCTGCGGTATGCTGCGCGCGCCAGACAGCGGTGTCTTTTTGCGAAGCGGGGTCTTGTGCAAAGGAACAGAGCGAAAGGATCGCGCAAGCGGCGAACAGCAGGGTCGATTTGGCCAGAATGGTGCGGGAGCGCATGGCAAATTATAGCCCGAGAGACAACCAAGGCGAGTTGGCAAGAGATTTTTAGAGCAACGCGAGGAGAAGACCGCCAACAAGGTGATGATACAGAAGCGAACAGCAATCTTGCGAGGTCACTTACGAAAGCGGCGCCGAGGAGTGTATGCTTTGGGGCGTCTGGCCGCCGGAGGGTTGGCCTCGCGTTGAACTTTTTCGAACGAAATTCCACGATCGTTTATCATATCCAACTGCGGTTCTGGTTTTTAGCATCGGAGGAAGCTTCATGATTGTAGGTGTGCCGCGCGAGAGCTTTCCCGGAGAGCGGCGCGTGGCACTGGTGCCCGCGGTCATTCCGAATCTATTCCAGGCGGGCTTGGAAGTGGCGGTGGAGGCGGGAGCTGGAGCAGCGGCAGGCTATCCTGACGCCGACTACGCCGCAAAGGGCGCAAAGATTGTCTCCGATCGCGCCGAAGTGTTTCGCGCCGCCGACATCGTGGTTCAGGTTCTCTGCCACGGTTCGAATGACAAAACCGGCAAAGCCGACGTCCCCCTTTTCCGCAGGGACCAGGTGCTGATTGGATTCTTGAGGCCCCTGGGCTCCCTCGAAACCATTCAAGAAATCGCCGCCAAGGGACTGACTTCATTTTCCGTGGAATTGATGCCGCGAACGACTCGCGCGCAGAGCATGGACGTGCTTTCCTCCATGGGCACGATTTGCGGCTACAAGGCTGTGGTGCTTGCGGCAGACACTTCGCCGCGCATTTTTCCGATGCTCACGACGGCTGCGGGGACGATTACTCCCGGGCGCATTTTCGTGATTGGCGCAGGCGTGGCCGGTTTGCAGGCGATTGCCACGGCGCGGCGGCTTGGCGCAGTGGCTTCCGCCTACGACTTGCGTCCCGCCGCAAAGGAGCAAGTGCACAGCCTCGGAGGACGCTTCGTCGAGCTTCCGATTGAAGCCAAGGATGCCGAAGATGCGCGCGGGTACGCGCGGGCGCAGGATGAAACTTTCTACAAGCGCCAGCGCGAACTGTTGGGTAAGGTCGTATCGGAAAGCGACGTGGTGATCAGCGCAGCAGTCATTCCCGGAAAAAAGCCGCCGATTCTGGTGACCAAGGAAATGGTCGCGAGCATGGCGCCTGGCTCAGTGATCGTCGATCTGGCCGGCGAGCGCGGGGGCAACTGTGAGCTTACTCGCCCGGGAGAGATCGTTGTCGAGCATGGAGTAACGATCATCGGCTGGTTCAATTTTGCCAGCACCGTGCCCTATCACGCCAGCCAGATGTATGCCCGGAACGTGAGCGCCTTCCTGCTCCACCTCGTGAAACACGGGACGCTGCAACTGAATATGGAGGATGAAATCGTCCGCGAGACGATGCTGACGCGGGGCGGAGTTGTGATCAACGCGCGCGTGAGAGAGTTTTTTTCGCTCCCGCCCCTGCTGGCGCAATCGAAGGAGGTGACGAAATCATGAAGCTGGATCTGCTCACCAGCCTCTACGTTTTCATGCTGGCCGCATTCATCGGATTCGAAGTCATTCGGCGTGTTTCTCCTCTCCTCCACACACCGTTGATGTCATTGACGAACGCGCTCGATGCCATCGCGGTTGTCGGAGCAATCATTCTCGCGGGTGAATACCACGCGCACGGGGCAATTCTCGCGAAAATTCTGGGGACCATCGCGATCGTCGCGGCAACCAGCAACATAGTCGGCGGATTCCTGATTACCGACCGCATGCTGAAAATGTTCAAAGCCAGCGGACCGAAGAAACCATGACCCACCTGCCCGGCATGGAGCACCTCATCGAAATCACCTACCTCATCGCTACCGCGCTTTTCATTCTTTCGCTCAAGTGGCTGAGCTCTCCGACGACCGCGCGCCGCGGCGTTTTCGCCGGCGAGCTGGGCATGCTGCTGGCGATTGCCGGCACATTACTGCACCACGGCATCGTGGAATACAAATGGATCGTGATCGCTCTGGTGCTGGGAACGATCATCGGGGTCCCGCTCGGAGAAGTGGCCATGACGGCCGTGCCGCAGCGGACAGCGTTAAGCCACGCCTTCGGCGCATTGTGCGTAACTCTGGTCGGCACGGCGGAATTTTATTTGCGCACCCCGGATGTGCCCCGCTTCATGATGGGCGTGCTCTCGCTGGAGGTCATTCTCGGATCGCTGACGTTTACCGGCAGCCTGATGGCCGCGGGAAAATTGCAGGAAGTCTTGCCGCAGCGTCCTATTACGTATAAAGGACAAAACTTCGTCAACCTCGGACTACTCGGTGTGGCCATCGCTGTCGCGGGCATGCTGGTAGCCCATCCGGAGAAGACGCAGCTTTTCCCGCTGATCGTCGGCATTCCTCTCCTGTTCGGCGTGATGATGATCATTCCCATCGGCGGCGCCGATATGCCAACGGTGATCTCTCTTTTGAATTCGTACGCGGGACTTTCCGCGGCAGCCATGGGCTTCGTGCTGGACAGCAAACTATTGATCATTGCGGGTGCGTTGGACGGAGCTTCCGGCCTCATTCTTTCCGTCAACATGTCGAAAGCCATGAACCGTTCGTTTTCGAACGTGCTCTTCGGAGCTTTTGGACAAGCGCAGACGGCTGCCGCAGGCCAGCAGGAGGCCCGGCCGGTGCGCAGCGCAACACCCGAGGAAGCTGCGGCGATCCTTGCCGCGGCGAACAAGGTGGTCGTCGTGCCGGGATATGGAATGGCCGTGGCGCAGGCGCAGCATAAGGTTCGCGAATTGTACGACGCGCTGACCAAGCGCGGCGTCGACGTGAAGTTTGGAATTCATCCCGTCGCCGGCCGCATGCCGGGGCACATGAACGTTCTGCTCGCCGAAGCGGACATTCCTTACGACAAGCTCCTGGACATGGACGAGATCAACGGCGATTTTCCGCAAACTGACGTGGCGCTGGTGATTGGAGCAAACGACGTCACGAATCCCGCGGCGCGCACCGATGCCAGCAGTCCCATCTACGGCATGCCGATTCTTGATGTGGACAAGGCGCGCACCGTGATGGTCATCAAGCGCAGCATGGCCGCAGGTTTTGCGGGCATCGATAATCCGCTCTACTACCTCGACCGCACGCTCATGCTCTTCGGCGACGCAAGATCCTTCGTCGGCTCGATCGTGCGCGAACTCGGCGGCGGCCAGTAGTTGCATCTTGCCGCCGGCTGATGAGCGGAAACCCTGGCTCGCTTCTCACTCGATCGATTGACCTTTCCGCCCGTCATTTTGCATCGTGAAAAATCACGCCCAGCGTGTAGCGCGTGCCGTGGTGCACGCGGCTGACCCCATGGCGCAAATTGACCCGATAGTAGCCGCGCGAACCTTTGACCGGCCGGTAGCGCGTCGTAAAAATGATTCCCTGGCCTTGATCGGCGAGGACCACCTGCGGTTTGGACTGCGCGCGCGGTTGCTGCTCGACGAGAATGAATTCTCCGCCCTCCCAATCGCGGCCTTGCTGCCCAAGCAGGAAAACCATTTGCAAGGGGAAGCTGATCTCGCCGTAGAGATCCTGATGAAGACAGTTGAAGCCGCCGGCCTCGTAGTGAAGCATCAGCGGCGTGGGCTTGGTCTGCCCGGCCTTGTGGCAAATTTTAAGGAAGGCGGCATGTTCGCGAGGATAAAGGGGAGTGCTTTCACCAAGGGCCTCTCCCCAGCGATTGGCCACTTCAGCGAGGTGCGGATATGCGCCGCTTCTAAGGTGTGCGACCAATTCCGGGAGCGGGTTGGCGAAGTACTTGTAGTCGCCAATCCCGAAGCGATAACGCTCCATTACGATGTGGCTGCGAAACCGGCTGGCATCGTTGTATAGCGCGGAGAGGGAGTCGCATTCCGCAGGCGAGAGAATGGGCGCTGTAACCGCGTAGCCGCGCTCCGAAAGTGACTGCTCCGCGTCGATCCAGTCCACCGCGTCGATTCGTTGGGCGATGGAGAGAGTAGCGACAGTATCCGTTGCAGCTCGAGTCATGCGGCCTCCCGAGATTCGCGACCCTCGATCGGAACAGGAAAGCTTAAAGCATGACGCACATAAGAATCTATCCGATCTCTGCCGTCAAATTAGCCGTCGATCGCTAGGCCGAGATCCAGAGGCGTGTTCCGGGCGGCGCCTGCGGCGACTAGTGCTTAAGTCATTCCCCGGTTCGGTGTTATAGTGAGGCGCAGACCGGGTGAAACATCCGGGCATTTTTGCTGACGGGATCAGCGGCGGGGCTTTTCTAGAGAAGAAATTCGCGCGTTTGCGGAGGGCCGGATGAAATCCAATGAGATACTTTCAAATGGTTCCCGAAGGGCGTTTCTCCAGTTGTCGGCTGCGGCGACGGCGGCAATGGCGTTCCGTATCGCTACTGAGGCATCCCTCGCGGCGGAAGACCGCAAAGTTTTTCATCCCGGAGCGGTAGTGATCGATGCGAACGAAAATCCTCTGGGGCCGTGTGATGCCGCTCGGAAGGCCATCGTGGATATGGCGCCGCAGGGCGGCCGCTATTCCTACTGGCTCAAGGAAGAATTCGAGAAAACCTTCGCGGAGATGGAGGGACTGAAGCCGGAATATCTGCGCGTCTTTCCCGGATCGAGCGAACCGCTGCATTTCTCGGTTCT